>Ga0184619_10000292_pt1 | contig 16881 bp, 19 predicted proteins | sample PLM0_60_b1_FD_133146 | JGI IMG/M metagenome (GOLD analysis project Ga0184619, IMG submission 133146) | Groundwater sediment microbial communities from an aquifer in East River, Colorado, USA - PLM0_60_b1 | ecosystem: Environmental > Terrestrial > Soil > Riparian zone | place: USA: East River...
TGCAGGTAGGCGCGACGGCCACGATCCAAAGGTCGGGTAAAAACGGCCGCACGGGCAAAGCCCGCACGGCCTCCAAGTCGGCACCGCGAGCGGCGCCTCAGCTGACCGGCTGCAGGTAGGCGCAGCGCCGCGAGTCGCCGGGTAGCGGCGAGGGAGCGAGCTTGGAGACGCGCATCCGACCGTCCTCTTCCTCGACGACGTCTCCAACGGCCGGAAGTTCGCCTTGGCGCTCCCGCAGCTCGTAGCCGCTCGGCTTCGAGACGAAGAGCAGGTAGCCGTTCACCGAGGCGATACTAGCTGCGAGGCGAATTGCTCAGTGAGGGCGTCGCCTGGCCCGACAACGGGGTTTAAACGGCCGTGCGGGCAAAGCCCAAACGGCCTCCAGGTCGACATCGCAAGCGACGTCTAGGCTTCACTTTCAGCCGCGTACCGCGGCAAGACCACGCGTACGGCAGTGCCTCCATTGGCGCCGGCTCCGACCGTCATGTGCCCGTTCAGCGTCCGGGCCCGCTCCTCGATCGCCTCGAAGCTGCGCCGCCGGCGCTCACCGGCGCCATCGTCGGCGATCTCGGTCGCAATCTCGCCGTCGAGCTGCTCGACCCGGATCGAGACCCGCGTCGGCGGCCCGCGCCGGATCGCCTGGCTGACAGCTTCGCGGATGATCTGGTAGAGCCCGACCTGCGCCTTCTCGGCCAACTGGCCGGCCGCATCGAGGTCGAGGTCGATCTGGATCTGGTTCGAAAGCCCAATCTGGTCGGCGTAGGCGCGAACGGCGGCGGCGAAGCCCTGGTCGCGCAGAACGACCGGCTCGATGTTGAAGGAGAGGTCGCGGAGCGAGCGGATGGTCTCGCGGTGCCGGTCGAGCGCGGATGCCAGTACCCGCCGGGCGTCGTCGAGCCTCTGAGACTCGATCGACCCGATCGCGGCGTCGAGCATCAGCCCGATTCCTGACATCGATTGGACCGGACCGTCGTGCAGGAAGAGCGCAAGGCGTCGCCGCTCGTCCTGCTCGGCGGTGACGATCTGCTCGGAGAGCCGCGCGCGATCGGCCTCGCGAACCTTCGCTTCCGCAAGCAGACGCGCGTTCTCGGCCGCCCGCGCCGCGAAGTCGGCGAGCACCGTCGCGCGCACGACGTCTCCGCGGTCGAAAGGGCGGTTCCGCGTCAGCCGAAGCGACGCGATCTCCTCGCCGTGAACGCGCAATGGAAAGAGCACCGATCGCTCGGCGGGCGCGGCTTGGGGCTTTTCCCCTGGCGGCAGCATCTGCGCCCGGGCCCGGAAGATCCGCTCGGCCTCCCGGCGGGTCTGCTCGAGAATCTCCGCCGCCTCGCGCGTCTGGGCAATCGTTCCCATCGACTCGACGAGCGAGTCGAGGAAGGTGGCCTGCGCAACCAGTTCGCCCTCCGCGACCCGGTGCCGGCGCCGCTCGGCGAACAGCAGCCAGAAGGCGGCCGCAGCACCGGCGGCCGCAACGGCGCCTGCGAGCCCGATCCAGGCCAGCCAGGCCTTTCCGATCGCGAGCCCGACGATCGCCACGGCTGCGAAGAGAGCCCCCGCCGCGACGGCCGGGGCGACTCTAATCGATAATCGCGTCGCGAAGCGCAATCGCAACCGCGTGCGTCCGCGTGTCCGCCTCGAGCTTCGTGAGGATGTGCCGCACGTGGCTCTTGACGGTCTCCTGGCTGATGAAGAGCCGCGCGGCGACGTCCGCATTCGACATCCCGTCGGCGAGCAGCTGCAGGATCTCCCGCTCGCGGCCGGTAAGCATCTCGTCGCGCGCGTCGCCGAGGAATGCCGGCATCAGCGCCGGATCGACGAACCCGTCGCCGGCGACAACCTTGTCGATCGCCTTCAGCAGCGTTTGGTGCGGCGCCTCCTTGAGGATGTAGCCCTTCGCGCCCGACTCCAGCCCCCGCCCGAGCAGGCTGCGCTCGCTGTAGGCGGTGAAGATGAGCACGGCGGTCTCCGGCACCTTCTCGGTCAGGATCTTGGTCGCCTCGAGCCCGTCCATCCCGGGCATGCGGACGTCCATGATCACAACGTCAGGCTTGCGGCGCTCGGCGAGCGCAACCGCCGTGGCGCCATCGGAGGCCTCGCCGACCACGCGAATGTGAGGCGCGCGCGAGAGCGAGAGGCGCAGGCCTTCGCGGACGACCTCATGGTCGTCCACGATCAAACAGGTGATCTCCTTGCGTCCCTGCCCGTTTTCAGCCACGGCCTGCCGGATTGTATGCGGGAAATCGGAAGGCAGCCGAGGCGCCGCTTACGGCGCCGACCTGGAGGCCACGCGGGCTTTGCCCGGGTGGCCGTCTTGAGCCAGCTCTCGGCCGACTGACGTTTTTGAATGAGGGGCCGCCCTCGCGTTAGATCGCGAGCGCTAGCTGCTCGGCGATCACCGGCGGCTCGGGCTCCAATCGGACATGGCGCCGGTCCCGCACGCCGTGCTTCCTCGCCAGCGCCCCGACCTGCTCGCGCAGCGGCTTCGTCTGCTCCTTACCAAGGTACGCGCGTCGCCGGTAGAGGCGCTCGTAGCGCTCGAGCTCCTCCGGCCAGTCCTGCGCGAGATGCTCGAGGAAGTGCTCCCGCGTCCCAGGTCGCAGGAAGAGTAGGTTCGCCCAGATCCCACAGGCCCCGGCCTCGCGCGCTGCTCGGACGACTTCGGCGAGCTGCTCGGGGCGGTCCGAGATGCCCGGAAGGATCGGAGCCATCCCGACCGAGGCACGGACGCCGGCGTCGACGAGCGTCTTGAGTGCCCGAAGCCTCTGGCGCGGATGGGCGGTCGAAGGCTCCGTCTTCCGCCAGACCTCTTCGTCCAGCGTGGGGATCGAGAAGGTCACCGACACGTTGGCTCTCTTCGCTGCCTCCGCGAGGATGTCGACGTCGCGGACGATCAGCGGCCCCCGCGTGATGATGCTAAAGGCATTGTGCGCGTCGGCAAGCGCTTCGAGGCAGCCGCGCGTCAGCTGGTAGTGCCCCTCCGCCGGCTGATACGGATCGGTGGCTGCCCCGATCGCGACGGTTTCGTGCTTCCAGGAGGCCCGGGCAAGCTCGCGGCGCAAGACCTCGACCACGTTGACCTTGACCCGGATCGAGCGCCCGTAGCGGTCGTCGGACGGCCGGTCGGCCCGGCGCTCGAAAGCGCGGACGTAACAGAAGGTGCAGCGGTGGACGCACCCCATGTAGGGATTCAGCGACCAGTCGAACATCATCCCTTTCACCCGGTTGAGGGCGCTCTTGCAAGGCTCTTCCCGGTACTCGGCGCGCACGCCTGAAAGTATACGAACGCACGTTCGCTTATGCCGACAGGGGGCGTCGCTACACTCAGCCCAGACCTTGGACGACGACCCGCTCAGTCCCACGCCGGCGCGGGCCGGGACGTGACCCTCACCCTAGAGCTCCTCGGCGTTGCCGGGCTGATCCTCTTGAACGCGTTCTTCGTCGCGGGCGAGTACGGGCTCGTGACCGCGCGGCGAACGAAGATCCAGGAGCTGGCCGAGGAGGGGAACAGGCGTGCACGCGCCGTCCAGAAAATCGTCGCCGATCCACCGCGGTTCATCGCCGCGATGCAGCTCGGCGTCACGCTCACGAGCCTGGGCATTGGTGCCCTCGGCGAACAGGCGCTGGCGCGTGCACTCGACCCGGTGCTGGCGACTGTGCTCGCCGTCGTGATCGCGTTCCTGATCATCACCTACCTCCATGTCGTCATCGGCGAGCTCGTGCCCAAGGCTGTTGCGCTGCGCTACTCGGAGCGGATTGCGCTCGGGGTCTCGACGGCGGTGCGCGGGTTCTTCGTGCTCGCTTACCCGCTGATCTGGATCCTCCAGAGCTCGTCCGAGCTGATCCTGCGCGTGCTCGGGCTCGAGTCGCCTGGCGAAGAGCGCGAGGCGCTCTCCGAAGCCGAGCTCCGGATGCTGCTGGGGCGCGCGACCGAGTACGGCGAGATCGAGCGGGAGGAGCAGGAGATGCTCTACAAGGTTTTCGACTTCGCCGACAAGGAGGTCGCGGACGTGATGGTCCCGCGCCCGGAGGTCGTGGCGCTCTCGATCGACCTGCCGCCCGAGGAATGCCTCGCCGCGGTGATCGAATCCCCCTACACGCGCTACCCGGTCTACCGGCAGACGCTCGACGACATCGTCGGCATCCTCCATGTGCGCGACCTCTTCTCCGCGCTCAACGACCAGGGCTTCGCGAACGTGCGGATCGAGGAACTGCTGCGGGATGCCTACATCGTCCCCGAGACCAAGGATCTCGCTGCCTTGCTCGCGGACTTTCGCCGCACCAACTTCCACATGGCCGTCGTCGTGGACGAGTACGGGACGATGGCCGGAATCGTGACACTCGAGGACCTGCTCGAGGAGATCGTCGGCGAGATCGAGGACGAGTTCGACCTTCCCGACGAGTCGGTCGAGCATCTGGACGACAAGACGATCCGCATCGACGGCACATACCCGATCGACGACTTCAACGAGAAATTCCAGGTCGAGCTGCCGATCGAGGACTACCACACGGTCGCGGGATTCGTCTTCGGCCTGCTCGGGCGCGCAGCCGCCGCAGACGACGAGGTCGAGTACAACGGCCTCCGCTTCAAGGTGATCGAGGTGGAAGGGTCGCGAATCGAGAAGCTCGAGGTGCAGTTCGTCGAGCCGCCTCCACGTGAACAGGACGAGCCGCAGGAAGAGCGCGCGGCGGCTGAAGGCTGACGCGATTAAGCCGCCGTTAAGCGGCGAACAAGAGCCGGACGCAGACGCGTATGCTCGCGACGGAAACCATTCCTCTCAATCACCTGCAAGGAGCCACATGCTGAGATTGAAGCTTTCGACCGGAATCGTGCTCGCGGCTCTCATCGCCGTGCTGGGAGTGACCTCGATTGCCCTGGCACGCACGCAAACAGCCGCGACGAAGATCGTGACCGTCAAGGCGACCGAGTTCCATTTCGCGCTCTCGACGCGCACCGCTCGCCACGGGGTCTTCATCTTCAAGGTCACGAACAGAGGCCATCTCAAGCACGACTTCAAGATCGCCGGCAAGAAGACGCCGCTGATCGCGCCCGGCAAGTCGGCGTCGCTCAGGGTCACCCTGACCAAGGGCCCCCACAAGTACATCTGCACGGTCGTCGGCCATGCCGCCGCCGGCATGAAGGGGACGTTCAGGGCGACGTAAAGGCGCTCGCTTGCGACGCCGACTTGGAGGACGTCCCGGCTTTGCCGGGACGTCCGTCGAATCCCGGCTTGCAAAGTGGGTGCCGTTGAGTCTTCTGAAGCGGTTCTAGCCGAGCTCGAGCTCCGAGATGCGGCCGCCTTCGATCGTGAAGGCGGCCAACTCTCCGGTTCCGAGCGAGAGGATCAGATACGGCCGGCCTTCCCAGAGGCCGATGTTCTCGACATCGGTGCGGGAGGGCCTCGCCGGCGCCGAGACGTGGGAGTGGAAGACGGCGAGCTCGAAGCCGTCGTCTTCGAGGAACCAGATCTGCGGATCGACCTCGAGCTCGAAGCGGTAGGGCGACGTCGCCCGGTTTCGGCCCGCTTCGTAGCGCTCGGCCTCGCCGTTGCGAAGGACGACCACGCCGCAGGCTTCGTTCGGCGCCTCGGCTCGCGTGTGCTCCTCGAGCGCGGCGCGCACCTCGGCGCCGATCACCACCAGAGGTCGGCCTCCATCGCGCCCTCGACGTCGTCGGCGCTCCAGAAGGAGGCGGAGAGGTATTTCCAGCCGGCGTCGGCGAGTATGGCGACGACGACACCCTCGTCGAGTTCGCCCGCGAGCTTCCGCGCGACATGCACGACGGCCCCGGCCGAGACTCCCGCGAAGACGCCCTCCTCGTCGAGCAGGGCGCGAACGCCGGCGACGGCCTCGGCATTCGAGACGAGCAGCTTCCGGTCGAGCCTCGACACGTCGAGGATCGGCGGCACGTAACCGTCTTCGAGCGAACGCAGGCCCATGACGGGGTCGCCCGGCAGCGGCTCGGCAGCCGCGACGACGACGTCCGGGAAGCTCTCGCGCAGGCGCTCGCCGGCGCCCATCAGCGTCCCGCCGGTGCCGAGCCCTGCGACGAGGACGTCGACGCGGTCGAGCGCCTCGGCGATCTCGGCGCCGGTGCCTTGGTAGTGGACCTGCGGGTTGGCCGGGTTGCCGTATTGGAACGGCATGAAGTAGCGGGGCTCTTTGGCCGCCAACTCCTGGGCAAGGCGGACGGCGCCGTTCGAGCCTTCGGATCCCGGCGACTCGACGATCTCGGCGCCGTAGAGTTTCAGCAGGCGCCGGCGCTCCTCGGTCACGTTCTCGGGCAGCACGCAGGTGAGGGTGTAGCCCTTGAGCTTGGCGACCAGCGCGAGGGCGATGCCCGTGTTGCCGCTGGTCGGCTCGAGCAGCTCGCGACCGGGCTCGAGCTCGCCTCGCGCCTCGGCATCTTCGACCATTGCGAGCGCGACGCGGTCCTTGATCGAGCCGGTCGGGTTCTGGCCCTCGAGCTTCGCGTAGAGCTTGACTCGGGCCTTGGGGGAAAGTCTCGGGAGCTCGACGAGCGGAGTGCCTCCGATCAGGTCGAGCAGGCTGCGGGCTGTTTTCAGGGACAGTCCCTCAAACACCGAGGGACTGCCCCCCCGCCATGGCGGGCAGCAAAATCACCGTGTCGCTCTCGGCGACCGGCGTCTCGTAACCGTCGCGGGTGCGGATGTCCTCGCCGCCGACGTAAACGTTGGCGTACTCGAGCTGGCCCTGCAGGCCCGGAAAGCGCGAAGTCAGGTCGTCCAACAGGTCGCGCACGGTCTCGGCTTCGACAATCACCTCGCGCTCTCCGCCAGTCTCCGTGCGCAGCGTCGGCGGAATCCGCACCACGCTCATGCTCCCTCCCGCGGGTTGTTCGCTGCGTCATCCCCCAAGGACCGGGTTTGGACGGCTGCAGCGGCAAAGCCGCTACGGCCTCCAGGTCGGCATCGCAAGCGACGCCTCATGCTCGCACCGGGTTGCAGAATTCGACGTAGTCGACGTATTCGGTGATCGTCGGGTTCTCGCCGCAGACCGGGCAGTCCGGATCCTTGCGAAGCGCGACCTCCGTGAAGGTCGTCGTCAGCGCGTCGAACAGGAGCAAGCGCCCGATCAGGGGCTCGCCGATCCCGAGTGCGAGCTTGATTGCCTCGCTCGCCTGCAGCGAGCCGATCACGCCCGGCAGGACGCCGAGCACGCCGCCCTCGGCGCAGCTCGGCGCCAGCTCCGGCGGCGGGGGCTGCGGGAACAGGCAGCGGTAGCACGGACCGCTGGACTTGTCGAAAACCGTCGCCTGGCCCTCGAAGCGGAAGATCGAGCCGTGCACGAGCGGGATGTCGTGCCAGACCGCGGCGTCGTTGACCAGATACCGAGTTGGGAAGTTGTCGGCGCCGTCGATGATCACGTCCCAGCCGTCGGCGACGATCCGCTCGATGTTCTCCGAGGTCAGCTGCTCCTTGTACGCCTTCACCTCGACGTCGGGATTGAGCTCGCGAATCGTGCGTGCGGCCGACTCGACCTTCGGCTCGCCGAGCGAGGCGGTCGAGTGCAGGATCTGGCGCTGCAGGTTGGTCTCGTCGACGACGTCGGCGTCGATGATCCCGAGCGTGCCGAGGCCGGCCGCGGCGAGATAAAGCGCGGCAGGCGAGCCGAGCCCGCCTGCCCCGATCAGCAGGATCCGCGATTGCAGCAGCTTCAACTGGCCTTCCTCGCCGACCTCGGGGATCAGCAGATGGCGGCTGTAGCGCGTCCGCTGCTCGGGCCCGAGCGCGCCCGCCGAGACCTCGAGCGGGTAGCCGCGACGCTTCCAGTCGTTGATGCCGCCGGCGAGTGAGACGACGTGCTCGTAGCCGAGCTCCTCGAGAGTTTTGGCGGCGAACGTCGAGCGGTTGCCGGACGCGCAGTAGGCGACGATCGGCGTCTCGCGGTTCGGCACGGCCTGCTCGATGCGGGACTCGAGCCAACCGCGGGGAAGGTGGACTGCGTCGGGGATGTGGCCCTCGTCCCACTCTTCGCGCTCGCGGACGTCGAGGAACACCGGCGCGTCGGCCTCGTCGCGAAGCTCGCGCGCCCGTGCGGCGTCGATCTCGTCGATCTGCTCCCGGGTCTCCTGCAGAAATTCGCGGTACGAGCTCATTGCTTTCCAATTTATAGCGACTGGAGGGCTTCGTGGAACACCGACTGAGGACGCGGCCTCGGGGCGAGCAGCGCGGCCCGACGGCACAGACTGTGTTTCGCCAAGCTCTCCTTGCCCGTGGCTATGGTCGGCATGTGAGCCCGCGCGCGCGGACGTATCTCTTCGTCGCCCTGGCCGCTGCGGGCGCGGCGGCCCTCGTCGTCGGCACCGTTGCGTTCACGCGCACGAGTACAGGGGGCGCCACCTCGACCCGTGCGCAGACGACTCCGACTGCCCGCAGCCGGGCGCCGGCGCTCGTGCTCGACCTGGGCGTCCGAACCGACCCGGAGGCGGTCGCGCTCCGCCGTGCCAATCGGCTCTACGCAGCCGGCAAACGACGCGATGCGGGCCGGATCTTCGCGCGCTACCGCTCGGTGCAGGCGCAGGTCGGAGCCGCGCTCGCGGCTTGGCCGAACGGCACTGTGACCCGGCTCGAACGTCTCGCCGACCGGTATCCGGCGAGCGCGCTCGTTCTCCTCCACCTCGGCCTCGTGCGGGTCGCCTCCGGCCTCACCTCGGCCGCCCAGGCCGCCTGGCGGCAGGCGCTGGCGCGCGACCCGGACAGGGAGGCCGCGGTGCAGGCCGAGAGCCTGCTTTACCCGACCTTCGCGCCGGGCCGGCCGCCCTTCGTGCCCAGCTTCGCCGTCCCCGCCTCGGTCGCGCGGCTCTTGCCACCGCGGCAGTTCGCGGCGCTCGCCCGCGCTGCCCGCGGCGACGATGTCCGAGCGAAGCTCCTGTACGGCTCCGCGCTTCAGCGGCTCGGACGGGGGGTCTCTGCCGAGCGGGAGTTCGCCGCGGCCGCGAGGCTCGCGCCCGGCAGCGCCGAGGCTCAGACCGCGGCTGCGGTCGGACTCTTCTCGAAGGCGACGCCCGCCCTCGCCTTCTCGCGGCTCGGGCCGCTGGCGCCCCGCTTCCCACGTTCTCAGAGCGTCCGCTTCCATCTCGGCGAGCTCCTGATCTGGATTGGACAGCTACAGAAGGCCCGCCAAGAGCTCGAGCTCGCATACGCTGGCGGCAAAACGACGACGCTCGGGAAAACGGCGCAGGCATTCTTGGCAAAGCTTCCCCAGTAGGGCGCTCGCTTGTCCCGAGCGAAGGTAAAGCCCCGCTTACAAACTAGGACCGACACCACGCAATTAGGGCCGAATGGCCTATGGCATCCGTCCGAAACGCGTGCAAGAGTGCCGCAGCTTCGAGAACCGCATTGACCGCACGCCAAACTGCACATAACGTGAGCTAGGGATTTTCCGGGGAGGGGGAACCTTGAGCACACAAGCCGAAAGGGCACGTCCGGCGACAGTTGCCGAGCTGCTCGAGACCGACGAGGCCAAGGGTCTGCTTGAGGCTGCGCGGCCGACGGGGTCGCTGAACACGACCGAGATCGCGTTGGCGCTGAACGAGCTGGAGCTCGACGCCGCGCAGATCGACGACTTCTACCACGCCCTCGACGAGCTGCAGATCGAGGTGCTCGAGCTCGGGGCGGAGCCGGTCGAAGCGCCCAGCGAGCCGGAGCCGGAGGTGCGTGAAATCTCGACCGACTCGCTGCAGCTTTTCCTGAAGGACGTCGGCAAGGTCGACCTGCTCACGGCGGCGCAGGAAGTCGAGCTCGCGAAGCGGATCGAGCGTGGCGACCACCGCGCCAAGCAGGAGATGGTCGAGGCCAACCTGCGCCTCGTCGTCTCGATCGCCAAGAAATATCGCAACCAGGGTCTGCCGTTCCTCGACTTGATCCAGGAGGGGACGATCGGGCTCGTCCGTGCGGCGGAGAAGTTCGATCACCGCAAGGGCTTCAAGTTTTCGACCTACGCGACCTGGTGGATCCGGCAGGCGGTCGCGCGTGCTCTCGCCGACAAGGCCCGGACGATCCGGATGCCGGTGCACATCGTCGAGAAGCTGAACAAGATCGCCCGGACGGAGCGAAAGCTGCGCGCCGAGCTTGGGCGGGAACCTTTCGCCTGGGAAATCGGGGACGAGCTCGAGCTCGACCCCGCCGAGGTCGAGTCGATCCGCCGGAGCTCGCAGCCGCCGGTCTCACTCGAGAAGCCGGTGGGCGACGACGAGGAGTCTGAGTTCGGCCACTTCCTCACGGACGAGAACGAGGCGCTGCCCGACGAGGTCGCGGAGGAGGAGCTGCGCAAGGCGGCCCTCCGGCGGGTGCTCGGCAGCCTCTCGCCGCGCGAACGTCGGGTGCTCGAGCTTCGCTACGGGCTTGATGGCGAGCATCCGCGCACACTGGACGAGGTCGGGCGGACGTTCAACGTCACGCGCGAGCGGATCCGGCAGATCGAGAACCAGAGTCTGAAGAAGCTGCGCGCTCTCGCAGAGGCTCAGTCTCTGAAGAACGTCGCGGCCTAGAGCTGCGGTCAACAAGGCTGAAGCGGTCGCCGGGGTCGCGGCCGTCGCAGCCGTGCCCGTAGACTCCCGCGCCGTGGAGCAGGCCTGGCTCGACGAGCTCTCCGAGTTCATCCGCATACCGAGCGTCAGCGCCGACCCCGACCGTGCCGGAGCGGTGCAGCAGGCCGGCCAATGGGTCTGCGACTTCGTGCGCGGTGCCGGGGGTGAGGCCGAGCTTCGCGACTGGAACGGGCATCCGCTTGCGCTCGGCGAGATTCCCGCGTCCGCCGGGAACGGCGACACGCCCACGGTCATCTGCTACGGACATTTCGACGTTCAGCCGCCGGCGCCGCTCGACCTCTGGGAGTCCGATCCCTTCGAGGCGACCGTCCGCGACGGACGGGTCTACGCACGTGGGGTCGCCGACGACAAGGGACAGCTCTACATGCTGCTGAAGGCGGCCGAAGAACTGAGTGCTCGAAATGCACTGCCGGTCAACCTGCGCATCTGCTGCGACGGGGAGGAGGAGACGGGCGGCCATTCGATCGTCGACTTTCTCGCCGCCGACGAGCGTGGGGGCGACGCCTGCGTGATTTTCGACACGGCGATGCTCAAGCGGGACGTGCCGGTGTTCAACCTCTCGACGCGAGGGCTCATCTATTTCCACGTTCGCGTCAAGACCGGCAGCCGCGACCTGCATTCGGGGATCTTCGGCGGCGCTGCGCTGAACGCGCTGCATGCGCTCGTGCAGGCGCTGGACGCAGTGCTGGCCAAAGACGGGCGGCTGCCGGAACCGCTGCGTGCCGGAATCGCGCCCCCGACCGGCGAGGAGGTCGCCGCCTGGGCGGAGCTGACGCCAGGCGCCGAGGAGCTCGCCGGCCAGGGCGCCCGCCCGATGGACGCCGAGGCGGCGGAGGAATTCTATCTCCGGACCTTCGCCGAGCCCGCTCTTGACGTGAACGGAATCGAGGGCGGCTCGCCGCAACTGCAGAAGACCGTCCTGCCGGTCGAGGCGCACGCGAACCTCTCGATCCGGCTCGCGCCGGGGCAGGACCCGGAGCAGATCGCGCCAGAGGTCGAGCGGCTGCTGCGCGAGGCTGCGCCTGAAGGGGCTGAGCTCGAGGTCACCAGGCTCTCCTCGGCGCGCCCCGGCCTCGTCGATCCGGAATCGCCGGTCGTGCAGCTCGGCTTGGACGCGTTCGAGCGCGCCCTGGGCACCCGACCACTACTCGCCCGCTCCGGCGGCACCCTGCCGATCGTGCCGGCGCTTGCCGACAAGGGGATTCCGACCATCCTGACCGGCTTCGCACTGCCGGACTCGAACATCCACTCCCCGAACGAGAACCTGCTCGCCGAGTACCTGCCGCTCGGCGTCAGAGCCGCTTCGGAGCTCTACAAGGCGTTCGGCGAGCTCTAGCTGACTGCTGCCGGCTCTTCCACGAGCCAGGAGTGCCCGAAGCGGCGCATCTCCTCGATGATCGGCAGCAGCGCCTCGCCCTTGCCGGTCAGCTCGTACTCGACGCGCGGCGGCGACTCGGCGTAGCTGTGCCGCTCGACGATCCCCTCGTCCTCGAGGGCGCGCAGGCGTTCCGACAGCGTCCGAGGGCTGATGCCGGCGCACGAGTGCTCAAGCTCCGAGAAGCGCCGAGGCCCCTCGGAAAGGTCGTGGACGAGCAGCGCGGTCCACTTCGCGCCGATGATCTCCGCGCACGCCGCAACCGAGCAAGTCTCGTCGTGGACAGCCCTCATTGTGCGCATTGCGCCTTTGATCTTACTCTTCACCTTTGTCGATCGGCTCGAGCTTGTAGCCGACGCCGTAGCGCGTCTGGATGAACGTGTGCCGTGATGCGATGCGGTCGATCTTGTCGCGCAGCCGTCGCACGAAGACGTCGACGGTCCGGTCGCGATGCATCTCGCGCCGGCCCCAGATCTTCTGCAGCAGCTCGTCGCGAGTCGTCACCCGACCGCGATCGAGGGCGAGCGCGTAGAGGAGCCTGAACTCGGTGGGGGTCAGCTCAGCGCTTTCGCCGTCGACGTAGGCCTGCACCTCGCGCGGGTCGATCCGCAGCTCCTCGATCTCGATCGCGTCACCACGCTCCTCCGGCTGCGCTCGGACGCCGCGCCGGCCCGCCGCCTGTACCCGCGCGACGAGTTCCTTCATCGAGAACGGTTTGACGAGGTAGTCGTCGGCGCCGATTTGCAGCGCGTTCACGCGGTCGTGCTCCGTCCCGCGCGCGCTGACGACGATGATCGGCGTCCCGATGCCCTCCGCGCGCGCAGACTCGATCAGGCTCCAGCCGTCCAGCCCGGGCAGCATCAGATCCAGAACGACGACGTCGGGCGCCTCGTAGCGGAGCCGCGCGAGCCCGACCTCGCCACGGCCCACGGTGACCGGGTCGAAGCCCGCTCCCGAAAGGTGCTGCGCCATGCCCGAGGCGATCACCTCGTCGTCCTCGATGATCAGAACCTTGGTCATTCCACCTACCTTATTGAGGGTGAACGAGGACCCATACAGAGAGCTCAGAGTCGGCTTTACCGCGGCTGTCTCACACGAGCTGCGGACGCCGCTCGCCCGGCTGCTTGCGCTGATCGAGGGTGCGGGCCTGCCCGGCGGCGACCCGGAGGTTGCGCTCGCGCAGATGCGTGCGGAGGTCGAGTTGATGGACGAGTTGATCGACGACGTCCTCTTCCTCAGCGAGCTCGAGACCGGACGAGAGGTCGTCTCGCTCGGGGCGACGGAGGCCGCTCCGCTCCTCCGTGAGATCGTTGCCGAGCTCGCCGAGCGGTCCGAGCGCGCCGGCGTCGTGCTCGAGGTCGAAATCGAAGACGAGAGCCTGGAGCTGCCGCTGCGAGCCCGGATGCTGCGGATCGTTGTCCAAAACCTGGCCGAGAACGCGCTCCGTCACGCCGGCGAGGGCGCTACGTGCGTGCTCGGCCTCCGGCGCGACGACGGCAGCCGCGTTCTCTCCGTGCGCGACAACGGGGTGGGAGTGGCGGAGGAGGACCTGCCGCGCCTCTTCGAACGCTTCTACCGTGCCGACCGCGCCCGGGCCTCGCGCGGCAGCGGCCTCGGCCTCGCGATCGTCAAGCACGTCGTCGAAGCGGCCGGCGGGCAGGTCGAGGCCCTCGGCGCGCGAGCCGAGGGCCTCGAGATTCTCTGCCGCTTTCCGTAGCCGCCTTAGGAGTGGATCCGGCGGATGAACGTCTTGTCCGCGGTCTGGACGAGCTTCGGCAGCGGGTAGAACTGCAGCGGGGAGGCGTACTTCTGGCCGCCCGTGATCGCCCAGCTGATGAACTGCTTCAGCGTCGCTGCCTTGTTGGACTTGAGCGGCACGATCACGTAGGTGAACGTGCAGATCGGGTAGGCCAGCTTCTGCGTCTTCGGGGGGTTGACGATCGAGAGCGCGCCGTTGCTCGGCACCCTGTGGATCGTCGCCGCGGCGGCTTTGATCCCGCGCAGGCCGGGCAGCTGGAACTTGCCCGCCCGATTCTGGACCTTCGCGACCTTGAAGCCGTTCTTCAGCGAGTAGGCCTCGTCGACGTAGCCGATCGCTCCGTCCGTGCGCGAGACGATTCCGGCCAGACCCGAAGAGCCTCGGCCGCCGATGCCGGTCGGGAAGTTCGGCTGCGTCCCGACGCCGATCTTGTTCTTGAACTCCCTGCTGACGCTCGAGAGATAGTCCGTGAAGTTGTAGGACGTGCCGCTGCCGTCGCTGCGGTAGACCGGCGTGATCTTGAGGTCGGGCAGCTTGACGCCCGGGTTGATCTTCTTGATCGCACTGTTGTTCCACTTGGTGATGTGGCCGAGATAGATGTTGGCGATGATCTTCCCGGTCAGCTTCAGGCCGTACGCCACGCCGGGGACGTGGTACGGGATCGAAGTGGACGAGAGCGCCCACGGGATCTGCTCGCACCCCTTGCAGGCCGCGAACTGGTCTTTCGAAAGCGGCGCGTCACTGGCGCCGAAGTCGACCGTCCGGGCGGTGATCGCGGCGATGCCGGCTCCGCTGCCGACCGACCCGTAGGTGATCTGCGCGTTCTTGTAATTCGCCTGCCACTGGGAGACCAGCGGGAAGACGAAGGTGCTCCCTGCGCCTTTGATGCTCCCGCCCTTGGACCCGGCGGCTGCGAAGCTGACGCCGAACGCGAGCGTGACGACCGCCAGCGCGGCCGCCATGGCTGTCTTTCTAGACACTCTTTCGCTCCTTCTCCTCGATGACGTCATCAGGATCGAACGCGCCCGTGCGCACGTGGGCTGAAACGTGGTTACCGGCTGGTTACGGTCCGGTGAACGGCGCAGGAATCAGCCGAATACGACGTTAGTGTCCGCGCGCGTGAACGCGGTCACGTCGACGCCAGCGCTGCCCTCGCGCCGCCGCATCGGCGACCGCTTGGGCGACGTTTTCTTGCACGTCCTGACCGGAGCCGCCGCGGCCGCCGCCGTTGCCCTCCTGATTGCGATCGGCTGGAAGATCTTCGACATCGCCCACCCAGCGATTTCGAAGTTCGGGCTGGCGTTCATCACGCACCAGGGCTGGGACGCGATCCACAACAGGTTCGGGGCCCTCGATCTGATCTGGGGAACTGCACTTACCTCGGTGCTCGCCCTCCTGATCGCGGCGCCAGTCTCGATCGCGATCGGCCTCTATCTGAGCGAGTTGGCGCCGCGAGGAGCCCGCACCGTGATCGCGTCGCTGGTGGAACTGCTCGCGGCGATTCCGAGCGTCGTCCTCGGCCTCTGGGGCATTCTCGTGCTCGGCCCGTTCGTCGGCACGCAGCTCGGGCCCTGGCTCCACCGCCACCTCGGCTTCATCCCGCTCTTCGACGGCACGCCCCAGAACGCCGGGATTCTCGTGGCCGTCCTCGTCCTGACGATCATGGTCGTCCCGATCACGTCGAGCATTTGCCGCGAGCTCTTCCTCGGCGTCCCGACGGAGCTGGAGGAGGGAGCACTCGCGCTCGGCGCCACGCGGTGGGAGATGGTGCGGGGGGTCATCCTTCCCTACACGCGCGCTGGTGTAAGCGCGGCCGTGATCCTCGGCTTCGGGCGCGCAATCGGCGAGGCGATCGCGGTCAGCTTGGTGATCGGCGCCGGCCATGGCATCCACCGGTCGCTCTTCGCAACCGGTGACACGCTCGCAAGCAAGCTCGCGAATGAATATCAGGGCGCCGCCACGAACATCCAGATCGCCTCGCTCGTCTATCTCGCGGCGATCCTGCTCGTCATCTCCCTGCTCGTAAACCTGGCGGCGCAGGTGATCGTCAGGCGATTTGCACACCAGCGGACCGGAGGCAGCTGATGGCGGTCGACGCGGGACGCTACTCGCTGACTCCCAATCCTCGGACCAGGCGGCGCAAGTTCGTCAACGTGCTGATGCAAGGGCTCGCGACCCTCGCCGCGCTCGCGGCGGTCGCGGTGCTTGCGATCGTGATCATCTCGGTCGCGCAGCGCGGCGCGAGCGCCCTTAGCTGGGACTTCTTCACGAAGACCGCGGCGACGTTCGGCCAGGGCGGGGGCGGCGTTGCGAATGCGCTCGTGGGCAGCTTCGTGATCGTCGCGCTCGCGACCGCGATGGCGGTCCCACTCGGCATCCTGGTCGCGCTCTACGTGAGCGAATTTGCGCCGCCGCGCATCGCCGACTTGGTCAGGCTCGTGCTCGACATTCTCAACGGTCTGCCCTCGATCATCATCGGCATCTTCGTCTTCGGGCTGCTCGTGATCGGAAGCGGCCAGGCTGGCTGGAAGGGGTCTTTCGCGCTCGCGATCATCATGTTGCCGCTCGTCGCTCGGGCGACGCAGGAGGTGCTGGCGCTGGTACCCAGCAGCCTGCGAGAGGGTGCGCTCGCCTTGGGTGCGAGCCGCTGGCGAACAGTGCTCGGCGTCGTCCTGCCGACGAGTCTCGGGGGGATCCTGACGGGCACCGTGCTAGCGGTCGCTCGGGCGGCTGGCGAGACCGCGCCGCTGCTCTTCACGACCTCGATCGCCGCCAATGCGGTCACCTGGGACCCACGCCAACCGGTGCTCTCGATTCCCTACGACATCTTCGTCCTGTCGGAGTCGCCGGACCCCGCTGATCATGCGCGCGCCTGGGCGCTCGGACTCGTCCTGATCAGCTTCGTTCTTGCGACGAGCTTGACCGCGCGGCTGCTGCTCGTGCGATACCGAAAGAAGCTGGAGGGTTGACCATGGAGGCCGATACGATGCAAGCGGTGGCGCCGATCGAGATCGCTCAGGCTCGCGAGGCGCCGCTGAGCGCCGCGGGGCGCGAGGCTGTCTTCGAGACGCGCGGGCTGAGCGCCAGCTACGGCAAGGCGCTCGCCGTCGCAAATGTCGACCTGTCCATCTACCGCAATCTGGTGACCGCGATCATTGGTCCCTCCGGCTGCGGCAA
>Ga0184619_10000293_pt1 | contig 16822 bp, 13 predicted proteins | sample PLM0_60_b1_FD_133146 | JGI IMG/M metagenome (GOLD analysis project Ga0184619, IMG submission 133146) | Groundwater sediment microbial communities from an aquifer in East River, Colorado, USA - PLM0_60_b1 | ecosystem: Environmental > Terrestrial > Soil > Riparian zone | place: USA: East River...
CCCGGAAAGAGCGGCCGCAACATGGACCACCTGTGTCTGCGGGTCGAACCCTTCGACCAGGCGGCGATCGTGGCCCACCTGAGAAAGCACGGTGTCGAGGTGGGCGACATCAAGCCCCGCTTCGGCGCCGAGGGCAACGGCGTTTCGATCTACCTCACGGATCCCGAAGGCAATGCCGTCGAGCTGAAGGGACCTTCCGACGGACAGTCCCATCCCCAGCAGAGAGAGCAATGACCATCCGTTTCGAGCTGAACGGCAAGCCGGTCGAGGCGGACGTGCCGGCGCGCACCACGCTCGCCGATTGCATCCGCCACCACCTCATGCAGACCGGCACGCACGTGGGCTGCGAGCACGGCGTCTGCGGCGCCTGCACCGTGATCGTCGACGGCGCCGCGGTGCGCTCCTGCCTGATGCTCGCGGTGCAGGCCGAAGGCGCGCAAGTGATCACGGTGGAGGGCCTCTCGCGCGAGGACTCGCTGACCCCGCTGCAGGCGGCGTTTCGCAAGCACCACGCCCTGCAGTGCGGCTTCTGCACGCCCGGCATTCTGACGACCGCGCACGCGCTGCTGACCGAGGAGCCCGACGCGAGCGAGGAGCGCATCCGCGAAGTGCTCGCGGGCAACCTGTGCCGCTGCACCGGCTACATCCCGATCATCGAAGCCGTGCTGGAGGCGCGCTCGGCGTATACGAAGCGGGGCAAAGGGGAGCGGCCATGACCGACCTCGCGGACGTCAAGAAGGCGGGCGCTTCGATCGGGAGGCCGGTCGAGCGCATCGAGGACCTTCGCCTGCTCAAGGGCCAAGGGCGGTTCATCGACGACTTGCGCCGCGACGGCATGCTGCACGCGGCGATCGTGCGCTCGGCCGTAGCGCACGGGCGCATCCGGGCCATCGACGCCTCCGCCGCGCTCAAGCGCGCCGGCGTGCATGCCGTGATCACGGCGCGCGAGATCATGAGCGCGATGAACGGCATCGTGCCGACGATCCCGCTGCGCTCGGATGCGGTGGCCGGGATCGAGCCCTTCCAGCAGCCGGTGATCGCGCACGCCAAGGTGCGCTACGTCGGCGAGCCGATGGCCGTAGTGGTCGCCGACAATCCCGCGCTGGCGGAGGACGCGGTCGACGCGGTCGCGCTCGATATCGAGCCGCTGCCGGTCGTCGCCGACTGGAGCGCGGCGGAGAAGAACGACGTCCGCCTGTTCGAAGGCCAGCCGAGCAATTGCGCCCTGGTCGTGAGCGCGATCCGCGGCGATGCGGATAGCGCGTTCCGCGACGCGCCGTACACCCGGCGCGAGCGCCTCTCCGTGCACCGCTTCACGGCGATGCCGATGGAGACGCGCGGCCTGCTCGGCGAGTGGGACCAGGCCCGGAAAAAGCTCACGCTGCTCGGCGTGACGAAGGCCCCGTTCCTTTGCCGGCGCATCCTCGCCAAGCAGATGGGCATCGCCGAAGCCGACATCGACATGGTCGAAGGCGACACCGGCGGCTCGTTCGGCGTGCGCGGCGAGTTCTACCCGGAGGATTTCCTCATCCCTTTCGCGGCGCGGCACGTGGGCAGGCCGGTGAAGTGGATCGAGGACAGGCGCGAGCATTTCATCGCCACGAACCATTCGCGCCAGGCCGATTGCGAGCTCGAGCTCGCCTGCACCCGGGACGGGACCATCCTCGCCCTGCGCGGACGGGTGCACACCGACGCCGGGGCCTATGTGCGCACCAACGGCGTCACCCCGGCGCGGAACATCGGCCAGGTGTCCTCCGGGCCGTATCGCATCCCGCACGTTCTCATGAACGTCTCGCTGATGCTGACCAACAAGACGCCCGTGGGCACCTACCGTGGGCCGGGACGCTTCGAGACCGATTTCTTCCGCGAGCGGCTGTTCGATATCGTCGCCGCCGATCTCGGCATCGACCGCGTCGAGTTCCGGCGCCGCAACCTCGTCCCCGAGAGCGACATGCCTTATCCGCTCGCGACCTGCCTCGGCGGCGCGACCGAATGCGACAGCGGCGACTACCGGATGACGCTCGACCGCTGCCTCGCCGAGTTCAACTGGTCCGAGAAGACGCGCCTGAACGGCAAGCTGATCGACGGCCGCTACCACGGCGTCGGCATCGGCTGCTACATCGAGGGCGGCGCCTCCGGCCCCCGGGAGGGCGCGCGCCTGGTCCTGGAGAGCGACGGGACGGTTTCCGTCTACACCGGCTCCTCGGCCAACGGCCAGGGGCTCGAGACCGTATTCACGCAGATCGCGGCGGACGCGCTCGGGATGCCCATGGAGCGCATCCGCGGCGTGTTCCACGGCTCGACCGCCCACGTGAAAGAGGGCTTCGGAGCCTTCAGCTCACGCTCGGTCGTCATGGGCGGGTCCGCCATCGTGGTCGTCGCCGGCAAGCTGAAAGAAGCGATCCGCGGCGCCGCGGCGACCCGCTTCGGCTGCACGCCCGAAGAGATCGCGGCCATCGAGGGCGAGCGTGCCGTTGCCTCCGACGGGCGATCGATCTCCTGGGCCGAGCTCGCCGCTCGCACGCCGGGCGGCCTCTTCGCCGAGGGCAGCTTCGCGAGCAGCAAGCGCACCTACAGCTACGGCGCGCACGCCGCACACATCGCGGTCGATCCCCGCACCGGGCACATCGAGCTGATCGACTACGTCGCCGTGGAGGATGTCGGGCGCATCATCAATCCCGAGACCCTGCACGGGCAGGCGCTGGGGGCCATCGTGCAAGGGCTGGGTGGCGTGTTCCTCGAAGGTCTCGTCTACGACGAGCAGGGACAGCTCATGACCGGCTCGTTCGCCGATTATCTCGTGCCGACCGCGACCGATTTCCCGAACATCCGCGTCTTCGCCCTGGAGGAGCGGCCCTCGCCCAACAACCCGCTCGGCGCCAAGGGCGCGGGAGAGGGCGGCATCATTCCCGTGGGCGGGGTGATCGCCAACGCCGTGGCTGCGGCGCTCAGCTCCCTCGGAGTGCAGCCGCGCGAGCTGCCGCTGTCTCCTCCAAGAGTCTGGCAGCTGATTCAAGAGGCACGCGGATGAGGTTTAGCGAGTGGAGATTCAGACCATGACAGAACACGCCGTAAACCCGACGCGCCGCGCGATGCTCGCCGGCGCAGCCGCGGCCGCGTTGGCCGGCCCGGCGGCGCTGGCGCAGGCGCCGTCCCAATCGAAAAGCTTCGTGCTGGTTCACGGCGCCTCGCAGGGCGGCTGGTGCTGGCGCCGCGTGTCGGACCGCCTGGAGCGCCGCGGGCACAAAGTCTTCACACCCACCCTCACCGGCTTGGGCGAGCGCTCGCACCTGATGAGCGCGAACGTCGACCTCGACATGCACATCGCCGACATCGTCAACGTCATCAAATGGGAGAGCCTCGAGGGGATCGTGCTCGTCGGCCATTCCTACGGCGGCTGGGTAATCTCCGGCGTGGCCGAGCAGATGCTGCCCGCGATCTCCTCGATCGTGTTCCTGGACGCCTTCATGCCGGAGAACGGCCAGAAGGGCCTCGATCTCAACTCGGAGCGCAGCAAGGCCGAGATCGCGCTCGCGCTGAAAAAAGGCGACGTCTCGCGGCCCGCGCCTCCGGCCACCACCTGGAACGTGAACGAGCGCGACCGCGCCTGGGTGGACGCGAAGCAGACCGCGCAGCCGATCGGCGTCTCGCTCAAGCCGATCAAGCTCACGGGCGCGCGCGACCGGGTCGCGAAGAAGACCTACATTCGCGCAACGAAATTCGAGAATCCGAACTTCGATCGCTTCTATGCGAAGACCAAAGCCGACCGGTCCTGGCGCACCTACGAAGTGGCGTGCGGCCACGACGTGATGATCGACATGCCCGACCGGCTCACGGAGATACTCGAGGAAGTGGCGTAGGCTCCCGCTTTAGTTCGCCGTGATGCCGGCTGCCTTGACCAACGCGGCGTTGATGCGCAACTCGTCCCGGACGTAGGCGTCGAACTGCTGCGGCGTCATGCTCATCGGTTCGGCGCCCAGCCGCGCGATGCGCTCGCGCACTTCCGGCAGTTGCAGGGCCGCTGCGCTTTCCCGGTGCAGCCGGCTGACCGCCTCGACCGGCGTTCTCGCGGGGACGAACATGCCGACCCAGAAGTTGTAGTCGGAGTCGGGGAACCCCGCCTCGATCGTGGTCGGCAAATCCGGCAGGATGGAAGCGCGCTTCGAGGCGCCGATGGCGAGCGCGCGCAGCTTGCCGTCGCGCAGCAGCGGCAGCGCCGGCGCGATGGGAGAAAAGTAGAAATCGACCCGCCCGGCCATCACCTCGGTCAGGGCTTCGGGCGCTCCTTTGAAGGGAATGTGCACGGCCTCGAAGCGCGCGCTGCGGCGGAAGCGCTCGGCGTTCAGCTGCGTCGATGCGGCCGCCGAGGCGTAGTTGATCGATCCCGGCTTCGCCCGGGCCGCCGCCACGAGGTCGTGCACCGACTGGTAGCCCTTGGAGGGGGCGACCAGCAGCACCGTGGGCAGGGTCGCGAGCGGCGTGACGCCGGCGAGATCGCGCGCCGTGTCGTAGGACAGGTTCGAGTACAGGAAGGGCGCGACCGTGTGCGCGGAGGAGGTCACCAGTATCGTGTGGCCGTCCGGGTCGGCCTTGGCGACCGCTGCCGCGCCTATCGTCGTGCTCGCCCCGGGACGGTTCTCGACGACCACCGGCTGGCCGAGCTGCACCGAGAGGCGCTCCGCTACCGTGCGCGCGAGGATGTCGGTGGCGCTCCCAGGCGTCAAGGGGGTGATCACGCGAACGGTCTTCGTCGGCCAGGCCTGCGCCCCGCCGGCCGCAGGGGCCTGCGCGAGCGCGCTCCCGTGCAGTCCGCACATCAGTGCCACCCCAGTCGCGTGCAGCTCGAGACTTCGCATGCTTCGCCTCCCTGGTCTCCGATGCCGTGCGATTTCCGCCGGGTCATTCTACAAGCGCGATCCCCGGCGGCACAACCTTGCGTTCCTCATGAAATCCTTGCGTAGTCCCTGTAGTATTCTTCGCGACACGAGAGGAAAACTTTGTTCGATCGGACCGCAACCCTATTCCTGCTTGCCGTCGGCGCGAGCGGCGTCGCCTGGGGACAGGCGCGCCCGGATGCGCCGATCGCCCTGTACGACGGCCCTGACCGCGAGCAGCGCCTGCTGGCCGGCGCGCGCAAGGAAGGCGTCCTGATGTTCTACACCTCGTTCCACGAGCAGAACCTGCCGCTGTTCGTGTCCTCGTTCGAAAAGAGATACGGCGTCAAGGTGAGGACCTGGCGCTCCGGCGCCGACAAGGTGCTCCAGCGCATCGTCACCGAAGGCGGGGCCGGCCGCTTCGATGCCGATGCCGTTCATGTCGGGTCCGGGGAATTGGAGGCGCTGCACCGCGAGAAGCTGCTGCAGCGGGTCGACTCGCCTCACCATAAGAATCTCCTCCCGGCTGCGATGCCCGCTCATCGGGAGTGGGTGCCGACGTATCTCACCGTCTGGGTGCAGGCCTACAACACCAACGCGGTCAAGAAAGAAAGCTTGCCCAGGACCTTCCAGGACCTGCTCGATCCCAAGTGGAAAGGCAAGCTCGGCATCGAGGCCGGGAACGACGACTGGTTCGGCAAGACGGTGACCGAGATGGGGGAACAGAAGGGGCTCAAGCTGTTCCGCGAAATCGTGGCGACCAACGGCATTTCGGTGCGCAAGGGGCACTCGCTCCTCAGCAACTTGGTCGTATCGGGAGAAGTGCCCTTCGCAATCACCATGCACAGCAATCTGTCCGAATCCGCCAAGAAACAGGGTGCCCCGGTCGACTGGGTTGCGCTCGAACCGCTCGTCGCCCGGGCGAACGGGGTCGCCGTCGCACGCAAGGCGCCGCATCCCTACGCCGCGCTGCTGTTCTACGATTTCCTGATCAGCGACGAGGGGCAAAAACTGTTCGCGGAAAGGGACTACGTGCCGGCGAGCCGCACGATCCGGTCTAAGCTGAAGAGCGCGAATCTCAAGATCATCGAGCCCGGGCCCGCCCTCGATCAGGCGGACAAGTGGGAAAAGGCCTTCAGGGAGGTCGTGGTCAAGCGCGGCGGGTCGGACTAAAGTATTCGCCTCACAGGTAGTGCTGGATTTCCTGGAGGCTGGGGGCGAAGAACAGCTCCTCGATTTTCGGCTTCTTCCTGATCATTCCCTGGTCGAATACGTAACGCACGACCGCCTCGAGCGCCTTGCGGTTGTCCTCCAGGTTGTACGGCCAGGGGTCGGCGCCGAAGACCGCCTTTTGCTCCTGCATGAGATCCTGCACCCACACCAGGGCCAGATTGCGCGGGTCCTGCATGCGCCGGTAGCACAGCTCTTTCGATTTCTGGAATCCCTGCGCGACGCTGACCGCCGCCCACGGATGCTCTTCCAGGATCTCGTTCCGGATGACGACCGTGTGCATGATCGGGAAGATCCCGCTTTTCTTGTAGTAGTCGATCTCGGCCTTCTTGGGGTCGGGGAAGAGCAAGCCTACTTTCGGCGAGCCGCCGCGGATTGACGGCAGCGTCTCCGGATAGATGGCCGCCTCGAGCTCGCCGTCGAGGAGCATCTGGTCGATGTTCTTGCCCTTCGCGACACGATGGACCTTCATCCATGCGGCCGGCTGCAGCGGGACGTCTTCCTCTTCCTGGCACCACCATTCGATGCTCTTCAGATCGACGCCGTAATGATCCTGCAGCGTGCCGCGCATCCAAAGGCCGGCGGAATTCTGCAGGGTGTCCAGTCCCACTCGCTTGCCGTTCAGGTCCTGCGGTTTCTCGATGCCGCAATTCGCGCGCTTCACCACGTAGCCGTGGCGAAAGCGGCGGTGCGGAAATACCGGGATCGCGGTAAACGCCTTGCCCGTGTCCCGGGCGACGAGATACGCGACGAGCGAAAGCTCGCAGACGTCGAACTCCCGGTGGCGCAGCATGCGCCCGTGCCTCTCGGGGGAGGCCATGGTGAGCACGTTCAACTCGATGCCGGGAGCGCGCGCCGCGCCTTCGATCAGCGCATGCAGCAGATCGTAGGGCCCGCAGGCGAGCGAGAGCTTGAGCTCCGCCATCCCTAGCTCGCGCCCTTTAGCTTTGCGTCGCGCACGACGCGATTCCACTTCTCGTATTCCGCTTTGACAAAGGCCGCGCCCTCGTCGGGGCTCGTCCCGCGCGGCTCGACGCCGACTTTTGCGAACGCGGCTTTGACCTCGGGCGGCTCCAGCGCCTTTCTGATCTCGGAATTGAGCCGCCCGAGAACCTGCGGCGAAAGGTTCGCCGGGGAAAATACCCCGAGCCAGAGATCGACGTCGAAACCGGGAAGCCCGGCCTCGATGGCGGTCGGCAATTCCGGCAGGGCGCCCGAGCGCCTGAGCCCGGTGGTGGCGAGGCCGCGCAGCCTCGCGTCGCGCAGGAAAGGCAGCGCGGCGGTGATGCTGCCGAAGCTCACCTGAACCCGTCCCGAAACCAGATCGGCCATCGCCGCGCCCATGCCCTTGTAGGGGACGTGGGTCATCTGCGCGCCGATGCGCAGCTTCAGGAGCTCGCCCGCCATGTGCGGCGTGGTGCCGATGCCCGCGGAAGCGAAGTTAAGCTTGCCCGGGTTCGCCTTTGCGTACTCGATCAGCTGCGCGAGGTCCTTGACCGGTAATCCCGGATTGGCGGCGAGCACCAGCGGCGAGGAGCCGACGATAGAGACGCACTGCAGGTCGCGGATCACGTCGTAGGGCACGCCGTCCTGCAGCGTCGGATTGATCACGATCGCCGGATCCATCAGGACCAGGGTATAGCCGTCCGGCGCCGATTTCGCCGTGACCTCGACGCCGATGATGCCACCTGCGCCGGGCCGGTTGTCCGCGACGACCGGCTGGCCCATTTGGTCGGACAAGCGCTGCCCGAGCGTGCGGCCGATGAAATCCACCACGCCGCCCGGCGTATAGGGCAGCACCAGGCGCAGCGGCTTCGACGGGTACGTCTGAGCCGGTGCGGCCGTCGCCGCCGCCAGCGCCGCGAGACCGATCGCGCGTCCTAATGCCTTCAGCATCGAGGTTCTCCTTTTCACGCAGCACTCAGTTTTTCCCAGGCCCAGCGGGCCGAGTCGAAGAGGCGAAAGTCGCCGAGCATCGGCGCGACCAACTGGATCCCGACCGGCAATCCGTTCGGACCTTTGTGGGTCGGCAGCGTCATCGTCGGCACATGCAGCACCGTCCACAGTCTCTGGAACTTGGGATCGCCGGTCGACTCGATGCCGGCCGGCGCCTCGCCCGGGACGCAGGGAGCGAGGAGCACGTCGAAGTCCTCGAACACGGCGGCGAGGCGAACGCGGCATCGGGCCCCCAGCGCCAGCGCCTCGGCGTAATCCTCGTGGAGCGTCTCCGAGCCCAGCTGCAGGGACCGGCGTAGCCGCTCGCTGATGCGGTCGCGGTGGTGATGCCATTCGTGCGCGATCGCGCGCGAACGTTCGACACTGCCGACGAGGTCGCGCGCGCCGGTGAGACCCGCGAACTCTTCGGACAACGTGACCTCGCGCACGTGCGCGCCCGCGCGGGCGAACCGCGCCGCTGAATCTTCCACCGCGGCCGCCGTCTCCGGAAGCGCCGTCGGCCAGAGGTGCGTGCGGCAAACGCCGATCCGCGGCGGCGTGCGCGACGGCTGCGGCTTTCGCGGCGGCGCGCCGATCAGGACGGCGTCCATCAGCTCAATGTCGACGATCGTCCGCCCCATCGATCCGATCGTATCCAGGCTCTCCACCGCCATCTTGAGGCCGGCGCGGTTGTACCGGCCGAAGCTCGGCTTGTAGCCGACGACGCCGCAAAAGGACGCGGGGCGCAGCACCGAGCCGCCGGTCTGCGTGCCGAGCGCGAGCGGCACCATGAAGTCGGCCACCGCCGCGGCCGAGCCGCTCGACGAGCCGCCAGGCGTGCGGGAAGGATCGTGGGGATTGCGAGTCTCGCCCGGCGTCATCCCCGCGAACTCCGCGGTGACGGTCTTGCCGAGGATCACGGCGCCGGCGGCGCGCGCCATCGCGACGCAGGCCGCGTCCGCCAGCGGCCGCCAGCCTTCGTAGATCGGCGAGCCCATCTGCGTCGGCATGTCGGCCGTGTCGAAGACATCCTTCACAGCGATCGGCACGCCGTGCAGGGCCCCGCGCGAGCTGCCGCGGTCGCGCTCGCGCGCCTGGGCGAGCGCGAGCTCCGGATCGATAAACGCCCACGCACGGACCGTTACCTCGCGCGCGTCGATCCGCGCCAGACAATCGCGGACCAGCGCCTCGGAAGTGATCTCTCCGGCGGCGATCATGCGTGCTGCCTGGCTTGCGGACAACTCGTTGAGACGATTCGTCGCCGCAGGCTTCAGGATGGCGGGCGCGCTCATGTCAATCCGCGCGGGCGCCGCTGAATTCGACGACCTTTTTCCACTTGACGATCTCGGACTCGACGAAAGCCGCGAATTCGTCGGGCATCTTCACCGCGGGCTCCGCCCCCAGAGCCAGGAAGCGCTCCCTCAGTCCGGGCTCGCGCAGGATCTTCGCCGTCTCCCCGGCGAGACGATCTATGACCGCCCTGGGCGTGTTGGCGGGCGCGAACATGCCGCTCCAGCCGGAGAGCTCGTAGCCCGGCAGCCCTGCCTCGGCGATCGTCGGGAATTCGGGAGCGCCGGTGAAGCGCCGGCCGCCGGTCACCCCCAGCCCGCGCAGCCTGCCCGTGCGGACATGCTCCAGCACCGTCGGCAGGGTCGCGAACATCAGCTGCACCTGCCCGCTCAGGAGGTCGGCGACCGCCGGGCCCCCGCCCTTGTAGGGGACGTGCAGGAGATCGACCTGGGTCATCGCCTTGAACAACTCCCCGGAGAGATGCGTCGAAGTGCCGCTGCCGGAAGACGCGTAGGCGAGGCGGCCCGGCCGCGCCCGCGCGAACTCGATCAGCTCCTTGACCGAAGCCGCCGGCACCGAAGGATGGACGACCAGGATGTTGGGCGCGTCGGCGATCAGCATGACGGGCGCAAAATCGCGCCGCGTGTCGAACGGCATGCTCTTGTTGACGCTCAGGTTGATCGTGTGCGAGATGCTGGTCACCAGAACGGTGTACCCGTCGGGCGCGGCCTTCGCGACGAGCTCGCTGCCGATGATGCCGCCGGCACCCGGGCGATTCTCGATCACGACCGGTACGCCCAGGCTCTCGGACAGTTTTTGCGAAACGCTGCGCGCGGCAAAATCGGCGATGCCTCCCGGCGCAAAGGCGACCACCATGCGGATCGCCTTGTTCGGGTACCCTTGGGCGGAGACAGCCCCCGCGACGAGGAGCCCGATCAGCGCGGCAGCACGTGCGCCCATTTCGCCTTGATGCGCTGGTCGAGCTCCTTGGAGGAGCGCGACACCTTGGGAAAGTCCTCGCGCCTCGCCCACGGGCGGCACGCGTCGATCACCATGCGCGAGTTGTACGCGAAGATCCCGTCGGGGTAGCTCGTGGGGTCGAGCGGCCCGCTGCGGCTGGTGCGCAGGATCTCGACGTCCTCGCGCGCGTCCACCCGCGTGCACATCGCCCAGATCACGTCGTTCATGTTCGCCGGATCGATGTCCTCGTCAACCACCACCACGTATTTGTTCGCGTACGAGCCGGCATGGCATTGCGAGGCGATCAATCCCGCCTGCTTGGCGTGGCCCGGGAACATCTGCTTGATCGAGACCGTGAGCCACATGCGGCTGCCCCCCGCCTCGTGCGCCCACACGCCCTGGATGCCGAGAACGCCCGCGGCCTCGAGCTGCTTCCACACCGCGGCGCAGCGGAAAGCGCCGCGATAGTAAGTGTCGTCGTTGGGCGGCACGGCGGGCACGGCGCCGAGCAGGATCGGGTCGTTCCGGTGCATCAGCGTGTCGATGCGGATCACCGGCTCCTTCTTCAGGCCGCCGGCGAAATACCCGGTCCATTCGCCGAAGGGGCCCTCGTCGATCAGGTCGTCGGGCGCGATCGTGCCCTCGAACGCGATCTCGGCGTTCGCGGGGATCGGCAAACCCGTCTTCGGTCCGAGGACCACCTCGACGGGCTTCCCCATCATGCCGCCGACCGCGTCGTACTCGTTCTTGCCGTAGGGGATCTCGACGCCCGCCATGGTGAACAGCAGCGGATGCATGCCGGCGACGACCGCGATCGGGCAGCGCTGGCCGCGCTCGTGGTAGCGGCGCATCAGGATGTCGCCGTGCTTGCCCTTGGAGCACATCACCGAGGCGATATGCGGGTCGTCGTAGGCCTGGACCCGGTACGCGCCGTAATTGATCCAGCCCGAATCCGGGTCCTTCATGATCACCATGCACGCCGTGCCGATGTAGGGCCCGCCGTCCTCCTCGTGCCACAGCGGCGTCGGGATCTTCGCGAGGTTCACTTCCTTGCCCGAAAGCACGTTCTCGAGCACCGGCCCGCTCTTCACCGCGACCGGCGGGATGGTCTTCGACTCGTCGAGGTACCTGCGCCAGTAGTGGACCAGGTCCATCTCGGTGGAATCGGCGGACATGCCGAAGGTCAAGGCGATGCGCTTGACCCCGGTGAGAATATTCGCCGCCACGCGATGTCCGTGCGGATAGCCCGGAATATCGTCGAAGAGGAGGGCGGGGCGGTTCGTCTCGCGCTGGTAGATGTCGACGATCCCGCCGATTTCCTCCTTGCGGTCCGCGCCGCTGACCTTCTGCAATTCCCCCGCGGCTTCCATCTGGGCAAGCCAGTCCCTGAGATCGGGATTTGCCATTTCAACGCCCCCTGTCGCCGATGAATGAACGCTGACGAGTGCTGCCTTGCCTGCACAAAAACAAGGAATCTATCATTAATTTGATAACATTCCGACCGTTGTGCTTCAATGCGGCGCTGAAAAGAAAACTGCGCACCACGAACTCCATGCCGAATCACGTTCACGCCAGCTCCGCAGTCACGGTCGGTAAAGCGGGCACGGGTCATTCCCCGCCGCAATGTCCCGTCGAGGAAACCGTGTGTCCGGTGGTGGCGCACGAGTGGGTCAACGACGAGTACAAGCACCTGGTGGTCAAGGCCTCGCCCAAGGCGCTCGCCGCCACGCCGGGCCAGTTTTTCCATCTCCTCTGCCCCTCGCCCGACGAGGGCGAGCTGTGGTTCCGCCGGCCGCAAAGCATCTACCGCGTCGCCCGCTCGAGCGGTCGCCTCGAATTCCTCTACAAGGTCGTCGGCCGCGGGACCCGGGGATTGGCCGGCCTGGAGCCGGGCGACAGTCTCAACATGCTGGGCCCGCTCGGTGTCGGCTTCACCCTCGAGCCCGGCTGGAAGAACGTGGTCGTGCTCGGCCGCGGCGTCGGCCTCGCCACCATGGCGCCGATCTCGCAGTTGGCGGGCGAGCGCGGCGTGCGCGTCACCGCGATCCTTTCCGCGCGCAGCCCGGAGCTCGCGCTCGCCGCCGACCTGTTCGAGAGCGTCGGCACGGTCATCAAGGTGCTCGATAGCGACGGCTCAAGCGCGGTCGAGAACGTCGAGGCGATCCTGCTGCGGCTGATCGCCGGGAAAAAAGCGGACGCCTTCTTCACCTGCGGCTCGAACCGGCTGATGCAGTTGATGAAGCGCCTGGGCAAGGAACACCGGATCCCGGGCCAGATGGCGATGGAGCAGATCATGGCCTGCGGGCTGGGGCCCTGCTACATCTGCGTGCGCACCTTCGAAGTGGCAGGCAAGCTCGAGATGCGACGCGTCTGTATCGAGGGCCCCGTGTTCGATCTTCAGGAGTGCCTCGGATGGTAGACCTGTCAGTCAAAATCGGCAGCGTGACGCTCGCCAACCCGATCATGCCGGCCTCCGGCACGTTCTCGGCGGAGTTCGCCAAGGTCATCGACCTCAACCGCCTCGGCGCGCTGGTGACCAAGACGGTGTCGCGAAACTACCGCGCCGGCAACCCGCCGCCGCGGGTGTCGGAGATCGAGGCGGGCATGATCAACTCCATCGGCCTGCCGACCAAGGGAGTCGAGTATTTTCTCCGGGCGCAGCTGCCCGAATACAAGCAATTCAAGCCGCCGCTCGTCGCCAGCGTCACCTCCACCGATGTCGAGGATTTCGCCGCGATGGCGCGCGAGGTGAGCGTGCCCGGAGTAGATGCGATCGAGCTAAACATCTCGTGTCCCACGCGCGAGCCGGGCGGCGGCAATTTCGCGCTGAACGAGGAGCACACCTACAAGGTCGTGAAGCTGTGCCGCACGGCGACGCAAAAGCCGCTGTGGGCCAAGCTCTCGCCCAACGCCGGCGACATCTCGGCGGTCGCGGAGGCGGCCGAGAAGGCCGGCGCGGACGCGATCACCGTGTCGAACACGATCCTCGGGCTCAAGATCAACCTCGAGACCTTCCGCTCCTCGATCGGCCAGGGCTACGGCGGGATCTCAGGCCCGGGCGTGAAGCCCATCATCCTGCGCATGGTCCACCAGTGCTCGAAGTGCGTGAAGATCCCGATCATAGGCTGCGGCGGCATCATGAAGGTCGAGGACGTGGTCGAATACCTGCTCGCCGGCGCGAGCGCGGTCGAGGTCGGCTACCTCAACTTCCGCAATCCCACGGCGATGATCGCGATCATCGAGGGCCTCGAGAAATGGTGCCAAGCCCGCGGCTTCAAGCGCGTGGCCGAGCTGACCGGCGCGATGCTCGCTCATCCGCCCCGCGACACCTACGAGGCCGGTATGATGGGGATCAGCTGACGGCCCGTTGAAAAACGGGCCGTCATCCTGAGCGCAGCGAAGGATCTGCTTTTTTCATGACCGAACGCATCACGATCCGCAAGCCCGACGACTGGCATCTGCACGTGCGCGACGGCGCGATGCTCAAGGCCGCGCTACCCTTCACCGCGAGGCACTTCGGCCGCGCCATCATCATGCCCAATCTGTTGCCTCCGGTATGCACCGTGAAAGAGGCGGAACAGTATCGAAGCCGCATCGTGAAGGCGCTTCCGGCGGGCGCGAAATTCGAGCCGCTGATGACCTGCTACATGACGCACGAAACGAAACCCGACGAAGTGGAATCCGGATTCAAGGCGGGCGTCTTCACCGGCGTCAAGATCTATCCGGCGAACGTGACGACGAACTCCGCGGCCGGGGTTTCGGACTACAGAAAAATCCGCCGTGTGATCGAGCGCATGGAGAAAATCGGCATGCGCCTCTTGATCCACGGCGAGGTGATCGACCCGGAAGTCGACGTATTCGACCGTGAAGCCGTGTTCATCGAGCGCGAGCTTGCGCCGCTCACTCGCGACTTCCCGGGCCTCAAGGTGATACTCGAGCACGTCTCGTCGAAGGACGGCGTCGATTTCGTGCGCTCGAAGGCGCGACAGGTGGGCGGCACGATAACGCCCTACCACCTCATGCTGACGCGCACCGACTGGCTCGGATGGGGCAACCGCCCGTACATGTATTGCGCGCCGGTCATCAAGACGGTGAAAGACCGCGCGGCTTTGCGCGCAGCAGCGACCTCCGGCGAGAGCAACTTTTTCCTCGGCACGGATTCGGCGCCGCACCCGGTGACGAGAAAGCTCGACGTGGTGGGAGCGGCGGGCGTGTTCAACTCGCCGGTGGCGATCGAGTCGTACGCGCAGGTCTTCGCGGAGGAGAACGCGCTCGATAAACTCGAAGCGTTTGCTTCGCTCAACGGCCCGCGGCACTATGGATTGCCGCCGAACGTGGAGACGATCACGCTGGAACGCAGGCCGTGGACCGCGCCGGTGGAGATGGAGGTCGACGGCCCCGAGAAGCGCGCCCTGATCCACCGCGGGGGCGAGACGATTCCCTGGCGGGTGGTGTCCGGCTGATGGATCGGCCCAGCTTCCAGCCGGCGTTCGGGGGAACGTTCGTCGGCCGCCCGGTGCCTCGGCTCGAAGACCTGCCTCTGCTCACGGGCAGCGGGCGTTACGCCGCGGACATCTCGTTTCCGCACGAGCTTCATATGCGCGCGGTGCGTTCCAGTCACGCGCACGGAAGGATCGTCTCCATCGACGCGAGCGGCGCCCTTGCGGCTCCGGGTTGCGTGGCGGTATGGACGGCCGGGGATGTGGCCGGAATCCCGCCTATCGATTTCCGGCCTACCCGGGTCCAGGGACTCGAGCCTTACCGCCAGCCGATTCTGGCAACGGACCGCGTGCGCTACGTCGGCGAGCCGGTCGCCGTGGTTTTCGCGGAAGACGCGTACCTCGCGGAGGACGCGGCAGATCTGGTTGTGGTCGAAGTGCAGGAATTGCCGGCATTGCTCTCGGCCGACGCGCCGCCCGGAGAATTCGAAGCTGGCCGCGACACCGAGCCCGCCATCATACGCAAAGGCTACGGCGACATCGAGGCCGCGTTCCGCGCCGCGCACGTGGTCGTTGAGCTCGATCTCTCGATCGGCCGCCATTCGGGCGTGCCGCTGGAGACCCGCGGCGCGATCGCGCGCTACGACGCGATGCGCGACGTGCTCGAGCTCCATGGCGCCACCAAGCGTCCTCACGCGAACCGCGAGCTGCTCGCGCGCATGCTCGCGCGCAGCCCGTCCTCCATCCACCTGTACGAGGGCCATGTCGGCGGCGGTTTCGGCGTGCGCGGCGAGATCTACCCCGAAGACGTGCTCGTCTGCGCGGCCGCGTTGCGACTGGGACGGCCGGTGAAATGGATCGAGGACCGCCGCGAGAACCTGATGGCCTGCAACCACTCGCGCCAGCAGCGGCACCGCGTCCGCGCCGCGGTCGACGACCGCGGCCGCATTCTGGCGATCGACGACGAGTTCTTCCACGACCAGGGCGCGTACGTGCGCACGCACGGCGCGCGCGTCGCCGACATGACCGCGGGCATGCTGCCCGGGCCTTACCGCGTGCCGGCTTACCGGGCCGTCGGGCACTACCGGCTCACCAACAAGACGCCCGCGGCGACTTACCGCGCGCCCGGCCGCTACGAGGCCACGTTCGTCTGCGAGCGCCTGCTGGATGCGATCGCCGCGAAAATCGGGATCGACCGGGTGGAAGTCCGGAGGCGCAATCTCATCGCGAAGACCGAGATGCCGTACGCCCGCGATCTCGACGTGATCGACACCGAGGTCGTGCTCGACTCCGGGGATTACGCGGGCCTGCTCGACCAGGCGCTCGCGCGCGCCGGCTGGCCGGCCTTGCAGCGGGAGCTCGAGACGCGCCGCGCCGCGGGCGAAGCGGTCGGCGCGGGCCTCGCGTTCTTCGTCGAGAAGAGCGGCCTGGGCCCGGTCGACGGCGCGAGGGTCAGCATGGCCGCGGACGGTACATTCGACGTGGTCACCGGCGCGGCGTCGCTGGGGCAGGGCGTGGAGACGGTGCTCGCGCAGATCGCCGCCGACGCGCTGGGCGTCGATTACCGGCGCGTGCGCGTCGTCCACGGACAAACGGACCGGATCGAGCAGGGCTACGGCTCGCACGCCTCGCGCACGACCGTGATGACCGGCTCGGCGGTGCATATCGCCGCGACGAAGCTGCGCGAGAACATGCAGCCCGGGTGTTCGGCGCAGGGTTCGTTCCGGAGCGAGCACATGACCTACCCGTACGGCGCTCACATCGCGGTGGTCAAGGTCGACCGCGAGACCGGCGGCGTCGAGGTCGAGCGCTATCTCGCCGCCTTCGACGTGGGGCGGGCCGTCAACCCGATGCTTGTCGAGGGCCAGATCGTCGGCGGCGTGGTGCAGGGACTGGGCGGCGCCCTGTTCGAGGAGTTCGTCTACGACGCGCAGGGCTCGCCGCTTTCGGTCACGTTCGCCGATTACATGATGCCGACCGCGCACGAGGCGCCGAACATCGACGTGCTCCTCACCGAGGATGCGCCGACGCCGCTCAATCCCCTTGGCATCAAGGGTGCCGGCGAGGGCGGCATCACGGCGGTGGGAGCGGCCA
>Ga0184619_10000294_pt1 | contig 16793 bp, 14 predicted proteins | sample PLM0_60_b1_FD_133146 | JGI IMG/M metagenome (GOLD analysis project Ga0184619, IMG submission 133146) | Groundwater sediment microbial communities from an aquifer in East River, Colorado, USA - PLM0_60_b1 | ecosystem: Environmental > Terrestrial > Soil > Riparian zone | place: USA: East River...
CACGGCCGCGGAATCTGGATCATCGACGATATTACTCCGCTCCGAGCGCTGACACCGCAGACGCTCGCGAACGAAGTTGTGTTCGTATCCGCGAGGCCAACGGTGCAGAAGATCCCCGCGTACGGCGGCTGGTCGAATGGCGATGCGGTGTTCGTGGGATCGAATCCCCCCGACGCGGCAGTGATCACCTACTATCTCAAGAAGCGCCACATCTTCGGCGACATGAAGATCGAAGTGCTCGATGCGGCCGGCAAAGTCGTCGGCACGGTTCCGAGCACGAAGAGGCGTGGCCTGAGCAGAGTGACGTGGGCGATGCGGCTAAGACCGCCACGGGTTCCACCCGCTGCCAGCGCAGCGTTCAGTGCAGCGTACGGTCCTCGCGTTCTTCCCGGGACATACACGATCAAGATGACGAAGGACGATAAGGTCTACACGATGCCGCTGACCGTCGTGCCCGATCCGCGAGCAACCCACTCACTCGCCGACCGCCAGGCACAATTGACCCTCGCCACCAAGATCGTCGACCTACTCGGCGACATGTCGTTTGCGGTGGAGAGGATGAACGCGGCGCGCGGCGATCTCGAGGACCGTGCGCGCAAGCTTCCGTCCGGGGATCCACTCGCACAGCGGCTGCGCGATGCATCATCGAGTGCCGATGTTCTGCGCAAGAAGATCGTCGCGACCAAGGAAGGCGGGATGATCACGGGAGAGGAGCGCCTTCGAGAGAATCTCACCGATCTCTACGGTGCCGTGATCTTTTATGAGGGACGTCCCTCGCAGATGCAGGTCGAGCGAACGAACGCGATCGGACGCGAGCTCACGGATGTGGTATCGGCGTTCGACGCGTGGTCGGCCAAGGATCTCGCCGCCCTCAACGCCGAGCTTGGCGCTAAGAAGCTCGAGCCGATCGTGCTGATCACGAGGCAGGCGTGGGAGGGAGCGGGTAAAGCCGGCCAATGAAAGTGTTTTGGGCATGCCGATTGCCCGTACTTTCTTGGTTGTCATTTGAGGGACTGAGCGATGCCGGTAATCCTCGTAAAATTCGATGAGCCGATCCGCGACAAGGAAGGACTCCTTTATTCTGCGCAGGCCACCGGACGCAGGCGGGAAGACGGCCTCTGGGAAGGCTGGCTCGAATTCACCGGGATGACTGGAAGCACACCGTCATTCCATTCCGGTCGGGAGACCACCCAACCGAATCGCGCGGACATTGAGTACTGGGCTCAAGGTCTGAGTAAGGTGTACCTGGAGGGAACTCTCGCCAGAGCAAAGGCATCAACAGAGGCGAGTCAGAACAAAGGCGCCGGGCGCGAAAGCTCGCCCGACGCCTGAAACAACGCCGCGGTTCTACGCCGTCGCCTCTGGTGAGGGCCGACTGGCGTCGCTGGTATAGCCACGTCGTCGCCGCGCCCCTCATCGAAAGCGCGATAGCGCTCGCTCTTACTTCGCGCTGATCGCGCCCGCTCCCGGCCAATCGCTGTCTCCGACTCGAACGAGATTCATCTCGAAAAATCGAACAGGTAGGCGGCCGGGCATGATCCGGTCGCCCACCTCTCGCCATTTGCCGTCCTTGACGGTTGCCGTGTAGCGAATGGTCATTGGTCCGGCTGGTACCTCCCAGGTATAACCATCGGCCGTCGGCGTGATAACGAAGTCGCCCTGGTATCCCTGAGCGTACGAGCGCATGGTGTACTTCTTGGTGGCAGGATCGTATGAGATGACACCGAATGCGTTGAAACCCACCCGCCCATCCGATTCGTAACCGCGACCTTCCATCACCTTCACCGATCCATCGAGGAACGGTCCGATCCGCTCTGTTTGCGTGACAGTGTGAATCTCGCCCGAAGGGAGCGTTACAGTCGCAGGCCCTCTCCAGACGCCGTTCATGTACGCGAGCGGCGCCATTCCTTCGCGTTGAGCTGCGATGAGCACTTGTGGATCCGGCGGACTTTGTGCGAACGCCGTTGAGCTCGCTCCAACGATCGCCGCAAGAAGTGAGAGCAATGTGTTTTTCACGGCGTGGCCTCTATTGAAGGCTGGCTGTCATCCGTCGTGTAGCCGCGGCCGGTTCTTGCTCCTGCGGCCGTCTCCTTTCCGCCCAGCTCGGCGATGAATTCGTTGTGGTCCATCGGCCGGGAGAACATCGGGTAGTTCTTCTCGACTGCGGCCTTCTGCTCTTCTTCGCTGAGCGCCGCGGTGCAGTCCTTCAGCGTAACGACGTTGTAGCCTTTCTCGTACCCGGTTCGCATCGTCGATTCGACGCAGCAGTTGGTGAGAAATCCGCCGAGCGCAATGTTGGTGATCCCACGACTGCGGAGAACGAAATCGAGATTCGTGCTCGCGAAGCCATCCAGACCGCGTTTTCCTTCGACCACGATGTCCTGCGGCTGCGGCTTCAGCTCGTCGACGATCTCGGATCCCCAGCTGCCCTTCCTGAACGATTTTGAATCGACCACGCCCTTGAGGATTCCATAGGGCTCCGAGGTAAGCTCGTGGTAGTCGTCGGTGAAGGTGATCGGCGCGTGTACGATCGTGGCGCCCAGCTCCCGCGCCTTCTTCACGGTCTCCAGAGTGTTGGCGAGCATGTTGGTCGAATTCATCACCGGCTTGACGGCGTCGTGGAGCGTACCGCCTTCCGAGGTGAAATCGTTCTGGTACTCGATGAGAACGACGGCCGTGCGCTTCGGGTCCATTTCTGCTCCTTGTTGTGCCCCCATCTGATATAGTCGCGGCGGCGGTGAGGCGTCAGACCCGCCGGCTCAGGAGCGAATGCTACCGGTGCTGGGAAAACAGCCACGCCCAGAACTTCGGCGAGCCGTAGGCCGGGTCCCAGGAGTTGTGACCGGTTCCCGGAACTTCCGAGTATTGAACCGGCGCACCAACAGCATGAAGCGCGGCGAAGGTTTTTCGGGACTCCTCAACCGGGACCACTGGATCGATTTCGCCATGAAAGATCCAGGTGGGCGTTTGCCGCAGCTGGCGCGCGAACGCCGAGAAAGTTTCTCCGCTGTCCGCGGGCACCACTCGATCGTACCCCCACCGCGTCCACTGCTCGGGCGAGATTCCGCCGCATACCGGCGCGATTGCAGCGAAGCGCTTCGGATTCCTGTACGCGATGTACCAGGTGCCATGCCCGCCCATCGACATCCCGGTGAGATAAACCCTGGCGGGATCGGTCTGATACTCTCGCATCGTCTGGTCGAGCGATGCGAGGGCGACGTTTGCTAGGGTGCCAGTCCAGGTCGAATCAGGTGTCGCTTGAGGAAAGACCACGATTGCCGGAACGCGGGAGGCATCCTGCCGGATTGCTGCTCCGACCCCGACCTGCGTCTGGATGTACCCGTCGGTCCCGCGCTCGCCAGCTCCGTGCAGGAACAGAATCACCGGCCATCGCCTGCCCGGCGTGTACGTTGCGGGAACGAAGACCTGATACTTGTAAGTATTGCCTCCAACCGAAACGGATCGGTCGAGAAATCCAGTTTCTATCTTCGGCACTTGAGCGCCCGCGGCGGACGAGATGAAAAAGGCGGTGAGCAACGACTTGACCGGTTGTCGCATGACTCCTCTGTTGGATGCACCACCGCCGCAATGTGCAGGTGTCATACGAGCCGGTCAAATGAACATCGCCGGCTCTTACCGATCCTTATCCGCGATGAAGCTTCCCGATCGCGACGGGTCTGCCCGCAACGACCATCCTGAATTCAGCACCAGTGTCCACCCGTCTCCTTTGATCTCCCTTGCAGCGCGTGTAACCGGGGTGGCAGGCGCGCCAATTCTGATTCGCGAGAAATCGTTCTCGACGAGTACCCCGCCCCGCTCGACAGTGAGCTTTCCCCACGGCGCCGAGAAATTTCCAGATGGATACACGGTCGAGTAAAGATCAAAGCCGATGAGCTCGGTTGGGTCATAGCTCCAGGCGAGCGAATCTTTCGACTGGCGCAGCGTGATGGTCGGCCCGTCGCCAAGACGCGCACGGTATTCCCGCATTGTCGGCGCACGGGCGGAATCACGTGCCGCCTCGGTCCGGTCGATTTCGTCCCAGCCGTATTCCTTCGCCCGAGCTCGCGCCACGGAGGCAAGATTGCCCGGACGCCGAAAGCGAATCGCCTGCGCGAGCAGTGCGCCGATGTCGCGGTTGGTGCGAACCGCGTCACGCCAGTCGGGCGCGAATTGATCGAGCAGAACGCCAATCGCCGGGCCGGTGGCGTAAGCGAAGGCGCGGACGAAGGTTGGTGTGGTCTCGTAGTCGCGTACGTATCGCGCCACGCGCGCGGAGCCTTCACCTGTGAGCTGCATGGCGAGGCGCTGGCCGGTATACTCGGGAAGACCCTCTTGAATCTCGAGCGTCGCTTCGAGGCTGTCGCTGCCGGGGTAGAGCGAACGGCGCTGCGCGCGAAAGAGCAAAGCAGACTCGACGTGGTGCTGTGCTCTCTCTCGATCGGGAAGTGATTCGAGCGCGCGCGCGAGAGCGCGATACTCGAGGCGGAGCCATGTCCTGCCCGCCCGCATGTCGAGCTGATTGTTCAACGCGTCCGGCTGACGCAGGCCGAGCGCCTCCTGCTCGCGGTGAAAACCCTCATGCATCACGAGTCCCGCGCGCGTGAAGCGATCGCGAGGAAGGGGGAGCGCGACCATCGTCCAGGGGCGGCCCGCCCATGAAAAGGATGTGTTCGCCACATACTGGTTTTCGGGGAGCGTAGTCACGTATGCATCGCCGAGCCGCACAAAACGCCTTCCGGCTACGGTATCGTTGGCGATGACGAGACGAGTCTGGCGATCCACCAACGCGATGGGCCCGCAAAGGCTGCGCTTCCATAGCATGCCTGCATCGGCCTCGCAGGCGCTTTTGGCGTCGCGAAGCGCGGAAAGGGCCCGAGCGGTGTCCAACTGTTGGCCGCTCACTGAGGCGAATGGCAGCGCCAAGAGTGTGGCGGCCACGAAAAGGGGGCGGCAATCGAAGAAAACAGGCATGATATAGGGCTCCTTGCGGTTGACTGTTACCCTATTGACATTGTGTCAATACATTGACATCATGTCAAGGGACGTGCATTTTCGTCCCAGGCCGTTGGATCCCAAAGCGGAGAGTGTTCGATGAAGAATCGCGGACTTGACCAGCTCGGACGCCGAGAGCGGCAGATCATGGACATTGTATACCGGCGAGGAAGCGCGAACGCGGCTGAAGTGCTCGCCGATCTCCCTGATCCCCCGACCTACACCGCCGTTCGTGGGATGCTGCGCCTTCTGGAGAGCAAGGGGCATCTCCGCCATGAGCAGGACGGCCCGCGTTACGTCTATTTCCCGACTGCGAATCCCGAGCGCGTCAGCAAATCCGCGGTAAAGCATCTGGTCAGAACTTTCTTCGATAACTCTGCGAGCTCCGCGGTGGCAGCAATGGTGGGCATGTACGAGGATCGTTGGAGCGACGCCGATCTCGATAATCTCGAAAAACTCATTGAAAGGGCTCGCAGCAAAGGAGGCGCGTCATGACCGCGTTTATTCCGGCACTACTCATCAAGCTCACACTGATTCTCGCGGTTGGTCTCACCGTCGCCGCGGTCTTGCGAAGCCTCAGCCCTTCGCTGCGACACCTCGCCCTCTTCGCTGCTCTCGCCAGCGGCCTGGCGCTGCCGCTCGTCATGTTCATGTCGCCGCAATGGAATGTCCCGGTGCTACCGCGCTCTCTCTCAGCCACCAGTGCCACATCCGAGTCGACCGCGAATGAGCAATCGAATCCATCCTCCGATTCACGCCTGCTGGGCGGCATTACGAACGCGCCTCTCTCTGGCTCTGCCTTGAGCGCAAGAGTGATCGACGCGGAAATTCCGCAATCTCGATCCGCGGTGCGCACCAGTCTCATCGGGCTTCCGTCGCTGCCGCTTCTCTGGGGACTCGGATTCCTGGCCGTGCTGGGATGGCTTGCGACAGGACGCATCCGACTCCGTCGCATTGCTGCGGAATCATGGCCCCTGAATGGTTCCGACTGGAGTGGGATTCTCGAGGAAGAGCGGAGATACGCCGGCGTAACCAAACCAGTCCTGCTTTTCTCCAGCTCCGTCGTCAGCACACCCCTCACCTGGGGATCGCGCGCTCCTATAGTGCTTTTGCCCGAAGATGCTATCGACTGGCCCGAGCCACACCGCAGAGTCGTTCTTCGGCACGAGCTCGCTCACATTTCGCGCGGAGATTCGCTCACCCAACTCGTCGCCGGCCTCGCCTGCGCTTTGTACTGGTTTCACCCACTCGTCTGGATCACCGAGCGACGGCTTCGCGCCGAATGCGAGCGCGCGTGTGACGATAGCGTTGTGTCGCTTGGAACGCCGGCCGCCGAATACGCCGCGCACCTCCTGGAAGTGGCGCGTTCAGCTCGCGCCTTTGGCGCACCCGGTTTTCTCTCTGTCGCGATGGCTCGACCGTCGCAGCTCGAAGGCAGATTGCTCGCCGTGCTCAATGAGTCGCGGCGGCGAGTTTCGGTATCTCGCGGAGCGCGACCGGCTGCGGCGCTGCTGTCCGTGCTGATTCTTATTCCGCTGGCTGCCTTCCGCGCCGTTCCGCAGCTGCAGGAACCGAAAGACGCCGTGGCGAGCCCTGCATTGAGTGCATCACCCAAGGCGCTCAGCCCATCGAGTTCCAGTATGGCACCGCCGCCGACGCCAATCCTGAGTGTGGAGGCGACGCCGACACCAACTGTGAGAGTCGATGTCAATACAGCCGCATCGCCCTCGGACGGCGCGGAAAGCGCGCTCAACCGACGCTCTGCCGACTCGACGTTTCAACTCTCGGTTCCCGCCCGCAGTGGGGGAACCCTGACGCTCGATCTGAAGTCCGGTGGCAAGGTCATCATCACGGGCTCAGATAAGTCCGAGGTTTTCGTCCGGGTGTCGCTCGGGGGACGTGATTGGCGCGACACCAAAGTCAGCCTCGAGCCGTCAGAAACCGGCGCGCGACTCGAGAGCGACTTCACCACACCACGAAGCTCTCGAAGCACGAGCCACACCTTCGAGATCAGCGTCCCACGCCGCTACGACGTGCGGATTTCCTCGTCGGGTGGATCGATTGCGATCACCGGTCTCGACGGAGAGTTCACTGGTCACACCGGCGGCGGTGAAATCGACATCAAGAGATCAAGCGGTGAGGTCGATCTCCGGACGGGCGGAGGGAAAATCCACGTGTCCGACTCGCGACTGAATGGATCGGTGCGGACTGGTGGCGGAACGGTCACGATAGAACGCGTTACTGGCGACCTCGATGGAAGCACCGGAGGTGGCTCCGTCAGAAACTCGAGTTCGGGCGCATCCCTCGGTACCACCGACGGCGCGACCGTCGCCGGCCCTGGATCTGGTTACGCCTATAGTACCGGCAGCGGCGGCATCGGCACCACTACTACGACGACGTATACGAATAGCCGCGGCGCCAAAGCCGCCACTGTCGGCGGAAGTGGAATCAGAATGAGCACCGGAGGCGGGCCGATCATCCTGCCATCTGCGCCTGACGGAGCGCACGTCACTACCGGTGGTGGCAGAATCCAAATCGGCCCGTCCGGTGGAAGAGTTTATGCCCAAACCGGCGGCGGTCCGATTGAAATTGGCCCGGCCACTGGATCCGTCGAGGCGCACACGGGCGCGGGAGACGTGACGATCGAGCTGAAAGGGGCCGGCTCGCATTCCGTCGAGGTGACCTCGGGAAAGGGCGAGGTCGTTCTCGTCCTTCCTTCCGGAATCGACGCCATCCTCGACCTCGAGACGGCCTACACCAACAACCTGGGCCACAAGACGCGCATCATCAGCGACTGGCCGCTCCAGCCGACTGAAACGACCAGTTGGGACAGCAGGGAAGGCACGCCCCGCCGCTACGTGCGCGCACGGCAGACCGTCGGCCGAGGAGGAGGAGTAATCCGGGTGCGGCTGGTCAATGGGAATATCGTGGTGAAGCGGAGGGGCTAGCCGACCCCGGAGCTGGCTGGCCATACCTCGAAATTGGGTATTGACAAACCTCGTGGACTGTTGAATTTTCAGCAGGGTTGATTTTTCAACACTAAAGCGGACCAGGCTTCCTGGATCCGTTCAGGCGCTTCCCATGACTGCCACGCTGATGCCGAAATCCGAAACGACTACTGCCGCACTATCCAGACGCGAGAGCCAGGTGATGGACATCCTCCACCGCCGCACCGGCGCAACCGTCGCCGAGATCATGGGCGACCTGCCCGATCCGCCAACCTATTCCGCCGTTCGATCCGTTCTCCGGATTCTCAGCGAGAAGGAACTGATCAAGCACCGTGAAGATGGCCCGCGCTACATATACTATCCGGCCAAGCCGACCGAGACGGCCAGAGAGGACGTTCTTGCTCACGTCGTCCGCACTTATTTCGGCGACTCTCCGGAGCAGGCGGTCACGGCGCTCCTCCGCATGTCCGACGTCGACCTGAGCGACGCGGACGTCAAGCGACTGCGCAACACGATTCGTCGTGCTCGCCAGAGCGGGAGATAAGCGCCATGTCATTGACCTTCCTTTCCAGCCTGAGCGGACTCACCGGGCCGAACGTCTCAATGCTGATGCTCTTCGTCAAAGCAACGATAATTCTTCTTGTCGCGCTCGGTATCACTCTATCTATGCAACGAGCGTCGGCTGGGGCGCGTCATCTCGTCTGGCTCGTGACCGTTGCCGCCCTCCTGCTCGTTCCCGCGCTCATGGCCTGGGCGCCGATTCCCGTGCGAATGCTTCCAGCCGAGCTGGGCTTGGTGCCTGCAGCGCCGTCAAACCTGGTGGCGAGCTCACCGATTCGCGTGGATGCGACTCCGAAGGGCGGGGATGTCTCCAACATTGTAAGCGGCAGTGCTCTTCCTTCCGGCTCGATCGAGAACAGATCCGCGTTGAGCGCGATGAGCGGCATCTCCATCCTGCTTCTGATCTGGGCCGCGGTTGTCGTTATGATTGCGGGATCTCTCGGTTACGCGTCGCTCGTCGTGCGGCGGATCGTGAATCGCGCGCGTCCGCTCGACACCGAAGACTGGCTCACTCCTCTCTGGGAAGTTTCGGATAGACTCGCGCTCGACGAGCCACCGCGTCTCTTGCGCAGCGAAGACGCGAAAATGCCGTTTGCGTGTGGATTATTGAACGCGACGATTGTCCTTCCCGCCGAGTGCGACGGATGGTCCTTGGATCGCAGGCGCGCGGTACTCCTGCACGAGCTCGCACACGTACGCCGTCACGACCTCGTCGGACACACTTTGGGCCGCGTCGCGTGCGCGGTGTACTGGTTCCATCCGCTGGTGTGGAAGGCAGCGAAACAGCTTCGCTCGGAGAGCGAGCGTGCTTGCGACGATCTCGCGCTTGCTTGCGGTGCCCGGGCCACGGACTACGCTGAGCACCTGCTGGACATCGTAACCAGCGTGAGACGTGACACGACTCCGTCTGTTGCGCTGGCGATGGCGCGCCGAAAGGAGTTCGAGGGCCGCATGCTCGCGATTCTCGATCCGGAGCTAAGACACTCGAGTCCGAGTCGCCGGCAATCTGCGGCGTTGATCGGCTCGCTCGCCCTCATATCCATTGTGGTAGGCGCCGCGGCTCCTGCGCGGCGTGCTCAGGAAGCTCCACAAAGCAATGCCGTCGCGCCTGTCGTCAAGGACGCCGATCTCCCCAAGGTTGCAGAGAAAGGCTATCCGGATTCGCGCGAGATCATCGACGGCTCGAAGACGCACACGAATACGCAGACCGCGACGATCCAGAATCAGCAGACGGTCACGACTTTGTCGGAGCAGCTTTCGACTGCCTTTGGCACCGCTGTCGGCACAGCTGTCGGCTCAGCGATCCGTTCGACCGCGTCCGTCACGACTCCCGACGCGCTGAGACAGTTGCTGTCGAGGCGCGACACGCAGAACGCGGTGAAGGACAGCGATGAGCGGCCGACCCTTCTCGCCAGGATTCTGGCGACCGAGACCAACCCGAGCCTGCGGCGCATCGCGGCTTGGGGGCTCGCGGATCATGCTCACAAGCAGGTGGCGGCCGAGGCATTGGCAACCGCGCTGCGTCGCGACTCGGATCCGACAGTGAGAGAGATGGCAGCATGGGCACTCGCCGACGCCAACCGATCAGGGATCGCCGTGGATGCCCTGGTTGCAGCTCTCCGCAGCGATGCCAACACTCGGGTTCGCGTCATTTCAGCGTGGGCACTCGGCAATGTCGGGGGCCGATCAGTGTCGGATGCTCTCGCGGCGGCGCTCTCGGATCCGAATGTCGAAATACGCAAGCGCGCTGCGTGGGCTCTCGGCAACTCGGACCTGAGGCAGGCACCACCCGCTCTGATTGCGCTGTTGCGGGACCAGAATCCCGACATGCGGGAGCTGGCTGCGTGGGCACTCTACCAGATAGAGGATCCCGCCGCGATTCCAGCACTCGACGCGGCGCTGCGGAGCGAGCCGAGCAAGAATCTCCAGATCGCGTACATCCGCGCGCTCGCCGCTACGGGCGAAAGATCGGTCGACGCGCTCAAGAGTCTTCTCGAGTCGAAGGACCCCGAGATCAAGGCAATTGCTGTTCGTGCATTAGCGGGAGGACAAGCTACCGGACCCTGGCCGTGGCCATGGCCGGAGCCGCGCCCTTTCCCGGACTGAATGACGGAGAGGGCGCTGATAAAAAAACGGCGCCCTCTCTTTTGAACCTTAGTGCTGATTTTTCAACCTACCCCGCAGCCAAGGCGGGTACAATGAACGGAGTAATCATGCAGCGAGTCATCGGATATGCGATCGCGACGATCGCGTTCTCTTCACTGAGCGGAACGCCGTCGGTCGCGCACGGCGGGAAAGGCGATTGGGATGTCGATCAGCGCGAGCTTCGTGGCGCGCCGGTCGACGTCACGACCCTCCTCACTGCCGCTCGCGGCGCACCGCCGGTGATCTGCGCACTCGCGTCGAGGGCGGTGCGAGGCTACGGGTGGGGCGATTGGAGCGATGCACCCGCCACACCCTTGGGCTCGGTCGTTTCAATGAGCAGAAGCGATTTCGACATGCAACAGCAGCTTCCGGCTGCCGACGTCCAGCGTCTGCTAGCGGGTTTGGCCTCTGACGACGCGTGCGTTCGTGAGATGTCGATACGTCTCATCGGAACGCAGAAGGCCGACGTGGTGGGCTCAGAGCTCGTGACTCGACTTGGTGCTACCGATCCAAACTTGCGATCCGTTGCAGCGTTTGGGCTCGGGCTCGTCGATGCGGAGAATGGAGTGGATCCACTTGTTCGCACGCTTCGCGATCCGGTGATCGATGTGCGCGCCAACGCGGCGTGGGCTCTTGGCCGGATCGAGAACGGCCGAGCGCTGCAGCCGCTGGTGAGCCTCTTCAGCGATGATGCAGAGAAGGTACGGGAAGCCGCGGTGGTCGCGGTCGGTCACATGGAATCGACGAGCACGATTCCGGCGCTCATCCGCGTTCTCCGACAGGACAGCTCACCGCGCGTGCGGCGCGTTGCGGCCTGGGCACTCGGCGCGCTCGAAGCTCGGGACGCGATCGATGCTTTGGGTGGAGTTCTGGCTCGCGATGCGGACCCAGCCGTCCGCGAAATGGCGGCGTGGGCTCTCGGCAGTATCGAAGACAGGCGTGGGCTCCCGCCTCTCGCGGCCGCGATTCGATCGGATGCAGAAGACAGAGTTCGCGAGACTGCGGTATGGGCCGTCGGACAGCTCGAGGATCGATCTTCGATCGACGTCCTCGGCGCCGCCACGGGCGACCGCAGTCCCCGAGTGCGCGGGACCGCCGCATGGGCAATCGGCCAACTGGATGAAAACGGAGCGAAGGCACCGCCAGGCCTGTTGCGGCTGTTGAGTGATGAGAGCGCCGACACCCGCCTCAAGGCGGCGTGGGCGCTTGGTCAGATCGAGGATGCGGGCGCGCTGCCGGCCATTCGTGACGCGTTGCGCAACGAAAAAAACGATCGCGTCCGTCGTGGGCTCATTCGCGCTCTCATGAAATCAGGAGGGCGCTCGGAGGCTGACCTTACTGATCTCCTCAACTCGAGCGACCCTCACGTGCGCGAAGCCGCCGTTCGCGGACTCGCGGGTAGAAACGCTTTTGATCCGTGGCCCTGGCCGTGGCCGCGTCCGCGTCCATTCCCGTGAGATCGATCATGAACCGAGCTTGGCTTGGTCTCATTCTGATCGTCCTCGGATGTGCGGAGCCAACCGCGAGTTACGAGCTGCCAGCAACCTCCGCAACTCTTGAGACCCGGCAGCAGAATAATTCGTATTCGTTCAGCGCCGTCGACCGCACGGTGTTCGTGAGGATTACGAGCGCCCGCGGCGACGGCGTCGAGCCGATCCGAGTATTCATGCGGCGGATGTTCGCGGGCGCCGATGCCGCCGGGGCGACGCGATTGATTCTTGACCTTCGATCGCTCTCAGGCAGCGACACGTTCATGCTGGTGCCGCTGCTCAAGGGCGTGATGGCGCGCGATCGCTTCCTTGGGCGTGGAGCCTTGCTCGTGGTGGTGGGTCGTAACAGCTTCTCCCAAACCCAACACGCTGCAACGCTGTTGCAGCAGTACGCGAATCCGGTCTTCGTTGCCGCCCACTAGTTATCCAATGGGACGAGCACTCATCTGGCTGCTGCTGTTGTGTGCGGTTGCTGCGCCGCAGAGAGTCGCTGCGCAGCGCGCTTCAGAACTGGTGGCATGTCGCGATCGGCGCCAGGCGCTCAAAGCCGCGCTGGCCGATATCCAGCGACGACAGCGCAATATCGGCTTGAGCGCCCTGGTGATGCTCGGCGGAGAGACGGTAATCGCTGAGCACCTGGGTTACGCAGATCTAGAGAATCGGGTTCCCGTAACGAGCGAGACTCGATTCGGTGTTGCCAGCATCACCAAGGCGTTCACGGGCATCTCCCTGCTCAAGCTGCACGAAGCGGGGCGTATTGATCTCGATGCGCCGATCCAGCGCTACGTTCCAGCGTTCCCAGTCAAACCGGCCGGAGTGATCACGCCGAGGCTGTTGGCTGCGCACCTCGCGGGCATCCGGCACTGGGGCTCGGAGAGAAACGCCGCGTTGTACGCGCGACACTTTGACGACGTGAACGATGTGCTCGCGTTGTTCAAGGACGACACGCTGGTCGCTGCGCCGGGCACGAGGGAGAGCTACTCCAGCTACGGATACAATCTCGTCGGTGCAGCGATTCAGTCGGCATCCGGGGTGAAGTATCAGGACTACGTGAATCGCGAGATCATCTCACGGCTAGGTCTCAAGAACACCGGCTTCGATGATGTACGGCGCGTACTACCAAATCGAGCGCGGCGATATTCCTATTTTGAACCGTGGACGTTTGCCGTTGACTCGACCGCCGTCTATCGTGTGCCGGACTGGGACTACAGCCACAACACGGCCGGCGGAAACATGTACTCGACCGCGGCTGATCTGGCCCAGCTCGGCAGAGCGATCGAACACCCCGGATTCCTTTCAAAGGAATCGCTCGATTTGCTCGGCCGACAACCGAAGGTTGGCGCGGTACGAGCGAGCATGAGTTTTGGCTTCTTTGTCAGTGACTCTGCCGCGCCACACCGGCTTCTCAACATCGGGGGGTCGAATGCGGGCCTGCAATCCGGGTTGTTCGTCTACCCCGACCAAGACCTTGTCATCGTCGTGCTGGCTAACACTTGGGGGATAGGATCCCGCTCGGGCGAGATGAATGGGGTGCTTCTCTCGCGGCTGGCGGCGATCTGCATGGGATGGCCAGAGCCACCACCAGTGAACTGAGCGGCTGCTACTTCAGCGCACGCCGGAGTACGACTCCGTCAATTCGCTCGCCCGGTTTGACGCCAGCGATCTCGGCCAGAGTCGGCGCGAGATCCACAGTCCGCACGAATTCCGAGTAGCGACCGGGCACAAACCACGGACCGACAAAGATCATCGGCACGTGCGTGTCGTAATCGTACGGCGATCCGTGTGTTGCCACGAGGCCCGAGAAGATGCTGAGAGGTGTCAACGTGATCACCATCTCGACGTTGCCCTGGGCCGGGAATTGATGCACCCAGCGCCGCGTGATCGGGTCATTGATCGTGTCGCCGCGGAGCAGATCCTGGAATCGATCCACTCTGCTGATGCCGGGAAGCGTTTTTGTCTCCAACGCGAACTTGGCCAACACACTGTCAAGACCAGCGGTGCGTGTTTTCAACGCATTGCGATCTGCCAGCACGATCTGCCTATCCAGCTCTACGAAAGTCGAGTCGAGCTTGGCAGCCGCGGCCAATCCACGCAGCTTCGTGGCCAGTGCCAAAGCATCCACGCGCTCCGGCATCGGCCTAACGGTACGGGCCGCTAACTCGGGAATCGACCCGACTCCGTGATCTCCGGTGACCACAATTGCGACATGCGATGAGTCCCGCAGCTTGAACAGAGAATCCAGAAAAACGCCGACGCTGCGGTCGAGCCGCAGAATGTTGTCGTGCATCTCTTTCGAGTCAGGTCCGTAAGCGTGGCCGATCAGATCGGTAGCGGAAAGGGAGATCGCCAGGACGTCCGTTCGCGTCGTCTCGCCGAGTGGTAGCGCGCGCAATCCCTCGAGCGCCAACGCAAGGGTGATCTCATCCATCCAGGGCGTGGCTCGGACAAGGCTCGCGGCTGCTGCGCTGTCGTCTGAAATGCGATGCGGGAACGTGAAGTTGACCCCGCCCATCTCGACGCTCACGCTGTCCTTTTCCTTGTAGGCGCTGTCGGGCAGAAGCGGCGTCCAGCTCCTTCCTGCTACGCTTTGCGGGAGCTTGCGCGCGTTGAACCGCTCGAGCCACGCTGGCAGCGCGTCGCGATAATAGCTGCTTGTCGTGAAGCGCCCGTCGGGATAGTACCAGTACACATCCGCTTGACTGCGGCCGACTGGCAGGATTGCTCCACGATCCTTCATCGAGACGGAAAGCGTGCGCGACTGGGGATTCCTGGCGCGGAGCCAATCTACGAGCGTCGTTCCCTGGAATCGACGCGGCGATGCGCCGCTCGCGCCCAGCTCGCCGATGAGGGGCGCCGCAGGGTCATCGACACCGATTCGGTTCGCCATGATTCCGGTCGACCGCGGAAACCGTCCGGAAAGCAGCGTGGCGTGGCCGGGTGCCGTTTCGGTGATCGCATGATCATGGTGCGCGTTGATGAACCAGGCGCCTCCACGCGCCAAACGCGCCAGACCACGGTTCAGCTGCGATCCGAAGCGGTCCAGATAGTCGCCGCGGAGCTGGTCTACGGTAATGAGAACGATGAGTGACGGCGGAGCGACCGCGCGGCCACGGATTCGCGGGTCGGATTGAGCGCTCGCGCGGGAGACTCCCAATAAACAAAGGAGTAGCAGGAGGCTTCGTAAAGTTCGCCGCATGGTCCCAATCATACCCCAGTACCGCGCCGCAGCAACCTATGGCGTGAATCGCCCGAGGATACAATATTCGAGGGCCCCTCTCCGGGAGAGTCCATGACGACCAAACCTCGTCGGCCGCGGCTCGCATTCGACATAGCGTTCCTCACTGCAAGCGCGCTGATCTCCGCGATCGCCGGTGCACAGGAAGTAGCGACAAACGTCGTGGCGACCAACGCTGTGCCCCCGAAGGTCGTCCCGGCCCCGGCGTTCTTTGCATCCCGTGATCCGATCGAAGTCACGCTCACGGCCAACATCAGCAAGCTGCGTAGCGACAAGGACTCCAATCCCCCCTGGCGAGCAGCCACTATCTCGTACAGAGGGCTCGACGGAAATTCGGTGACGGTGCCGTTGCGGGCACGCACACGAGGCATCTGGCGCCTCAAGACCTGCGCTTTCCCGCCGCTTCGTCTCAACTTCACCGGCGCGACTTCCAAGGGATCGATCTTCGACAAGCTCGACAAGCCGAAACTCGTCAGCTACTGCGAGGATGCCGATACTTACGAGCGGTACGTCCTGCAGGAGTTTCAGCTATATCGCATCTACCGGCTCCTCACTCCCGTGAGTCACAACGCGCGGCTGCTCAAGCTCACTTACGCGGATAGCGGCACCGGAAAAGTGCGCGCCCGGCGATATGGATTCGTCATCGAGGAGCCCAATGCGCTTGCCGCGCGGCTTGGCGGAAAGATCATGGAGCAGAAAGGCGCAGTTTCGGGGGATCTCGATCCGTACCACAACGCGCTGCTGGGAGTGTTTCAATACATGATCGGCAATACGGATTTCTCCGTCTCCGGGCTCCACAACGTTGAGCTCTTCTTCGCGGATGATGGCACGGTGTCGCCCGTGGCGTACGATTTCGATTTTGCCGGCGCGGTAAACGCGCGCTACGCGGTGCCTGACATCAACGTGAACATCCCAAACGTCCGCCGGCGGATCTTTCGCGGCTATTGCACCGACGTCGGCGCCTACGCTAAGGTTTTCGCCCTCTTCAAGGAGAAAAAGCCCGAGATCTACGCGCTGTACGGCGATGAGATCGGGAAGCTCTTGGACGAGGGAACCGTGAAGGAGACACTTCGCTACTTCGACGAGTTCTACGAGACGATCAACGATCCCCGCTCCGCCAGAAGATCGATCGTAGAGTCCTGCGTCCATCGCCCCTGATGCAACCTCGGGTCATCGGACGCAAATAGCCGCTCTCTGCTTGACCAAACGGGCGGCGCCGGCGCCGACAAAAAACCTGCTGGCGAGATTTGCCCGCCAGCAGGTTTCTCTTTTTGCCCAGCACGAGCGCTTTACGGTGTCAGCCGCTCGCTTGCCCCGATTGGCCAGCACTTGCTGGTGCCGTACAGCTGTACCCAATCATGATTGAGGAAGCCTTCCATCTGGCCTTTTGGCCACAGGTCAACCCCGTTGAACCGCTCGTAC
>Ga0184619_10000295_pt1 | contig 16784 bp, 20 predicted proteins | sample PLM0_60_b1_FD_133146 | JGI IMG/M metagenome (GOLD analysis project Ga0184619, IMG submission 133146) | Groundwater sediment microbial communities from an aquifer in East River, Colorado, USA - PLM0_60_b1 | ecosystem: Environmental > Terrestrial > Soil > Riparian zone | place: USA: East River...
AACCCCGACAGCTCGCGCAAGCTGATCCTAAGCACGAGCCGCAGCGACCTGCGCCTGCTTATCGTGCGCGCAGCCGACGTTCCGACTTACGTCCAGTACGGCGCGTCCGAGCTCGGCATCGCAGGCAAGGACGTGTTGCTCGAGCACGGCGGCGAAGGGCTGTACCAGCCGCTCGACCTCGGCATCGCATCATGCCGCATGGTGGTCGCCGTTCCGGAAGGCTTCGATTATGCAGGAGCCGTGCGCCAGGGCGCGCGTCTGCGCGTGGCGACCAAGTACATGCAGACCGCGCGCGAGCACTTCGCGGCCAAAGGCGTGCACGTCGATCTGATCCGGCTCTACGGCTCGATGGAGCTCGCGCCGCTCGTGGGTCTCGCTGACGCGATCGTCGATCTGGTTTCCAGCGGCGATACCTTGCGCGCCAATCGCTTGCGCGCGGTCGAGGAGATCCGACCGATCAGCGCCCGGCTCATCGTCAACCAGGCGGCGCTCAAGCTCAAGCGCGACGCGATCCAGCCGCTCCTCGACCAGTTCACGAAGGCCGCGGGAACGCATGCCTGAGATCGCCCGGCTTTCGACGACGGACCCTGATTTCGACACGCGTCTCAAGGCGCTCACCGCGTTTGACACGACGTTCGACCAGAAAGTCGAGGACGACGTCGCAGCGATTCTCGCTGGCGTGAGTGCAAGGGGCGACGCGGCCGTGCTCGAGTACACGGAACGCTTTGACCGTATCAAGGTTGCACGGGTCGCTGATCTGGAGCTATCGCGCCGAGAACTCGAAAAGGCGCGCTCGGGATTGAAGCGCGGCGAGCGCGAGGCGCTCGAGCAGGCCGCGGTGCGCATCCGCAGGTATCACGAGCGGCAAGCTGTGAAGTCATGGCAATTCACGGAGGCCGATGGCACGACGCTCGGCCAACGTGTGACGCCGCTCGAGCGTGTCGGAATGTATGTCCCCGGCGGCTTGGCCGCCTATCCCTCGTCGGTGTTGATGAACGCCATTCCGGCCAGGATCGCCGGGGTCCGCGAGCTCATCATGTGCGTACCCGCGCCAAACGGAAAGTCCAATCCGCTCGTGCTCGCCGCTGCCGCGGTTGCCGAAGTCGACAGAGTGTTCACCATCGGCGGCGCTCAGGCGATCGCGGCGCTGGCCTACGGCACGCAGACCATCCCGCAAGTCGACAAGATCGTGGGGCCCGGGAACGCCTGGGTTGTGGCGGCAAAGCGCCGCGTATTCGGCACGGTCGGCATTGACATGATTTCCGGACCGACGGAGATTCTCGTCATCTGCGATGGCGAGACCGTGCCCGACTGGATCGCTATGGACCTCTTTTCGCAGGCCGAGCATCACGAGACTTCGCAGGCAATCCTTGTTTCGCCCGATAAAGCATTCCTCGAACGAGTGGAGGAAAGCATCGGCCGGTTGCTTGCAGGTATGCCGCGTGCGGGCATCATCGAGAAGTCGCTCGCGCGGCGCGGCGCGCTGATCAAAGTTAAGAACCTCGACGAGGCGTGCGAAATCGCCAACCGGATTGCTCCGGAGCACCTGGAACTCTCGGTCGCCGAGCCGAAGAAGTGGCTGAAGAAGATCCGGCACGCGGGCGCCATTTTTCTGGGGCGTTACTCTTCCGAGGCGCTCGGGGACTACTGCGCCGGCCCGAATCATGTGCTGCCGACTTCGCGCACGGCGAGGTTTTCGTCGCCGTTGGGCGTGTACGACTTCCAGAAGCGCTCGAGCATCATCGGCGTATCGCGCAAAGGGGCGCAGAAACTGGGCAAGCTCGCCATGACGCTTGCGAACAGCGAGGGATTCCAGGCGCACGCGCGCTCGGCCGAGCTCAGATTGGGAAAGACGCTCAAGGGCAAGCCGTGAGCGCCGGACCGGAAAAGGTCATCCGCGACGAGATTCGGGCGCTCACCGCCTATCACGTCCAATCGGCAGAGGGCATGGTGAAGCTCGATGCGATGGAAAATCCCTATCGCCTGCCAGACGGGCTGCGCAGGGAGATCGGCGAGGCGGTGGCGAACGCGGAGATCAACCGCTATCCCGATCCGACCGCGCCGGCTCTGGTGCAGCGCCTGCGCAAAGTGATGGAAATCGGTTCCGAGTACGACATTCTTCTCGGCAACGGCTCGGATGAAATCATTCACATCATCATCCAGAGCGTGGCGCGTCCGGGAGCCGTGGTGCTCGCGCCTCGGCCGTGCTTCTTCATGTTCAGCCAATATGCGCAGATCGCCGGATTGCGCTATGTCGGCGTGCTGCTCAACCCCGACTTTACGCTCGAACCCGGGGCTTTTCTGCTCGCCTTGGCCGAGCACCGGCCCGCAGTGGTGTTCATCGACTATCCCAATAATCCGTCGGGAAAGCTGTTTTCGCCTGAAGCCATCGCACAGATCATCGCCGCGGCGCCGGGTCTGGTTGTGATCGACGAGGCCTATCACGCCTTCGGCCGCAAGACCTTCATGGCGCGGCTGGCCGAATTTCCGAATCTGGTGATCATGCGCACCCTGTCGAAGCTTGGGCTCGCGGGCATTCGGCTCGGCTACGCGGTGGGGCGGCCGGAGTGGATCCGCGAATTCGACAAGGTGCGGCCCCCCTACAACGTCAGCGTGCTGACCCACGTGGTCGCCGAGCGCGTCCTGGCGCACTACGACGTGCTCGACGCGCAGGCGCGGAGTATCAACGCGGAGCGCGAGCGTCTGGACGGCGAGCTTCGCAAGCTGCCCGACGTAACCGTTTTTCCGAGCGACGCGAATTTCATCCTGGTTCGCGTTCCCGACGCACACCGGGTCTTCGAGGGCATGCGGCGCCGCGGGGTGCTCGTGAAGAACCTCCATACCGGCGTGCCGCTGCTCCAACATTGCGTCCGGCTCACCATCGGGACGCCGGAGGAAAATCGGCGATGTCTTGCCGCGTTCGCGGAAGCGCTCGCCGCGGGCTGATTTCGTGTAGGCTATCGCGCTGAAGCCCACCGCAATGCCCTCGCGCGCCGCAACCGCCGACCGCAAGACCACCGAGACGCAGATCGCCCTTTCGGTCAACGTCGATGGCAGCGGACGGCCGACCCTTGCGACGGGCATTCCGTTTTTCGATCACATGCTCGAACAGGTCGCGCGCCATGGGATGCTCGATCTCGATATTCGGGCAAAGGGCGACCTGCACGTGGACGCGCATCATACGGTCGAAGACGTCGGGATCACGCTGGGCCAGGCGGTGGCGCGCGCAGCCGGCGACAAGAAAGGCATTCGTCGGTACGGGCATGCCTACGTACCGCTCGACGAGGCGCTGTCGCGCGTCGTGATCGATTTCTCCGGCCGGCCCGGCCTCGAGTACCACGTCCGGTTCAAGCGCGCGCTGATCGGCGAGTTCGACGTGGATCTGGTGCACGAATTCTTCCAGGGTTTTGCCAACCACGCCCAAGTGACGCTGCATATCGACAACCTGCGTGGGGACAACGCGCATCATCAGTGCGAAACGATGTTCAAGGCGTTCGCGCGGGCTCTGCGCATGGCGCTGGAGCCGGATCCGCGCGCCGAAGGAACCGTCCCATCCACGAAGGGAACGCTCTAGGCTTTTTTCCGACTGACTCTGCAATGCGCGTTGCGGTTGTCGATTACGGCATGGGGAATCTTCACTCGGTTTCCAAGGCGGTGGAGCATGTCGCGCCGCACGCGAGGGTCGAAGTGACTTCCGATCCGGCGCGAGTGGCGGGTGCCGACCGCGTCGTATTTCCGGGCCAGGGCGCGATGCCCGACTGCATGCGCGAGATGGATGCGCGTGGACTGCGTCCGGCGGTCCTCGATGCCGCCCGCAGCCGGCCGTTTCTGGGAATCTGCATCGGGCTTCAGATGCTCTTCGAACGCAGCGACGAAGGCCGAGTGGCCGGACTCGGGCTCCTCCCGGGGGCGGTGCGTTCCTTTCCCGCCGAGGCCATGGTCGACACTGAAGGAAACAAGCTCAAGGTACCTCACATGGGCTGGAACCGCGTGAAACAGGCCGCATCCCACGCCCTGTGGTCGGGAATCGAGGACGACAGCCGGTTCTATTTCGTTCACAGCTACTTTCCGCAGACGGGGGAGGCCGCGCTGATACAGGGCACCACCGACTACGGCCTCTCCTTTACCTGCGCGGTGGCACGGGATAATGTTTTTGCGGTACAGTTCCATCCGGAAAAAAGCGATATTGCGGGCCTGCGGCTGCTCGCCAACTTCCTCAACTGGAATCCCTGAATCCTTCCATCGGCCGTCCCGGGTTGTTCCGGACTTTGCGCTGTTTCCCGACTCAATGCTGATCATTCCGGCGCTTGACATCAAGGACGGACACTGCGTCCGCCTGAAACAGGGAAAGATGAGCGACGCCACGGTGTTCTCGGAAGATCCTGTCGGCATGGCCCGGCACTGGAAGGCCGAAGGCGCGCGCCGGCTGCACCTCGTCGATCTGAACGGCGCGGCGGCCGGCAAACCCAAGAACGAGAGCGTCATCCGCGCGATTCTGCAGGCGCTCGGGGATTCCCCGCCCGTGCAGCTGGGAGGGGGAATCCGAGACCTGGACACGATCGAGCACTATCTCGACCTCGGAGTCGGCTACATCATCATCGGGACGGCGGCGGTGAAAAACCCGGGCTTCCTGCAAGACGCGTGCACGGCCTTTTCCGGGCACATCATCGTTGCGCTCGACGCCAAGGACGGCAAAGTCGCCGTCGAGGGCTGGTCCAAGATGACCGGTCACGACGTGGTGGACCTCGCCAAGAAGTTCCAGGACTATGGCGTCGAGGCTGTCATCTACACCGATATCGGCCGCGACGGCATGCTGACGGGAGTGAACGTCGACGCGACGCTGAAGCTCGCCAGGGAGTTGCGCGTTCCGGTGATCGCGAGCGGCGGCCTCACGAGCGTCGAGGACATCAAGGCGCTGTGCAAAATCGAATCCGAAGGCATCAACGGCGTCATTACCGGCCGCGCGATCTATCAGGGCACACTCGATTTCAAGAAGGCCCAGGCCGAAGCGGATAAAGCGGGAAAGGGCACGGGGAAGACGCAGAACTGAGGATCGAGGGAACTTCCCTCGGCTTGCGGTGATCCTTCAAGATCCTCGACCCTGAACCATGCTCGCCAAACGCATCATTCCCTGCCTCGACGTCGATCGCGGGCGCGTCGTCAAGGGCATCAACTTCGTCGGCCTGCGCGACGCGGGCGACCCGGTCGAGATCGCGCGGCGCTACGGCGAGCAGGGAGCGGACGAGCTGGCGTTCCTCGACATCACCGCGAGCTCCGACGAGCGCGATCTGATCCTGCACGTCGTCGAACAGGTCGCCGCGCAGGTGTTCATTCCCCTCACCGTGGGCGGCGGCGTGCGCAAGGTGGAGGACGTGAGGCGCCTGCTCAACGCGGGGGCCGACAAGGTTTCCATCAACACCGCCGCGGTCCAGAATCCGCAGCTGGTCGCCGATGCCGCCGGTCGCTACGGCGCTCAGTGCATCGTGATCGCCATCGACGCCAAACAGGCGAGGCCTGACGCGAGTCCCGGAATTCGCTGGGAGGTGTTTACTCACGGAGGACGCCGTCCGGCGGGATTGGACGCCGTCGGATGGGCGCGTAAAATGCAACAGCTTGGCGCGGGTGAAATCCTGCTCACGAGCATGGACCGCGACGGTACCCGCGAAGGCTTCGATCTCGCGCTCACGCGCGCCGTCGCCGAGGCGGTGGACGTCCCGGTGATCGCGAGCGGTGGGGCCGGCAAGCTCGATCATCTCGCCGAGGGCGTGCTTGAGGGACGCGCCGACGCGGTTCTCGCTGCAAGCATTTTTCATTTCGGAGAATTCACCGTGCGCGCGGCAAAGGAGCACATGGCAAGGCGCGGAATCGAAGTCAGGCTTTGAATCGGCGGACGCGATGGCAGAAGACTGGCTTGAGAGAGTAAAGTGGGACGAGCACGGCCTGGTCCCCGTGATCGCCCAGGAGATGTCCACGAACAAGGTCCTGACGCTCGCCTGGATGAACCGCGAGTCGCTCGCCCAGACGGCGGCGACCGGTGAAGCGCACTACTGGTCGCGTTCCCGGAAGCGGTTGTGGAAAAAAGGCGAGCAATCGGGAAACGTGCAGACGGTGCGCGAGATCCGTCTCGACTGCGACGAGGACGTGGTGCTGCTCAGGGTGGAACAGGGCGGCGGGATCGCCTGCCATACCGGAAGACACAGCTGCTTTTTCCAGAAGCTCGACAACGGGCGCTGGGTGACGGTGGAGCCGGTCATCAGGGACCCGAAGGAAATATACGGACGATGAGCGACATACTCGAACGGCTGGCGGACGTGGTCGAGGCGCGCAAGGCCGGAGACCCGGAAAAATCTTACGTTTCGCGGCTGTTCGCGCGCGGCCCCGACGCGATCCTGAAAAAAGTCGGCGAGGAAGCGACCGAGGCGGTGATGGCCGCCAAGGACGGCGACCGGCTGCGCATCGTCGGCGAAACGGCCGACCTGTGGTTTCATTGCCTGATCATGCTCGCACAGTACGGCTTGCGGCCCGCCGACGTTCTCGCCGAGCTGCGCCGCCGCGAGGGCATTTCCGGGATCGACGAAAAGGCCGCACGCTCCGACAAGCGACGCGCAAAGCTTGAGCGGAAATAGCGATGGACGCGGAAAACTGCGTCTTCTGCAAGATCGTCCGGGGAGAAATCTCCAGCCGAAAAATCTACGAGGACGCCGAGATCTTCGCCTTCCATGACATCCATCCGCTCGCCCCGGTGCACTTCATGATCATCCCGAAGGAACACATTGATTCGCTCGCGGATTGCGAGCTGGACCACCAGGCGATACTGGGCAAGATCCTCGCCATGGCGCCGCGCTTGGCGCGCGAGCAGGGGTCGACCGACGGTTTTCGCGTCATCATCAACACCGGACGTGTGGGCCGGCAGGAGGTGTATCATCTGCACGTCCATGTCATCGGCGGCCCGGAAGCCTTGGGCCCGATGCTGAAACGCACGAAAGGGTAAGGTCATGGGTACCTGGAGCATTTGGCACTGGCTGGTCGTGCTGTTGATCGTTTTGCTTGTTTTCGGGACGAAAAAACTCCGCAATATCGGCGCCGACCTGGGCGGGGCTGTACGCGGATTCAAGGACGGCATGAAGGAATCGTCGGCCGACACGCATTCCGAGAGCGGATCTTCGCCGCAATCCCAGCTGGGTGGCCGCACCATCGAGGGCGAGGTCAAGGACAAGGCCAAGACCTGAAAGGGTCTTCGGCCCGATCCGGATGCCGGGAGCGGTCCCGGCTTCTTTTTTGAACGATCCTCCCTGTGTTTGACGTCGGATTCTCCGAACTGATGGTGATCGCCGTCGTGGCGCTCATCGTCATCGGGCCGGAGCGCCTGCCGCGCGTGGCGCGCACCATGGGCCATCTGTTCGGGCGGCTGCAGCGCTACGTCAACGACGTCAAGGCCGACATCAACCGCGAGATCGAGCTGGACGAGCTGCGCAAATTCAAGAGCACTTTCGAGGACGCCGCGCGCGGCTTCGAAGGAACGGTCAATACGACCCTCGACTCGGTTCAAAGCGAGGTGTCTAAAGCCGAGACGGAGCTCAATAGCTTGACGAAAATCGAGGACGCTGCGCCGTCGTCGGGCACCCCGCAGTCAGCGCCCGCGGAGGCGGCCCCGCAGCCAGGTGAAGTCGTCCGCGAGCCGCAGGGCGGCGCGCCCCCGCCCCCGGAAAAGACCGCCGTCTGATCGCCTGCGGATGAGCACGCAGGACACCTTCATCTCCCATCTGGTCGAGCTGCGCGACCGGCTCCTGCGTGCGATCCTTGCGGTGATCGTCGTGTTCCTGTGCCTGTTCCCCTGGGCGAGGGAGCTTTACGCGCTCCTTGCCAAGCCCTTGATTGCGGCGCTACCCGTCGGCGGTCAAATGATCGCCACCGACGTGGTCGGCGTGTTTCTCGTTCCGGTCAAGGTGGCGTTGCTCGTGGCCTTCGTGATCGCGCTTCCCTATGTCCTCTACCAGGTGTGGGCGTTCGTCGCGCCGGGTTTGTATGTGAACGAGAAGCGCCTGGTGCTGCCTCTGGTGGTCGCGAGCTCGCTTTTATTCCTGCTGGGAATGTCTTTTGCGTATTTCCTGGTATTCCCGGTCGTCTTCAAGTTCATGGCATCCATCGCACCGGAAGGCGTCGCGTGGATGACCGACATCGATAAATATCTTTCCTTCGTGCTGACCACCTTCATGGCATTCGGGGTGACATTTGAGGTTCCCGTGGTAGTGATCGTGCTGGTGCGAGTCGGGCTGGTTTCCATAGACAAGCTGAAAGAGATCCGCCCCTACGTGATCGTGGGCGCATTCGTGGTCGGGGCGATATTCACGCCTCCCGACGTCATCTCCCAAGTGATGCTCGCCGTGCCCTTGTGGCTTCTCTACGAGCTTGGCATCGTGTGCGCGCGCATCGTCGGGCGCGCTCCCGCGGCATCCGAGGCGCCTGGGAGCGGCGACTAGCGCCGCCGACGTTGCTGGGTCGGGCGTTTGCCGACGGCGACCTGAACATCCACGTCCTTGTTGTCGCGGCGCAGCCTTATCGAAGCAGGTTTTCCCGGGACGAGGGCCGCCACCAGGTTCAGCATCGCGTTCGGATCCTTGACCGGCTTTCCTTCGATCGCAACCAGGACATCGCCGGGCTTCAGACCCGCTCGCTCGGCGGGCCCACCCCGCAGCACGCCCTCGATCAGGACCCCGGCGGTGGCACCCAGGCGGAAGGACTCGCTCATTTCCGGAGTGATCTCGCGCGCCTCGACACCGATCCACCCGCGCGTGACGCCGCCGGTCTGGATGATCTGTTCCATGACGTTCTTTGCGCTCGATGCGGGGATCGCGAAGCCGATTCCGAGGGATCCTCCCGAGCGCGAGTAGATCGCCGTGTTGATGCCGACGAGGTTCCCGGCGGAGTCGATGAGCGCTCCGCCGGAATTTCCCGGATTGATCGCCGCGTCGGTCTGGATGAAATTCTCGAAAGTGTTGATGCCGAGCTGGCTGCGGCCGAGTGCCGAGACGATGCCCATCGTAACGGTCTGGCCCACGCCGAACGGGTTGCCGATGGCAAGCACGACATCGCCGACGCGCAGGGCGTCGGCGTCGCCGAACGTAATCGCCGGGACCGACCCGCCTTCGACCTGCAGCACCGCGATGTCCGTTTCCGGATCGGAACCGACGGCCTTGGCTTTCAGTTTCTTGCCGTCGATGAGCGCCACCTCGATCTCGTCGGCGGCCTCGACCACGTGGTGGTTGGTGAGAATGTACCCCTTGGAACTCACGATCACGCCCGAGCCGAGGCTTGCCGCGCGCTGCGGTTCATCCTCGAGGCGGTCCCCGAAGAAATGCCGGAACAGGGGGTCGTCGAGGAATGGATGGCGCGGGGTCTTGATTTCCTTGCTGGTGAAAATGTTCACGACCGAGGGAACGGCTTTTCTCACCGCATCGCTGTAGGAGGCCGCGCGCGCGGGAAGGCCGGGTGATAACGTGGCCTGGCGCAACTCGACTACCTGGCGTCCGGAATCGGGACGACCGAGCCACTCCGGCTTCAGTGTGGTGACGACGAAAAGCACACTGACTGCAACGGTGGCCGTCTGGGCGAAGATGAGCCAGAGATTGCGCATGGATTGAGCGGGCGGTGCTTCGGCTGAGATCTTGGACGCTCGTCCGCGGCGGTTCACCTGCGCGGTATGCGCAACCCGGACTCCTTGTACCGCGATTATTGCGCAAAACGCTTGAGCGCGCCGGCCTGCCGCGGCATGGGGCCGGCAGAGGGTTCTCCGCGCACGCGCCCTCGGCGGAAATCCGAGGTGGTTAGTGAATTCTCTCTCTGAATCAATACCTTGGACCATAAAATTTGGTTCGGCGCGATGCTTTCTGTATAATTTCGCTCTCTCCGACCATGCCTTTCCCAGTCAGGGTTTCCCCATGAGCGATCAGTCCAGCGTCAACCGCAGCCGTCGCAGCTTGGTCATCGCGAGTGCCTGTGCAGGCGGTGCAGCCGCAGTCGCCACGGCCGTCCCCTTCGCGGCTTCGATGCTGCCCTCGGAGCGCGCCGAAGCGCTCGGCGCACCCGTCGAGGCCGACATCGGCCAGCTCAATCCCGGGGAAAAAATGACCGTCGAATGGCGCGGACAACCGGTCTGGATCCTTCATCGCACCAAGGAAATGCTCGAAGAAATCAAGCGGACCGACGCCAAAGTCGCCGACCCCAAAAGCGAGCGCAAGAAAGGCGAGCTGACGCCTGAATACGCCCGGAACGAATATCGCTCGATCAAGCCGGAGTACTTGGTTGTGGTTGGAATTTGCTCGCACCTCGGCTGCTCCCCGCAGGACCGGCTCAAGGCGGGTCCGGAGGCGTTCGAGAGCCAGTGGACCGGAGGGTTCTATTGTCCTTGCCACGGGTCGCTTTTCGACCTCGCGGGCCGGGTCTACAAGAACAAGCCCGCCCCGGACAATCTCAAGGTCCCGCCCTACACCTACCTCTCCGACACCCGCATCCTGATCGGCGAGGACAAGAAGGGGGCATAGAGCGATGGCCGCAGCAGAAAAGCAAGCCGTGACCGGCGCGGGACCCTTCAACGGCCTGCTCACTTGGATCGATCAGCGCTTCCCGCTGATGGAGACCTGGCGCTCGCACCTTTCCGAGTATTACGCGCCGAAAAATTTCAATTTCTGGTACTACTTCGGGTCGCTCGCGCTCTTCGTGCTGGTGATCCAGATCGTCACCGGCATCTTCCTCACCATGAATTACAAGCCGGACGCCGCTCAGGCGTTCGCCTCGGTCGAATACATCATGCGCGAGGTGCCCTGGGGCTGGTGGATCCGGTACATGCACTCGACCGGCGCCTCGTTCTTCTTCATCTGCGTGTATCTGCACATGTTCCGCGCGATGCTCTACGGCTCGTACCGCAAGCCGCGCGAGCTCCTTTGGATCTTCGGCATGCTGATTTTCCTGTGCCTGATGGCCGAGGCCTTCTTCGGCTACCTCCTTCCCTGGGGCCAGATGTCCTACTGGGGCGCGCAGGTGATCGTGAACCTCTTCGACGCTATTCCCGTGATCGGACCGGATCTCGCAATCTGGATCCGCGGCGATTTCGTGGTGTCGGATGCGACGCTCAACCGCTTTTTCGCCTACCACGTGATCGCGGTGCCGCTCGCGCTCCTCGCGCTCGTCGTGGCGCACCTGCTCGCGCTGCACGAGGTCGGTTCGAGCAACCCCGATGGCGTCGAGATCAAGAACGTAAAGGATCCCAAGACCGGCAGGCCGCTCGACGGTATTCCGTTTCACCCCTATTACACCGTGAAGGACACCTTCGGCGTGGTGGTCTTCCTCATCGTTTTCTCGATCGTCGTGTTCTTCGCGCCGGAGGCCGGCGGCTATTTTCTCGAGCAGAACAATTTCATTCCGGCCGATCCGCTGAAAACCCCGGAGCACATCGCACCGGTGTGGTACTTCACGCCGTACTACTCGATCCTGCGCGCTACGACCGATGAGTTCGTATTGTGGGTGCTCGCTCCGGGCGTGGTCGCATTCGCGCTTCTTCTCGTTTGGAGCCTGAAGAAGCGCGCAACGAGGATAGCCGTCGGCGTGACCGCGATCGTGTTGCTCGCCGGGCTCCTGAAACTGGACGCAAAGGTCTGGGGCGTGGTGCTGATGGGCACCTCGGTGATGATCTTTTTTTTCCTGCCCTGGCTCGACCGGAGCCCGGTCAGGTCGATCCGATACAAGGGGCCGATCACCAAGACGGCGCTCGCCCTCTTCGTGATCGTGTTCTTCGTGCTCGGCTACCTCGGTACCGAATCGGTGACCGAGGAGCGCACGCTCGCGGCGCAAATCGGCACTGCCGTGTATTTCCTGTTCTTCTTCCTGATGCCGTGGTATTCGAAGATGGACAAATGCCTGCCCGAGCCCGAGAGGGTCACCTCGAAGTGAGGGCCCTCGTAGCTCTCCTCGCGCTCGCCGCGCAGCTCGCGCTCGCCGCGGAGGAACCGGTCAGGCTGGATTCGGCACCGATCGACCCGCGCGATGTCGCGAGCCTGCAATCGGGCGCCCGCAGCTTCGTCAACTACTGCCTGAACTGTCACTCGGCGGCGATGATGCGCTACCACAAGCTGCTCGATCTGGGCCTGACCGAGCAGCAGGTCAAGGACAACCTGCTCTTCACCGCCGACAAGATCGGAGAGCTGATGAACGTCGCCATGACGAGGAAGGACGCAAAGGAATGGCTCGGCACGGCGCCCCCGGACCTGTCGGTGATCGCCCGCGCTCGCGGCCCGGACTGGCTGTATACGTACATGCGCAGCTTCTACCGGGATCCTGAGTCGGCGACCGGATGGAACAACATGGTGTTCGAACGCGTCGCCATGCCGCACGTGCTGTGGACGCTCTCCGGGCAACAGGTGCAGGTGGAGCGGAAGTTCAGGAACATGGAGCAGGCGGAAGCGATCGGCAGGCCGCAGAAGAACGCGTGGAAGATCGATGTGCTGACTCCTGACCAGGCCGGCAAGGACGGGGAGCGCTTCATACTCAAGACGATCAGGACCGAAACGGCGGGATCGCTCTCCCAGATCGACTACGACATCATGGTTCGCGATCTGGTCAACTTCATGACCTGGATGTCCGAGCCCAACCAGCTCACGCGCAAGCAGGTGGGGTACGTGGTGTTGCTCGTTCTTCTCGTGCTGCTCGTGCTCTCGTACCTCCTTTACAAGGAGTTCTGGAAAGACGTGCGCTGAGAGAACCCGTCCAGGGGGCGCGGCGCGCTCGGCGCCCGCGCCTTTTTCATCTACGCATCGACCCGAATTTCGGCGACAAGGCAAGCAAACATGATGAATCTCTACTCCGGAACCACCTGCCCGTTCTCGCAGCGCTGCCGCATCGTGCTGTACGAAAAGGGCATGGACTTTCAAATCATCGACGTGGACATGTACAACAAGCCGGAAGACATTGCGGTGATGAACCCTTACAACCGGCTGCCGGTACTGGTTGAGCGCGACCTGATCCTGTACGAAGCGAACATCATCAACGAGTACATCGACGAGCGCTTCCCCCATCCACAGCTCATGCCTGCGGATCCGGTGATGCGCGCGCGTGCGCGGCTGTTTCTGTTCCAGTTCGAAGTGGAGCTCTTTTCCCACATCGAGGCGCTCGAGAACGGCAACCAGAAGCAGCAGGACCGCGCTCGCCAGCACGTTGCCGACCAGCTCACGCAGATGGCGCCGGTGTTCACCAAGCAGAAGTACATGCTGGGCGACGAGTTCTCGATGCTCGACGTGGCGATCAGCCCGCTCTTGTGGCGGCTCGATTACTACGGCGTGGCCCTGCCCAAGGCGGCCGCGCCGCTCATGAAGTACGCAGAGCGCCTCTTCTCGCGCCCCGCTTTCATCGAGGCGTTGACGCCATCGGAAAAGGTGATGCGCAAATGACGGCGCAAGCGCCGTCATTTGCGCATCATCCTGAGGAGCTTCGCGACGAAGGATCTGCTTTGCGCCACTAGTCCCAACAGCAGATTCTTCGCTTCGCTCAGAATGACAGGCGCCCTGATGGCCGAGCCCAAGCCCACCAAGCCGTATCTGTTGCGCGCGCTGTACGAATGGTGCGTGGACAACGGTTACACGCCCCACATTTCGGTGGTGGTCGACTCCAGGACTCGCGTGCCCATGGAATACGCGCGCGACGGCGAGATCGTTCTCAACATCGGGCCGGTTGCGGCAAGCCGCCTGCGGATGGGGAACGAACTCATCGAATGCACGGCGCGTTTCTCCGGGGTCGCCCAGGACCTCGTCATTCCGGTCGCTAACGTCGCGGCGATCTACGCGGGCGAAAACGGACACGGCATGTCGTTCGAGCCGGGAAAAAAGGAAACGGCAAAGGAGGCGAGCGGCGAAGAAGTCGCGCCTCCGCCCGACCCGAAGGACCCTCCGAAAACCGGCGGGAAACCCGCGTTGAGGCGGATCAAGTAAGGCTGAGACGCACCGAGCACTATAATATGTCCCGAATGCCGGGCTAGCTCAGTTGGTAGAGCAGCGCATTTGTAATGCGACGGTCGGGGGTTCGAATCCTCTGCCCGGCACCACCTATATCTGGAAACGAAAGGGGCGCTGTGCGGGTTTCGACTGCAACAGCACCCGGGTAAGTCGTCTACGGGACGTTTCATGGTCTACAAGGTCGCCACGCTACTTCTTCTTTTTGCCTCAGTGTCCTTGGCAGCGCACGGCGCCGATATATTCCGCTGGGTTGACGAAAATGGGAAGATCCACTTCGGCGATTCCGTTCCTGAGCAATACAAACAAAAGGCAAAGAAACTTGACTCCAAAGGTGCCGAGGTCACGAGTTCTCAGCGCCAGGAGGCAGAAGCGCGACTGGCACGCGAGAAGGCGAGAGCCGAATCAATAAGGAAAGCGCGAGAAGCCCAGTCAGATGAGGCGCAGGCCGGCGCCGCGCCAACTCCATCTGTTTCCCCCGCCGCTGACAACGCGAATGCATGCGAGGAGCAGCTGAAAAAATATTTGGACAGCCAAACCTGCTTCGCCCCGTATGTGACCAAAGACGGCATGGTCAGGCCGGAAGCATTTCAACACTGTACGGTAGTGAATCAACCAAGGGGGTGTTGGCCGGGCCCCGCTTCTTCAGATCGAAATTACATACCCTAGCGGGAAAAGCGGAGCGGAAACAACCTGGGTCACTGTGCGGAATTTGCCCTTTCACGGATCGGGGGTCGACTCCTCTACCCGGCACCGATCGACGATGTGTTCTTGTAATACAGTCGTACTAGAATAGTCCGGACAGAAACCCTCAATTCAGGACATCGAGGAAAGATGCGTCGGCCGCCAAGAATCGCAGTCTTGATTGCATTGCTCGCCGCGGCGGCGGCTTGGGTTGCGATCGACCTTCGCGGCCCGGCCGCGCCGACCTCGGCAAAAGCCCCCGCATCGGTTGCCTCCCAGGGCCCGGAGCGCGCCGTGGCACCCGCCTCGGACGCGAAGCAGCCTGGAATTCCGACGCGCCTCACGCTGGGTAAGTTCGGCGCCGATCCGTTTTCCGCGCAATCGTGGTTGCCGCGGCGCAAACCGACCGTCGTTTCCGAACCACCGGTTGCCGTCGTGCCGCCCCTGCCGTATCGCTTCGCCGGTCAGTTTCACCGAGAATCGGGGATCGAAGTGTATGTTGCGCGGGGCGAGGAAATTTTCCCGGTCAAGGAGGGTGACACTCTCGACGGCGAGTACAAGGTCGACTCGGTGAGCGGCACCGAGGTGAGCTTCGTTCACCTGCCTTCCGGCACGCGTCAGGCCCTGCAGTTCAGCGCGCTCAAGGAACAGGAGCTCACCGCGAGGAGCGGACCGTCACAGACGAGGACGCCGGCCTCCGCCTCGCCTTTTCCTCCGCCGCTGTCGCCGGTGGCGAAGCTGATGCCCGCCCCCGCACCCGGAGCTTCCTCCCCAGAGAACTCGATGCCGGGCAAGACCGCGCCTGCGCAGCTGCGCTGGGAGGGACCGGCGAGCGCGAGGGCGGGCGCGAGCTTCAACGTGTCCTTGCGCGTGACCTCGGGGGAGCAGATTCGCGCGGCGCCGATGCAGCTGCGTTTTGATCCGGCGGTCCTTGAGTCCGTGTCGGTTCGGCCCGGTCGCTATTTCAGCGCGGAAAAGACGGGAAGTTTCGGCTACCGCGTCAACTCGGACGGCTCGATTTTCGTCGGCGTCTCGAACCAGACTCCCGCTTCCGCCTCCGACGCCGAAATGCTCGTGCTCACCTTCAAGTCCATCAAGGCGGCCGCCGCGGAGATCAGCGTCGCCTCGCTCAACCTTCAAGGCGCGGCGGGCCGCACGATCGCGTACAACGGCGTCACGCCTTTCAGGACGACGATCATTCCCTAGATTCACTTTGGCGATGCGATTAGCGCGCCGCTTCGATCAGCTGCCAGATTCGCGGAGGGGAGAGCGGCAATTCGCGCGGCTCGATCCCGAGCGGCACAAGCGCCGCCGCGACGGCGTTGGCCACCACGCCACCCACGGGCACGATGCCGCCCTCGCCCGCCCCCTTCGCGCCGAGCGGGTTGAAAGGCGAAGGCGAGTTCTCGAGCACGACCGCCCTGATGTTGGGAAAGTCGGTTGCCGTCGGCAGCAGATAATCGGCCAGGGACGCGGTGAGGAATTGCCCGTTCTCGTCGTACTGGAGATGTTCGAGGAAGGTCCCGCCCAGACCCTGCACGACCGCGCCGACAGCCTGGCCCCTGGCGGTGAGCGGATTGATGATCCGCCCGATATCTTCCACGGTCACATATTCGACGACCTCCACGTGTCCGGTCTTCGGATCCACCGCGACGTGCGCGGCGGCCGCTCCGTAAGCGTAGGTGTGATGGTGGTTCGCAAACGTCCCTTCGGCCGAGAGTCCGTCGCCGGCGATCTCCATCAACGCAATTGATTTCCCGTCGTGTGAAGCCGCAAGTCCTGCGCCGATTGCGACTTCATCCGGGGAACACTTGAAGCGCCGCGCGGCGGCCTGGCGAATGACGTTCTTCAAGTTGTCCGCGGCATCCAGTATCGCCGAGCCGCCCATCACCACCGAGCGCGAGTGGAACGACCCGAAGCCCTCCTTCATATGGGTGGTCGAGCCGTGAAAGATCCGGATGCGCTCCATCGGCATTTTCAGCGCGTCGGCCGCGATCTGCACGCAAACGGTTTCCAGGCCTTGTCCGATGCTGGTCGAGCCGACGAACACCGAGACGCCTCCGTCTGGATCGACCTCGAGACGCGCGTTCTCCCTAGGGCCGG
>Ga0184619_10000296_pt1 | contig 16759 bp, 14 predicted proteins | sample PLM0_60_b1_FD_133146 | JGI IMG/M metagenome (GOLD analysis project Ga0184619, IMG submission 133146) | Groundwater sediment microbial communities from an aquifer in East River, Colorado, USA - PLM0_60_b1 | ecosystem: Environmental > Terrestrial > Soil > Riparian zone | place: USA: East River...
GAAAGCGAGACGTCGAAGCCGTTTCTCGAGCATCTGGAGGACCTGCGCTGGACCATCGTCAAGATGTCGATCACGCTCGTGCTGGCGATGATCATTTGCTTCGCGTTTCGATCGACACTCGTGCGCGTGCTGCAAATGCCGTTGCACGATGTCGATCCACAAGTTGGCGCGCTGCGGGCGCTCGGCGTCACGGACTCGATCATCATCTCGTTTCATCTCGCATTTTACGCCGGCCTCGTTCTTTCTTTTCCGCTGCTTCTCTATTTCGCGGCAGAATTTGTTCTCCCCGCGCTCACCGCGGTGGAGAAGCGTTTCCTTCTCCCGGCCATCTTCGTCAGCTTCGCGCTCTTTCTGCTCGGCGTGCTGGTTTGTTATTTCTGGTTGCTGCCCAAAACCATCCTCTTCTTCTTCCGCGACACCGAGTCGCTTGGCTGGACGCCGACTTGGACGGTGCAGCAGTATTACTCTTTCGTGACGCGATTCACCGTCGGCTTCGGTCTCGCATTTGAATTGCCGGTGGTGGTTTTGGCGCTGGTGCACTTCGGATTGGTCACCTACAAATTCATGGCGCGCACGCGGCCCTACGCGATCGTGCTCATCTTTATTTTCGCTACCATCATCACGCCCACGCCGGATATTCTGACTTTGATCGCGATGGGGCTTCCGATGTGCCTGCTTTACGAAAGCTGCATCTGGATTGCGTGGTTCATGCAGCGCCGTGGATCGGCATCGACCGCCAGATAGTTGCATGGACAATTCCTTTTACCAATTTCTTTTCAGCGCACTTGCATTCGTTCTCGGCGCCGTGGTTGGCTCGTTTTTGAACGTCTCCATTTACCGGCTGCCTCTCGATCTTTCAATCAATGAACCGCGCCGCTCGTTTTGCCCGAATTGCAAGAAGCCGATCCGCTGGCATCAGAATCTGCCGCTGGTCAGCTGGCTCGCGCTGCGCGGCCGCTGCGCAAACTGCGGCAACAAAATCGCATTCCGCTATTTTGCGGTGGAACTCATCACCGCGGTGCTTTTTCTCGCGATCTGGCAATCCTTCCCGTGGCAAATGGCGATGGCGTATTGGATTTTCGTTTCGTTGCTCATGGTTGGCACTTTTATCGACTTCGAGCACTTCGTCATTCCAGATCAAGTGACGATCGGCGGAACGGTCGCGGGATTGGTCGCGAGTTTGGCCGTTCCGGAATTGATGGGCACCGAGTCGCACATTGTGGCGGTGATTCGTTCCGCGCTCGCTGCCGTCCTGGGCTACGTCATCCTTTGGATGGTTCTCGAAGCGGGCAAATTCGCTTTCGGGAAAAAGAGAATCCGCTTCGATGCTCCAACTTCGTTTACCTGGACAAGATGCGGCGAGGACGCCGATCTGCTAGTGGGCGAAGAACGCAGTTTGTGGAGCGATTATTTTGCGCGGGAGAACGATCGTCTGTTGCTCTACTGCGACGAGGCAAAGATCGACAGTCGCACCTACGGGGATGCGACTTTGGAGTTTCATTACAATCGCGTTGCGATCGGCAATCAAGAAACGGCGCTCGACGAAGTGAACGAAATTTCCGGAGTCGTGCGCGAACTTCAGATTCCGCGCGAAGCGATGGGTCGGGGCGATTTGAAATTTCTCGCTGCGATTGGCGCATTTTTAGGATGGCGCGCGGTGTTGTTCAGTGTTTTCGCCGGATCGCTGCTAGGCTCGCTCATCGGACTGATTACACTCCTGGTGGGGAAACGAGTCTGGTCGGCCAAGTTGCCTTTTGGCCCCTATCTCGCATTTGGCGCGGTGAGCTGGCTGTTTTTTGGCGATGCCCTTGTGCGTTGGTATCTCGGGCTGTTGAGCCCCGGGTGACGCGGGGCGTCGCGCACAGCGCGACGGCTACAGGAAGAATTGTTCACGCCTCGGCTGGCGCAGCGGCGGAACTGCGCGTCGCCGCCGGCTCTGGCGTGGCCGAGACGAACATCAGTCCTAAATTAATAAGCTCACACTTCCACCAACGCCGCAGCCCGTGCCAGATTTGTTTCCGAATGCGGGCGTCCGGAACAAAGCCGTCGTAAAGCTCGCGCCATCCGGCGTTTCGCCTGCCATAGCATCCCTTAGCCCAGCGCCGCTTCGCCAGAGCCACCAGCCTGCGATTGTAAAAACTCATCATGCTCGCGGCCAGCCGCCCGCCCAAACCGCCAAATGGCAAGTTGAGAAATTCACGCTCCGGATCGCGGTAACTCGCCTTGACCAAGCCGAGGTAATAGCTGCTTACATCGAGCAACAGCGCGGCCGACATTAACTCGGCATCGCCCATGTAATAGTATTTATCCTTGTACAAACTTTCGAACCAGTAACGATAGGTGATCGGATACTGCCGGTTATAATAACGAAGTCGGTCCGCGACATCTTCGCCCGCTAAACTATGCGCGATCAGATCGGCCACGTAGTAAGACGTGTACGAACAAAAATCGAGACCCGGGCTATAAAGCGGATCGATAAAACTGGTCGCGTCGCCCACCGCGGCCCAGCCATCATCGCAAACCTTTTCGCTGTAATACGGCAACATTGACAAGGCATGCACGTCGCCCTCGATCACACGTGCCGCCCCGAAAATTTCGCGACCGACCGGATTGCTCAGAATGTGCGCATGCAGCCGTTGGCCCAAGCTCGATCCATCCGGAAGTTTAAAAATGCGATTGTCATAAACGATGCCCGCGCTGACATCGCCGCCGCGCAGCGGAATGATCCAGACCCACCAGCCGCGACCGAGCAAATGATTGGTCGCCCATTCTCGGCTCGTGCGGCAACGGTTGGCGTAGTCCGGAAAACGCTCTCGCCATTCGTAGCTATCCCACTGCTTGACGCCATTGAATCGGGCCCAAACCGCATTGATGGGGTGTTCGGTGTTTGCGCGAAGATGTCCCAGCTTGCGCGCAAGCATTGTCGCGCGTCCCGTGGCATCGACAACCCAGCGACAAGCGACGCTGCGTTCGTTAAGATCGACAACGGCATTCACGGTTTGGCCATCGATGCCGTTCAGCTCGCACTTTGTTACCTTGGCCGGGCGCCAGAGATCACACCCCGCTTCCACCGCAAGTTCGAGCATGTGCGAATCGAGTTTTGCGCGATCCACTTGAAAAGTTGGTATTCGGCTTTGATAACGTGAGCCGACCTCGACGCAATCGTCGAAGAGTTGGTCTGGCCCAGTCGAAAACCATAGACGCAAACCTTGTTTGGCCAGCTGATGATGGCCGAGATAATGAGTCAGGCCCAAAATCCGCGTCATGTAACAACTGCTCACTTCGGTGGTCGATTCGCCCACTTTGCGATCGAACTCGGCCGTTTTTTCGATGATGAGCACACGCGCGTCCGGCTTCTTGCGCTTGAGCATGAGCGCACTGGCGGCGCCGGAAAACGCGCCGCCAATGATGACGACGTCGTAATCGGAATTCATCGCAGCAAAGATGATGGACTTTGCCGCTCGTAAACGCAATCAGTTCCGGTAAGAGCGAATGTCGCTATAAGGATGACGTTGTCGTCCCTGGGAAGCCAACCCCTTCGCCTACGATTGGTGGATGTTGGGCAGCCTGCTCGCGAAAGCTTTCGGAGTTGAGTGTTGGACGTTAATGTCCCGGAGCATGATTTTTACAAACGCGCATTTGATTTTTCCCAACGGAGTTCGCGATGGCCTCGAACTTGTCGCGCGAGATGGAAAGATTACGGAGATTCGACAACAAACGGCCCGGACGACAAATGAGATTGTCGATCTCGGCGGGAATTATCTCGCGCCTGGGTTTGTCGATCTTCACATTCACGGCGCGCTTGGCCGCGACACGATGGAACCCTCGGCGGACGCTTTTCGCGCGATCTGCGATTACCACGCGAGCGGCGGCACGACATCGCTTCTGTTGACAACTGCGACAGCGCCAATCGCCGCGATTGTCGATGTCCTGAACGCAGTTCGTGATTGTCGGTCTTCGATCAAACAGATCGCCGGCGTTCATGTTGAAGGCCCCTTCATTTCGAGAACGAAGCGTGGCGCGCAGCGGGAGGAATTCATCCAAGATGCAACTGCAACGGCCGCGGAGCGATTGCTGGAGTACGCCGACGTGATCAAGCGCATCACGCTGGCGCCGGAGCTGCCGGGCGCACTCGAGGTCATCGATGGATTTTGCGAGCGCAAAATCAACGTGAGCGGTGGCCACAGCGATGCCTGGGACGATGAAGCGCGCGCCGCCTTCGCGCACGGCATGCGCAGTGTGACGCATACATTCAATTGCATGTCGAGCGCGCGCCGGCGTGTCATCCGTCGCGTCGCTGGCCTGCTCGAATTCGCGTTGAGCGAGCCGCAGATCAATTGCGAATTGATCGCGGACGGCCATCACGTTTCGGCGACGTTGATGAAAATGTTGTACCGGGCAAAAGGCGCTCGTGGAATTTCTCTCGTGACGGATGCGACCGCCGGGTCCGGTTTGCCGGAGGGATCTCGATTTTCGCTCTTCGGCAATGATTGCTTCGTGGAAAATGGCGTTTGTCTTTTGGCTGATCATTCGGCGCTGGCGGGCAGCGCATCGCGCATGATCGATCTCGTCCGGACGCTCGTGCGAGATGTCGCTCTACCGCTCCACGAAGCAATCGCGATGGCGACGGAGAATCCCGCGCGCGAGATCGGACTTGAAAGGAAAGGACGTCTCGAGGTAGGAGCGGATGCCGATCTCGTGGTTATTTCGCCGGAACTGGAAGTGATGCGGACGTTTGTCGCCGGTGAGGAGGTTTACACCCTGTAGACGCTCGCCGCGGCGAGCGCGACGCTAAGGCGCCAGCATCGCGCGCATCGCGTCGCCGCGAGGAGCGACGGCTACAAATTAGATCGACAATAAGAATTCGGCAATGTCGAGCGAGGCGCGTGGTCGGCTTAAGCGGCTGATGTTGGCCGCCCATTGGCGCCATTGTTCTTCGTCATTGGCAAATGCTCGCTCAACTTGCGCAACGACCTCAGCCGGCGAGGGGGCGATCACGCCCGAGTTTGTTTCCACGATCAGCCGCGCGTTCCCTTCTTCCTGACCGGACACGATGTGATTTATGATCATCGGGCAACCGGCGGCGATTGTTTCCTGCACCGTCGCCCCGCCGGCTTTGCCGATGAGCAAGTGGCTGGCGCAAAGCATGCGCGGAAGCTGGTCGGTCCAACCGACGATGTCGATCCTGCGATCGCCGGTGACGGCTTCGACTGCCCGCCGGAGTTCATCGTCGCGTCCGACCGTCACGGTCAGATGAATGTTGAGATCGAGAAGTCGCCGCACCAGTTTGGCTGCCTTTAGCGTGGCGGGGTTGATTATATACAGAACGCGTCGTTCAGATTTCTCGGAAGGTGGTGGTCGATCTCGCCGTAGGACGAGTCCGTCCGGGCGGCGGACTTGCGTTAGGTCGGCAAATTTTGGGCTCACCGGAAATCCGAACGTTTTGATCATTTCCGTTGCGATTCCGCCTGCTCGCACAACCGCGGCACTCTGTTCATTTGGAACAAGAAAGTAATCAGCGCTGCAGCGGTACCAGATTGCGTTGACCGTGATCGAGTCGGTCACGACGACAACGCTCCTGCAGGTTCTGTTCGCTCCTAAAATCTGCTGGAGCAGATAGGGATAGGCCGGAAAAACGGAAACGACCACGTCGGGTCGAAAGCGGACGAGCAAGGAGGCGAGATGCTCCTTGAGCTGAGAGAATCGCCGGAAATCTTTGTCGAAGTCTTGTTTTCGATCGAGCCACCGGTAAACGTAGCCCCAGGAGCGGGGCCAACGATTGATCACCGCCAAATAGGCTTTGCGGATGAATTCATTGAGCGGCCCGTAGGTCTCCGCAAAGAGATCGCGCAACTCGACTTCGACGTGGGGAGCGACCCGCGCCAGTCCGTCGCGGATGCCGCGGGCCGCGCTGTTGTGACCCTCTCCAAAACTGACGGTGAGGAGCAGGATTTTTTTCACGACTCGTTAGGCAATCGCAGGCCGAAGCGAAACGGACGCAAGTTTAATGGATATTTGCATCCGGCAAAGTAAACTCTGGGGGAGATGAAATATCTCAGATTTGTCTGGCGAGTTTTACGCCGCCTGGTTTGGGAAACAGCGACCGATAACACGACCGGTCTGGCGGCGCAGATGGCGTATCAGATGCTCTTCACGCTCGCTCCCGGTCTGCTATTTCTCTGGCATCTGCTCGGGCTCTTCGGCACTGATCCGGCAAAGTTGCATCGAATATTTCTCGTTTTGAAAAGTTTTATGCCGCCCGACCCCAAAGTGCAGGACATTCTCGATGCGGCTGTTGCCAGCGTCGTCGTGACCGGCTCGAGCAGCATGCTCGCGAATGTCGGGATCATCCTCGGGATTTATTTCGGCACTGTCTTCATCGCAACGATTTCCCGGGCCCTGAGCCAAACACATGGGGTGCACGAAGATCGCCACTGGTGGTCGAAGTACATCATCTCATTCCTGATGCTCTTCTGGTTTGGCCTTACCATTCTCTTTTGTTTCAACGCCATGGTCTTCGGCGAAACACTCGCCGGCATTGCGGAAGTTAATTTTCAACTCAACATCCCGCTCCAGCAATGGGTGGCCGCGCTAAATCTGCCTTTTACCGCACTGGCCCTGATCCTTCTCGCGCTCGCGCTTTATCTTCTAACGCCGGAAAATTATCTGACCATTCGGCAAGCCTTACCCGGTGCGATTTTTTTCTCCTTCGGCTGGATCGTTCTGACAAAGCTCTTCCAATTTTACGTCGCGAGATATGATCGTTATAACCCGACTTATCTCGCGCTCGCGTCCATCATCATGTTGCTCACGTGGATGTACCTAACCTGTTTGCTCCTGCTGCTTGGCGGCAAATTCAACGCGATCCTGCGCCGCGAACAGGAACGCGAAGCGGTGCCAACGCCTGCTCCGGCAAGGCAGGAAGCTTGACTCCGAAACCTTTGGCCAGTTGATCGCGCCGCTCGCTCTGTTACGCTCCGCTGCCGTGGTGCGTTTTCGCCTTTGGCTTGCAACTGCCCTCGCGCTGAGCGGGATCGTCGGCACACTCGTCCACGCGCAACTAACCGATCAGGAGAAAGAGAAGCGCGCGCAATTCCTAAAAGCGCGCGCCGCTGCATCGGTCTCGCCTGACGAATCATCGAGCCCGACCCCGAAAGCGAAAGCGGCCAAGCACAAAAAGAAAACGACCGCGAAGCCTTCGCCGAGTGAAATGCCGGAGGCGAAGAAAACGAAGCATGCCGAAGAGGGGGAATCGTCCACACCCGCGCCGAAAAAGAGTCCGAGCGCCAAGACCAGGAAGTCTCACAAGACCACGGCAAGCAAATCTCCGACTCCCACTCCGAAGAAAAAACATCGGAAGACTTCGCCGACGCCGTCCGCGTCGCCTAAGAAGTCGCCGAAGAAATTGGAAGAGAACGCGGAGAAGACTCCGGCACCGCATCCATCAGCTCCTCCCACTCCGAGCGTCACGCCGCAGCCGACCGTCATCCGCGCCGTGCCAGTTCCCACTCAGGAAGTGCCGCAGGTCACTATCGAGAAATACGGTTTCGAGGAAGACCAGGGCCTTGAGCCTCCTCCGTCGCCGCCACCGCGCCGGTTTGGTTTTTGGCCGTGGTCGTGGACCCGTTCCACTCCGACTTATCGCTATCTGACGCGATCAGTCATCGAGCAAATCCGCCGTGCGCCAGTCCAGCGGCGTCGCTGGCAATTCATCGTCGTCCACAACAGCGGTACCCGGCAGGGCAACGCGCGCGTCTTCGATTACTACCATCGACATGTGCGGCGCATGCGGAACGGGCTCGCCTACCAATTTGTGATTGGCAACGGCACCTCGACCGGAAACGGCCAGATAGAAGTGGGCGATCGCTGGCGCCGGCAAATCAACGGCGGCCATGTGCACAGTGATTACCTGAACAATATCTCGCTCGGCATTTGTCTGGTGGGCGATTTCAATCGCGATCAACCGACCCGAGCACAGCTCGAATCATGTGAAGAGCTAATTCGCTACTTGCGAGAGCGCTGTGGGAAGATCGACAGGCACGATATCGTTGTGCGGCCGCACCGTGAAATGAATCCGCCGCGCTGGCCGACTGATTGTCCTGGTGACGCGTTCCCGTATTCCTGGTTCCGGCGATTTCACGAGTGAGAAGAACGTTTAACCGTTGAAGCGGCCGCTTTAACGCTTCACCTGTTCAAGGCTTCAACGGGAGAGAGCGAAGCGAAAGACATCAATGGCGTTGCGCCACGATCAAGTTGCTTTCCTTGTAATTCCAGCGATAACCAAACCCGATCCCAAGCGGTGGCGGGTTACTTTGCGCGAAGAGCTCTTGCAGTTTCGGCTGATAATGCTGTTTGAAGAGCTCGATTGGACCGAGGTAAGATCCGAAGAATCGGAGCGTCCACTTCTCGGGATTAAAATTGGCCAGCGGAATTCCGGAATCATCCTGCACGATCAGGTTGCTGTGATCGAGAATGAAATTGCGGATCGTGGCGAAGCCCTCCTCGAACATGAGGTAAGACGATGACTTGAGAAAGCTCGCGCCGATGCCGAAGTGCTGACAGAATTTTAGGAACCCTGGGTTCGATTTGATTCCGCCGTCGGAAATATCGGTTGTGAAATAAAACATCGTCTGCGCATGGCCCGAGCGATTGTCGGTGTAATTGATGCGCACGCCGGGAATGCCGCCGGTTTTGCCGCCCTGGAATGTGCCGCTGGAGTTTAAGGGGCCGAAGGTCACGTCCGTGATGGTTTTGTCGGCCCGCGCGAGAAAAACATAAAGAATCGGCAGCGTGCCGTTGAGTTGCTGCTGCTGCAAATCGACTTTCATGTCTTTGGTAATGAAATAGCTCGTGGTGAGCGACGAGTTCATAGCATTTTCCAAATTATGCAGCGCCGCCGGCATGTCCGCGATGCGCAATGGGTCCGGCGGCGGGCCCATCGATTCTTTGCCGCAGAGGACATAAACCGATGCGTTCGGGAAAAATTGGTCCACGTAAAGAAAATCCGGTCCACTAAACATGTAGAAGGCGACCGGTATCGATTCCTTGGCTTCGGGAAGATATGTGGTCTCCCAGAGGCGAAGTTTTTGGAGCTGGCGCACGTTGAGCTTGGCAAACGCGTTTTCAAAAAAGGCCGAGTGCCCCTGCCAGGCGGGATCGCGCGTGAGTGGGGCGAGCGGTGAATTTTCTGGAACCGGCATGCCTGCGAGGAAGCGCGCGGTGTCGTTAGGCGGCGGAGGTGCGGGAATTTGTTGCGCACGAACGCTCAAATGCGCGGACAAGATTGATAAGACGAAGACGCACAAGGCGATCTTCGCCAGATGATGTAAGGATTTGGACTGGTTCATGCGCTGCGAGATTTGCCTGTGCAGAAGTAAAGAAGCAACCCTGCAAGCGCGGTAGCCAATCCGCCTAACGACTCCATCGGCTGCGCGCGCAGGAGATAAATCATCATCCAGATGGTGATTGCGGCAAAAACTAGGGGCGGCAACGGATAAGCCCAGAGGCGATACGGCCGCGCGAGGTCCGGCCGGGCCAAGCGCAAGACGATAACTCCGAGCACGGTGAGCAGGGAGCAAAGCAACAAACTGAATTGGATGTAAACGACGACACGCTCGAAACTTCGCGTGAACAACAGCAAATTGACGATGAGCAACTGCAACATGATAGCGTTGACCGGCACACCCTGGTTGTTTTTGAGGCCGAGCCATCGCAGCAACCAATGATCTTCGCCCATCGACATGGTCACCCGCGGACCAATCCAGGTCATCGAGCTGATCGAGGAAATCAGGCCAAGGCAAATGATCGCGCCCACTACCCGGCCGCCGTTTGCGCCGAAAATGTGTTTGCCAGCGATCAAGCCGACTTCGAGCTGGCCACGCATTTCCTGTTGCGGTGTAGTCGCGAGAAAGATCGCATTTAACAATACATAAAGAGCGATGACGATGACTGTGCCGGCAAGGAGCGAGCGTGGGACATTTTTTTCCGGTCGCTTAATTTCGCCAATGATGTAGGAGGCTGCGTTCCAGCCCGAGTAGGAATACATCACGTAAACGAGCGCGACCGCGAACGGCGCACCAAAGATCGACATCGTATCGCCGCGCGCTGGCAGAAACGCGATCGGTTGCTTTGAGGTGACAAAAAGCCCAGCGCCGATGAGGACAGCAATCAAAAGCAATTTCACGAGCGTGAAAAGATTTTGAAAGACGCTGCCGAATTTCAAGCCGCTGAGATGAACGAGCGCAATCAACCAAGCAACGGCGAAGGAGAGCAGCACAGGAGAGCCGAAGTTGAAAACACCTTGAAAATATTTCCCGAACGCCATGGCCGCGAGCGCGATCGGAGCGGCGAAACCAACCGTCGCGGAAACAAAGCCGGCCATAAAGCCGACTGCGGGGTGATAAATCTTCGAGAGAAAATGATATTCGCCGCCGGAGCGAGGCAGCGCAGCGCTGAGTTCACCATAACAAAGAGCGCCACAGAGCGCGGCGATGCCGCCCACGATCCACAGCAGCAACAGCGGGAAACCGGAATGAATTTGCGCTAATTGGAAACCTAGGCTGGTGAAGACGCCGGTGCCGATGATGTTCGCGATCACGATGGCGCACGCGGTGACGAAGCCGACCGAGCGGCGAGGTTTCACGGAACGGCCCGGCCTGGAATCAAGCCCCGTGGTTGGATCGAGATGTGGCGTGACGGGCATCGTAGCTAATCGACTTGCGGCTGCGCTGGTTTATTCGCGCGGCAGATTGTTCTTCGTTTGAAATGAGGGCTGAGTCACGTGTTCAATTTTGTCGAGTTGTCAGAAGCGGCGCCCGGCATCACTTTGGAAACGCCATGAGTCCACATCCCAAGCTGTCCATAAAATCGGAAACGCAACTCGCGGCCTTTCTTGCGAATCGGCCCGGCGCGCTCGCTCGCGTGTGCGACGCGCTCGCGAAGGCCGAAATTAACATCCATGCGCTTGCCACTTCCGACACGGTCGATCACTCGGTCGTGCGCATGGTGGTAAGCGATCCGACCAAAGCGCTCATGCTTTTGGGCGAAGCCGGCGTGCTCGCGCTCAAGTCTGATGTGCTCATGATCGAAGCTGAGAACGAAGCGGGCGTGCTCGGGAAAATTGCCGAGCAACTTGGCCGAGGCAGATGTGAATATCGAATACGCTTATCTGGCAGCCAGCCCGAAAGCAGCAAAAGGCCTCATCATCCTGCGCCCTTCGGACGTCGAGAAAGCGCGGCGTGCCTTAGGCGCTAATAGATGAACGGGATTAGCCGCTTTGTCCGGCGCATATAGGCGCGGTACTGCTCACCGAGCGCTTCGACGAGCGCGCGTTCCTCGATGCGGATGCGCCAGAGAAATGCGCCGATAGTCGGCAAGCTCAGAAATAAGATCGACAACCAGTTTCCGAGACAGAACCCGAGACCGAAGAAGGCCAGAAGCGCGCCCGTGTAAGTTGGATGCCGGATAAAACGATACGGACCGGAATCGATCAGCCGGTGTTCTGCCGAGATCGACACATCAACGGTAAAATAGCGACCGAGATAACCGATCGAGTACCAACGCAGAATCAACCCGCCCAGAAACAAACAGAAGCCAACGAGATAGAATCCGCGCGGATGCGGCACGGTTGCGCCCGGCACAAGCCACACCATTTGCATACCGAGCCAAAGGCTGACAATGATGACGGCCCAGAGAAAAATAAGTGAATGCCGATCGCGTGAGGTTGTGCGCGCTCGCGCGCGCCGCGTGCACGCGAGATAAAGTTCCGAGAGGCCATAAATCGCGCCCAGCAACAGTGGATCGGGCAATCGCATCGGGTCGGAGTATTGGAGTATTGGAGTAATGGAGAGTTGGAGTGTTGGCAAGAATCAACCCATTACTCCACTACTCCACCCGTCTTAGTAATTGCCAACGCGTAATCCGTATTGGATAGGAACGGTTTGCAGTTATGACTCCGGTAAAAATTTGGCTTGGTTATCCGTATCCGCTCGGTGCCACCTGGCTGGGGAATGGCGTCAACTTCGCCATATTTTCCGAGACAGCGACCTCGGTTGATCTCTGTCTCTTCGACAGCGTGGACGCGCCGCAAGAAAACATGCGGATCCCGGTGACCGAACACACCGATCAGGTCTGGCATGTTTTCTTGCCGGATGTAAAACCTGGACAACTTTACGGTTACCGCATCAACGGTCCGTACGATCCCAAGCACGGGATGCGCTTCAACAGTTCCAAACTGCTGCTCGATCCTTATGCCAAAGCGATCGCCGGCGAGATCAATTGGGCCGACGAAATGTTTGCCTACGTCGTGGGCGACAAGTTGGAAGATTTGACGCAGGATTTTCGTGATGACGCCTGGGGAATGCCAAAAGCAGTGGTGATCGATAACGCGTTTGATTGGGGCAATGACAAGCGGCCCGGAATCCCACTGCATCGCTCAGTGATTTACGAAGCGCATGTGAAAGGTTTCACAAAGCTGTGGTCGAATGTGCCGGAGGAACTTCGCGGCACTTACGCGGGTGTCGGCAGCGCGGCTGCGATCGAATATCTGAAGGACTTGGGCGTGACCGCAGTCGAGCTTTTGCCGGTGCACGCGCATGTCGATGACAAGGTGTTGATCGACCGCGGGCTGCGCAATTATTGGGGCTACAACACGATCGGTTTCTTCGCGCCGGAAACGAAATATTCCAGCAGCGGCGCGATGGGCGGCCAGATCACGGAATTCAAAACGATGGTGCGCAATCTCCACGGTGCCGGCCTCGAAGTGATTCTCGACGTCGTTTACAATCACACCGCGGAAGGAAATCACCTGGGGCCGACGCTCAGTTTCCGCGGCATCGATAATCCCGCTTACTACCGGCTCTTGCCCGAAGATGCGCGCTTATACATGGATTTCACCGGCACCGGAAACACGTTCAACCTGCTTCATCCGCGCACGCTCCAGTTGGTGATGGACAGCCTGCGCTATTGGGTGAACGACATGCACGTGGACGGTTTTCGCTTCGATCTCGCTTCCACCCTCGCCCGCGATCAAAGCGGGGTGAACAAGCTGCACGCGTTTTTTGAAATCATTCACCAGGATCCGGTAATCTCGCAGGTAAAGTTGATCGCCGAGCCGTGGGATGTGGGCGAGGGTGGTTATCAGGTAGGAAATTTTCCCGTGCTTTGGGCGGAGTGGAATGGAAAATATCGCGATGAGGTTCGCCGCTTTTGGAAAGGCGACGAAGGCCGGATCGGTGAGATGGCTTACCGGCTCACGGGCAGTCCGGACTTGTACCAGACAACCGGTCGGCGGCCGTATGCGAGCATCAACTTCATCACTGCGCACGACGGTTTCACCCTGAATGATCTCGTCAGCTACAACGAGAAGCATAACGAAGCGAACGGCGAGAATAACAACGACGGCGACAACAACAACCATTCGTGGAACTGCGGCGCGGAAGGCCCCACCGACGATCCGAAGATCGAGATGTTGCGCGCGCGGCAACGGCGGAATTTTTTGACCACTCTTTTTCTTTCGCAAGGCGTGCCGATGCTTTGCGGGGGCGATGAATGGGGCCGGACGCAGAAGGGAAACAATAACGCCTATTGCCAGGACAACGAGATCAGTTGGCTCAACTGGGAGCGTGATGAAAAGCAAAAAGCGCTGCTCGAGTTCACGAAAAAATTGGTCCGGCTTCGGCGCGAGCATCCGGTCTTTCGGCGACCGAAATTTTTCCAGGGCCGGAGGATTCACGGCTCGGAGATCAGGGATGTGATGTGGTTTAATGAGGGCGGCAACGAGATGAGCGATGAGGAATGGGCCTCGCCGCTGGTGCGTTGTCTCGAAATGCTCTTGAGCGGCGATACTATCGATGTTCTGAATTTTCAGGGCGAGCCGATCCGCGATGAAACATTTTTGCTCCTGCTCAACGGCTACCACAAACCGATCCCGTTCGTGCTGCCAGGCGAGGAACACGTGGAGTGGGAACTGATTCTCGATACCATGGACGAGGAAGGATTTTTGCGAGAGCCGAGGAAATTTGCCTCCGGTGACGATGTCGAGGTGGGCGCTCGGGCCGTGTGTTTGTTAAAATTGACGATGGGAGCGCAAGCCCAAGCGCGCCGTGAATCGTGGAAAAAGCGGCATGTCGATGTTCCGGCAGCGGTCAGCGCCGATGAAGAATCCGCCGACGCGAAAAAATCCTAAAACGGCGAACTCGCCCAACGGACACAAGTGCACAAAGGTGGAAAAATTCTGGCTTGCGCTCAGTTTGTCGCGACCCCCGTGGACATTGTGCGAGGTTCAAACGCGTCGCGGGTTGCTATTTTTTTGCCGCGCACTCTTGCCGCAAGCAACGAATCCAATTATAGGAAACGTGATGCGCATCTTTTCCGGCGCGGACAGCATTCGTCATTAATTCGCTTATGACACCGGCTTCTCTCATCATCGTGGCGGATCGCGGCAGTCTGAAAGCATACCGGGTGGATGAAACTCCAACGCGCGGTCCGAGCCTGCGTCTCATTCAAGCATTCGACCTCACAGACGCGCACGGGAAACTTATCGACAAGGTGACCGACCTCGCGGGTAGATTTCCGGTGAGCGGTGGAGCTGGTGAACGCCATGCCAATTCGATCGCGGAACGGACGCAACTGGAAACGGAAACCGATCGCCGCATTCACAAGCAACTCGCCGATCAAATCGTGAAGATCATCGACCGCAGCGGCAAAGAAGGCTGGTCATTTGCCGCGCCGGCCGAGATTCACGGGGCGATTGTCGATCTTTTGCCGCGGGCGGCGCGCGATCGGATTGTCGAGCACGTGAAATCGGATTTGGTAAAAATTGAGCCAGCGAAATTGCCCTCGCATTTTCGCTCGCTTCGGCCGCTCTAGCTTGTCATCCCGAATCCTGCGACTGTGGGATGAGGGACCCACATAAGGTGATTGATCACGCTTTAGTAATCAGAGTGACGTTATCTTCGAATGCGAGGTCCTTCGCTCCGCTCAGGATGACATCGCGTTTAACTTTTGCGTCAGCCACACGCGCTGAGTAATGTCCAATTGATTATGCAACTGCCCGTCCACATCACCTATCGCGGCCTGGAAAAATCCGACCACATCGACAATCTCATTTTGGATTACGCATCGCGGCTGGAAAAATTTTGCGATCACATCAACCGGTGCGACGTGGCGATCGAGCAACCGAACCACACGCACCACAAAGGAAATCAATTCCGCGTCCGCATCGATGTCACCGTTTCGCGCGGACACGAATTGGTCGCCGACGAAAGACCAATGGACAACCACGCGCACGAGCCGCTCACCAAAGTCATCCACGACGCCTTCAAAACGATGGAGCGGCAGTTGCGCCACTTGGTCGAGAAGCAAAGACGAGAGTGAGGCGCTAGGTAGCGGCGATTGACCTCAATCGCCTGCCCACGTGAGCAACAACGCCCACGACCACTCGTCCGGTTCGCAAACAACTGGATGGATTGGCGGCGGAATTTCTTCGACCACCGATTGCGCCACGATGAAAGTGAGAATGAAAAAGCGATGAAAAAGCGGCATATATTCGTGAAAATCCTGTGCGTGCTGGATTGATTGGACCGATTGATGAGTGGCGCTATGCCATCAGCACTGATGATCTAGATATAAGATCAAGGCGCTGATCGCGCGCGGGTCGGGCGATTCGGTGAACTGCCCCTACCTGATGTTCAGCAGCGTTTACGCCGGGGCGCCGCCGAGGGCGCCGGGAAGCGGCGGGGTGACATCGGGCGCTGCGACCACTTGTTTGGGTGGTTTTTCCGCCGGCATCTTTTGACCAGGTGGCGGACTTACACTCGGTGGCGGATTTAACAAGCGACCGTGCTTGACGATTTCCTCAATCTGCGAGCCATCGAGCGTTTCGTACTCGAGCAGCGCTTTGGCGATGACCTCGAGTTTGTCCCGATTCGCCAATAACGTTTTTTTTGCCGTTTGATACGCTTCATCGAGAAGTTTGCGCACTTCGTGATCGATTTCCTCCGCGGTCGCTTCGCTGTAATCGCGCGCGCGCGAAATGTCGCGGCCGAGGAAAACGTAATCTTCGTGATCGCCGTACTCGACCATGCCCATCTTTTCGCTCATGCCCCATTCGCAAACCATCCGGCGCGCGATCGCCGTGGACATTTTGATGTCGCCGCGCGCGCCATTGGTGATGTCGCCAAACACAATCTCCTCCGCGACTCGGCCGCCCATGCTGACGGCAAGACCGGCGAGCAATTCATTCTTGCGATTGGTGTATTTATCTTCCTCCGGCAACCACATGGTCGATCCAAGCGACGGGCCGCGCGGAATAATCGTGACTTTGTGAAGCGGCTCGGTGTAGGGCAGAAGCTCGAGCAACAGCGCGTGACCAGCCTCGTGATAGGCCGTGTTTTGCTTTTCTTTTTCGCTGAGGGCGAGACTGCGGCGCTCTTTTCCCCAGCGAACTTTGTCGCGCGCCTCTTCCAGTTCGGCGAGGGTGATTCCTTTTAAGCCGCGACGCGCGGCGAGCAAGGCCGCCTCGTTGATAACGTTAGCGAGCTCCGCGCCGGAATAACCGGGCGTGCCGCGCGCGACCACGGCAAGATCGACACCTTCGGCCAGTTTCACTTTCTTGGAATGCACGCGCAGAATTTCTTCGCGGCCTTTGACGTCGGGAAGATTGACGGTGATTTGCCGATCGAAACGTCCGGGTCGCAGTAATGCCGGATCGAGAACATCGGGGCGGTTGGTAGCCGCGATGATGATCACGCCCTCCTGC
>Ga0184619_10000298_pt1 | contig 16729 bp, 10 predicted proteins | sample PLM0_60_b1_FD_133146 | JGI IMG/M metagenome (GOLD analysis project Ga0184619, IMG submission 133146) | Groundwater sediment microbial communities from an aquifer in East River, Colorado, USA - PLM0_60_b1 | ecosystem: Environmental > Terrestrial > Soil > Riparian zone | place: USA: East River...
ATTGATTGACGTGCGTAAACTGCCGCTGCGTTTGGACGACGCGGGCGAGCAAATGAAGGACCCGGCGTTTTCAGCGACGATCGAACGCTGCGATGGTGTCATCATTGTCACGCCGGAATATAACCACGGTTATCCGGGACTACTGAAGCATGCGCTGGATATGAATTTGAAGGAATACATTCACAAAGCCGTTGGAATCTGCGGCGTATCGGCCGGCCCATTCGGCGGAGCGCGTGTGATCGAAAATCTTCTGCCAGTTATGCGCGAGCTTGGACTCGTGACAATTTTCGAGGACGTCAATTTCGGTAAGGTCGGGACACTCTTCGACGAGCGCGGAAATTTGCTAGATGAAAAGTACGTCGGCCGCATAGACAAATTTCTCGACGAATTGATCTGGATGTCGCGCGTGCTTCGGCACGGGCGCGAACGCGTTGCGCCGACATAACATGGAGTAGCGGAGTAATGGAGTGATGTCTAACGCGTCCCTAAGCACGCGAATGACGCAGCTTGGCATTCGCGATGTCGATCTTGTGGAAACATTCGCGCGGTCCGGTGGACCGGGCGGGCAAAATGTAAACAAGGTTTCGACGGCCGTAACGTTGCGTCATCGGCCGAGCGGAATCAGCGTAACCGTACAAGATTCGCGGTCCCAAGCGCAAAATCGCAAACTCGCCCGTGAGCGATTGCTCACTGCGATCGAGCAAGCGGCAAAAAAGAAACGCGCCGCGGAAATCGCGCAGCGCGAGAAAGCGCGGCGACGAAAATCGTCGCGTCCACGTGCGCTCAAGCAGCGAATTCTGGAATCGAAACGGAAACGTGGCGAACTGAAGCGGCAGCGTGGCAAGATCGACGGGTAATCACCGGCCTGTGAAGCGCCGGAAAATGACGAATGACGAATGACGAATGACGAAGGAATGACGAAATCTAAATGCGCGAAGAAAAACATCCAGTTGTGGAGGCAGCCGTGTCGGCTGAATTGCGCAGATTCCGCAGGCGACACGCCTGCCACTACAGATCATTTGAGCATTCGGATTTCATTCGTCATTCGCCATTCGTGCTTCGTCATTCCATTTCGTAGCCATCGTTGCGACGGCTTCGAAACCGCCGCTTTTTCATGAAGACCAAACTGAAACTTGGGATCATTGGCGCCGGTTGGCCAGGCCAAATGCATGCCCAAGCAACGCGCGCGAAGGGTGAAGCGAATCTTTACGCGTGCGCTGATCTCGATGAGACGAGGCGAACTACCTTCGAAAAGGAGTACGCGCCGGAGAAAAGCTTCGCCGATTACCACAAGCTTTTGCAAGACGAGCATGTTGATGCCGTGATTATTTGTTTGCCGAATTTCCTGCATTTCCCGGCTTCGCTCGCGGCACTCGAAGCCGGAAAACATGTCTTGTGCGAGAAGCCACCCACGATGAACGCGGCCGAAATGAAAGTGCTGCGGGAGGAGGCGACCAAACGCAACCTCGTTTATTTCTTCAGCCGGCAGTTTCGTTTTACGCCAGCGATGCGCCTGGCAAAGGCACTCGTGGAAGAAGGGCGCCTCGGCAAAATTTATCATGCGAAAGCGACTTTTGTGCGCTCCCGCGGCATTCCGGTCGGTATCGGCAATTGGTTCACCGAAAAAAAGCGCTCGGGCGGCGGGGCCTTGATCGACATCGGCGTGCACGCGCTCGATTCGGTTTGGTATTTGCTGGGAACGCCGCGACCCACTTCGGTCAGTGCGCAAGTCTTCCGCAATTTCGACCATCTCGTCAAAGTCTCGGTCTTTGACGTCGAAGACGCAGCTTATGCGTTCATCCGTTTCGAAAACGGCGCAGTCGTGCAATTGGAAACTTCGTGGGCGGGAAACTTCCCGGACGATATTCCGCCCAGAAAATATTTTGGGCGTGAGTTGATTAATTCCACGATTTTCGGAACCAAAGGAACCGTCCGTCTCAATCCGCTCACCTTATTTGAAGATAAAAATGGCGAGCTCGTCACGGTGCCTCTCGCTGTGAAAGAGGACGAGCCAAACGGCTTTGAGCTGCAACTGCGCAATTTTGTCGGATCGATCAACGGCGAATCCGAACCGGTCAACAACGCGGACCAAGCGGTCGCGCTCATGGAAATGATCGACGCGATTTACGCTTCCAGTTCCGCGGGACGCGAAGTGCCGATCGTGGCTTTGTAGATTTTTTCCTTTTAATACATCTGCTAAAGCAACTTGCGGCGAATCCTTTTAGGAACGATCAGTCCCAAACTATGAAAAAACTTATCCTTCTCACTTCTGTGCTTCCAGCGGTGGCCATGGTGCTCCTGACCTCCTGTGCGACCAAGCAAGCCGAAACGACCACGACGACGTCAACGCATGAGGAAGTGACACGGCCCACGACGACCCACACTACAACGACGCAACAGACTACGGGCGGCTATTAGGCCGGCCACGGGTTACAGATTGTGACAAAGGAACACGCTGTGCGCGTGTTCCTTTGTTGGGATGTAAATCTGCGGGTGTGATTCCAACGACCCCGCTGGCAAAGCCTTTGCCTTACGATTTCTCAGCAGGCGCTTCCTCCGTTTGGGCTTCCTCTTCGGCCTGACTGACAACCGGCGCGATAGCTTGCAGTTTTTCGCTGCCGCGCAAGTCCATCAGTTTTACACCCATCGTGTTCCGGCCGACGACGCGGATTTCTTTCACGCGCGTCCGCACCATCTGGCCTTTCGTTGTGATGAGCATCAACTCATCCTTATCAGTAACTGTTAGCGCGCCGACTACATCCCCGGTTTTCTCGCCGGTCTTCATCGTGATAATGCCTTTGCCGCCGCGTGACTGGCGGCGGTAGTCGTCGAAGGGCGTTCGTTTGCCGATCCCATTTTCGCCCGCGACCAGCAGCATCGCGCTTGGATCGACAATCGCAATTGCGACGACGTGGTCCTTTTTGTCCGGCCGAATTCCCCACACGCCCACCGTGTTGCGCCCTTGATCGCGAAGTTGCTCCTCGTGAAAGCGGAGGCTCATTCCTTCCTTGGTGATTAGGACGATTTCGTTGTTGCCGCTCGTCAGTTTCGCGTCGATTAAGCAATCTTCCTTCTCGATCTGGATCGCGATAATGCCGCCTTTGCGAACGTTCGCGTAATCAGAAAGATTGGATTTTTTGACGATGCCCGAGCGGGTCGCGAACACGATGTGGAAATTTTCATCCCACGTTTGATCGACCGCGTTTGGGCCGGCGCCGGATTTCTTGGATTGAATCCGGATGGTGGCGGCGATTTTCTCCTCCGTGCGCAACTCGAGGATGTTCACGATGGAGCGGCCCTTGGCCGCGCGTCCCATCTCAGGAATCTCGTAAACTTTTTCGACATAGGCGCGACCTGATTGGGTGAAGAACATCAAGTAATCGTGCGTCGTCGCGCTGAAGAGATGCTCGACGAAATCGCCTTCCTCTTCTTCGGTGGCGCCTTCGCGGGTTGACATTCCAATGACGCCCTTGCCCCCGCGGCGCTGCGCGCGAAATGCGCTCACCGCCGTGCGCTTAATAAAGCCGCCATGGGTAATGCTGATGATGCAGCCCTCATTCGCGATGAGGTCCTCCATGTTGATCTCAGCTTCGTCCGGCGCGAGCTCCGTCAGGCGCGGCGTGCCGTGCTTATCGCGGATTTCGCGCAGCTCCTTTTTGATGATCGTGAAGACGCGCTCCTCTTTCGCGAGAATGTCGCGCAAGTCTTTGATCGCGTTGATCACCTCTTTGTACTCCTGGTCGATCTTTTCTCGCTCGAGGCCGGTGAGCTGATAAAGACGAAGATCGAGAATTTGATTGGCCTGATGTTCGCTGAACGCGTAACGGCCTTCGACCAGGCGCGTTTCATTTCGAATCAAGACGCCGATTTGCTCGACCTGCCGTCTTGTAAATTCGAAGGCGAGCAATTTCACGCGCGCTTCATCACGGTTGGCCGATTCGCGAATGATGCGAATGAACTCATCCAGATTGGCGAGCGCGATGAGATAACCTTCGAGCGTTTCCGCGCGCTCCTCCGCTTTGCGCAATTCAAAACGCGTGCGTCGCAGCACTACTTCGCGCCGATGCTCGATGTAACAGGCGTTCGCTTCCTTGAGCGAAAGCAGTTTCGGCCGCCCATGATCGATGGCGAGCATGATGACCGCGAATGAGCTTTCTAGCGCGGTGTGTTTGTAAAGATTGTTGATCACGATCTTCGGGTTGGCATCCCGCTTGAGCTCGATGACAACCCGCGTGTTTTCATCCGATTCGTCGCGGACGGCAGTGATATCGGTGAGCACTTTTTCGTTCACCAACTCCGCCACGCGCTCCACCAGCGTGGCGCGGTTCACATTGTACGGAATCTCGGTGACGACGATTTGTTCCTTGCCGCCTTTGAGCTCCTCGATGCCGGCTTTGCCGCGCACCTTCATGCTGCCGCGCCCGGTCTCGAGGTATTGTTTGATTCCTGTGACTCCGCAGATCGAGCAGCCGGTCGGGAAGTCCGGCCCCTTCACGTGCTCCATCAATTTTTCGAGCGTGATGTCCGGATTATCAATCTGGGCGCAGATGCCATCGACAACTTCATTCAGATTGTGGGGCGGAATATTTGTGGCCATGCCGACGGCAATGCCGGTGCCGCCGTTGACGAGCAGATTTGGAAAGGCCGATGGGAAAACAGTCGGCTCAGTGCGCGTCTCATCATAATTCGGGACGAAATCGACCGTGTCCTTCTCCATGTCGGTCATGAGCGCGGCCCCGAGATGCGTCATGCGCGCTTCGGTGTAGCGCATGGCCGCGGGCGGATCGCCTTCGACTGAGCCGAAATTGCCCTGACCATCGACCAGCGTCTCGCGCATCGCCCAGCGCTGCGCCATGTGCACGAGCGTCGGATAGATCACCGCTTCGCCGTGCGGATGATAATTACCGCTCGTGTCGCCGCAGATTTTTGCGCACTTGCGATGCTGTCGATTGGGAAAAAGGGAGAGATCGTGCATCGCGTAGAGAATTCTTCGCTGCGATGGCTTGAGTCCATCGCGCGCGTCCGGCAAGGCGCGCGAAATGATTACCGACATCGAGTAATCGAGAAACGATCTCGACACTTCCTCGGCGACATTAATCGGTTCTACTTTTTCGTTTTGATTATACATGGCCTAAGTTCTTGCCAGCGGTTCCGAGAGTGAGCACTCCGCCAAAAAGCGTTCTTCCCATGCGCGAGAGATGTCATCGGCTTGGCGGATCGTCATGGGAGCGCCAACCGGTGCGCGTCGCGACAGCGAAATTTGCAGGAAATCGAAGACCGCACGGATGGCCGCCTCGTAACCCTGGCAGAGTTTCTCGTATTCGACGCGGAAAGGATCGATGCCGATCCGTTGGAAAAAGCACTCCCAAACCTTCTCTTGCTGCGCGCCGTCTTCAAGACATTGCTTAATCAACTCGGCATCGAACTCCGGCTCCCGCGAAACCGTTTTCCCTTCCTGCACTTTCCAAAGGCCAGTCTGAGCCGCACGCGCCTTCGATAACGCTTGACGAAGTTTGTGACGCCGAACGATGTGCACGAATTGGAGACGCGGAAAAGCGTTTCGCAAAAGTTTGAGATCGGTTGTTCCCGCGTCGCCGAAGGCGCGAGTTTCGCGCAGCCGGGCAAGGAAATCGTCTAAGTACCAACTCATCAATTTGAAACCGAAGACTTCATTTGAGGTTGCAGTGGCCGCCGCGATGTCTCGAACGTAAGCCGCAAAATCCGCGCTCGGATCCAGGTTGTGGGCGGCCGCAAAATACGATTCCGATTTGCGCAGGAAAAACTGCTTCGGCCTGCCCGCGCGTCGCGTAGCATGCAGACCGTCTGTCAATAAATTGCTGCCCGAACGTGGGACTGCGCAGACGACGTAACAGCGGCGGGGGTGGCGCAGATTGTGAAAGAGACCTCCCATCGGCAATCTTATACATCGAGATTCCGCACATTGAGCGCGTTGTCCTCGATGAATTGCCGGCGCGGTTCGACCACGTCGCCCATTAGGATCGTAAACATCTTGTCTGCATCGACCGCGTTATCGTCGTTCAAATCCACCTTGAGCAGTTTGCGCTTCTCCGGATTCATCGTCGTCTCGAACAACTCTTTCGCGTTCATTTCGCCGAGACCCTTGAAGCGCTTGATCTGCACGCCGCGCCGGCCGATCTCCAAAATTTTATGCAGAATTTCGGGAATCGAAAAAAGCGGATGCGAAACGGTTTTCTCACCTTCGCCCTCGATCAATTCGAAAATGGGGCGATCGCTTGCGGCGTAGTGACCGACCTTCAACCCTTTACGTGCTAGCTCCGCCATGATTTTCTGGATTGCCGCCGATTCGTGCAGCTCGACTAACTTGCCGCGCCGGCTCCGAGAGCTTTCGGAGTTCGTGCGGGGCGGCGCATCCCCGAGCGGAAGCAATTCCTGATTAGGCTCGGTGTCGAACAAATTAAGGTCGAGATTCTCGTGGTGAAATTGCCGGACAGCTTTCTCATCGTGAAAATAGTGAACGGTCTCATCGTTTCCGTCGCGCACCTTGACGAGATAAGTCGGGAGTTTGCCTGACTTAAAATTGCGCTCTGCGAGATAAGCTTCGAAATCGCCGCCGTGACGCCGGACCGCTTCACTCAATTTAGCCAGTTTCTCGAGCGATTCGAGAATGTCCTTTAATTGCGCGGCCGTGATTTCTTTGTCGTCGGCGAGATTTTTTAACCGCACGTCCTCAGCGCCGAGCGAGATGAGGATTTTGTTCAACTGGACGTCATCATCGACATATTCCTCACGCTTCTTGCGTTTGATTTGATAAAGCGGTGGCTGCGCGATGTAGATCTTTCCCGCGCGCACCAACTCCGTCATTTGCCGATAGAAAAACGTGAGCAGCAGCGTGCGAATATGCGATCCGTCCACATCTGCGTCGGTCATGATGATGATGCGCCCGTAGCGTAACTTCGTGATGTCGAAGCGGCCTTCATCCTTGCCGTTGCCATCTTCTTTTGGCTTGCCGACACCGGTTCCAATGGCCGTGATCATCGACTGGATCTCATTGTTCTTGAGAAATTGATCTTCACGCGCTTTCTCGACATTGATCAGTTTGCCGCGGATCGGCAGGATCGCCTGATAACGACGATCGCGCCCTTGCTTGGCGGAGCCCCCCGCTGAATCACCTTCGACAATGTAAAGCTCCGTTAATTCGGGATCGCGCTCCGAGCAGTCGGCTAATTTGCCCGGCAAACCGCCACCGGTGAGTGCGCCTTTGCGAATCGTTTCGCGCGCTTTGCGCGCCGCTTCCCGTGCCCGCGCCGCTGTCAGGACTTTGTCGAAAATGCGCCGCGCGACCGGCGGGTTCGTGTCGAAGTACGTCATCAACCCTTCGTAAACGACCGAGTTCACAATGCCGTCGATCTCGGTATTCACCAGTTTCACCTTAGTTTGCGATTCAAACCGCGGGTTCGGCAGTTTGAGGCTGAGGACGCAAATCAAACCTTCGCGCACGTCGTCACCCGAAATGGAGGGATCCTTGTCTTTCAGCAGCGAATTCGACTTGGCGTACTGATTCACTGCCTTGGTCAACGCCGTGCGAAAACCGGTCAGATGCGTGCCGCCGTCAGGATTCGGAATCGAATTCGCGAACGGCAAAATCTGGTCGTTATAGCTGTCGTTGTATTGCAGGACAACATCGACAAAAACTTCATCGCGCTGACGCGAGATCATTACTGGCTTGGGATGAATGACCTGTTTGTTTTCACCGAGCTGCTTAACGAATTCCTCGATGCCGTGCTTGTAGAGAAAGGCCTCTTTCTTCGGCGCGTCGCCACGTTCATCCGTTAGCGTGATCTCCAGACCGGGATTCAAGAACGCCAGTTCGCGCAATCGCGTCGCCAGACGCTCGAACTTAAATTCCGTCGTGATTGTGAAAATCGTCGGGTCCGGCAGAAAAGTAATGAGGGTGCCGGTTATCTTTTTGTTTTTGACTTCGCCAATGACCGTGAGCTTGTCGGTTGTTTTCCCTTTCGCGAAGGCCATGTGATAGACCTTGCCCTCGCGCGTGACTTCCACTTTGAACCAGTCGGAAAGTGCGTTCGTGCATTTTGCGCCCACGCCGTGCAAGCCGCCGGAATATTTGTAAGCGCCTTGTCCGAATTTTCCGCCCGCGTGCAAGTTCGTCAGCACCAGTTCGACTGCCGGCATTTTCCATTTCGGATGAATATCCACTGGAATCCCGCGGCCGTTGTCGCGCACCGAAACCGAACCATCCACATGAACGGTTACTTCGATTTTGTCGCAACATCCGGCCAGATGTTCGTCGATGGAATTGTCGAGGACTTCGAAAACCATGTGATGCAAACCGCGCTCGTCGGGGTCGCCGATGTACATTCCGGGTCGCTTGCGCACTGCTTCCAGACCCTCCAGTTTGTCGATCTGCGCGGCGTCGTATTTTTGCATCGCGCCGATTCCGGTCATCCGATCGCCTGGCAATTTTTTGACCGGAATTTCGTCTTGAGCTTGCAGCATAAGTGAGGGTCGAAACGACCGTAGAAAAAAGATAACGAAAATTGGGCCACAAACAACTAATAATCTCGTGGTTGGGCTGGCTCTGGTTCCGCTATGTGTAGAGTGAGCCATCGGGCCAAGGCCCACGATCTTGTGGTCGAGGGACTTTGGGCGCCATCTGCCAATTCACTGCCCTCTCCTTTACTTGACCCGGCCATTTTGGAATCGGAAAATGCGGTCGTCTTATGCGCGCCCAAACCTTCCTGGAAGCACGCTCGATTTTTGCGGTTCTCGTTCTTTTCGCCATTGCGAGTTGGTTTCTGACGCCATGGTTATCGCTGCTTTTTCTGCTGTTGATTTCTTGCACGCTCGCCTTTTTTCGCGATCCGGATCGCGCCACGCCGGTGGACCCAAATCTGATAGTGGCCGCGGCCGACGGAACGGTCACGGATATCGTTGAGGTTGATGAAAACGAAATTCTAAAGACGAGATTGCGCCGGATCGGAATTTTCCTGTCGATCTTTGACGTGCACACCAATCGTGCACCGATCGATGGCCGCATTATTTATCGGCAACATCGGCCAGGGCTCTGTCTCGATGCGCGCCGCACTGAGTGTTCGGAAAAAAATGAGTCGATGACTTGGGCGTTTGAAAATTCCCGGGTGACGATAGTCGTTAGGCAACTCACAGGCGCGATTGCGCGACGCATCGTCGCCTGGTCGCAAATCGGCGACGAATTGAAAAAGGGCGACCGCTTTGGAATGATTCGCTTCGGCTCGCGAACCGAAGTATATTTACCTTGCGCCGCCACTGTGCTGGTGAAGGTGGGCGATCACGTGGCTGGCGGTTCTACTGTAATCGCGCGACTGCCCTGATCCATGAACGAGCAACACCCGAAGATTTATCTGTTGCCGAATTTGATGACGGCGGGAAATCTGTTCTGCGGATTCACCGCCACGCTGAAAATTCTCGAGGGCGCGCTTCTGCAAGCATCGAATCCGGACGCAGCGGGCGATCTTTTTCATGCTGCGATTTGGTTTATTCTCGGGGCGTTTGTTTTCGATTTTCTCGACGGCCGGCTGGCACGTTTGGGTGGTCACGAAAGCCCATTTGGTCGCGAGTTCGACTCTCTCGCCGACATCGTTTCGTTCGGACTGGCGCCAGCGCTGATGGTTTACCGAATCGTTCTTCAGGAATTTCCGCGCGCATGTTGGATCATCGCATTTGTTTATCTCGCGTGCGGTGCGCTGCGCCTGGCGCGTTTCAATACCGCGGCATCCAATCACGAGACAGGTCGCGTCGAGAACGAGAAAAGCTTTACCGGCTTTCCCATTCCGGCTGCCGCTGGATTGATCGCTTCGATCACGCTTTTTCTACTCTGGCTAGCCGAAGGCGAACATCACCTTGGGAAATGGAAATTCGTTTTGCCACCGCTGTTGCTCTTTCTTTCTTTCATGATGTTCAGTCGTTTCCAATATCCGAGCTTCAAGGCGCTCAATTGGAGGACAAAGAAATCGATCCCGCGTTTCCTGGTCATCAGTCTCATTCTCATTTTCACGGTCATGAACTACGAGTGGATGCCGGCCGTACTCTTTCTTGCTTATTTGCTTTATGGATTTCTGCGGCCCTGGCTGTCACGCGAATGGCGTCGCGAAATTGAAGAGGAGATTGGCGAGGAGCCGCCCGAGGACACGGCCGAGCAGACGACGTAAGGATCGATAATTTTTCCGCCTGTCATCCCGAGCAGAGCGAGCGACCTCCCACCGGCTAAAGAGATCACACAATGGCCGATAGCATCATCCACCGCGCGCCGCGCGTGGCATCCCTTCTCCGAAATCTGTGTATCCCAAGCTGCGGATGTGAGGTTCCTCGCTCCGCTCGGAATGACCGCGTGTTAGTCGGGACGATTTAATCGCGCCAGGATCTCCGGATCCCGCACGTCCGCCCATTCGCCAGTCAGCTCGAGCGCCTTTACTTTTTTCCCCGAGCGTGCGAGTTCGCGGATCGCATCGGTTAATTCGTACTCGCCGCGCGGAGAAGGTTTCAACTTGGCTGTAAATTCGAAAATGCTTGGTCGAAATGCATAAAGGCCGGCGTTATACCACGGGCTGGTCGGTTCGCCTGGCTTCGCTTTCTCGCGGAGATCGACCAGTTCCATTCGCTCGTTTAGAAAAACCGCGCCGCCTTTGCTTACGTCTTCGCCCCGCGTCACGCTGATGATTGCTTCGACATCGTCCGGAAGATCGAGAAGTCGTTTGTAGTTTGCCGGATCGACCAGGATATCGCCGTAATTCAAAATGAACGGCGAATCGCCGGCAAAATTTCGGGCAAGATCGACAACGCGTCCTGTGCCATCCTGTACGGCTTGCGTCGCATATTGTATGTCGATCTTGTAACGGGAACCGTCTCCGAAAAAATTTTGCACGGCATCGGCACGGTAACCGACAATAATCAGAAATCCCCGGACGCGCGCGTCGCGCAATCCCTCGACAATGTGCTGCAAAACCGGTTTGCCACGCACCTCGATCATCGGTTTGGGAAGATCACTCGTGAGCTCGCGCATGCGCGTACCGCGCCCGGCCGCGAGCAGAACAGCCTTGTCGATCTTCGTCACAAATTGTGATTAGCACCGCACGGCGTCGTCGTCGATTCGTCTAAACGCGAGGTGGATCGGCCAGCCTGCTCGCGAAAGCTTTCGGAGCTCCGCCGGGCGATGCTAAATTTGACTCGGCTTCGTCGACATTATTTTAGCATCGAGCTCGCCGCTGCGACGACTGCTCGATCCACCTTGGGATTGAAATCCTTGCCATCGGATTACTAGTCACTGATCACTCTTCACCCTTTTTCTCCGTGATGATTAGCGCGGGCAAATCCACCTGCTTGATCAGCGCGCTGATTTTCGGAACGTCGTCCGATTTAATCTGCGTCCATTTTCTCAACTGCTCATCGAGCTGGCCGCTCAACAGCTGAGAAATTTCGAGCTGCGGTTTGGTTGGTTCAGTGTCGCCGGCATCGATGAAGTGGCTGAAACTGTCGAACTTCTCATTGAGCATGTTTGGGAAGGCGAGATTTCCCTCCGAGCCTTTCATGTTCACCTGAATGAGCTGTTGCTCGACGTCGGACATTTTGTGATCGAGTCCATCGGCGGCCTCGAGCGCCGGCTTCAAGCGTTGGTCGTCGCCGAAGCGTTTGTGCAGTGTTTGAATCTGCGATTTCAGATCGCGAATCTCGTTGACCGCCTGGTGCAGTTGCGAAATGCGGTCGTTCACTTGCGCGCTGAGCGTGAATTGTTTCTGCAATGCGCCCTCTGCGCCTTTCGTGCGGGGGTCGATCGCCAAGTGCAGCGGCGCGGTTTGACTCTTGCCGGCGACAGTCAGTTTGATTTGGTATTCGCCTGGCAAAGCGAGCGGGCCGCGCGGTCCGTTTCCGGAATAAAACGCGCCGGGAATTTGCACCGGATCGTCGTAGCGCAGGTCCCACGCGAATCGATTCATCCCTTCGTTTGCGGGAATTGTCTTCGCGCGCTCGACCCGATCCGGCCATTCTGGCGGCTGTTCACTTTCTTTTTTCTCCTTGCTCGACAGATGCCTAACGAGTTTGCCGGAAGCGTCGAGAATATCGAGGGTCACTTCATCCTTGGGCGCGGTCTTGAAGTAATAATCGATGATCGCGCCCGGTGGCGGGTTGTCGCCGACCGGCTGGCGTTTGTCGAATTCCTCCGGGTAATGCAAGCGCAATGCGGTTTCGGGTTGATAGAGAATCGTGTCCGTCTGCGCCGATTGCGTTGTGACTTGTCGCAGCGGCGTGATGTCATCGAGTACCCAAAACGAACGGCCATGGGTGGCAACGACGAGGTCATCATCTTTCACCACGAGATCGTGAATCGGCGAGACCGGCAGATTCAATTGCAGCGGCTGCCAATGCGTGCCGTCGTCGAATGAAACGAAGACACCCGTCTCTGTGCCGGCGTAAAGCAGTCCCTTGCGCTTGGGATCCTCCCGCACGGCGCGCACATACGCGCCTTCGGGAATTCCGTTTGCGATCGAAGACCATGTCTTGCCGAGATCCGTCGTTTTGAAGATGTAAGGCTTGAAATCATCGAGACGATGTCGATCCACCGCCACGTAAGCAGTGCTGCCGTCATGCGGCGACGCATCAATAATGCTCACCGTGCTCCACTCTGGCATTTTCGGCGTGACGTTTGCCCAATGCTGCCCGTCATCGGTCGTGACCTGAATGAGACCGTCATCCGTGCCGGCCCAAAGCGTTCCTTTTTTCACCGGTGATTCCGCGAGCGCAAAAACTGTGTCGTAGTATTCGACCGATGTGATGTCGTTCGTGAGCGGGCCGCCGCTTGGTTGCTGTTTGCTTTTATCGTTGCGGGTGAGATCGCCGCTGATTTGCGTCCAGCTCTGGCCGTGATCGGTCGATTTGAAAACGCATTCCGCCGCGGTGTAAAGCGTGTCCGGATTGTGCGGCGAAAGCATCAGCGGCGAAACCCATTGAAAACGATGGGGAAGATTGGCCGCGCCATGTCCCGAGTTGTCGAGCGGCATCGGACTTACGTCTTGCACCTCCTCTTTGTTTTTGTCGTAGCGAACGATGTAACCTTCGCTGTTCGAATAAATGATGCGCCAGTCGCGCGAGTCGGGGACGACGAAACCGCATTCACCGCCGCCGGCAATAAACCAATCTTCGCGACCGATCACGCCGGAATCTGTTCGGCTGGCGATGCCGACGTTCGAGTTGTCCTGCTGCGCGCCATAAATGTGATACGGAAACGCGTTGTCCGTCGCAACGTGATAAAATTGCGCGGTCGGTTGATTGTTCTGTGTCGTCCAGGTTTTCCCGCCGTCGGTTGAGATGCTGGCGCCGCCGTCGTTTGCATTTCCGATGCGCAACGGATTTTGCGGATCAATCCACAGGCCGTGATGATCGCCGTGTCGGGCCGGTAAAAGTGTAAAATTCTTTCCGCCATCGACAGAGCGGAACAATCCAGTGTTGACCAGATAAACCGTGTCCGCCGATTTCGGATCGGCGTAAACTTTGCTGAAGTACCACGCACGCTGCCGGAAACGGCCGTCTTCATTGACGCGGCTCCACTGCTGGCCCGCGTCATCAGAGCGATAAAGGCCGCCTTCCTTCGCCTCGATGATCGCGTAAATGCGATTTGGGTCTGCGCCGGAAACAGCCACACCGATTTTTCCGAGAATCCCGTCCGGCAGGCCATTGCCTTCGAGATGTTTCCAGGTGACGCCGTTATCTTCCGAGCGATACAAACCGCTGCCCGGCCCGCCGCTCGAGAAAAACCACGGCTGCCGGCGCGCCTGCCAGAGTGAGGCAAAAACGATGTTCGAATTAGTTGGGTCGAACACGACATCGATACCGCCCGTGTTTGCGTCTTTGCTCAGAACTTTCGTCCACGTCTTGCCGCCATCGGCGGTGCGAAAGATTCCGCGCTCCTGATTCGGACCGAAGGCATGTCCGAGCGCGGCCACCAGCACGACGTCAGCATCTTTTGGATCGACAATCAGCGCGCCGATCTGCCGCGAATCTTTCAGTCCGACATTTTTCCACGTCTTTCCGGCATCGATCGATTTGTAAACACCAATTCCGTAGGTGGTGTTGCCGCGAATCGCCGCGTCGCCCGTTCCCGCGTAAACGACATTGTGATCGGAAGGCGCCACCGCGATCGCGCCGATCGATGAAATGTTTTCTTTATCGAAGAGCGGCGTCCAGTTTGCGCCGCCGTCGATCGTTTTCCAAACGCCGCCCGCGACTGCACCAAAATAATAAGTGTCCGGTTCGCCAGGAATTCCTTCGATGGCGAGCGCGCGGCCACCGCGGAACGGCCCAACTTGGCGCCACTGTATGCCTTTAAATAATTTTTCATCGATCATCCCGGCGGACGCCGGCGCCGGACTCGCCGCGCGCGTGGGCGATGGCGATGGGCTGATGGCGCGCGGTGATGGACTAACCGCGAACACACTCGAGCAAAGCAAAACAAAAGCGCAGAAAACAAATCGATCGAAGAAGCGAGGACGAAGTAGCGCAATAATCATCCGCCTAAGGTGAGGAGGTTGCAGCGGCATTCAACTAGAATGTCACGCGCTTTCCTGTCGCCGTTTGCCGCGGCGAGCGCAGCGCGCGTGTGCAAATGGCGCGCGCGTCGCGTTCGCCCACAGGACGACGGCTACAGCGAAGCGCGGGCTGCGAGAAGGTACGCCACGAGCGATTCACGCTCGGCCGGTTTTAAATTGGCGCGTCCTGACATCTTGTCCACGAGTGTGGGCCAGACCGCGGCGTGGTAGCGCGAAACGACCGGCAGCGTGTGGCACTCGATGCAACGCGAAACAAAAAGTGCGCGGCCTTCCCGCAGCGTAACAGCATCGATCCGCCAATCCGCCGATTGGACGGACTCGTCCGGCGGCGAGTCGGACGGATTCGTCCCACGGCGAACATGTTGCCGCGCTCCAACGATCGCCATCTGCGAAGTTACGGGCGGCGGCGCGTAGTTTGTCGATTCGCAACTGACAAGCAGGCAATTCAACGCGAGAAAGATCGACAATGAAACCGCGGGGACGCGAGCGACAAGGATGGGCGACCCGAGCGGGTGAGCTTTCGGGAGAAAGCGAATCAAATTCTTCATTTCAAAAACCAAAACCTAAGATTGTGCGCACTTGAAGATCGGCCTCGTCCTCAGTGTTCGTCGCCTGCGCGAGAGCCGTGATTGTTGCAAACCAACGTCCGCTACGAACAGAAACGTTCGGGCCGACAAAGAGATTTCTGATCTTCTCTTCGTCGCGCCAATCTGGAAACACAAACTCGTGGAGCAACTCGATTCCCACGGAGATTCGCGGCGCGATCTCGTAACTTGCGCCGAGTGCCTGCTGCAACTCGCCTTCGCGTTCTGTCAGCCCTTCGCCTTCCCACACCGCTTCGAGCGTCGCATTGTAAGCAAGAATGAGCGGCCCGAAATTTTTTTGGGCAATGAGTTTCAATTCCAAATCAAAAACTCGATCGCCGGCTTTAATCTCTTCGTAGATCGACAATCCGACCGGATCGATAACGGGATTGCTCAAGTTATAAATCAGTTCCAGCGCGGAATCGGAATAGATGAAGCCGGAATGCCGCGGGCCGCTCGCGTAAAACCAATCGGCCAGATAAACGCTGGCCTGGAAATTCTGGGTAATGCCAAACTCAAACTCGTGGCGGAAATCGACTTGATCGACGCGCTCCGGATCGGTCGTGCGTTTCCAGGTGATCCAATTTTCTATTTCCACGCTGCCAGGCGCCGAGGTTGGAGCTTCGTGCAAATAAGTGAAGTGGCGCACGCCGGCGAACGAGGAAACCGCCGGCAAGATCGACCCGCTTAGCGCCACGAGGCAGCCGATTGTTCCAATCAGCTGGGTCGCCCAGCTCCTTCTATTTCTCGTGCTTTGCGATAGCGCGACCCTTGGGTTGAAGGAGCTGCCCGGCTTCGCCGGGTTCGGCGACGAGAAACAGATCGACAATACAAATTTTCTCATCCGGCGAGATCGACAGAACCGGAGGTTTAGCGATTACGGAACCAGCTCCAACTGCTCCGCGACCGCAGCATCCGCCTCCGCAGCTGTAGTGGCAGCCGTGTCGGCTGGATTGGCGTGGAGCGCAGGCGGCACGCCTGCCTCTACGGGACCTTCCGGCGCCGCGCCGCCGCCAAAATGTCGGGCCGCATAATAGGAACCGATCACCAAAACCGCGGCAATCAGTTGCGCAGCGATAGTTTCGTAAGTGGGGAACACCGCAAACCACATCCCCATCCATCGTGGAATAAGATTCGCCAGCGAGCTGATCTCCGTTTTTGAAATCCAATGCGCGAGCTGCATCTCCTGCGCTTGTTCGCCCACCATCACGAGCAAGACGACGCCGAGAAGGATGCCGGTTGTGATCAGCATCTTTCGATAGGGAAGACGCTGCTGAAGAACGAACGTCAGAACCGCGACCATGCCCGAGAGCACTATGCCGAGTAACGCGCCTTTCAACACCACGCCGCCGCCCAATCGCAAGTTGTAGCTTTGCAGGAAAAGCACTACCTCGAAGCCTTCACGGTAAAGTGAGGTGAATCCGAGCAAGATTAGTCCCCACTGCAGACGCACTCGAGAAATCTCCGCGGCTGCCCCATTGGCGAGCAGCACTTTTCTGCGGCGATTGTGCGCACGAATCCACCCGCCCCAATAAATCTTGTGGAAGAACCAATTCATGATCACGA
>Ga0184619_10000300_pt1 | contig 16668 bp, 12 predicted proteins | sample PLM0_60_b1_FD_133146 | JGI IMG/M metagenome (GOLD analysis project Ga0184619, IMG submission 133146) | Groundwater sediment microbial communities from an aquifer in East River, Colorado, USA - PLM0_60_b1 | ecosystem: Environmental > Terrestrial > Soil > Riparian zone | place: USA: East River...
CGCAAGATCATCGTCGACACCTATGGCGGCTACGCGCCCCATGGCGGCGGCGCCTTCTCGGGTAAAGACCCGACCAAGGTCGATCGCTCGGCGGCCTATGCCGCGCGTTATCTCGCCAAGAACGTGGTCGCCGCCGGCATCGCAGAGCGCTGCACCATCCAGATCGCCTATGCGATCGGAGTCGCTGACCCAATGTCGCTCCTGGTCGATACCCATGGCACCAGCAAAATCGATGAGAAGAAGCTCGAAAAGGCATTGCCCGAAATCTTCCGTCTCACACCGACGAATATCCGCCGCACGCTCAAGCTGAACCGGCCGATCTATCGCCGCACGTCCGCCTACGGCCATTTCGGCCGCGCCCCTGACAAGGACGGCGGCTTCTCCTGGGAAAAGACCGACCTGGTTAAGGACATCAGAAGCGCGGTCGGCTGATCCTCGCGAGACACTCCACCCGACTCTTTCATGGCGATGATCCGGTAACCGCCGGCACCTCACCGTGGCGCCGTGCAGCCGCCGGCTGCTTCGGTATTTTTGCAGGCTTGGGCGACATCGCTTTATTGCGGACCGCAATTCGCCCTAAGCATTCAATCGATCGCATAATCTTGTCCGAAAAGTCTGCAATTTTTCGGGATCTGCTCTAACAGGCATGACATCGAGGGCGACCTTTGTCATGGCGGACGAGACCGGAAGATCACGCGCGTTCTTCGGCCGGCGTAAAGGTCATCCCTTGCGGCCGCAGCAGGCGGCGTTATTCAACACCCTGCTGCCGCGGCTCGCTCTCGATCTCACCGGACCGCCGCCCGCGCCAGCCTCGTTGTTTCCCGAGCCGGTCGATGACGTGCGGCTCGAGATCGGATTCGGCGGAGGCGAGCACCTCATGACCGAGGCGCGGACGCACCCGCGCACCGGCTTCATCGGCGCCGAGCCGTTCATCAACGGCATGGCGAAGGCACTGGCTGCCATTGCCGCGGGGCACCTCTCGAACATCCGGCTCCATCATGGCGATGCAACGGAGCTTGTGGCCTGGCTGCCCCCGGCCTCGCTCTCGCGCGTCGATCTCATCTATCCCGACCCTTGGCCGAAACGCCGGCATTGGAAACGACGTTTCGTGCAGGACCAAAGCGTTGCCGCGATCGCCCGTATCCTGCGGCCGGGCGGTGAGTTCCGGTTCGCGAGCGACATCCCGGACTATGCGGCCTGGACGCTCAACCATTTGATCCGATCGCGCGACTTTGCATGGACGGCGGAGCGTGCCGACGACTGGCGCCAGGCGTGGCCGGGCTTTTCCGGGACGCGGTACGAGGCCAAGGCCAAGCGCGAAGGCCGCGCACCCTGCTATCTGATTTTCCGCAAGACGGACGACCCGTCGCCGGAGGCGTGACCAATCACGTCGAGGATATACGCCAGCGGTCAGACCTCTACTCCGTCCTCCGCCGGCATTGGTCTGTCGTCCGATCGCATCTGCCAGAACCGCACCACCCGCTGCGCCGTACCCAGCGAGAGGCGATCAAAATCAGCGTGGACGACATCGAGAGCCGAGGTCGATGTGTCCTGACCGCCCGGCCGGGCTGCGATGAGGACCGCCACGGTGGCCCAAGACCAGTTGGCCGATTTGCAAAGAATAAGGACCGGGTCCGGCCGCTCCGCCCCCATCAGTCGATCCACCACCGCGGTCGGCACCGCGCAAAGCGATGCGACCGCCACCACCGTCTCCGCATACTGCCCTTTGTTGGCGAATTCGACGACAGTCGCCTCACTGAGCATGCCGCCTTCACGCAAAGCCTCGATTGTGCGTTGCGCGCTCGCGTAGTCCGGAGGGGCGCTTGTTGCACCCGTCGGCTGCAAGCCTTTCGCGAGAAGGCGTCGGACCTCCGACTGCATCGCGGGAGTGGCCGATGCGAGCAGGCACTGCTGCACCAGCGTCGTGGCTTCTACCAGAAGGTCGCGGAACAGCCGCGCCGGAATGTCCGGGCGCAGCCCGACCTTTTCGGCCAGGATGCTGTCACTCTTGGCCCGCTCGACGAGCGTGCAAAAGCTCCGTTTCGACAGGTGCGCACCGAGATTGTCCGCCACCCGGTGAGCGACTTCGCGCGCGCCGCGGCGGACCAGCACATCGGTGACCGCCTCCGCGATTCGGGCTCGTCCTGCAATGGCGAGTAAATGCGCCTCGCTCTGGGTTCGGGCGATGGTGACGAGATCGGTCTCGGCAAGTTGCCGGGACTGTCCGAGCACCGGTCCCGCCACTGCGATATCATCGTCGTGTGCGAGACGCAGCACCACTTCGGCCGGCACCGTGCCGAGCGGCGCCAACCGGCGCGCCAGTTCGGCGCGCGCCTTGACCTCCGCCCCGGCGATCAACCGGCTGAACACGAGACCGAAAAGACCAAGATGGTCGTCGTTGAATTGGCTCGCGCCATCGAGGAAAAACGTGGTGAGGCGCCTGAGCGTCTTCGTCCGCTTCTCGGACGAGCCGCGCTGGATCACCTCTTCCAGTTCCGGAATGAGCGAGGCTTGCGCTGACATGCTCAATGTCCCCCAACAGGCGGCATGGAAAATTGCAATGGCGGCGCACCAATGCGGCGACAAGCTAAAGAAGGAATCTGAAGGAAGGGTTAGTTAATCGAGGGTTACGAGGCGGCCGGGCCCCTTGCGCCGAAACGGCAAATCGCTATATTTCGGGTGTCCAGCTTATGGATATCTCATAACGGCCGGATGCGATCGGGTCGGCTTTTGAGAGTGGGTTCCCCCGGGACCCGCTCTTTTTTGTTACCGAATTCGGGCCTATGTGCCTGGTCGAACCGGGGTGACATTTGACGAACTGGATGTGCAGCCGAACGGGCGAATGACGCAAGCGATCGACACTCTTCGGGCGAATTCCGATCCACGCCTTATCGTGGAGCAGGGAGTCGCGGCCCGCGTGGCTGCGATCGTTGAGCCTGTCCTGATCGGCAGCGGTTACCAGCTTGTCCGGGTGAAGGTTTCGGGACTCGATGGCTGTACCGTTCAGATCATGGCCGAACGGCCGGACGGTACGATGAAGGTGGAGGATTGCGAGACAGTCTCCCGGACGCTCTCGCCGGTGCTCGACGTGGCGGACCCGATCGACCGTGCCTATCGGCTTGAAGTGTCGTCGCCCGGCATGGACCGCCCGCTGGTGCGGCGTTCGGACTTCGAGCGCTTTGCCGGCCACGAGCTCAAGGTGGAGATGGCGGTCCCGATCAATGGCCGCAAGCGGTTCCGTGGACTGCTGCTGGGCGTGGAAGGGGAGACAGCGCGCATTCGCCGTAGCGATGCCGCCCCCGGCGAAGGCAACGAGGTTGCGCTGCCGATCGAGGACATGTCCGAGGCAAAACTCGTCCTTACGGACGCGCTGATTGCCGAATCGCTCAGACGCGGCAAGGCGGCGGAACGTGAGGCACGGCAGCAAGCGGACGACAGTGCGCCGATGACGCAGGACGATGAGCAACGCGAGACGAAGCGTTCTTCGTCTCCGCTCAACGGTCATCCGTCGTCGCATCGCAAAGGCAAGAACGGGGCGGACGCCGCCCACAACGAAGGAGAATGATCGATGGCCGTCAGCGCCAATCGGCTCGAGCTGTTGCAAATCGCGGACGCGGTCGCGCGCGAGAAGGCGATCGACCGCAGCATCGTAATCGCCGCCATGGAGGATGCCATCCAGAAGGCGGCACGATCGCGCTACGGCAGCGAGACGGAAGTCCGCGCGGAGATCAATCCGAAAACCGGCGAGATGCGACTCTCGCGTCTGCTGCTGGTGGCGGATCAGGTCGAAAACGATGCAACGCAGATTGCCCTGGAAGATGCAAAAAAGCGCAACCCCGCTGCCCAGGTCGGCGACTACATCGCCGAAGCGTTGCCGCCGCTCGAATACGGTCGCATCGCCGCTCAGTCGGCGAAGCAGGTGATCGTGCAGAAGGTGCGCGAGGCCGAGCGTGACCGCCAGTATCAGGAATACAAAGACCGCATCGGCGACATCGTCAATGGCATCGTCAAACGGGTCGAATACGGCAACGTGGTGGTCGACCTCGGCCGCGGCGAGGCGATCGTGCGCCGCGATGAAATGTTGCCGCGCGAAACCTTCCGTAACGGCGACCGCATCCGCGCCTTCATCTACGACGTGCGCCGTGAGCCGCGCGGGCCGCAGATCTTTTTGTCGCGTACCCACCCACAATTCATGGCCAAGCTGTTCGCGCAAGAAGTGCCGGAGATCTATGACGGCATCGTCGAGGTCAAGGCGGTGGCGCGGGATCCGGGTTCGCGCGCGAAAATCGCGGTGATTTCGCGCGATTCCTCGGTCGACCCCGTTGGCGCCTGCGTCGGCATGCGCGGTTCTCGCGTCCAAGCCGTCGTCAACGAGCTGCAAGGCGAGAAGATCGACATCATCCCGTGGACGGCCGATCCCGCCAACTTCGTGGTCAACGCGCTCGCGCCCGCCGAAGTCGCCAAGGTCGTGCTCGATGAGGATCGCCAGCGCATGGAAGTGGTCGTGCCCGACCAGCAGCTTTCGCTCGCCATCGGACGACGCGGGCAGAACGTACGGCTCGCTTCCCAGCTCACGGGTTGGGACATCGATATCGTCACCGAGCAGGAGGAATCCGAGCACCGGCAGGCCGAATTCGAGAAGCGCACCAAGCTGTTCATCGAGGCGCTCAACGTTGATGAAATGGTGGGCCAGCTGCTCGCGTCGGAAGGATTCAATTCAGTGGAGGAACTTGCGGTGGTCGATGAAAAGGAGGTGGCCGGGATCGAGGGGTTCGACGAGGACACCGCCCACGAATTGCAGACCCGCGCGCGCGATTATCTAGGCCAGCAGGAAGCCGAACTCGACGCCAAGCGCACGGAGCTCGGCGTCGATGACGCGCTCAAGGAGATTCCGGGCGTGACCACCGCCATGCTGGTGACGCTGGGCGAGAACGGCATCAAGACCATCGAAGATCTCGCCGGCTGTGCGACCGACGATCTGTCCGGCTGGAGTGAGCGCAAGGATGGGGAGACCACTCGCTACCCCGGCTTCCTCGACGGTTTCGAGCTGTCGCGCGACGACGCCGAAGCGCTGATCATGCAGGCACGCGTCAAGGCCGGCTGGATCAAGGAGGAAGATTTGGCGCCGCCTCCCGCCGAAGAGCCTGCCGAGACGGTCGAGGCGACCACCGCACCGGCTTGAGGACCTTGAACGACGAATGCTTGCGACAACACCCGATGATCCACTCGACGCCGGACCGCGCAAGGGCGCGTCCGCGACGGCACGGTTTTGCGTCGCCACCGGCGAGGTGAAACCGGTGGATCAGATGATCCGTTTTGTCCTCGGCCCGGATGGTACGGCCGTGCCCGACCTACGGCGTCGGCTGCCCGGCCGCGGCATCTGGATCACGGCGACGCGGCAAGCGCTTGGGGTCGCGATTACGCGTAAGGCGTTCGCGCGCGGCTTCAAGCGCGACGTACGGCTCGCCGCCGATTTCCTCGACATGACCGAGCGTCTGATCGAGCGGGCCGCGCTCGATGCTCTCGCGATCGTCCACAAAGCCGGAACGGCCGCGATCGGGTTTGCCAATGTGGACGCAGCGCTCACCCGCGCCCGCGTCGTGGCCCTTCTCAACGCGGCGGAGGCCGCCCCCCACGGCAGGAAAAAGCTCCTGTCCGCGCTGCACCAGCGCCCGGATTCCGCGGAAATTGCCGTCATTGACGCCTTTGCCTCGGCGCAATTGGATTTGGCATTCGGGCGGTCAAATGTGATACATGCAGCCCTGCTTGCCGGTCCCGAGAGCGAGACGTTTCTGGCGCGCGCCGCGCGCCTTGACTGTTTCCGGGCCGGCCTGACGCCGGATGTTCCCGGCAGCGGCGACCATCAAATCCGCAAATCGGCGCGCGCCGACTTGCGACACGAGGGCAAGACGTAACACGGCGAAACGCCCGAGAATTGGGATTGGAATGGCTGAAACGACGGAAAAGACTGGCGAAAAGAAGCTGAGCGTCGCCCCGAGCAAGACGTTGAGCCTCAAGGGGCGTGGCGTCGAGCAAGGCGTGGTGCGCCAGAGTTTCAGCCATGGCCGCACCAAGGCCGTCGTCGTGGAAAAGGTGAAAAGCCGCGGACCGGTGCGGGGGAAAGCCGAGACGGCCGCCCCGGCCGCGCCCGCCAAGCGCCCTGCGTCCGGCAAGGCCGCCATCGCGGCACCGGTCGCATCGCCAGCCCCGACCCCATCCGGCCCGCCGCTGAAACCTTCAGGGGTCGTGCTGCGAACCCTCACTGAAGAAGAGCGCACCGCCCGTGCGCGCGCGCTGGGGGATGCCCGGCTGCGCGAGGCCGAGGAGCGCAAGATTGCCGAGGAAGAGGCGCTGATCCGGAAGTCGCGCGAAAGCGTGGAGCGGAGCGAGCGCGACGCCGCCGAGGCCCGAAAGGCCGATGAGGAGAAGCGTCGCAAGCACGAGCTCGAAACCAAGCTCAAGGCCGAGCAGGAGGCGAAGAAGCGTTTCGGTGAAGACACGACGGCGGCTGCGAGGCCCTCCGCCGCCGCGCGGCCTGCGCTCGAGCCCGACGAGGAAGAGGCTCCGCGCGTTCGCCGCGGTCCGGGTGGAGCGGCGCGACCGGCACCGGCGCCGAAACCGACGCGTAGCGGTCCGCAGAAAAGTCGCGGACGGCTCACATTGGTGACGGCGCTCAGTGCCGACGAAGAGCGTGAGCGATCGGTCGCAGCATTCCGCCGCCGCGTACAGCGGTTGAAGGGACACGCCGCCGACGAGCCGAAGGAAAAGCTCGTGCGCGAGGTTACCATTCCCGAAACGATCACCATCCAGGAGCTCGCCAACCGCATGGCCGAGCGCGGGGTGGATGTGATCAAGCTGCTGATGAAACAAGGCCATATGGCGCAGATCAACGACGTGATCGACGCCGATACCGCCCAGTTGCTGGCCGAGGAATTGGGCCACACCGTCAAACGCGTGGCGGAGTCGGACGTGGAAGAGGGACTCTTCGACGTCGCCGATGATCCGAGTTCGATGATGCCGCGTCCGGCGGTCGTGACAGTCATGGGCCACGTCGATCACGGCAAGACGTCGCTGCTCGACGCCATTCGCTCCACCGAGGTGGCGGCGGGCGAAGCTGGCGGCATCACCCAGCATATCGGCGCCTACCAGGTGACCGCGCCCTCCGGCAGCAAGATCACCTTCATCGACACCCCGGGCCACGCCGCCTTTACCGCGATGCGCGCCCGCGGCGCCAAGGTGACGGACATCGTCGTGCTCGTGGTCGCCGCCGACGACGGCGTCATGCCGCAGACCGTGGAAGCGATCCACCACGCCAAGGCTGCGAAAGTGCCGATGATCGTGGCGATCAACAAAATCGACCGGCCCGACGCAAAGCCGGAACGCGTGCGCACTGAATTGCTGCAGCATGAAATCCAGGTCGAGACGCTCGGCGGCGAGGTCCTCGACGTCGAGGTGTCCGCGACCAAGAAGCTCAATGTCGACCGGCTGCTCGAAACCATCGGCTTGCAGTCGGAAATTCTCGACCTGAAGGCCAATCCGAATCGTCCGGCTGAAGGCACCGTCATCGAAGCGAAACTCGACCGCGGCCGCGGCCCGGTCGCCACCGTGCTGGTCCAGCGCGGAACGCTGAAGGTCGGCGATCTTATCGTAGCGGGTGCCGATTGGGGTCGCGTGCGTGCGCTGGTTTCGGACACCGGCACGCCGGTCGAGAGCGCCGGCCCGTCGACGCCGGTCGAAGTTCTCGGCTTCAACGGTACGCCGGACGCGGGTGACCGGTTGGCGGTGGTCCAGTCCGAGGGTCGCGCGCGCGAGATCGCCGATTATCGTGCCCGGCAACGGCGCGACAAGATGGCCGCCCGCGCGACCGGCATGCGTGGCTCGCTCGAGCAGATGATGAGCCAGCTCAAGGCGTCCGGCCGGAAGGACTTGGCGCTGATCATCAAGGCCGACGTGCAAGGCTCGCTTGAAGCGATCATCGGCACGATCGAGAAGCTTGCCACCGACGAAGTGGGCGCGCGCGTGATCCACTCCGGCGTGGGCGGCATCACCGAATCCGACGTCACGCTGGCGGAAGCCTCCGGCGTACCGATCATCGGCTTCAACGTACGTGCCCACAAGGAGGCACGCGAGGCGGCCGAGCGGGCTGGCATCGAGATCCGCTACTACAACATCATCTACGATCTCGTCGACGACGTGAAGAAGGCGATGTCCGGCCTGCTTGCGCCGAGCGTCCGCGAGACCATGCTCGGCAATGCGACAATCATGGAGATCTTCAAGGTATCCAAGGTCGGCAGCGTGGCAGGCTGCCGCGTCACCGACGGCGTGGTCGAGCGCGGCGCCAATGTGCGCCTTATCCGCGACAGCGTCGTCGTGCACGAAGGCAAGCTCTCCCAGCTCAAGCGCTTCAAGGACGACGCGCGCGAGGTTGTCGCCGGCCAGGAATGCGGCATGGCCTTCGAGAACTATCAGGACATGAAGGTCGGCGACGTCATCGAATGCTATCGAGTGGAGACAGTGCAACGCTCGCTGTGAGTTCAAGTCTCAAGCGCGCAAACTGCATTTCTCTCATCAATCCGGGTTGATCTCTTTCGCCGAAGCGATGGACGCGCGGTCTGATCCGCGCATGCGAAAACTCAGGACGATCATGGTCCGTCGACGTCATCAGCACGACACCGGCACGAGCCGCGTCGCCTCGCAGCGCCAACTGCGCGTCGGCGAACTCGTGCGCCATGCGCTCGCGGACATGCTGACGCGCGGAGAGGTGCATGATCCCGTCATAGAAAAGCACCTGATCACGGTGCCCGAGGTTCAGATGACGGCCGACCTGCGGCTCGCCACGATCTACGTGATGCCGCTCGGCGGACGCGACACGGACGCCGTGCTCGCAGCGTTCGAACGCAATAAGCGCTACTTGCGCGGCGAGATCGCGCGCCACGTTAACTTGAAATTTGCGCCTGACATCCGCTTCCGCATCGACGCGCGATTCGACGAAGCGGAACGAATCGAGAAGCTTTTGCGAACGCCGCAGGTCCAGCGCGATCTGAGCAACAAGACGGAAGATGAAAGTTGACCCAGATCATTGCCGAGAAACCGCCGGATCAGCCGAAGCGCAAGAAGCGCGACGTGAACGGTTGGCTCGTGCTCGACAAGCCGGTGGGCATGACCTCGACCCATGCCGTGAGCGTGGTTAAGCGTTTGTTGCAGGCCAAGCGCGCCGGACATGCCGGCACGCTCGACCCGCTGGCATCCGGCCTGTTGCCCATTGCGCTCGGAGAAGCAACCAAGACCGTCCCCTTCGTCATGGACGGGCGCAAGATCTACCGCTTCACCGTGCGCTGGGGCGAGGAACGCGACACCGACGACGCCGAAGGCCGCGCCACCCAGACCAGCGCGGAACGCCCGACCGCCGAGGCCATCCGCGCGCTCATTCCACGCTTCAGCGGCCTCATCGAACAGGTTCCGCCGCGCTTCTCCGCCGTGAAGATCGACGGCGAACGCGCCTACGATCTGGCGCGCGACGGCGCGGTCGTGGAACTCGCGCCGCGCCCGATCGAGATCCATCACCTCGAATTGCTCGAGACGCCCGACCCCGATCACGGCGTACTCGCCGCGGAGTGCGGCAAGGGGACCTATGTGCGGGCACTCGCCCGCGACATGGGCCGCGCGCTCGGTTGCTTTGGACATGTCGTGGCGCTGCGCCGCACCGCGGTCGGCCCGTTCACCGAGCAGATCGCCACCAGCCTGGAAGCATTGCAGCGCATGACGCAGCCTGGCGCCGAGGTCGATATTGTGACGGGCTCGGCCATTCTGCCGGTCGACGCCGGACTGGCGGCGCTGCCGGCGCTGCGGGTGAGTACCGCCGATGCCGGCCGGCTTGCCCGCGGACAGGCGGTGCTGTTGCGCGGGCGCGACGCGCCGGTCATGGAGGGCTGGGTGTCGGTCTCCGCCCACGGCGGGCTGGTGGCATTGGCGCAGGTCGAAAAGGGCGAACTGCGCCCGCGGCGGATCTTCAATCTGGCGCGGACCTAGCACTCCCTAAGCCTTTGCCTGGCCGAATGATCTTGTCCGGATCGTGCAAGTTTTCGTTATCCCACTGGAGGAGCTAAAGTTTCTGCTGGCGTCCACGGCCGTTTTGCGATATTGCGCCGGTGCGCGGGCCATAGGGTTCCTATGGCATCGGAACCCGCTTTGATTTGTTGACGCGTGTTCCGCGGCGAACCGACTCCCACCCCGGATCAGTTCCAGGACAGGCGTTCGCCGGAAAACGCTGTAAAGCCCGCGCATACGACTTGGTGACCGCGCTGGACGACATCCCGGCACGGCCGCAGATCGAAACCCCGACAGGAAAGGGACACCCCGATGTCGATCACGACGGGCCGCAAGGCCGAAGTCATTAAGACCTATGCGACCAAAGCCGGCGACACCGGTTCGCCGGAAGTGCAGGTGGCGATCCTCTCGGAACGCATCACTAGCCTTACCGAGCATTTCAAGACCCACGTCAAGGATAATCACTCCCGGCGGGGATTGCTCAAGCTCGTATCCCAGCGCCGGCAGCTCCTCGACTACCTCGCCCGCATCGACGCCGCGCGTTACAAGTCGTTGATCGAACGGCTGGGTATTCGTCGCTGAGGATTTGCGCGGCGTGTTCGCGCGTTTTGAGGCGGACACCGGATAAGTCCGCTGTTCATCCGGCAGCGCCGGGCGCTGCCGAATTTGAGACGGGTCGAATGATCGCCCGTCCGTTCAATGGAAGGCTCGAAGGCCATGGCAGGATCGCTGGATGCTGTTTCGGTTTGCGGCACAGCCGCAGACGGCAGCCTCTCGCCGTCTTGCTCATGGCTTTTGTCCTTTCGCAAAAACCATGAAAGACAATCGCAATGTTCGATATCCATCGTGTTGAGCTCGACTGGGGAGGGCGCAAGCTCGTCCTAGAGACCGGCAAGATCGCGCGCCAGGCTGACGGCGCAGTCGTCGCCACTTATGGCGAGTCAAAGGTGCTGGCGACCGTGGTCGCCGCCAAGGAGCCGCGGGAAGGCGTCGACTTTCTGCCGCTCACGGTCGATTACCAGGAGAAGTTTTACGCCGCGGGCCGCATTCCCGGCGGTTATTTCAAGCGCGAGGGCCGTCCGACCGAGAAAGAGACGCTGGTCTCACGGCTGATCGATCGTCCGGTACGGCCACTGTTCGCCCCGGGTTGGCGCAACGAAACCCAGGTGATCGTGACGACGCTGTCGCATGATCTCGAGAACGATCCCGACGTTCTGGCAATGATCGCGTCCTCGGCCGCGCTGACGCTGTCAGGCGCGCCCTTCATGGGCCCGATCGGCGCCGCCCGCGTCGGCTTCGTCAACAACGAATACGTTCTCAACCCGCTGCTCGACGAAATGGCGGAGAGCCAGCTCGATCTCGTCGTCGCCGGCACCCAGGACGCGGTGCTGATGGTCGAATCGGAAGCGAAAGAGCTGAGCGAAGACGTCATGCTCGGCGCCGTGATGTTCGGCCACCGGCACTTCCAACCCGTGATCGATGCCATCATCAAGCTGGCTGAAAAGGCGGCGAAGGAGCCGCGCGAGTTGCAGGTGGCGGATAACGCCGCGCTCGAAAAAGAAATGCTCGCCCTGATCGAGGCGGATTTGCGCGCGGCCTATGCGGTTCCGGACAAGATGGAGCGCCACCGCCTCACCGATGAAGCGAAAGCCAAGGTGCTGGCGCATTTCTGCCCGGAGGGGGTGGAGAACCCACCTTATCTCAAGCAGCAGGTTGCGGGCGTATTCAAGAAGATCGAGGCCAAGATCGTACGCTGGAACATCCTCGATACCGGTCGGCGCATCGATGGCCGCGACGTCAAAACCGTGCGTCCCATCGTTTCGGAAGTCGGCGTTCTGCCGCGGGCGCACGGCTCGGCCCTGTTCACGCGCGGCGAGACGCAGGCCCTGGTGGTGGCGACGCTCGGCACCGGCGAGGACGAGCAGTGGATCGACGCGCTGCAAGGAACGTACAAGGAGACTTTTCTCCTGCATTACAATTTCTTGCCGTTCTCGGTCGGCGAGACCGGACGAATGGGCGGACCACGGCGGCGCGAGATCGGCCATGGCAAGCTCGCCTGGCGCGCCATCCATCCGATCCTGCCCGCACACCACGAATTCCCTTACACCCTGCGCGTCGTCTCGGAGATCACCGAGTCGAACGGCTCGTCCTCGATGGCCACGGTGTGCGGCACCTCGCTGGCGCTGATGGACGCCGGCGTCCCGCTCAAGCGCCCGACCGCGGGCATCGCCATGGGGCTCATCCTCGAGGGTGAACGCCATGCCGTGCTGTCCGATATCCTCGGCGACGAAGACCATCTCGGTGATATGGACTTCAAGGTCGCGGGCACCGAGCGCGGCGTGACCTCGCTGCAGATGGATATCAAGATCGCCGGCATCACCGAGGAGATCATGCGGGTCGCGCTCGGTCAGGCGAAGGATGGCCGCCTGCACATCCTGAGTGAAATGTCGAAAGCGCTCACTCAGCACCGCGACCAGCTCGGCGAACACGCTCCGCGCATCGAGGTGTTCAACATCCCGGTCGACAAGATCCGCGAGGTCATCGGCTCCGGCGGCAAGGTGATCCGCGAGATCGTGGAGAAGACTGGCGCCAAGATCGACATCTCCGACGACGGCACCGTGAAGGTCGCTTCCGCCAACGGCGACGCCATGAAGGCGGCTATCAACTGGATCAAATCGATCGCCTCCGAGCCCGAGGTCGGTCACATCTATGAAGGGACCGTGGTCAAGGTCATGGACTTCGGCGCCTTCGTGAACTTCTTCGGCTCCAAGGATGGCCTCGTGCATATCAGCCAGCTGGCGGCGCGCCGGGTGCAGAAGGTCAACGACGTGGTGAAAGAAGGCGATAAGGTGAAGGTGAAGCTTCTCGGCTTCGACGAGCGCGGCAAGGTACGTCTGTCCATGAAAGTGGTCGACCAGACCACCGGTGAAGACCTCGAGGCCAAGCAGAAGGCCGAGGCCGACCAGCAGCAACGCGAGGCGGTGGCCGGCGGCGAGTAGTTACGGCGCGCTTTCCAAGACGGTTTGAAGGGGGCGGCCTCCGGGCCGCCCCCTTTTTCATTTCGGCATCGTTGCTGTGGCGAGGGTCGGCTTGGACAAGAATGACCGATGCCAAACTCATCCGCAGGCTTTGCTCAGTCGGGCGTGCCCACCAAGAAGAACGTCGTCGTCACGCCCAGGCCCTTGATCTCGGTCGCGCCCCGCTCTTCGAACACAAACGCGTCCCTGGTGAGATCGCGGAATACCGCGCTGACCTGGATACGCCCGGGCTCGCCGTAGGACTCCATGCGCGACGCCGTGTTCACGGCATCACCCCACACGTCGTATGAGAAGCGGGTGTCGCCGATCACCCCGGCCGTGGCCGGCCCGCAATGGATGCCGACGCGCAGCGTGAGCTTGCGGCGGCCGAGCGGCGGCTGGCGGTCGATCGCCTCCATCATCGCCAGCGCGAGCCGGCCGACTGCAACCGCGCCAGCGCCGGCGCGGCCGTCGAATCCGCCCGCCGCCATGTAGCTGTCTCCGATCGTTTTGATCTTGTCGACCTCATATCGTTCGCAGAGCTCATCGAGTGCGCGCACGAGCCGATCAAGAAAGTCGACGACCTCCTCGGGCGAGAGATCGTGCGCAGCCGCGGTGAAACCGGTGAGGTCCGCGAACATGACGCTGAGCATCTCGATCTTGTCGGCGATGCGCGCTTCGCGGCCCGACTTCAAACGCTCCGCGATTGCCTGCGGCATGAGCGTCCCGAGCAAGGCCTCGGAGCGTGCATGCTCGTCCTGCAGTTCCATTCTGGCACGATTGCGATCCCAGAGCGCGTAGAAGATCAGCGCCGCGATGATCGCCGCCGTGTTGCTCATGGCCTGGCCCGACAGCATGTCGCGAAATGCCTGATCCTCCGGCATCACCAGCCCGGCAACCGGCGCGAGATTGGGCGCGAGCACGAGCGCAAGGACATAAAGACCGAACAGGGTAAGAAACAGACGCCAGTTCTCCACCCCGAAGAAAAACAGCATGGCGCCGCCGAGCGTGTAATAGATGTGAAGCGCGCTGGCGAGCCCGAGCGACCACACGATGAACATCTGTCCGAATAAGACCGCGAGAACCAGCGCGATGCCGCCGGCATAGTCGCCGATGCGATGCAGGCGGGGGACCAGCAACGAAACCGCCAGCATCAATGCGTTATCGGCATTGACGAGGATCAGCCCATGAAAATCATGAAAGCCGTTGATGATCAGGTGCGACAGCGCGGTCGCAGCCACCGCAAATGCCGCCACGTTGACGCAACGCTGGCGCTCGATCACCAACTCGTCGGTCGAAACGATCCCGATGGATATCAGGCGATCGAGCCACGCCGGGAGTCGGATGGCGGGCGTCCGTTGGCCGCGAACGAGGTCGCGCAGCCGCGTCATGGCGCCGCCAGCGATGCTGTCTGCAGGCGCCGCGCGGCCATTCGGCCGCGGCCCTGCTTCCCGTGTTTCCGTCTGGTGACGCGCTCCATCATCATCTCATCGTGAGCTTTGCTGCAACCAGCCGAACTGTGACGGCAATCACGGCGGCGGACGTCAACTCTCCCCATCTCTGACCGGGAACGCGCGGCAAGCATGGCCGCGGCCGAAAGGAGAAGCCATGAGCCTGCGTGCGGGCCTGCAGACATGGTACCGGTCGCCGCTCTGCTCGTCGCCGCGGCCATCGTGCTCGCAGCGCCCTACGGCGTCGCGGTCGCGATGCGCTCCGGCGTAGCTTCTATCATTCTGCGGAAGGCGGAAACCGCTATTTCAGGGGCCGCCGTTGACACCTCCGCGCCGGCGCCTGCCACCGGTCGGGAGGGGCCGCCAGACGCGACGGGTGCAAGCGCATGAGTGCGGGCGCAGGGAGTGCGACGGCCGGCTTGCCCATTTGAGTGCGCCGGTCTCGGGACAGCCGAGATCGGCAGCCATCCTCATTGCAAATATCAAATCGGAAAGTGCCGCCTATTGCGCCGCGTCCTTGGCGATCGCCTGCTCGTTGGCCGCGGTCTCGTCCTTAAGCGAGGTGGGATGCGGCATGGCGATGATGTTGTAGCCGGAATCGACGAAGTGGACGTCCCCGGTGACGCCGGTTGAAAGGTCGGAGACGAGATAGAGCGCGGCACCTCCGATCTCGTCGAGCGTCACACCGCGGCGCAGCGGCGAATGACGCTGCTGGAAGGCGAACATCTGTCGTGCATCGCTGATGCCGGCGCCCGCAAGCGTACGGATCGGCCCGGCCGAGATGGCGTTGACGCGGATGGCGGCCGGCCCGAAATCGACCGCGAGATAGCGCACCGACGCTTCGAGCGCCGCCTTCGCAACTCCCATCACATTGTAGTTCGGCATAGCGCGCTGGCCGCCATTGTAGGTCAGCGTCACCATCGCTCCGCCGGCCGGCATCAACGTCGCCGCGCGCTTCGCCACCTCCGTGAAGGAGAAGCAGGAGATGATCATCGTGCGCACGAAGTTCTCGCGCGTGGTGTCGGCGTAGCGGCCCTTGAGCTGGTTCTTGTCGGAGAAGGCGATCGCATGGACGAGAAAGTCGAGCGAACCCCATTTCTCCGCGATCACTGCGAACGCCGTATCAACCGACGCGGCCCGCTCGACGTCGCACGGCAGCAGCAGCGAGGCTCCCACCGAGTCCGCCAGCGGCCGCACGCGGCGACCGAGCGCCTCGCCTTGATAGGTGAAGGCAAGCGTCGCGCCCTGAGCGGCGAGCGTGCGGGCGATACCCCAAGCGATCGAGTGATCATTGGCGACCCCCATGATCAGTCCGCGCTTGCCCTGCATCAACTGCGTCATGGCGCCCCGATTCACCGCTCTACCGTTCCTTCCCGCGAAGGATCGAATGAACTTTCAAGTCTCAAACATCGAGCCGCTTGAACACCACGCAGGCGTTGGTCCCGCCGAAGCCGAACGAGTTCGACAGCACGCAGCCAAGCCTAACGTCGTCGCGCCGCTCCCGAACGATCGGCATGTCGGCGAAGGCGGGATCGAGGGTATCGATATTGGCGCTTTCGCAGATGAAGCCGCTATTCATCATCAACAGAGAGTAGATCGCCTCCTGCGCCCCGGCGGCGCCCAGCGAATGGCCCGTGAGCGATTTCGTTGCCGCGATCGCCGGACATGCGTCACCGAATACGTCCCGGATCGCCTCGATCTCCTTGAGATCGCCAATCGGCGTCGAGGTGGCATGCGGGTTGATGTAGTCGACCGGCGCCTTCACATCCTTGAGCGCCATTCGCATGCAGCGCACCGCGCCTTCACCCGAGGGCGCCACCATGTCGTATCCATCGGATGTAGCGCCATAGCCCGCGACCTCGGCGTAGATACGTCCGCCGCGCGCCTTGGCATGTTCGAGTTCCTCCAGCACCAGCACGCCGGCGCCGCCCGCGATGACGAAGCCATCGCGATCCACATCGTACGCGCGCGAAGCCTTGTCCGGCGTCTGGTTGAAGCCCGACGACATGGCTCCCATGGCGTCGAACAGGACCGAGAGCGTCCAGTCGAGCTCTTCGCAGCCGCCGGCGAAGATCACGTCCTGCTTGCCCATCTGAATGATCTCGGCGGCATTGCCGATGCAATGGTTCGAGGTCGCGCAGGCCGACGAGATC
>Ga0184619_10000301_pt1 | contig 16656 bp, 14 predicted proteins | sample PLM0_60_b1_FD_133146 | JGI IMG/M metagenome (GOLD analysis project Ga0184619, IMG submission 133146) | Groundwater sediment microbial communities from an aquifer in East River, Colorado, USA - PLM0_60_b1 | ecosystem: Environmental > Terrestrial > Soil > Riparian zone | place: USA: East River...
CACTTCTTCAATCAGTATGCAGCGGAGCGGCGCGTGCGCCCCTTCGTCGGGTCGGGGGGGTACGGAGACGGCGAGCAGCGCCGCGACTTCGTCTCGGTCGAGGACGTCGCCAAGGTCAACCTGCATTTTCTCGACCATCCCGAGCTGTCGGGTATTTTCAACGTCGGCACGGGGCGGGCGCAGAGCTTCAACGACGTGGCGCTCGCCACGATCAATTGCTGCCGCAATGCAAAAGGCGAAAAGCCCGTGGACCTGGCGGAGGCGCGCAGCCAGGGTCTGATCGAGTACGCGCCCTTTCCCGATGCGCTCAAGGGCAAGTACCAGAATTTCACCCAAGCCGACGTCGGCGCGCTGCGCCGCGCAGGCTATAGCGCGCCGTTCCTCGCGGTCGAGGAGGGCGTCGGCCGCTACTGCCGCCAGCTCCTCGAGGAAAGAAAGGAAAGAAAGGCGGCGGACGGCTGATGCCGCGCCATGAGATATCATAGAAACATGGATCGCAATCCGGCACTGACCTACAAGACGATCGAAGACACGGTCGGCGACACCCCGCTGGTGCGGCTGAAGCGCCTGCCGGGAAAGACCTCCAACATCGTCCTCGCCAAGCTCGAGGGCGACAATCCCGCGGGCTCGGTCAAGGACAGACCCGCGATGTCGATGATCGTGCGCGCGGAGAAGCGCGGGACGATCAAGCCCGGCGACGCGTTGATCGAAGCGACGAGCGGCAACACCGGCATCGCGCTTGCGATGGCGGCGGCGATCCGCGGCTACCGCATGGTGCTCGTCATGCCCGAGCACTTGTCGGCCGAGCGCCGCCAGACCATGCGCGCTTTCGGCGCGGAGATCGTCCTCACGCCCAAGGCGGGCGGGATGGAGGCCGCGCGCGATCTCGCCGAGAAGATGCAGCGCGAAGGCAAGGGGCGCATCCTCGATCAGTTCGCCAACCCGGACAATCCGCTGTCGCACTACGAAGGCACGGGACCGGAAATCTGGCGCGACACGAAAGGAACGATCACCCATTTCGTCAGCAGCATGGGGACCACGGGCACCATCATGGGCTGCTCGCGCTTCTTCAAGGAAAAGAGCCCGAAGATCCAGATCATCGGCTGCCAGCCCGAGGAGGGTTCGCAGATCCCCGGAATCCGCAAGTGGCCCGAGGCCTACCTGCCGAAGATCTACGACAAGGTGCGCGTCGACCGGCTCGAATACGTGAGCCAGGCTGACGCCGAGGAAATGGCCCGCCGCATGGCGCGGGAGGAAGGCATCTTCGCCGGTATCTCCTCGGGCGGGGCGCTCGCGGTCGCGTTGAGGATTTCGCGCGAGGTCGAGAACGCGACCATCGTCACGATCGTCTGCGACCGCGGCGATCGTTACCTGTCCACCGGCGTTTTCCCCGACTGACCGCGTCACACCCTGCCGGCGAATGACGCCGATTCTCGCGTTCGATATCGAGACGGTGCCGGACATCGCCGGCCTGCGCCTGCTTCGCGACCTGGATGCGAAGCTCTCCGACCGGGACGTCGCGGAACACGCGTTCCAGCAACGGCGCGCGCAAACCGGCCAGGACTTCCTGCCCCTGCACCTGCACCGGGTCGTCGCCATCGCCTGCGCGCTGCGCGAAGGAGACAGCTTCCGCTGCTGGTCGCTGGGTTCCCCTGACGACGGCGAGGGAGAGCTGGTGCGGCGCTTCTTCGACGGAATCGAAAAGTACACTCCGCAGCTCGTTTCCTGGAACGGCGGCGGGTTCGATCTGCCGGTGCTTCACTACCGCGGTCTCGTGCACGGCGTGTCGGCACCGCGCTACTGGGACACGGGCGACGACGATCGCGAGTTCAGGTACAACAATTACATCAGCCGCTATCACCAGCGTCATCTCGACCTCATGGAAGCGCTCGCCCTGTACCAGGGGCGCAACTACGTGCAACTGGACGAGCTCGCCCGGCTCCTCGGATTTCCGGGCAAGATCGGGATGGACGGATCGAAGGTCTGGGAAGCGTATCAATCGGGAAAGATCGACGATATCCGGAAGTATTGCGAAACGGACGTGGCCAACACCTACCTCGTTTTCCAGCGTTTCCAGCTCCTGCGCGGCGCCTGCGACGAGGCGCTCTACCGGCGCGAGCTGGAGCTGGTCCGTGACACGCTCGCCCATTCCAAGGAAGCCCACTGGCGCGAGTTCGTCGGCCGGTGGGGCTAGAGCCCGCAGTCCCCGATGCCGATCGCCCTTATCGAGTCCCTCGACCGCGAAGGTCGCGGCGTGGCCCACGTCGCGGGAAAAGCGGTGTTCGTCGACAATGCCGTCCCCGGCGAGCGGGTCGAATACTCCGCTTACCGCAAGAAGCCCGCATGGGAAGCCGCGCAGATCGTGCGGATCGAGCAGGAGGGCGCGGCGCGGATTTCCCCGCGCTGCGTTTTCTTCGGCACCTGCGGCGGATGTTCGATGCAGCACATCGAAGAACGCGCGCAGGTGGCGGCCAAGCAGCGCGTGCTCGAGGACGCTCTTTGGCACCTGGGCCGCATTCGCCCCGAAACGATGTTGCGGCCTCTCTACGGGCTTTCCTGGGGATACCGCCACCGGGCGCGCATGTCGGTGCGCTGGGTGCCGAAGAAGGGCGGGTCGCTGGTCGGGTTTCGCGAGCGCAAGTCGAGCTTCGTTACGGACATGACGAGCTGCGAGGTCCTGCCGTCCGAAGTATCCGGCCTCATCCTGCCGCTTCGCGCGCTGGTCGATTCGCTGGAAATGCAGGGGCAGCTGCCGCAGATCGAAGTCGCCGTAGGCGAGGACCTCACCGTGCTGGTGTTGCGGGTGCTGGTGACGCCCGAGGCAGCCGATTGCGAGCGCCTCAGGCGGTTTGCCGATCGGCACGGCGTGCAGCTGTGGCTGCAGCCCGAAGGGCCCGATTCGGCACGTCCATTCTGGCCGCTTGAAGCACCGGGCTTGTATTACATCCTGCCCGAATTCGGGCTTCGCATCGCGTTCGGCCCGACCGATTTCACCCAGGTCAACCACGCGGTGAACCGGCTGCTGGTGGGCCGGGCGCTGTCGCTCCTCGATCCGCGCCCGGGCGAGAGAGTCACCGATTTTTTCTGCGGGCTGGGCAATTTCACGCTGCCGATCGCCGGCCGCGGCGCCGAGGTGCTCGGGGTGGAAGGCAGCGCAGGCCTAGTTGCCCGCGCGCAAGCGAACGCGCTAGCCAACGGCCTCGCCGATCGCTGCCGGTTCGCGGTTGCAGATCTTTTCGACGCCGCGGAATGCGCCGGTTTGCCGGCGTGCGACAAAGTGCTGCTCGATCCGCCCAGGGAAGGGGCGATCGAGCTGGTGAAATCATTTGCCGCGAGGCCGCCGTCGCGAATCGTGTATGTCGCCTGCGATCCGGCGACCCTGGCCCGCGACAGTGGCGTGCTCGTTCACACGCAGGGGTACCGGCTCGCCGCAGCCGGCGTGGTGAACATGTTCCCGCATACCTCGCACGTGGAGTCGATCGCGCTCCTCGAGCGGGATCGATAAAAAAAGGGCGCTAGAGCGCCCTTTTCGAAGCGAAGGCAGGCCTCAGTCGCGATTGCCGCCGAAGATCCCGAGCAATTGCAGCAGGCTGGAGAACAGGTTGTAGATGGCGACGTACAAGGTCAGTGTCGCCGAGACATAGTTGGTTTCGCCGCCGCGCACGATGTTGTTGACCTGCCACAGGATCACGAGCGACGAGAACAGCACGAAGGCCGCCACGATCACGAGGTACGCCGTCATGTTCTGGAAGAAGACGTTGGCGACCACCGCGAGCATGATGACGACGCCGCCCACCGCGAGGAAATTCGCCATGCCGCTCAGGTCGCGCTTGGTCGTCGTCGCGATTCCGGCCATCACGGCGAACACCGCCGCCGTGCCGCCGAAGGCCAGCATGACGAGCTGGATGCCGTTCGCGAATCCGAGAACGCGCTGGAACAGCGGTCCCAGCAGCAAGCCCATGAAGAGAGTGAAGCCGAGCAGCAGGCCGACACCCAGCGAGCTGTTGCGGTTGCGCTCGATCGCGAAGATCCAGCCGTAGAAAATCCCAAGGATCGCGAAGAAAGAGAGCATCGGGCTCGTACGCATGAACCCGAGGTCGAGGTTCGTTCCGACCGCCGCGCCGATGATCGTGGGGATCAGCGAAAGCGCGAGAAGCCAGTAGGTATTGCGCAGCACCCGGCGCTGCTGCACCGCATAGTCTCGCGCCGGCAGGGAAGTGCCTGTACGAATCGGTTGAAGTTGAGGTTGCATTTTCATCCTCCGTGAAACGTCGATGCGTCTTTAGACTCGGTCGGACCGCCCGAGTTCTCGGTTGGCGCCAGTATAGCTCAGCGCGCCATCCAGGGAGGATATGTGGGGACCGGGTGATACAATTTCAAGTGCCGACAGGCACTTGCCGATCGCATGCCGGAAGGTTGGCCGAGCGGTTTAAGGCACCGGTCTTGAAAACCGGCAGGGGCGCAAGTCCCTCGTGAGTTCGAATCTCACACCTTCCGCCAAGCCCTATGGGTGCCACCGCACCGACCGCTGCTCCAGATGCGCCTACAAGGTAGTGTCCCATACATGCAAACCGAGCCGAATGCGAAATTGCCAAAGGGCGCCGAGCCCGTCAAGTCCCTGAGCCAAGCGCTGGGGCAAAGCGAGCACGTCAAGGAGCTGCTGGAGGGATCCGCCAGGGAACTGGCGTCGGTCAACATTGCCCTCAAGCAAGAGATCGCGAATCGGGACCCGCTGCCCGGAGTTGAAAACGCCCTCGAAAAAAGCGAGGCCGTTGAAAAAAAGGTGAAAGAAGCGTCCGCAGAGCTGACGGTTGTGAATCGGGCTTTAGCGGGCGAGGTCAGGGATCGCAACATGCTGGATCATCAATTTGCCGCGGCAACGGAACAGGAAGAAGCTTCCCGCCATGCGGCCTTCCATGATGCTTTGACCGGCCTGCCGAACCGCCAGTTGTTCAATGACCGGCTGGAACATGGATTTGCGCAGGCGAAGCGGCACGGCTGGATTTTGACGGTAATGTTCATGGATCTGGATGATTTCAAGAACATCAACGATTCGTATGGACACGACGCAGGCGACGGCGTCTTGCAGGTGGTTGCGCGGCGGCTCAAGGAAAACACTCGGGGCGGCGACACAGTCAGCCGCATTGGCGGCGATGAATTCCTGTTCCTGCTGATGGAAATCCAGGACGAAGGAAATATCGCGTTGATCGCGGAAAAGATCCTCAAGGCGGTTCGAGCGCCATGCCAGGTGAGCGTACGCGACCTCGACATCAGCCCATGCGTCAAGGCAAGTATTGGAATCTCGCTTTTCCCGAAAGACGGCGCCACCGCGAGGACGCTGGTCGAAAGTGCAGATCAGGCAATGTACCGGGCTAAATGGAGCAAGTCCGGATATTCATTTGCACGGCAGGAGGAACCGCAACTCTCCGTACGATAACGTACAGACATCCGGTAGCGACCGGGTTAGGGTACCGAAATGCTCCACGAATTCTTGACTTCGAATCGCACAGAGTTGATCAGGCGTTGCGGGGAAAAGGCGGCGAAAAGGTTCGCGCCCTCCCGGACCCCCTCGGCCATAGATCACGGCGTGCCGCTGTTCCTGCAGCAGCTCGTGGATACCCTTCGTCTCGAGGAATCGACAAACACCCGTGACGATTCCGAACCGGCGCCGGCGCCCGCTCCTACGGCGATCGGTCGCGCCGCGGCCTTACACGGCGCCGAATTGCTGCGCCTCGGATTCACCGTCGACCAGGTCGTCCACGATTACGGAGATGTCTGCCAGGCCGTCACCGAGATGGCCGTCGAGCAGGAAGGACAGATCGACATCAACGAGTTCCGCACTCTCAACCGTTGCCTCGACAGTGCCATCGCCGACGCCGTCACGGCGCATGGAAGCGACCACCAGATCTCCCTTAAGGACCAGGCGGCGACTTTGCAAACGCGCTTGGAGGCCTTTGCGGAGGAGCAGCGACGGCTCGTAGATATCGCCCTCAAGGCATTTTCCGCGATCAAGACAGGCAATATAGGATTGACCGGAGCGACGGGCGCTTTGCTCCTCCATGCCTTGGAGGAACTGATCGCCCTCTCCACGCGCACTCTGCCGGAGATTCGCCTGATACGCGCCGCTTCCCCCTCCCCAGAATCTCAGCACTAGTCGAGCCGCGCCGTTATGGCATCGCGAACGGGAGTTCGCCGCAGGTAACAAAGAGCGACGAAGTGTGGTCGGGGTCGCTGTTGCCTAGAGCGTGGTGCAGCAGGTAGTGAACCGCTTCATGCTTTAGCGCCCAGTAGGTCCACGCGCTGTCGTCGATCAGCACCACATCCGGATTGGCGTAGTAGAGACCTCTGCGCGGCAAGCCGTCGAATGGTGAGACGAGCGCGCCGTCCTTTTCTATTACCACGAATGGCGCCGGCGCCTGTATGCCAGCACAATCCTCGACCATCTGGTAAAGCTGCTCGAGGAAAACCACATTCGCCCGCGGGTCGCTGGGCTCGACTACGGGAGCATACTTGAGCCGCATTCCGGCCGGGCCCTCGACATCGTACTCGCACCCATACCCGTGGCAGGGCAGCGCCTCTTGCTCTGTCCCGCCGCAAGCGCAGAGGGCGGCCAGCAGCACGAGCGCGAGCAGCGCATGGGAAGCAAAAAAAAGCGGCGGACTCACGTCCGCCGCATCAACCTCCCCTCGTTCCAATCGCGCAACTTTTGTTGCGTCTTTGCACCAACCCGCCGGCCCATTGATGGACATGTCGGGCTAGTGCTTGGATTCCTCGACCTTCCTGCGCTTGCTTCGCGCCGCCTTGCGCAGGCTCTGATAAAGATCCGGATGGTTCGATTTCAGATGGTCGATGATCTCGAAGTCCTCTTTTTTCACGCGGCTGAGATCGACCCGCTCGACATGGACGAGCCGCAGCAGCTGGCGAACCGGCTTGGGCATCGTGCGGCCGCTTTCGTAACGCGAGCCGCCGCTTTGCGTGACGCCGATCCTGGTCCAGAATTCCTCCTGGTTCAGGCCTAGGCGCCTGCGGATTTCCCGCGGGTTGACGAGTTGAAGAAGTTTCATGTTCGTTCCGGTACCGTTGAGATATGGGGCGATGCCTATGCCAACAGCATGGAGCGTGCCAAGGCCGAAATACACCTCCGGCAGGGTTCGGCAGATCCTTACGTTTGCGACGAATTTGCGATAAAATTCAAGGCCTTTTTCAGAGGCAGGCATGGCGCTGATCGTACAAAAATTCGGCGGGACTTCGGTGGGCACGATCGAACGGATCAAGGCCGTCGCCGGTAGGATTGCCGCTTTCAAAGCCGCCGGCCATCAGCTGGTTGTCGTGGTTTCGGCAATGAGCGGAGAAACCAACAGACTGATCGCTCTCGCCAAGGAGGTCCAAACCGAACCCGATCCGCGCGAGTTCGACGTCGTCGTGTCGACCGGCGAGCAGGTCGCGATCGGCCTCTTGTGCATGGCGCTGCTCGAGCGCGGCGTCAAGGCGCGCAGCTACACCGGGGGACAGGTCAGCATTCTCACCGACAGCTCGCACACCAAAGCGCGCATTCGCAAAATCGACGAGGAGCGCATGCGCGCAGACCTCGCCGAAGGAAGGCTCGTCGTGGTCGCCGGTTTTCAGGGCGTCGATGCCGAGGGCAATGTCACCACGCTCGGCCGCGGCGGATCGGACACCACCGCGGTTGCGCTCGCCGCCGCCTTGAAGGCCGACGAGTGCCAGATCTACACGGACGTGGACGGGGTTTACACCACCGACCCCCGCATCGTGCCGGAAGCCCGGCGCCTCAAGTCCGTGACCTTCGAGGAAATGCTGGAAATGGCGAGTCTCGGCTCCAAGATCCTGCAGATCCGGTCGGTGGAGTTCGCCGGCAAGTACAAGGTGCCCTTGCGCGTGCTCTCCAGCTTCGAGGAACAAGGCGAGGGCACGCTGATCACATTCGAGGAAGACGCAAAGATGGAAGATGCCGCGATTTCAGGAATAGCCTTCAACCGCGACGAAGCGAAGATCACCGTCATGGGCGTGCCCGATCGACCCGGAATCGCCTACGCCATCCTCGGGCCGATCGGCGACGCCAATATCGACGTCGACATGATCATCCAGAACGCCGGGGTCGACGGGCTGACCGACTTGTCGTTTACCGTGCACCGCAACGAGTACCAGAAGGCGCTCGACGTGCTCAACCGGCAGGTCAAGGACCACATCAAGGCCGCCGACATTCGCGGCGACCAGAAGATCTGCAAGGTCTCGATGGTGGGCGTCGGCATGCGCACCCACGCCGGAATCGCGAGCCAGATGTTCCGCACTCTCGCCGAAGAGGGCATCAACATCCAGATGATTTCGACTTCCGAGATCAAAATCTCGGTAGTCATCGACGAAAAATACATGGAGCTCGCCGTGCGGGCGCTGCACAAGGCGTTTGGACTGGATCAACCGACCTGACGCGGGAGAACACTCTTCTGATACCGTGTCCGCCGACTGCTACTGAAAAATTCCCAGGTTCATCTTGATCTGGAAGAACAGGAGCTGCACGGCCTTGGGCTCCACCTTGGGGACGTACGTCACGTTCAGCGAGACGCTTTTGGTTCCCACCGAAAGCACCGGCAGCACACCGAGGAAGGGCCGTTCATTCTTGAAGTCCTTGCGCGTCATGAGGAACCCGACGGCGCCCAAATCCACGTGCATGCCGTCGAACTGAAAGCGGCGAAGCGCGCCCCCGCCGGCGTAGTAGGAAGGATTGCGGTTCGAATCGTTGAATCCGGAGACCGTGGCGAAGGGTCGCCACTTTGAATCCGCGAGATCCCAGTCGTACTGAAGCCCGAGGCCCCAGTTCTTTTCGTTCAGATTCTTGCCTGCGGGCGTATGGATATGAATCGCCTTGCCGTTGACCAGCAGGCTCATCTCATCGGCCACGGCGGCGCCTGCCGTCAAGGCGGCCATGAATGTGAGGACGAGCGCCACAAAGGCGCGTTGCGAATTCCGGCCGTATCCGAGCGGAATCCTCCTGGAGGCATGAACCCCTTCGTCAGCGTTCTTCATCGGCCTGTCCCTTGAAAATGCATCGGCGCCAGAACCGGAAAAACTCTGGGGATACACCGGACAGCGATGGGAGGAATGACTTCCAGCGGGCTTCGAAAAGTCCCCGCCGACTTCCATGGCTTGTCGTTCGTTCCGGCAATCCCGCTGTCGTGGGGCTTCTCGCCCTGTAGACCGGTGACTTTGCGCCCCCGGCCTTTCGGCCGGGTTTGCCTTTATCTGAACTTGCGACCCGTGACAGAATCGATCTCTGTCACGCACTAGAAGACATGCAAGTACCGTACCAGTTGGACCGTAGGGAAAAAAGAAGATGCCGGGAAAGCGGCACCACTACAGAAGGCGCTTGGGATGGATCAACCCGCTCGAACGAGCGTCGGGCGGGCAAGTCGGTATGCTATATTCGCCTCGAGTCAGAAGGTCGGTTCGCAGGGAACGACGGAGAGATGCCCGAGCGGTCAACGCCGAAGGCGTTCGTACAACACGGGGCGCTCGGCGCCCCCGAGACCGTTCGGGCAGGATAGCGGTTGCACGAAGTTGCGATACTCTGTTGCGGTTTGCAGGTAACGCGGAGAGATGCCCGAGCGGTCAACGCCGAAGGCGTTCGTACAACACGGGGCGCTCGGCGCCCCCGAGACCGGTCGGGCAGGATAGCGGTTGCACGAAGTTGCGATACTCTGTTGCGGTTTGCAGGTAAAGCGGAGAGATGCCCGAGCGGTCGAAGGGGGCGCCCTGCTAAGGCGTTATACGGATTAACCCCGTATCGAGGGTTCGAATCCCTCTCTCTCCGCCAGAACCTGTCCCAGCAAGTCCGCGTAAGTCCCAGAGAAGCCGATTTCCCTCTATAAGAACCTAGAGGACGTCTTGACACGTCCGACCCGGTCCGGCCCAGTTCCTGATGGCGCTTGACAGACACTGTGGTTGTGAATATGATGAACATCATATGACGATCAAGGCCGGCTCCAAGAAGGAGGAAACCCGCGAGCGGATTCTGCGTGCGGCGGCGCGTGCCATCCGCAAGCACGGCTACGAAGGCGTCGGGGTCGCCGACGTGATGAAGGAGGCCGGGCTCACGCACGGCGGGTTTTATGCGCACTTCGAGTCGCGCGACGCGCTCCTGGCGGCGGCCGCCGATCAGGCAGGTGCAGAATCGATCGAGAACCTCACGCGGGCGATCGCGGCGGCGAAACCGGGCCAAGAACTCATGGCGCTGGTCGACACCTATCTTTCCGACCGGCACGTCTCCGCTCCGGAGCAGGGCTGCGCCATCGCCGCGGCAGGGAGCGAAGTGCCGCGCCAGCAAGCGGAAGTGCGCCGCGTCGCGAGTCGGCGCATCAAGGACATCATTGGCCTCATCGAGCGCCAGTTCCCCGAATGGGGCAGGAGCGCAGCCCACGACAAGGCGATGGGCATCGCCGCGACCCTGGTTGGGGCGCTGGTCTTGGCGCGAGCAGTGGACGATGCGCAGCTCTCCATCCGCATCCGCAAGGCAGCGCGCGAGCTGATTCGCGCGGCGGCCGGCTAGTTTTTTTGGCTTTGAATATGACGATCATCATATACAAAACATCCGTCGGTGCGGCGCTGAGCCACGTGCCGATCAAAGAAACGCCGAAGCTGCGTCCGGCGCTCGCCATTTAGGAGCGCCATGGACCCTCGCACCCGTGTCCTGCTCGAGGCGCCGATCGCCTCCACGCTGGTGCGGCTCGCAGTGCCGAACGTTCTCATCATGCTCGCGCAAGCGGCCGCCGGCCTCGTGGAAACTTACTTCATCGGCAAGCTTGGCACTGACGCGCTTGCCGGCGTCGCGCTGGTTTTCCCGGTCGTGATGCTGATGCAGATGATGTCCGCCGGCGCGATGGGCGGCGGCATCGCCTCGTCAATCGCGCGGGCGCTGGGCGCGGGACGCCGCGCGGACGCGAACGCGCTGGCGTTACATGCTCTGGTCATCGCGCTCGGCTTGGGCGTGGCCTTCACCATCGGTGTGGTTGGCGGCGGGCGCTGGCTCTACCAGGCGATGGGCGGAAGCGGTCTCGCGCTCGAGGCCGCGCTGACGTACTCGAACTGGGTTTTCGCCGGCGCGGTGCTGGTGTGGCTCTTCAACTCGCTCGCCGCCGTCCTTCGCGGTACCGGCAACATGGCGTTCCCGGCGGCCGTTACCTGCGTCGGCGTCGTGATCCTCGTACCCGCGTCGCCGGCCCTCATCTTCGGCTGGGGGCCGTTCCCGGCGCTCGGGATCGCGGGCGGGGCGGTGGCCCTCCTTTCGTACTATGTCTTCGGTTGCCTCGCGTTTGTCGCCTACCTGTGGGGCGGACGGAGCGTGCTGCATCCCTCGCCGCGCGCCGTACGCTTCCGCTGGCCGCTCTTTCGCGACATCCTGCGCGTCGGTGCGGTGGCGGCGCTTGTCACCGTGACGACCAATCTCACCATCATCATCGGTACCGCGTTCGTCGGCGAGTTCGGCCCGGCCGCGATCGCTGGCTACGGCACCGGCGCGCGGCTCGAATATCTGCTGGTGCCGCTCGTCTTCGGCCTCGGCGCGCCGCTGGTCGCGATCGTCGGCACGAGCATCGGTGCAGGAGAGCGCGAGCGAGCGTTGCGCGCCGCGTGGATCGGCGCTGCCATGGCCTTCATCCTTACCGAGGCGATCGGCCTTTGCGCCGCCGCCTTCCCGACGGCCTGGCTCTCACTCTTCGACACTGATCCGCAGATGCTCGAGGTCGGAGCGATGTACCTGCGGACGGTGGGGCCCTTCTATGGAATGTTCGGCCTCGCGTTGTCACTTTACTTCGCGTCGCAGGGCGCAGGCCGGCTGCTGTGGCCGCTCCTCGGCGCCGTGGCGCGTTTTGCGATCGCGGCGCTCGCCGGCTGGCTCGCGCTGCGCTGGACCGGTGAGCTCTCGCACGTGTTCCTGGCGCAAAGCATCGGGCTTATCGCCGCTGGCCTCATCAATTGGGCCGCCGTCGCGGGCGGCGCCTGGTTCGATTCGCTGACATGGCCGTGGTCCACGGCAGCCGCGCTGCAAAGGAGATCGCCAATATGAGCGGGAAATATCTCGAAGACTTCGCCGTCGGAGGTGCCCATGCTGCAGCTCCGTGATGTTCCCTTCGTTACCCTCATGGGTCTGTTGCCCTTCGTCTTGGCGGCATGCAACGACGCCACTTCTTCCTCAACTGACCCGCGGATGCAGCCTCCGCTGGTGCGGATAGAGACGGTCGAGACCTCCGTCCAGTCAGAGCGTTCGTTCAGCGGAATCGTCGCGGCCCACGTGCAGAGCGACCTGGGTTTCCGAGTCCCCGGGAAGGTTCTGGGACGCTTGGTTGATGCCGGGCAAACCGTCAAGCGTGGTCAAGCGCTCATGCGTATCGATCCCACGGACCTGAGGCTCGCCATGCGCGCGCACGAGGAGGCCGTTGCCGCCGCCAAGGCGCGCGCGCGCCAAACTGCGGATGACGAGGCGCGACACCGCGACCTGGTCTCTATGGGTGCGGTGTCGGCATCGGCCTATGACAAGGCCAAGGCTGCCGCCGAGGCGGCAAGAGCGGAGCTCAATGCGGCCCAAGCCCGCGCCGACGTTGCGCGCAACGAGACGAGCTACGCAGTCCTGTTTGCTGATGCGGACGGCGTGGTAGTCGAGACTCTGGCGGAGCCGGGCCAAGTCGTCGGTGCTGGCCAGGTGGTCTTGCGTGTGGCGCATGCCGGGCGCCGCGAGGCGGTCATCGAGCTCCCCGAAACCCTGCGCCCGGCGATAGGATCCACCGGCCGGGCGACCTTGTATGGAAGCGGGCTGACGGGCCCTGCGATACTTCGCCAGTTGTCGGATGCCGCAAACCGTCACACTCGGACGTTCGAGGCTCGGTACGTGCTGCAGGGCCGTCTAGCGGACGCGCCGCTCGGCTCGACCATCTCCATCCAGATCTCGGACGGCCGGTCCGCGCCGGCGCTGCAGGTACCGATCGGCGCGATTTTCGATCCAGGCAAGGGTCCCGGCGTATGGTTGATCGAGGGCGAAACACCTCGGGTCACCTGGCGGGCCGTGCAAATCGCCGGCCTCAGCGGCGAAGCGGCTTCGGTCGTCGGCGATCTCGAGGCCGGCGATCGCGTCGTGGCGCTCGGTGCGCATCTGCTGCACGAAGGCGAGCACGTGCGACTCATGGGGACCGAGGCCGCACGGAGCGTGCCCGTCAACGGCGCGAGCGCGCGATGAGCGGCTTCAACCTCTCCGCCCTCGCCGTACGCGAGCGCTCCGTCACGCTGTTCCTGCTCGTGGCGATCTCCATCGCCGGTGTCGTGGCCTTTCTGATGCTGGGCCGGGCGGAAGACCCCTCCTTCACGATCAAGCAGATGACCGTCGTCACGGCTTGGCCGGGAGCGACGGCGAAGGAGATGGAAGAGCTGGTCGCCGAAAGGCTGGAGAAGCGGATGCAGGAACTGCGCTGGTATGACCGGACCGAGACCTTTACGCGGCCGGGCCTGGCGTTCACCACGGTGTTCCTGCGCGACAGCACGCCCCCCGCCGATGTCCCGGAGCAGTTCTATCAGGCGCGGAAGAAACTCGGCGACGAGGCGCATAAGTTGCCGCTTGGCGTCATCGCTCCGATGGTGAACGACGAATATTCCGACGTGACCTTTGCGCTCTATGCGTTGAAGGCGAAGGGCGAGTCTCATCGCCGCCTCGTCCGCGATGCCGAAACCTTGCGCCAGCGCCTGCTGCATGTGCCGGGCGTGAAGAAAGTGAACATCATCGGCGAGCAAGCGGAAAGGATCTTCGTCGAGTTCTCCTACGACCGCCTCGCAACGCTGGGCATCTCCCCTCGGGACATCTTCGGCGCGCTCAATACCCGCAACGCCATGACGCCCGCCGGCGCGATCGAAGCCAAGGGCCCGCAAGTCCTCATCAGGCTGGACGGCGCCATCGACGATCTGCAGAAGATCCGCAATACGCCTGTCGCTGCACAAGGCCGCACGCTGAAGCTCGCCGACATCGCCGAAGTGAAGCGAGGCTACGAAGATCCGGCGAGCTTCCTGATCCGCAACAACGGCGACCCGACGTTGCTGCTCGGCGTGGTCATGCGCGAGGGATGGAACGGTCTCGACCTCGGCAAGGCGCTGGAAGTGGAAGCGGCGGCGATCAACGCGGAAATGCCGCTCGGCATGAGCCTCTCCAAGGTCACGGACCAGTCCGACAATATTCGCACGGCCGTCGACGAGTTTATGGTCAAGTTTCTCGTCGCCCTCGGCGTGGTGATGCTCGTGAGCTTTCTCAGCATGGGATGGCGCGTCGGCATCATCGTCGCGGCGGCGGTTCCTCTCACCTTGGCCGCGGTATTCATCGTCATGGCAGCCACCGGCAAGGACTTCGACCGCATCACGCTTGGCTCCCTGATACTGGCCCTGGGGCTGCTGGTCGACGACGCGATCATCGCGATCGAGATGATGGTCGTGAAGATGGAGGAGGGTTACGACCGCGTCGGCGCCGCGGCCTATGCGTGGAGTCACACCGCCGCGCCCATGCTCGCCGGGACGCTGGTGACCGCGATCGGCTTCATGCCGAACGGCTTCGCCAGGTCCACCGCCGGCGAGTACACCAGCAACATGTTCTGGATCGTCGGCATCGCGCTAATCGCATCCTGGGTCGTCGCCGTAGTGTTCACGCCTTATCTCGGGGTGAAGCTTCTCCCGAACATCGAGAAGCGCGAGGGCGGGCACGAGGCGATCTACAACACGCCGCGCTACAACCGCTTCCGCAAAGTTCTGGGCCTCGTGATTCGCCGCAAATGGCTGGTCGCGGGAAGCGTGGTCGGCGCGTTCTTCGTCGCGGTGCTGGGTATGAGCGTGGTGAAGAAGCAGTTCTTTCCGACTTCCGATCGACCGGAAGTACTGGTCGAAGTGCAAATGGCGTATGGCACTTCCATCGAGCAGACGAACGCCACCACCGCCAAGGTCGAGGCTTGGCTGGCGAAGCAGCCGGAAGCCAAGACCGTTACCGCCTACGTGGGTCAAGGGGCGCCGCGCTTCTACCTCGCCATGTCACCGGAGCTACCCGATCCCTCATTCGCGAAAATCGTCGTATTGACGCAGAGCGAAGAGGCGCGCGAGACGCTCAAGCTCAGGCTGCGACAGGTGGTGGCCGAGGGCCTGGCGCCGGAGGCCCGCGTGCGAGTTACCCAGCTGGTGTTTGGCCCGTACTCGCCCTTCCCCGTGGCTTTCCGTGTGATGGGCCCCGACCCCGACAAGCTTCGTGACATCGCGGCGCAGGTACGCGCCGTGATGCAAGCCAGCCCCCTGATGAGAACGATCAACAGCGATTGGGGCGAGCGCGTGCCCACGCTTCGTTTTGTGCTCGATCAGGACAGGCTGCAGAGCATCGGTTTGACGTCCACTGACGTGGCTCAGCAGACGCAGTTCCTTTTGAGCGGCATCCCGATCACCGACGTCCGCGAAGACATCCGTTCGGTACAGGTCGCGGCCCGTTCTGCCGGAAACGCCCGGCTCGATCCGAGCAAGATCGCCGATTTCACGTTGATGGGAGCGGCCGGGCAGCGGATTCCGCTGTCGCAGATCGGAACGGTGGAAATCCGCATGGAAGACCCGATCTTGCGTCGCCGCGATCGCACGCCGACGATCACCGTGCGCGGCGACATTGCCGAGGGCTTGCAACCGCCGGACGTGTCCACCGCCGTCTGGAAGGAGCTCCAGCCCATCATCGCGAAGCTGCCGTCGCGCTACCGGATCGAGCAGGGCGGTTCCATAGAGGAATCCGGCAAGGCAAATCGCGCCTTGGCCCCGCTGTTTCCTATCATGATCGCGCTCACGTTGATCACGATCATCGTCCAGGTGCGCTCGATCTCCGCGATGACGATGGTGTTCGCAACCGCACCGCTGGGCCTCATCGGGGTCATTCCAACCTTGCTGCTGTTCCAGCAGCCGTTTGGCATCAACGCGCTGGTCGGGCTGATCGCGCTGTCCGGAATCCTGATGCGCAACACGCTCATCCTGATCGGCCAGATCCGCCAGAACGAGAAGGACGGATTGGCGCCGTTCGCTGCGGTGGTCGAGGCCACCGTGCAGCGCTCCCGTCCGGTCATTCTGACGGCGCTCGCCGCCATGCTGGCGTTCATTCCCCTCACTCACTCGGTTTTCTGGGGAACGCTGGCGTACACCTTGATCGGCGGAACCTTCGCAGGGACGGTTCTCACCCTCGTGTTCTTGCCGGCTTTGTATGCCATCTGGTTCAAGATCAAGCCGGTCGCGAAGGGCGAGCACGCCGCTCCGGAGATTCGAACGGAGCCTATCCCTGCCTAGTAGAAACCATTGAAAGGCGTTCCCATGAAGATCGAAAGCAAGGACACCCTGCACTACAAGACAGCGCTCGTTACAGGCGCCTCGTCAGGCATCGGCGAAGTCACGGCGGAACGCCTCGCGATGACAGGCTACAAGGTCTACGGCACCAGCAGACGCGCAGCCAAGGCGAGCCAGCGATCGTTCGAGCTACTGCCCCTCGACGTGACCAGCGATGAATCCGTCGAAGCCACCGTCAGGGAACTGCTGCGCTTAGAAGGCCGCATCGACCTGCTCGTGAACAACGCCGGCTTCGGTATCGCTCCGGGCGCAGCGGAAGAG
>Ga0184619_10000302_pt1 | contig 16628 bp, 16 predicted proteins | sample PLM0_60_b1_FD_133146 | JGI IMG/M metagenome (GOLD analysis project Ga0184619, IMG submission 133146) | Groundwater sediment microbial communities from an aquifer in East River, Colorado, USA - PLM0_60_b1 | ecosystem: Environmental > Terrestrial > Soil > Riparian zone | place: USA: East River...
CGCTAAAGAGCGCTTGGTAACCGCTGGCTGTATTGTAATAGCCGGTTGTGTTGTTAAACAGCGTAAAAGCACCGTTGGCCGTGTTGAAGGTACCGGTTGTGTTGTGGAAGAGCGCATCCAGACCCACTGCCGTGTTATCGAAACCGGTGGTGTTGCTGTAGAGCGCTTGAAGTCCCTCGGCCGTGTTCTCGTGGCCGGTGGTGTTGAGATAGAGCGCTCGGAAACCATCGGCCGTGTTCTTGAAACCAGTGGTATTGCTAAAGAGCGCTTGATACCCGCTGGCTGTATTGTAATAGCCGGTTGTGTTCTTATTGAGCGCATTAAACCCCAGTGCCGCATTACTGACGCCGGTTGTGAGGCTGAAGAGGGCATCTTGCCCCTCAGCGGTGTTGCCATTGGGATAGCCTCCGTCCGGTGCCGGAGTAACCCCGAAAGCCTTCGGGGCCGGCGCAAGCGCGAAGCAGCAGAGCGCCAGCAGGAGAACTGTCAGAAGTGACCCGCCTTCGCTAAAGCTACGGCGCGGCAAGGGTGAGTGGCTGATTGAATTTCCGATGGGTCGAGTTTTCATATTTTTTGTTTCATTTTGTGTTGAGGTTAATTGTTGACTGCGTGAACTGCTCTCCGGTTCCGCGCGGAACCGGAGACCGCCCGCAGAAGGCGCATCCACAACCCGCCTTCGGTCGCCGCGGCGACCTACGCGTGGCAAAGAGTGCGATCTCATTTCGGCTGACTCGGGGCTCCAGTTGGATCTGGAGATCGCGTAAAGCGGCGGTCCCAGCCCCGAATGCTTTCGGGGTTGAAACGTCGGGTAACGTCATCGAGCGCCTTCGTAGCAAACGCCGCTCGAATGTGTCAAGTCTGAAACTGAATGGCGGAAGGGGTGAGATTATCCCAAGCTGCGCTTTGGCTCTGGAGTTTGATCCCGCAGGGGCGGGATTTTAACCCTTGCACGTAACGCGCCCCACACCGGCAAGTGAATAGTGATAGGTGAGAAGTGATAAACCCTGGCGCAGAGGAACAAGGGCCGACTTCTCACCAGTCCACCTCCCTGCCACGCCGTAGCTTTAGCGAAGGCAGGTCACTAATCACTTGCCTAAGAGCGGAGGGGGTGGGATTCGAACCCACGAGGCCTTTCGGCCTGCCGGTTTTCAGGACCGGAGCCATCAACCACTCGACCACCCCTCCATCCGAGCGCGTTATTCTGACATCAGCATCCAAATGAGCAAGATGGATGCGGCAGGTGGATCGGCCGCTCCGCCGGGCGATGGTAATTTTAGGCGCCGAAGGCGCATTATTTTAACATCGAGCAGGAGACTGCTCGATCCACCTGCGTCGCGTATGATCGAGCTCGACAGTGAAATATGTTCATGTGAACTTGTCGCGTGGCCGACAGGACGCAACGAAGAACCGGACCGAAACGAAAGTACAAGCCGGTCATTGAAGAAACTGCGCAAAGCCATATCCCGATACATGGCCGTGGCGCGTCGTGGAGTCCGGCAAACCGGTTCGAAAAGCTGCATATCGCTGATGTCGATGTCGATCTTGACGACGAGCAGGGGCGGCCACAACGCACGACACAGTTTTTTCGCGATGGATCGAAGACGATTATCTCGCACAATAACAGCCCCGATGTCGGTTTCGAGACGAGCTTGAATCCATATCGCGGTTGCGAGCACGGCTGCATTTATTGCTACGCGCGGCCGACGCACGAGTATCTGGGGTTTTCTGCCGGCCTGGATTTTGAGAGCAAGATCATGGTGAAAACGGACGCGCCGGAATTATTGCGGGCCGAACTCGAATCGGCGCGCTGGAAACCGCAAGCGCTCGTGATGAGCGGGGTGACCGATCCTTATCAACCGATCGAGAAGAAATTGAAAATCACGCGCGGTTGTCTGGAAGTGCTGGCAAAATTTCGCAATCCGGTCGCGATCATCACCAAGAACCGGCTTGTGACACGGGATGTCGATCTTTTGCGTGAGCTCGCGCGTTACAATGCGGCGGCGGTGAATATTTCAGTGACTTCGCTCGATTCGAAGTTGCAGCGCGTGCTGGAGCCGCGCACATCGCCGCCAAGTGCGCGTCTGGAAACGGTTGCGCAATTGCGCAGCGCTGGGATTCCGGTTGGCGTGATGGTTGCACCGATTATTCCCGGATTGACCGATCACGAAGTTCCGAAAATTCTCGAAGCGTGCGGGAAGGCCGGCGCGCAGTTTGCCGGATACACAATCGTGCGTTTGCCGTGGGCGGTGGCGCCGCTCTTTGAACATTGGCTAGAGGAACATTTTCCAGAGCGGAAAGAAAAGATTCTCGGACGCATCCGGCATTTGCGGGGCAACGGCAAGCTTAATAATTCTAAATGGCACACGCGAATGACGGGCGAGGGAATCTTTGCTGAACAAATTGCGTCGCTATTTGAAGTCAGTCGCTGTCGCGCTGGAATTGGCAAGCGTCCGCAGCTTTCCGTAGCCTCGTTTCAAAGATCGACAACGCAGCTCAATCTCTGGTAGGGCGCGACCGCCGGGCGCGCCGATGACCGGCGGCTCGGCGATCCGTCCCGTTAATCGCGCTGTTGGCGATGGGGAGATTGTAGCGGCACATGTATAACGACGTGTAGAGCAGACCAAGGAACGCCCAGTTCAATCCGGCCCGCGCGCGGAAACCGGGCGGGATGCGGGATGAAAATTGGCGTGTCAGCGTTAATCGCCATGGTCGGCAAGGATGCGCTGAAAAGATCCGGCCACGCAACGTCGAAATAATTCTCGCGGACCCTGATTTGGAGTGCGCGGACGTGTCTGCGCTTTAAAAGCGGCAACATGTTGCCGCACTCCAAACTCGTACGTCACATGGCTGCGGTTACGAAATCCAAATCGTCTTGATGTTGGTGAACTCGCGGATTCCGTGTGCGCCAAGTTCGCGACCGAAGCCGGATCGTTTCACGCCACCGAATGGAAGTCGCGGATCGGAAGCGACCATGCCGTTGATGAAAACCATTCCGGCATCGAGTTCGGATGCGAAAAGTTCCTTTTCGGTTGGATCGCCTGTCCAGGCGCTCGCTCCGAGCCCGAATGGGCTGTCATTTGCAATCTCGATCGCGTCGTCGGCGTCGCGCACGCGAAAAATGGAGGCAACTGGACCAAAGACTTCTTCGCGGTAAGCGGGCGCGTTTCTCGGTACATCGACAAGCACGGTCGGCTCGTAGAAGAATCCCGACCCATGGATTCGATTTCCGCCGGTCAACAATTTCGCGCCCGCGGCGATCGACTTTTGGACTTGGTCATGCACGCCACTGAGAATTTGTTCGGTCGCGAGCGGACCAATCTCGGTCGTCTCATCCAGCGGGTCGCCAACTTTCAGTGCGCCCATTTTCTCGACAAACTTTTGGACAAACTCATCGTAGATCTTGTCAGCGATGAAAAATCGCTTCGCCGCGATGCATGATTGACCGCTGTTCATCGTTCGCGCTTTGACTGCGGTGCTCAAGGCGGCTTCGAAATCCGCGCTCGGCATCACGATGAACGCATCGCTGCCGCCGAGCTCGAGCACGCTTTTTTTGATCTCGCGCCCGGCTACGCTGGCCACAGCGCTTCCCGCTTTTTCGCTCCCGGTGAGCGTGACCGCTTTGACGCGCGGATCGACAAGCACGGGCTCGACTTGCTCCACCCCGATGAGCAGCGTTTGAAAAACGCCTTCGTCAAAACCGGCGCGGCAGAAAATTTGTTCAATTGCGAGCGCGCATTGCGGCACGTTGGCCGCGTGTTTGAGCAGTCCGACGTTGCCCGCCATTAAAGCCGGGGCGGCGAATCGGAAAACCTGCCAGAAGGGAAAATTCCACGGCATGATCGCGAGTACCGGGCCAAGGGGCTCGTAACGGACGTAACTGCGCGCAGCATTCGTTTGCGCAGGTTCGTCCTCCAAAAAACGCTCTGCGTTCTCGGCGTAATAGCAGCACGCGCGCGCGCATTTTTCCACTTCCTCTGCCGCTGCGCGCAACAATTTGCCCATTTCGAGGGTCATCGTGCGCGCGAGTTTTTCTTTCTCTTGTTCGAGCAACGACGCCACCGCCATCATTAATTGCGCGCGCTTCGCAAGAGGTTCCCGGCGATGATGGGCAAACGCGCTCGCGGCGCGCTGAAGCCGTTTCTCGATCTCAGAATCATTGAGCGCAACAAATTCCTTCAGCTTTTCGCCTGTCGCGGGATTGATTGACCTGATTGCCATACTACTTAAGTAAACGGGCGTCGAAGTCTCGGCGAATCCGAAAATGTATTTTCACGATTGTCATGGTGGATCGAGCAGTCCCTTGTCCGCCAACGGACGGACTCGTCCCGTGGCGAGCTCGATGTCAAAATAAGGCGGCGAAGCCGCACTTTGATAGCATCGCCCCGGCAGCTGACGGGCCGATCCACCTGCTACAATCGCAGACCTTTCGGAATCAAAACACGATCGAGCAAATCAAAGAGCCACTGCACCAGCAGCGCCAGGATGGCAGCGGGAATCGCGCCCTGCAAAATGGTCGCGTGATCGTTCAAGTTCAATCCGCTCAAGATTGGCTCGCCCAGGCCGCCGGCGCCGATCAATGCCGCCAGTGTCGCCGTCCCCACATTGATCACCGCGCTTGTTTTGATTCCGGCGAGAATCGAGCGCGAGGCGATTGGCAAATAAACTTTTCGAAGTCGCGCTACCGGCTCCAGTCCGAGCGCAATCGCGGAATCGCGGATCGGTTGCGCGATATCTTGCAAGCCGGACGCGGTGTTACGCACGATCGGGAGAAGTCCATAAAGAAACAGCGCGGCGATCGCGGTGCGTGCGCTGATTCCAAAAAATGGCAGCGGAACGAGCAACGCAAGCAACGCGAGTGAGGGAATAGTCTGCACAACTCCGGTGCCGCCGAGAATAACCTGCCCAACGGCGCCGCCGCGGCTGGCCAGAATCCCGAGCGGAACTCCTACGATCACGGAAAGAAGCAATGAAAAACCGGCAAGCTCGAGATGCCGCAGCGTCCAGCGCGTAAGTTTATGCGTGAAAGATTCAGTAATTGTCGACGTAGCCCTGTTTTCGAAATACGAGCTGGCTGCGCGCGCATAATTTTTTGTGCGTTCCGCTTTCGCATTGAGGCGAATCATTCGTGTTTCGTCGAGAGTTCCTTCAAGTTTGCGCAGCGCGGCGATTGCCGATGTTGGAAGCGAAAGCCGAAATAAGAAGACGGCGTCGTAGCGCGGAAAAAACTTCAAATCGTCCTTGAGCGCGAGCAGATCGTTCCCGGCGATCTTTGCATCCGTGGAGTAAGCGTCTTTCACATCGATCGACCCGCGCTTGAGCGCGGCATAGCCGAGCGCATGATCGATTCCGATAACGCTTCGCGGATTCAATTGGTAACGCCCGGCCAGCGGTCGCCATCCGTCCTGTCGATCCAAAAATTCGTGCGTGAGTCCGAGCTTTAACTCCGGATGTTTTCGCAGGTCACTGATCGTGTGCACGTTCAGTTTTTGTGCTTCCTCGCGGCGCATCACGAGCGCATAGGTGTTGTTAAAGCCGAGCGGTTTCGTCATGCCGACGCCAAACTTCGCCAGCGCTGCGCGCATAGCGTCTGGTGAAGTCGATGGTCGATCTTTCAAGATCTCCTCCGCGATTGTGCCTGTGTATTCCGGATAGGCATCGATTTGTTGCGTGCGCAGCGCTTGCCACAAAATGATTGTCCCGCCCATTCCTTCTCGATGTTCGGCAGGAATGCCCGAATCGCTGAGCGTGCGCTTCGCGATTTCACTGAGCACATAAGATTCGGTAAATTTTTTTGAACCGATGACGACCGGATCTGCGGATGCGACAGATGTAAGAGCGATGAAGACAGCAAAGGTGGATCGCGCTCTTCGAGCGCGATGGTAAATATTGCGCGCCTTCGGCGCGGTCTTATTAACATCGAGCGCGGAGCGCTCGATCCACCCGCGGCGCGCCCCCGCCACGGTCGCCACGGCGACCAGGACGGGCGGGCTCAGGTCGCGCCCTACCAACGCTGGGTAAAGCAGCGCTTTCATGTCAGGACGAGCATTCTTTGCGCGTTAATGAATTCGGACACGAAACTGCTGGCTGGTTTTTTGCGCAGATCGACGATCGAACCTTGTTGGACAATGCGGCCTTCATTCATGAGCACGATTTCATCGCCGAAATAAGCGGCTTCAGCGAGATCGTGGGTGACGAGAAGGGCTGTTTGTTGCAAGCGGGCAAAAATCTCTTTCAGATCTTTTTGCAGCGAAGCGCGCACGAGCGGGTCGAGCGCGCCAAGTGGCTCATCCAGCAACAGCAATTCGGGCGAAAGCGTGAGCGCACGCATCAAGCTGACGCGCTGACGTTGCCCACCGGAAAGCTCGACCGGATAGCGTCCGAGCAAATTTTCGGGAAATCTTGTCAGAGCGCACAATTCAGAAAGCCGTGACTGCAATTCGTCATCGCGTTTTCCGAGATGTCGCGCCATGAGCAGAACATTTGCGCGCGCGGTAAGATGTGGAAACAGGCCACCTTCCTGAATGACATAGCCGATCCGGCGGCGCAACATGCCGATCTTGTCGTGCGTCATACGCGAGCCGTCGAAATCGATTGTGCCCGAATCGGGTTCGACTAGTCCGATTATGAGACGCAGCAGAGTCGATTTGCCGCAACCGCTCGGCCCGATCAAGACTGTAGTCGTGCCGCGTTCGATCGAAAGATTTGTCGGATGCAGGGCCGGAACGTCAGGATAACTTTTGCTAACGTCGACAAGTTGAACCAGCGCGCTCATTTAGAGTAGCGCAAGCCTCTGGCTTGCGCGCTAGACTAAATCGCAAGCGAGACGCATGCGCTACTTTTGCTTTAGCCGCGGGCGTTGACGGCGGCCGGGGTCAGCGACCCGCGCCTACAATACGGTGAAATAAAAAATGCCAAACAAGCGCGCGTCGTCCGTCCACATCCGCACAAATTCAAATCCCGCAGCACGCGCCAGAGCAGTGAAACCTTCTGGCGTGTGCTTGTAAGAAAATTCGGTAATGATCTTTTCGCCGGGCCGAAAACGAAATACATGACCGGCGATATGAACGGTCTGATCGGCTTCACTGATGAGATATATCTCAATCCGGCCTTCGCTTGAATTGTAGATCGCGTAATGGCGCCAGCGGCCCGGATTAAAATCCGCGCCGAGCTCGCGGTTTGCCCGAACGAGTAAATTTACGTTGAACTGCGCGGTCACGCCGACGCGGTCGTTGTAAGCGCGCTCGAGAACATGTCGATCTTTCTGTAAATCGACGCCAATCAAAAGAGCGCCGTTTTTTTCGCAAAGATCGGCAATGCGCCGCAAGAATTTAATGGCTTCCTCCGGTTCAAAGTTGCCGATGGTTGATCCGGGAAAGTAAACGACCTTGCGTGCCGCGTTTCGCTGAGGCGCCGGCAAAGCAAACGGCTCCAGGTAATCGGTGCAGACGGGCAGGATTTCCAAACCTGGAAAGAGGCGGCGAAACAGCGCAGTTGATTGACGCAGTTGCTTGTTCGAGATGTCGATCGGGATGTAAACCGCCGGCGCCTCCAACTCTTCCAGGAGAATGCGCGTTTTTGTGCCGGCGCCCGTGCCAAGACCAATCAGCTCACTCCGCGGGCCGATGCACTGCGCCATTTCGTGAGCTTGAAGTCGAAGAATCGCGGTCTCGGTTCGAGTAATGTAATATTCCGGCAGGTCGCAGATTTTTTGGAATAACGCCGCGCCGCGCTCGTCGTAGAAATATTTGCACGGCAGCGTGGGCGGCCGGCGTGAGAGACCGGCAATTGCTTCAGAAAGAAAATCCGATTTCGCCGGCTCGAGTTCGAGCACGGCGGTTCGGCCGGACTCGTGGTTCATGAAGGGTCGCGCGCGATTCGAATCCCGGTGAACTGCCAGCGTTTCTCGGGCGGAAAGAAATTGCGATACGTTCGGCGAATGTGCGCGCGCGACGTGGCGCAAGAGCCGCCGCGCAGCACGTACTGATTGCACATGAACTTGCCATTGTATTCGCCGAGCGCGCCCGGCACCGCGCGATAACCGGGGTAAGGTGAATACGCGCTGCGCGTCCACTCCCAGACATCGCCGAACATTTGACTAAGATGTCGCTCTTGTGCCGAAGCGCTCGATGCTTGCGGATGAAAGCGCTCGTTTTCGACAAAATTCCCCGCGATCTCGCAATCGAGTGCCGCGCGTTCCCACTCAAATTCGGTCGGCAAACGCGCGCCGCTCCAGTTTGCGAACGCGTCCGCTTCAAAATAACTCACGTGCGTAACAGGTTCGGATTTCTCCACCGGACGGAAGCCGGACAGTGTAAAATTCCACCACGCGCCGTCGCGTTTCACCCAATAAAGCGGCGCCTGCCAACGTTGTTCGTTCACCGTCATCCAACCAAGTGAAAGCCAAAATTCCGGCCGCGTGTAACCGCCTGCTTCGATAAATTCGAGATACTCGCCGTTTGTGACGAGACGGCTTGCGAGCGAGAAAGGCGGAACCAGCGCAGGGTGGCGGGGACCTTCGTTGTCGTAGGAAAAGCCATTGCCGTCGTGCCCAATCTGCGCGGTTGTTTCTGCGAATTCGACGAAATGCTGCGGCAAAACGTTGCGCGTTTCGATCTCGATCTTGCGCTCGCGAAAGACGGGATAGAGCGGATTTTGCGCGAGAACGTGTTTGATGTCGGTCAGCAATAATTCCTGATGTTGCTGCTCGTGATGAATGCCGAGCGTGAGGACCGGCTCGATCTCGGCGAGAAGTTTTTCGTCGGCCTCGGAGAGGAGATCGTCGATGTAGCAATCGATCGATGAACGATAGCGATGGGTTTCTCCAACCGTAGGCCGCGAGATCAATCCGCGCAGATCGCGGCGGTGCATGTCGCCCGCGGCATTGTAATACGAATTAAAGAGGTAAGCGTACTGCGGAACTTCCGGGTGGTAGCGCGGTATCCATTTTTTCAGGACGAAGGTTTCGAAAAACCATGTGGTGTGGGCAAGATGCCATTTTGTCGGACTCACGTCGGGCATCGATTGGACGACGCAATCTTCCGGCTCCAATCCGTCGCACAGTTGCGTGGTGAAATCTCGGACTTGTCGAAAACGCGCGAGCAAAGGTTGACTGCGCGACGCGCTCGCGCGCAGGCGCGATTGCGCGGCCGTTGTTTGGTCGATCGCTGGGGCCGTGATTGGACTCAAGTAATTCCGCCTTCCTGTTCGAGTTCTTCTCTGCGCGCCTCAAGCATTTGATCGTGGGCCGCTTCTTCCAATCCGTCGGTGACGAGTTGTTCACCTAACGTCTCGTCTTCCTCAACGCCGGGCCGCGGCGCGCGATGTCCCGTTGAGCTTGCGACCACGTTCCATTCTTCGGTCACATTTGCGTTCTGCTCGGTTTCTTCCGGGGCCGAGGCATGCTCGACGCCCATCAATTCCTTGCGGGCTTGATTCCAATCCGCATCTGTGAATTCGTTCGGATCGCGCTCGTCGATCATCGCGATCTCACGGGCGCGTTTTTCCACCGCCTCCGGAGAAGGCACGCCTACTCCGTTACCGTGCACCGAAATTTTCCCCGATCCTTCTCGTGGGTAATCGTTCATATAATTGAATACGCAGGACGTGTGCGAAATGGTCTGGTGAGAAGCTTAACGTGGATTATGCGGATGCGAAATGCCTTTTGTCAGTATTGGTCCAAAAGGCAGAGCCCGTCGTGAAATGAAGATTCGGGAAAGAATGTTGCGGTTGCAAAGCGGCGGGCATATCGCTTACGACGAATACGGCGATCCACAGGGCGTGCCCGTTTTCTTTTGCCACGGCTGGCCGAGCTCGCGCACGATGGCTGAATTAACTGACGCGGCCGCGCGCGATCTTGGCGTTCGCATCATTTCTCCAGACCGGCCCGGCATCAGCGGTTCGGCTTTTCAAGCCAACCGGAAATTGGTTGATTGGCCGCCCATCCTCAAAGAATTGGCCGATCATCTTGGCATTGGTGACTTTTGGATGCTGGCAATTTCCGGTGGCGCGCCATACGCCTATGTGACGGCGTGGGAAATGCCGCAACGTGTGCGCGCGATTGCAATTGTGAGCGGCGCGGCGCCGATTGTCGATCTTAGCGACCAGAGTGGGTTGCTCAAACTTTACCGTTGGATGCTCGCGGTTTATCGAACGCATCCGAAGCTCCTGCGAACGTTGTTTTATCTGGCGCGGCCGTTTGCGACCTTTCGCATGCCGATCCGCTACGGCCGGGTGCTCCTGAAACTTCTGCAACCGTGCGACGCGGAGGCTTTGCGCGATTCCGCTGCGTTTGAAGCATGCTTTGAAAGTCAACGGCGCGCATGGCGCGGATCGGTGCAGGGCGTGATGGCCGACGCGCAAATTTACGCGCAGCCGTGGGGTTTCGCGTTGGAAGATGTCGATGTGGCGGTTCGTCTTTGGCACGGAAAAGAAGACCGGGCTTTTTCATTTCGCGTGGCGGAGGAAATGGTGAAGCGATTGCCCAACTGTGAAGCGCGTTATGTCGATGGAGCAGGTCATTATTCGCTGCCCATTCGGTACATGCGCGAGATTCTCGCAGATTTGATTTCGCTGTAGCCACCGCCCCTCGCGCCCCCGCAAAGTGGGTGGATTCGAGCAGTTCCCCTGACGCGCCGTAGCGCAGCGAAGGCGGCTTGCTCGATGTTAAAAGTTAGGCGACGAAACCGCACTTGTTTGGCATCGCCCGCGGAGCGGACGATCCATCTTGCCGCGTCGGCCAGACGGGCAATTAGAATCGCAGCCGACACGGCTGACACAGATGGTTTGCAGCCGGCACGACTGCCTCTACAGTTCGCCGTGGAAGATTTCACGGGAGGCGCAATTCACGATCAACCGGCGCGGCGACAATGGACTGTCGATCCGCCATTTGATGAGCGCGTGCGGCAATTGGTGCGCGATTGGGGCGCGGCAAAGTCCCCGGAGTTGATCGAGGAAATGATCGTGACGGCGCTGAAAATAGCGCGCGATAAAATGTCGGTGGCGGATCTCAAGCTGATCAATCGCTCCGTAAAAGAGATGCGCTACGCGGCGAAGGTCTTCGCGCCATTTCATCATTTTCGGAAGGTTGTCGTTTTTGGTTCGGCGCGCATTTTGCTCGGCGCACCCGAATTGGAAGTGGCGGAAGATTTCGCGCACGAAATGGTCGCGCACAACTACATGGTCATCACCGGCGGCGGCGAAGGCATCATGGGCGCGGCGCAGCGTGGGGCCGGTCGCGAACACAGCTTCGGGCTTAACATCCGTCTGCCTTTCGAGCAGCGCGCGAACGAAATTATCGAGGGCGATCCGAAGCTGATTAACTTCAATTACTTCTTCACCCGCAAACTGAACTTCGTGAAAGAGACGCACGCTTTCGCGCTTTTTCCCGGCGGTTTCGGCACGCTCGATGAAACCTTCGAAGTTCTCACCCTCATGCAAACCGGCAAAGCGCGCGTCATTCCCGTAGTGCTGCTCGACCGGCCTGACGGAACCTATTGGCAGACGTGGATGAAATTTCTCACCGAGTACTTATTCAAGATCGACTTCATTTCGCCGGAAGATTTTTCTTTGTTTAAAATCGTCCACAACGTGAAAGAGGCGGTGGAAGAGATTGTGCAGTTCTACAAGGTTTATCACTCTGCGCGCTGGGTCGGGGAGCAGCTTGTCATTCGCGTCTGCCAGCGCTTGTCGAACAGCGCAATCGCCGATCTTAACAGAGAATTCACGGACCTCGTGAGCGACGGCCAGATCGTGCAGGGCAATGCGATGCGTCAGGAAAAAAACGAGCCCGAGATTTGGGATTTGCCGCGACTGATTCTCACGCCGCACCGCCGCAGTTTCGGCCGATTGCGGCAATTGATCGACGCGATTAACTCCTCGTCAATCGCGTGACCCAAGCTGCGCGGTTCTGACGGAAGCGAGTGGCGGAGTCGCAGGGTTGGTCGAGGGAAGCGGGCTCGCTTTCCGCGTTCGGCTCAGCGAAGCATCGATTTGAAGCTTCGCCTCCATCATGCGGCCGAAAGAAAAATGCTCGCGGGCGTAGCGCAGGCCGTTCGCCGCACAGTGCGCGGCCAGTTCCTGATCGGAAAGAAATTCGAGGATGGCCGCGGCGAGCGCCTTGATGTCCCGCGGCTCGACGAGCAATCCGTTTTGCCGGTGCTCGATAATTTCAGGAATGTCGCCCACTTTCGTCGCCACGACGGGGCGGCCGCTGGCGAACGCTTCGCGCAGCACAATTGGCGACGCTTCAGTGTCCAGAGAGGCAATTACCACCATGTTTGCGGCCGCGAGGATATCGGGTGTGTCCCATCGGTAGCCGAGCATGATGATTTTGTTTTGCAGTCCCGAGTTGTAAATTGCCTCTCGTAATTCTGCTTCGCGGAGCCGATTTCCCGTACCCTGACCGACAACAATAAAACGCGCGTCGGGACGTTGCTCTAAAATAATCTGCGCCGCTTTCATGAATCGCTTTTGTCCTTTGTCGGAGCGAATCATCCCGATGTTTGCGATCACCGGTGTGTTCTCGGAAAACCCCATCTCACGCCGGAATTTCATTCCATCGCGTCCGGGATTGAACTTCGAAAGATCCACCCCGGAGCCGATCACATCGATTTTATCGGGCGAAACCCCATTTTGCTCGACGAGCTGCTTTTTGATCACTCGCGCATCGGCCACGATTTTCGAGCAGCCGTACTTGAAAATGAAGGCGCGTGTCTTGTTTCCGATCGGATCAGTGATGCAGCGCGCGCGCGTCACAGGCATTCCAAAAAGAAAGAGCGGGAAACAAAGCCAGTGGTCCTTGGAGCTGAAGGTCTTGATCAAGTCAATTTGGTGCCGGCGGCAGAACAGCCAGATACGCAGCGAGGCGATCGGATCGAGACGCCGGCGCAGACGCATCGCGGACGTGCGGGTGCCGAGTTCCTGCGACTTCGGAAAGACTTCGCTTTTCGGATCGCAGATCAGCCACGCCTGGTGCCCGTGAGCATTGAGCCAGTTGATCTCCAGACATGTGCGATATTCCTGACCGCCCCAACTTCGGCTGCTCTCGATGTAAAGTGTGTTCATGTTAGACCGACCATCGCGACCGCGCCCACGAGTGGAGAGGGACGCTCTTCAGATACTCGGACTAGATTGACTGGGTGTCCCGCGTTTTTCGAGAATATAATCGTGGATCGTATTTACGCTCCGCAGGGCTTTGCCAGCAACTTCGGAACTTGGCACGCCGACCCCGAAAGTTTTTTCCATGCTCACCACCAACTCGAGCGCGTCGATCGAATCGAGACCCAGCCCGTTCGGACCGAAAAGAGGGAGATCGTCTGCGATCTGGTCGACTGTGGTTTGCAGCATCAGATTTTTCACCAGCATCTCCTTGATGCGAGTGCGCAGATCGGGCTCGAACATAAATGGCAGGGCCGATGTTGTCGCAGCGGCAGACGCGCGTCAACCGTCTGATTGGCGGTAGCGCGACGCTCGCTCTGCGGAGCTGCCGATGAGATACGCGCTTCAGGCGGATCGGCCCGGCAGCTACCGTGGCGATGCCAAAAATATGTGCGGCTTCGCCGCCTATGTTGGCATTGAGCTCGCCACGGGACGAGTTCGTCCGTTAGCGGCCAAGGGACTCCTCGATCCCACCAGTCAGAGAGATCGGCAACTACACGTGATCGGCCTTATCGCCGGGCGTGATCGTCTGATTCAGATCAGGCGGTGCAGCGCTTGCGGCCGGGGGATTTTCAATCCGGGGCACAGTCGATTGGACGGATTTCACGTCCGACTTGTCGGCTTCCGTCTCCGATTTCCCGGCTTTATGCAGCTCGTCGCTGAATTCGTCCTTGGCCTTTTGAAATTCCTTCACCGCCTGGCCCATTCCGCGCGCAAGCTCGGGCAATTTCTTTGCGCCGAACAAAACGAGAATGATCAACAGAATGATGATCAAATCCGGCCCTGCCAAATTCATGAAACTGGCAATGAGGCTCATACCTAAACCTGAACATGAGACCGTTTGCCCAACTTGCAAGGAAATTCGACGGGGCAGGCATCCAGACTCGGTCGCGTTTGACAGGCGCCACTCCGTATGGGAAAAAGGTAATCCCGCCATATGCGTCCCATCTGGAAAGGCAGCATCAGTTTTGGTTTGGTGTATATCCCCGTGGCTGTTTACCCGGCCACGCGCGAGGAGAAACTTAGTTTCCGGCAACTTCGTTCCACCGATCTCAGCCCGATCAAGTACAAAAAAGTCGCCGAAGCGGACGCAAAAGAAGTCGCGGCCGACCAGATCGTGAAGGGGTTCGAGTACGAACGGGGCCGCTATGTCGTTTTGAAGGACGAGGATTTTGAGAAGGTCCGCATCGAATCGACTCATTCCATCGACATCACTGACTTTGTCGAAGTGGAACAGATCGATCCCAAGTTTTTCTACAAGCCGTATTTCCTGGAGGCCCAAAAAGGCGGCGAGAAAGCGTACGCGGTTTTACACAAGGCTCTCAGCGGGACGGGCAAGATCGGCGTTGCCAAAGTCGTGATCAGCAATCGCGAACACCTGGCCGCGGTAAAACCCGATGGACTGTTCCTCATCCTCGAGCTGATGCACTTCGCGAGTGAAATCCTCAGCGCGGAGATTTTGAAGAACGGATCGACCACGGCGGTCACGGATAAGGAACTAAAAATGGCGCAGGCGCTCATCGAGGGCATGTCCGTTCCGTGGGAACCTGAGAAATATCAGGATGAATACCGGACGGCGTTGCTGGAGATCATCGAGCAAAAGGCAAAGAACAAACAGATCGCGGGCAAACCGGCGCCCCCGCCGGCGCCGACCAACGTTGTCGATCTTGTCAAAGTTCTCCAGGAGAGCCTGAGCCGCACTCAATCGATTAAGCGGAAGCGCTCCAATGGCCGTTCCACCGCCACGCTGGTGAAGCAGAAGAGACGCTCGGCCGCGTAGGATAGATGCGGTCGGCGGCCTAACGAGAACAAGATGCTTGCACCCAGCTATTTTGCAAAAGTAGCTGTCGGTCAGCTACCGCTGGCGGGAGCGCAACAATGCAAGCTCTCAACACTCATCTCTCAACTCTCAACCGATTGAGTACGCCGGCTCGCGGTCAGCTCCATCGCCTGGTTAGGCGTCGCTGCCGCCTTGTCGTGTGGCTCACCCGTGACGTATGGAGCGTCTGAGCCAGTCCCCGAAACGTGTCGGGCCGAGGCGCGGGTGATCGCCTGGCATGAGGCTTTGATCGTTCATCTCTATGCCGAAGTAGAGCGCCTTGGGATCGGTGATTACCGTCCGTGCATCCCCGGTTGCGGTCAGGAATTGCCGCACGAGGTCGTCTTGCCGAATCGGTTCGGGACCGGCCAGATCGAACGTGCCGTTCAACGGCTTAGCGAGGGCCACATCGGCCATGACGGCGGCGACGTCATCCGCCGCAATGGGCTGCATCAGAACCGGTGGAAGCCGAACCGTCTGCCCTTCAGTCGCCGATTGAGCGATGCCGCCCACGAACTCGAAGAACTGCGTAGCACGCACGATCGTGTAAGGAATCGGGGAAGCCTTGATTAGTTTTTCCTGGGCCATCTTTGCGCGGAAGTAACCACTCGCGAGCAGGCGGTCGGTGCCGACGACCGACAACGCCACATGATGGCCGACGCCCGCGGCAGCTTCGCCGGCGAGCAGGTTGCGACCTGATGTCTCGAAAAACGCCAGGACTGCCTTGTCCTCCCACGAGGGCGCATTCGCGACATCGACGACCACCTGAGCGCCGGCGAGCGCTTGCGCCAGTCCCTCGCCAGTGACGGTGTTGACACCCGATGAGGGTGATGCCGCCACCACCTCATGGCCGTGTTGACGAAGGTTCGTCACGACCTTTTTCCCGATGAGTCCGCTTCCACCGATGACAACAATTTTCATGTTTGAATCTCCTGTGTCGCCCATCGCGGGCGCTAAAAAAGGCTACTTGCGTTACTTGGCCGGAAGCAGTGCCGGAACACCCTGGTTTTTCACCAGAAACACGACGAACTTCGCCGGCCTGCTGTCGCTCGCGTTGCGTCCGACGATGTGAACGTCATTTGGGCCTTCATAGAATCCTTCGCCGGCTTTGAGCGTGACGGGCTCGGCGCCTCGCAACTGCATCACGATCGAACCCTCGAGCACGTAGACAAAGGCGTGCGCATCGTGTCGATGGATTTCGTCAGCGCCGCCAGGCGGGTAGGTGACCGTAAGTACGAGACCTTCTTTGCCGGGAATGTCCGTGAGGGGCTTGGACATGATTTCTTTTACGTCGGGAGGTGGAGCAGCCGCCGCGAATTGCGCCGCGAGCGCACAAGCAGCGATTGCGATAGGCACGATGATCTTTTTCATGGCGACTTCCATTGGCTTAGCTCAGATTTGCTTTTCTTTCAAAGCCTAACGAGAAAGAGATAAGCCACGACTAGCGTTGAACAACATTACGGCGGGAGTGTGTGAGCGTGAAGACGCGAATCGCACTAGGGTAGCCGGGCACCTGGATGAAATCCAGGGTGTCGGGGCAAACACGCTAAGTTATTTAGCCAAGGGGCCCGTTGCCTTCAGCGATTGATTAAGATGGTGCCCTGCCTCACTCTTCCCGCAGCAGTTTGGATGGATCGACGGCAAGCGCTCGCAA
>Ga0184619_10000303_pt1 | contig 16625 bp, 17 predicted proteins | sample PLM0_60_b1_FD_133146 | JGI IMG/M metagenome (GOLD analysis project Ga0184619, IMG submission 133146) | Groundwater sediment microbial communities from an aquifer in East River, Colorado, USA - PLM0_60_b1 | ecosystem: Environmental > Terrestrial > Soil > Riparian zone | place: USA: East River...
CAATCGCGCCGTACAAGTACCCGCGGCGGGTCGAGTTCGTCGACGCCCTGCCGCGCACCGAGACCGGAAAGCTGCAGAGGTTCAAATTGAGGGAGCGCGCATGATGCAAATCCTCCAGCCGCCGGAATGGGCCGCGCCGCGCGGCTTTGCCAACGGCATCGCGGTCAGGGGCGGCACGACCGTCTACATCGCGGGCCAGGTAGGCTGGACAGGCGCGGGCGCGTGGGAAGCAAAGGACTTCGCCGGCCAGTTCGGCCAGGCGCTGCGCAACGTCATGGAAGTCCTGGCGCAGGCGCGGGGGCGTCCCGAGCACATCGTCCGCCTCACGTGGTACGTGGTCGACCGCGGCGAATATCTCGCCGCGCTGAAACCCGTCGGACAAGCGTACCGGGAGATCATGGGCGGGCATTACCCGGCGATGAGCGTGGTGCAGGTGAGCGGGCTCGTCGAGAGCCTCGCGCGCCTGGAAATCGAGGCGACGGCGGTGATTCCCGACTCATTCTAGACTGAGGGCAAGGCGTGAAAATCAGCATCATCGGCGGCGGACCGGGCGGACTGTACTTCGCGCTGCTCGCGAAGAAGCGATGGCCGCGGTGGGAGATCGCGGTCCACGAGCGCAACCGCGCCGACGACACCTTCGGCTTCGGCGTGGTGTTCTCCGACGCGACACTCGGGACGTTCCGCGACTACGACCCGCCTTCGTACGAATCGATCCGCCGCAGCTTCGCCTACTGGGACGACGTCGAAATCGTCTACAAGGGCCGCACCCTGCGCTGCGCCGGCAACGGCTTCTGCGGCTGCTCGCGCGTCACGCTGCTCAAGCTCCTGCAGGCGCGTTGCCGCGAGCTCGGCGTTGAGCTGCGCTTCCAGGCCGAGGCGAATGTGGAAGACTTCCCGGACAGCGACCTCATCGTCGCCGCGGACGGCATCAATTCGCGCACTCGCGAGGCGTACAGCGAGCACTTCAAGCCCTCGGTCGACCTGCGGCCGAACAAGTTCGTGTGGCTGGGCTCGACCAGGCCGCTCGATGCCTTCAAGTATTTCTTCAAGGAGACCGAGCACGGCATCCTGCTTGCGCACTGCTATCAGTACGAAAAGGGCGCGAGCACCTGGATCATCGAGACCAACGCCGACACCTGGGAGCGCTCGGGCTTCGACAGGATGGACGAACCGCAGATGTTGCGCGCGCTGGAGCTCCTGTTCGCCGACGAGCTCGGCGGCCACAGGCTCGTCGCCAATCGCTCGCTGTGGCGCAATTTTCCCAACATCCGCAATACCACCTGGGTCATGGACAAGGTGGTGCTGGTGGGCGACGCCAAGGCCACTGCGCACTTCTCCATCGGGTCGGGCACCAAGCTCGCGATGGAGGACGCGATCGCGCTGTTCGACTCGCTGCGGAGCGAGGGCGGCGTCAAGGGCGCGCTCGCGCTCTACGATTCGCAGCGACGCGAGGACGTCGAAAAGACGCAGCACGCGGCGGACGTGTCGCTCGCGTGGTTCGAGAACGTGCGCCGCTACTGGGGCATGGACCCGCCGCAGTTCGCTTTCGGCGTCATCTCGCGTTCCAAGCAGATCACCTACGAGAATGTGCGCCTGCGCGATCCGGAGTTTCTCGAAGGCGTCACGCGCTGGTTCGCGAACACGGTCCTGCCGCCGGGGTTCGAGGTCCACATGCGCAACCCGCCGCCGCCGATGTTCACCCCCTTCGCTCTGCGCGGCATGCGCCTGGAGAACCGCGTCGTCGTCTCGCCCATGGACCAGTACATGGCGGTGGACGGCGTGCCCGACGACTGGCACCTGGTGCATCTGGGCAGCCGCGCCGTCGGCGGTGCGGGGCTGGTGTTCGTCGAGATGACCTGCCCCTCGCCCGAAGCGCGCATTTCGCCGGGATGCACGGGCCTGTGGAACGAAGCGCAACGCGATGCATTCAAGCGCATCGTCGATTTCTGTCACGCGCAATCCGGCGCCAAGCTGTGCATGCAGCTCGGCCACTCGGGGCGCAAGGGCTCGACGCAGCTCGGCTGGGAGCGTATCGACCATCCGCTCGAGTCGGGCAACTGGGAGCTGGTGGCGCCTTCGCCCCTTCCGTATTACCCGGAATCGCAGACACCGCGCGAGATGACCCGCGCCGACATGGACCGGATCCGGGACGATTTCGTGCGCTCTGCCCGGTACGCCGACGCGGCCGGGTTCGACATGCTCGAGCTGCACATGGCGCACGGCTACCTGCTCTCGTCCTTCGTCTCCCCGCTCACGAACCTGCGCAAGGACGAATTCGGCGGGCCGATAGGCAACCGGCTTCGCTATCCAATAGAGGTGTTCCGCGCGGTGCGCGCCGTGTGGCCCCAGGACAAGCCGATGTCCATCCGCATTTCCGCCACCGACTGGGCGCCGGGGGGATTGTCGGAAGAGGATCTGCTCGCGCTCGCGCGCGCCTTCAAGGAGGCGGGCGTCGATCTGATCGATGTCTCGACCGGCCAGGTCGTGCCGCACCAGAAGCCGGTATACGGGCGCATGTACCAGACGCCGTTCGCCGACAAGCTCCGCAACGAAATCGGGCTCGCCACGATGGCGGTCGGCAACATCACCAGCGCCGACCAGGTGAACACCATCGTCGTTTCCGGCCGCGCCGACCTGGTCGCGCTCGCGCGCCCGCACCTCGCCGATCCCTACTTCACGCTGCACGCCGCGGCGTGGTACCAGCACCCGGGGCAGTTCTGGCCCAAGCCCTATCTACCGGGACGCGACCAGGCGTACCGGCTCGCGGTCCGCGACCGGGAAGAATGGACTGCGGGACGCCAGGCGACGAAACCGCCCAGCCACGAAGTGAAGGACGAGCAGCACGAGCATCAAAGCGGCAGCGGACCCGGCAAGAAGGCCGCTTGACGACTTGCCGGGCTGTAGGGCTTAGTCTCCCCGCGGCACCAGCGCGAAAGCACGCAGCGCAGAACCCGTACCGCCGAGAATTCTCAAAGGCGGCACGACGACAGCGAATTCATACGCTTTCGCCTGCGCCAGCTCCTCGAGGTTCAGGTTTTCGATGATGAAGATGCCGGAGTCGGCGATGACGCGCATGTGCACCGGAAAGACCTGGAATTTCGGACTGGTGACGATCGGCGGACGCATTTCGAAAGTCAGCGTGTCGTCTCCGACGACACGCGCGCCGTTCTTGATCAGGAATTCAGCGCCGTCGAGGCTCGGCCCGGGCGAGTTCGCTCCCGAGTAGAGGCTCGGGTTCGCCTTGAAGTACTGGCCCCAGCCCGTGCGGATGAAGACCGTGTCACCCTTCTTCAGTCTGACGTCTTGGCGCGTCGCCGCCCGCTCGAGATGCGCAGCCGTGATCTCGAAGGTCGCGGGCAGCGGGCTCGAGTCGCCTTGAATCAGCGTCGCAACGTCGAGCAGGATGCCGCGGTTCAATAGCAGGTCCGCCGGAAACTTGTCGATCGAGAGGTTAGCGCCGACGCCGCTTGCTCCGATCCCGTCGGAGTTGCTCGTCGCGGCTGCGGCATCGAGTCCGCCGAAGAGCTTTCCGTCCCTGCCTATATGCCCGATCGCGTCGATGCTCGGGGCGCCGTGCTGGCCGCTGAAATGCTGAACCTCGGCGGTGAATGAGAGCTGCCCGCCGTCGCCGAAGGTGCCGCGCGTGTTGGCGTGCGTCGCGCTCAGGGCAAATGAATAGAACGGATTCACCGACGCGACCGGAGAGCTGATCTCCCAGTTGTGGGAGAGGTCGATCAAGCGCGCTCTCTTGAGCGTGCTCAGAAACGATTGAATCCGGGAATCATCGTCGGCAAGCGCCGGCGCAAACGGAGTCAGGCAAAATGCTGCGAAGGCGCCCACGAGTACGGCGCGGGCGGTGTGACGGTAGGGCGCGACACGGCAGGGGTCGATCATAGGTTCGGACATGGCTTTTCTCCCTCCTTGGGTAACGTTCAAGGAACGACACAAAAATATCTATTCGAGCTTAATACGGGTATCCCTGGAAAACAAACCGGTGCAGGTTGAGCGACTTGGCCCGAGCAGAAGGGTCAAAAGAGGAAGGCAATGCCATCCAGCTCGGCTTCCGAGTTCACGAGATCCACCCGCTTGGCGGCGACCCTGAGCCCCGCCGGGGTGCGTCGCAGCCGGTGCTCGACTGAAGCGCCGAACACGCGCTGCCGCTCCTTGCGGTATTCGACCAGCACGAGCGAAGACCCGACGCGCAACTCGCTCCCGTCGGACCCGAGGATCATGACGTTGCCGACCTGGTGGCAGGTGCGCGCTGCGGGCAAGCGCGCATGCGCGCGCGGATGAGCGTATTGACGCACGCGGATTTGGAGAAGGGTGCGGTCGTCGAAGATGATGGAGCTGGTGTTCCAGGGATCCAGCTGACCGCGCTCGAGCGGCACCCAGTAGGTCGCGTCCTCCGTGAACAGATCGAGCCACGCGTCCAGGCGGTGCTGGTCCAGCAGCCAAGCCTCACGGAACAGGAGTTGCTCCGCCTCGCGCAGCGCCGCGTCGCTCGCTACGCCGGTACTTTCGATTGCGCCCATGCCGCGTCTACTCGGCCGTCATGTAGCGCAGCCAGGCTGCGAACTGGCTGCGGATAGGGAGCTCGCTCGTGCCGGTTGCGCCGCGGCGGGTCCTCCCGGCGTCGTCGGAGTCGCCGCCGTAGCCGCGCGCGAGGTAAACCCAGTCGCCCGCCTGCGCGGTAAGCCCCTTCTGCACCCGTTCGTAGACTTCCAGGTCGTCTGTCAGGACCCACGATGCGGTGCCGTTCACGACGTTGGCGAACGCAATGGTGTCGCGGTACATCTGCTCCGGCGCGCCCTTCAGGCGGAACGAATAGGTGTACACGATGGTGCGATCGACGGCGAGCGGGTGCACGATGCGCAGCTGCCGGAACTGTCCCATGAACGAGCAGTTGGGATAGACGATCGAGTTCCAGCGGGTCACACCCAGCACTTTCGCGGCGCGTTCCTTGCCGATCTTGTGTTCCAGGCGCTCGCGGTAGCCTGCGAACACGGGGTTGTCCATGCCGACAACGAGCCGGCTGTCCGAGTGGTAGTCGGCCATGTATCCGTGGCCGAAGTCCGTCGTCCAGATGCCGATCGATTCCCAGATGGCTTCCGGTGCGCCGTTCTGGCGCATCTGCCGGATGGCGATGTCGGCATATCTTTCCGGCTGCGCCGGATCGGGGGCATCGCGCGCCGCCTGCACCGAGGAGGCATGCACGTAGTTCGGGTGCAGGCCGTCGAGATGGTTTTCGAGCACGAGCTTCCAGTTGCCGTGGTAGGCGTGCTTGAACACGCCGCCCGCGACCTCGACTTCGCCGTCCGGCGCGCGGTCGACCATGTCGTCGAACGAGCTGCTCAGAGGGCCGAGAAAGTCGGAAAGAGTCGGGCCGTCTGCGGCGAGGGAAGCAAACAGAAAGCCGCGATAGGATTCGACCCGCGGCACGTTCACGAGGCCGAGCTCGCTCTTCTTCCGTTCGACGTCCCGCCCGTATCCGTGCGCAAGCGGCACGAAACGCAAGCTGCCGTCGGTGCGGTAGGTCCAGCCGTGGTACGGACAGACGAATTCGGCGCAATGGCCGCGAGCATCCTCGCAGACGGTGCTGCCGCGGTGGCTGCAGCGATTGATCATCACTTTCACCGTGCCGTCGGCGTGCCGCGCGACGATTACGGGCTCGCGTCCCATGCGAGTGGTGAGGAAATCGCCGGCTGCGGGGATCTGGCTTTCGTGCCCGACTACCAGCCAGGCGCGCCCGAAGAGGCGCTGCATCTCCAGTTCGAAGATCGCCGGATCGGAGTACAGCGCACGGTGCACCCGGTCGGGCCGGACCATCATCGCGAGCTGCTCGCGGCCGAACATCCCCATCGTGTTCTCCGAAGGCTGCGGCGCAGCGTTCCTGGATCGCCTCCGCTGCGATTGACAAACGAATGCCGTTCATTATTCTTCTACTTTGGCGCGCGATACGCAAGATTTCGCTCCGGCCGCCTGGTCGATACTTTTCTCCAAGGTCCGCGTGTATGGCAAGCATGCCGCGATGGCGATGATCTCCACGCTGGTCGTCGGAGGCGGAATCGGCGGCCTGTCCCTTGCCCGGGAGCTGACGATCCGCGGCCTACCGGTGACGGTCCTCGAGAAGGCCGCGCAGCTGAACCCGATCGGGGCCGGTATCATCATCAACCCCAACGCGATGAGCGTCCTCGAGCGAAACGGGCTGGCCGAGGCGCTGCGCCGGAACGCCTGGCCGTATCTGATGCGCGAGACCTGCGACCACCGCGGCAGGCTGCTTGCGGTCCGCGACTATCGTCCCCTGTACGATTCCGGCAAGCTCTCGACGGGCGCGCTGGTGCACCGCGCGCACCTGCTTGAGACGCTCTGCCGCGGCGTGCCGCGGGAAGCCGTGCGCTTCGGCGTCGTCGTAAGGAGCATCGATTTCGTGCCCGACCGGGTCCGGCTCGAGACGGAGCATCACGGAGTCTTCGAGGCGGATGTCCTGGTCGGGGCGGACGGGATTCACTCCCAGGTGAGGCGGCATGCATTCGGAGAGATCGAACCCCTCTACATGGGATACCGTTCGCATCGCATGGTCGTGGACAATGTCGCCGGGGTCCGGAATTTCACCGAGTTCCTGGGCCATGGCCGGCGAATCGGGCTCGTCCCGATTTCGGAGAGGCGGCTCTACGTGTGGACCACGTTCAATTCACCGCGCGATCGCCCGCCCGCCCTCGAAAGCGCGGACGCATTCCGCACGATGTTCGCGCAATTCACTGACGAGCGGATCAGGCGCCTTTTCTCACAGCTGCGTTCCTCCGATGAGATCATCACGACGGAAGTCGAAGAGATCAGGCTGGATCGCTGGACGCGGGGAAGATCGGTCCTGCTGGGTGACGCCGTCCACGCGATGACTCCCAATATCGGCCAGGGAGCCGGGATGGCGATGGAGGATGCGGCCGTCCTCGCCGCCGAGCTGGAGGGGGTTCACGCCAGCAGGCGGGGACTTGCACAGGGCCTGGAGAACTACGTCGCGCGGCGAAAATCACGGGTCGAGACGGTGATGCGGGTATCCCGCGAAGTGGGCGATGAGGGACAATTGTCAGGCGTGATCGGCTGCTGGCTCAGGAACCGCCGCGTGCACCGGGCGGGCCGCGACAGGGGAAAGATGCTGGCGGATCTCGAGCGTCTGCTCGCTTACCCAGACTAACTGAAAAGGAGAAGCGCATGGCGAGGATTCGGCATATCGCAATTACCGCGGAAGATCCCTTCGTCACCGCCGAGCTCTTCAAGCAGGGCCTGGGTCTGCGGGAAATCGGCCGAGGGGACAGCGACCTGGCGCGCGAGGTCTACCTCACGGACGGGTACATCAATCTCGCAATCGTGTGCTGGAAGCGCACAAAGCAGAATCCCAATCCCTATCCCGAAGGCTACGGACTCGACCACTTCGGCGTGCAAGTCGACGACCTCGATGCGGCGGAAGCCCGCGTCAAGGATACCGGCGCCACGCTCCAGCCCCCGCCCAAGGTGGATCTGTCCAAGCTGGGCGGCCGGTTCTTCTTCGAAAAGAAATACACCCTCGCGGGGGTGAAGTTCGACCTGTCGAGCCATGGTTGGCCGGTCGCACCGGAATGAGCGTGATCGCGCTGGAGGCCGCAGGGGTCAGGAAGGTCTACACCAAGAACGGCCAGACGCTGGAGGTCCTCAACGTCGAGCAGTTCATCGTCCTCGAAGGCGAGTTCATCACCGTGATCGGCCCCAGCGGCTGCGGCAAGAGCACGTTCCTGCATATCGTCGGGGGCTTCATCAAGGCGGAGGGCGGCAGCATCCGGGTGTACGGCGAAGAGGTGAGCGGGCCCGGCCCCGATCGGGGCATGATGTTCCAGGAGTTCGCACTGTTTCCGTGGAAGACCGTCGCCGGCAATGTCGCATGGGGCCTCGAGGCTCAGGGGGTGCCGCGACAACAGATCGAGGCGACAGTAGGGAAGTACCTGGAGATCATGGGTCTGGCTGATTTCCGCAATCACCTACCCGCCGAGCTTTCGGGCGGGATGAAGCAGCGCGCGGCCCTCGCCCGCGTGCTCGCCTTCGACCCCAAGGTGTTGCTCATGGACGAGCCGTTTGGTGCGCTCGATGCGCAGACGCGCGAAGCGATGCAGGAGGAGCTCACGCGCCTTTGGGAGCGCACCGGCAAGACGATCGTATTCGTTACCCACGACATCGAGGAAGCGGTCTATCTGGGAGACCGCGTCGTCGTCCTGAGCGCCCGTCCGGCGCGCATCCGGGAAGAGGTACGCATCGACCTACCGAGACCGCGGGGCCTCACGGTCAAGAAGTCAGTGCAGTGCCTGGAATACCGGAACTACATTTGGGACCTGATCCGCGGCGAGTCCGCGGAGGCGAAGCGCTAGCGTCATCCGCGCAACTACTGACGCGGCAGATAGCTCTCGTCGACCATCTGCCGGACGTCCACCGGCTTCTCCAGCCACTGCAGTTTCTCCAACATGAACTTCGACAGCTTTTCCAGGCTCGCCACGTCCACGCGCGCGGCGGGATCGCGCTTCCAGTCGGCGTTCTTCAGATAGATCTCCAGGGGCGTGCGCACGAACCCCGCCTTGTGGAGGTCGCGCTTGGCCTGGGCCGTGTTGGCAAGATAGTATTTCGTCACCGCGACATAGTCCGCCAGGAAGGCGCGCACCGTGTCCGGGTGTGCCTTGAGGAATTTCTCCCCGAACCAGATGTCGAGTAGCTCGTGGTCGTAGCCGACCGCCTCGACGGCGGTGAACAGCTTGCGCAGCCCGCCCCTAGCCATTTCCGCCGAGTAGAACGGCTCGACGAAGGTGCCGGCGTTGATCTTGCCTGTGCGCACCGCGTCGCCCATGCCGGGGAAGCCCATGGGGAAGATCTTCGCGTCCTTGTCGGGAACGACGCTCGCATTGAGCAGCCCGGCGCGCGCCCACAGGTCGGTCGCCGTCTTGATGCCGACTACGCCGACTGTTCCGCCCTTGAGGTCCTTGGCGCTGCGGACCGGCCCGTCGTCTTTCACCATGTAAGTGGTGCTGAACCACTCCTTGCCCGCTGCCTCCAGGCAGACGCTGGCGACGATTTTCATATCGACGCCCTGCGCGCGGGCGAAGATCACCGCGAGGCCCGGCGCCGTGCCCCCATCGAGCTCCCCGGCGAGAAAGGCTTGGAAGCGCTCCGGGTTGGCCTGAAACAGGATCTGCTTGAGCTGGTATTTCTTGCCCTGGTTCGGAGTCAGGTCGGGACGCGCGCTCATCAACCACACCTGCTCCTCGGCGGCGAAGCCGCGGCCGAAACGAATCAACGGCGGTTCCTGCGCCGCGGCATTGAAGGCACCCAGCGCGGTGACCGCGAAGAGCGCAGCGGGGAAACAGTGTGATCGCTTCACGGATCCTCCTTCAGACGTAGTAGGTTTCGAGTTTTTCCCAGTATACCAACCGGTCGCGCAGCACCACGAGCGCCTTGTCGAGCAGCCAGCCGAGCAGCGCGATCACCACCACCAGGGCGAGCATGCGGTCGGTCTTCAGGGACGCGAGCGCATAGATCACCTGGTAGCCGAGCCCGTCGGCGGAGCTGACCATCTCGGTCATGATGACCACGATCAGCGCGACCGGCAGAGCCACGCGGAATCCCGCGAAGATGAAAGGCACCGTGGCGGGAACTACGACGCGCCGCAGGATCTCTCCTCGGGGGGCTCCCATGTTCTGCGCCGACCAGAGCAGCACGCGGTCGACGCCACGCGCTCCGTGGCAGGTGATGATGACGATCGGGTAGAGACACTCCAGGAAGACCAGCGCCACCTTTGACAGGCTGCCGATGCCGAAAGCGAATATGAAGATCGGGAACAGGGCGAGCTTGGGTACCGCATAGGTCCCGGAGAACAGGGGGTCGAGCAACCCCGCAACGAACGCGGAGCGTCCCATCAGCATGCCGATGACGACTCCGGTCACCGCCGCCAGCGCGAAGCCGCCGAGTGCCCGGTGCAGCGAGGTCCAGGCCTCGAGCAGGCGGTCGGTTCGCGAGAAGAACTGACCGAATTCGTAGCCGATGTTCACGAGCGAAGGAAACAGCAGCGGGCTCCACAGGCCGCTCCGGGCCATGATTTCCCAGCCCGCAAGCGCCGCGCCGATCAGAACAAAGGGCACGAGCCGGCTCACGCGTCCAGCCCCTGCCAGGCGAGGAAGCGGGTGCGCGTGAGGCGGAGGAGGGAGTCGCTCAGGTAGCCGAGGATCGCGATGCTGAGCAAGGACACATACATGAGATCGAATCGCAGCCCGCTTTCGGCGACGCGGACGAGATGTCCGAGGCCCGAGTTGGCGTTGATCATTTCGGCGGCGAACATCACGATGAAGGACAGCGCCAGCGACACCCGCAACCCGGCGAAGATCAGAGGGAGGGCGCTCGGCACCACCACCCTGCAGAAGACCCGCCAAGGGCTTGCACCCAGGTTGAGCGCGGACCAGACGAGAATCTTCGGAGTGGACTTCGCGCCATAGTAGGCGTTGATGAAGGTCGGGTAGAAGCAGGCCAGGGCTATGATCAGGATCTTCGAGATGTCGCCTATCCCGAACCAGAGCATGAACAGAGGCAGCATGACGATCTTCGGCACCGGGTAGCTGAGGAAGATCATCGGGCTGAGCATGCGGTCGAGCACGCGCGAGATTCCGGCCGCCAGTCCGAGGGCGCTTCCCAGCACGGCGCCGATGGCGAAGCCGGGCACCGAGCGCATCAGGCTCGCGCCTATGTCTCCGTAGAGCTCGGTCGAGCCGAGAGCGGCGAAGAAATGCTTCAGGATTTCGAACGGCCCCAGGATGTAGGTTGGGAGCCCCCGGATCCACAGCAGCTCCCAAAGGAGCACCACGAAGAGCAACAGGCTTGCCCTGGCGAGAGCTACACTCATACTTGCGGCAAATCATGCTCGCCCTGAATGAGCCAGGTCAAGTTTGCGATCTCGCGCGCCGCACTTCAAAGCGCGCACTGGATGTGACTACGGACTGAAACAAACGTGGGGCAAGTCAAGAAATCCGAGGTGAAGGAGGCGATCCTAGCCTCCGCGCATCGCCTCTTCGGCAGGAACGGCTACAACGACACTTCGATTGCCCGCATCGCCGCCGATGCCGGCATCTCGACCGCCAACGTCTATGTGTATTTCCGCTCGAAGATCGAGATCCTGTACGCGATCTACGATCCCTGGATGCGCGCCCGCCTTTCGCGGCTGGAACGGGAGCTCGCGCGAATCCCCGATCCGCGCCGCCGGCTGAAAAAGCTCTTCCGCACTCTGTGGCGCGACATTCCTGCCGAGGACAACGGCTTCGCCAACAACATCATGCAGGCGATCTCCACGGCGACGCCCGGGACGGGATACAAGCCGACTCTGCTGCGCTGGATGGAGCAGAAACTCGCGGAGATGGTGACGGCGGCGCTTCCCGCGCAACGCCGCAGCTTGCTTGGGCGGGCCCGCATCGCGCATCTCATGGTCATGGCGTTCGACGGTTTCATCGTCTATCACCACCTCAATCCGGCAGGACCGTGCGACGGCGCCACCATAAATTATTTCTGCTCGCTGCTCCTGGGTGACTTTGCCGCCTCACCGAGGCGAGCCCGGAACTGAACGCTGATAGACTCGGACCATGAACAAATCTCTCGAGTCGGTCCAGGCCACGAGTGCATTGCCGGAAGAGGTGCACCGCCAGATGGCGGCGGTCGGCCCTGTGTGGGGCACTGACATCCAGAAGCATCGCGACATCGTACTCGCGGCCTACGCACCCCTCCTCGCGCAATCGCCGAAGGCGGGCATCACCGTTGAGAGCGAGCGGGCGTACGGCGAGCACCCCCGGCAGCGCCTCGACATCTATCGCCCGCAGAGCAAGCTTCCGATGCCGGTCGTGATCTTCGTGCACGGAGGCGCATTCGTCCGCGGGGACAAGCGGGCGAACGACGAGATCTACGCCAATGTCCTCTACTACTTCGCACGGAACGGCTGTCTCGGCGTGAACATGGAATACAGGCTTGCGCCCGAGGCGGCATTTCCCGCGGGCGCGCAGGACGTCGCCGCGGCGGTGGAGTGGGCGGACAGGCATGCGGCCGAGTTCGGCGGCGATCCCGGCCGCATTTTTCTGATCGGCCATTCGGCCGGCGCGACGCACGTTGCGACTTACGCCTGCGACCCGAACACGGGGGCGAAGCCCCCCGCGGGCGTTCGCGCCCTCGTGCTCCTGAGTGGCCGCTTGCGCGCCGATGCGCGCCCCGACAACCCCAACGCGGCCGGCGTGCGGGCCTATTTCGGAGACGACGCGTCGCGGTACGACGAGCGCTCGCCAGTCACTTGGGCCGGCCGCTGCACGCTGCCGGTCATGATCGCCATCGCGGAATTCGACAACCCGCTGCTTGACGTCTACGGCGCGGAGTTCTTCTGGAAGCTCGCCGCTGCGCGCGGTAGGGCACCGCGGTTCCTGCGCCTGCGCGACCATAATCACATTTCCATGGTCGCCCACTTCAACACCGGCGAGGACCTGCTCGGGCGAGAGATCCTGGACTTCATGGCCACGCTGCGCTGACTGTCACGCCCCCGGCAAGGCGAGGCGGCTCGAGCTGCCGCGGGTCTGAAATCGATGCCATAATCACGCAATCCCCTCGTTCGATCCGCTAATCATGACCGCCCCAACCAGATTTTCCGGCGTCCTCGCCCCGGTGGTGACGCCCTTCAAGCGCGATCTCTCGCCCGACCGCGAGCGCTACGTGCGCCACTGCAAATGGCTGCTCGCGAACGGCTGTCGCGGGCTCGCCGTGTTCGGAACGAACAGCGAGGCGAATTCGCTTTCCGTCGACGAGCGCATGGTCCTGCTGGAGACCTTGATCCAGGAGGGTGTTCCTGCAACGGCGCTTATGCCGGGCACCGGCTGCTGCGCGCTCACCGATTCGGTGCGGCTCACGGCGCACGCAACCGCGCTCGGTTGCGCGGGCGTCCTGATGCTGCCTCCCTTCTACTACAAGGGCGTGTCCGACGAGGGCCTGTTCCGGAATTTCGCCGAGGTGATCGAACGCGTCGGCGATTCGCGCCTGCAGCTCTACCTGTATCACATCCCTCCGGTGTCGCAGGTGCCGATCACGCTCGCGCTCATCGAGCGGCTGCTTAAGAACTTTCCGGGGACCGTCGCAGGCGTGAAGGATTCCTCCGGTGACTGGAGCAATACGAAAGCGATGCTCGACGCTTTCGCGAAATCCGGTTTCGACGTGTTCGCGGGAAGCGAAGTCTTTCTGCTCGACAACATGCGCTCGGGCGGCGTGGGCTGCATCACGGCGACCGGCAACATCAACCCCGCAGCGATCAACAAGGTCTTCGAGGGCTGGCGCGGCCCGAACGCGGATGCCCTCCAGAAGGACGTCACCGCGACGCGCGGCATCATGCAGAAATACCCGATGATGGCTGCGCTGAAAGCGGTCATCGCGCATTTCGGACGCGATCCGGATTGGGCGACGGTCAGGCCGCCGCTCGTCGAGCTCACGCCGGCGCAGAGCAAGGCGTTGATGGCAGAGCTCGAAGCGCGCGGCTTCGACATGCCGGGGCTTGCGGCGCCGGCGGTGGCGACCGCCTGATCGTTCCTTCAGGGAGGCGGTCCGTGGCCTCGCGAGTCAACCACGTCGCCATCGCGTCCGACCAATATGCGTTGGACGGCCGGTTCTACGAATCCCTCTTCGGCATGAAGCCGTCAAGCAAGCCCCGGCCCGCGCGTTCGGTCGTGCTGGGCGACGGCTATGTCGGCATGAACGTAATTCCGCGCCGCGACGGGCGCACCAGCGGGCTCGATCATTTCGGCATCGAAGTCGACGATGTCGAGGACACTATTGCGCGCATCGCGAAATTCGATTCGTCTTTGGGCGCCGTAAAGCGCCCGCCCATCCGCCCCTTCGCCGCCTACAGCGCGCACGATCCCGACACCAACATCTTCGATCTGTCGCAGAAGAGTTCGGGCCGGCAGAAGGACGTCTATGCCGAGAACGATTGGGTTCAGCCGCGCACGATCTCGCATATCGCGCTGCGTACGCGCCACGCCGAGCGTTGCGCCCAGTTCTACGCGGACGTGTTCGGATTGGCGCCGCTGAACCGGCCCAAGGACGGCAATTTCTATCTCTCCGACGGACGCGTGACGCTGATGATCATTCCCTGGAAGATCGCGGACTATTACGCTCAAGACCCCGCGCGCACAGGGCTCGATCACATCGGCTTCAAGGTGGAATCGGTCGCCCAGGTGAAGAAGGACATGGAATTCCTGATCGGTGAGAACCCGCACATGCGCACGCGTGCGCTCGGTTACGGCTCAGAAGGCGAAGCGCGCCTCAAGCTGTTCCAAAAATGCCCGCTCGGCTCCTTCCACCTGACCGACATCGAAGGCGTCCACATCGACGTGGCGGAAGAATGAACGCCGTAGCTCCCTCCTTTTTCTCAGTCGGTTCTTCGTATCACTCGTCGGTGATGTCGATCCAGTTCCCGTCGGGATCGGACATCTGCCATTTGCCGCTCGCCTGGCCCGCGAAAAAGCGTTTGCGCACATCGGATTCCGGGCTGCCGCCGAGTGGCACGCCGGCGAGATAGGGATTCATCCCGGCCACTTCCGCGACCCGCGCCTTGAACGCGTCCAGATTCTCGACATGAAAGCCGATATGGTCCGGACCCGGGCGCTTGACCGACATGCCCTCGAACACCGGAATCGACCAGGGCAGGACGGCGAGCGTCACCCGCCCGTCGGTTAGACAATAAGCAGCCGTGCCGGACTTGCGGCTCACCGGTTCGAGTTCGAACACGTCGCGATAGAATTCCGCGCATTCTTCCGCGTTGGGCGTGCGGATGGCGAATTTGTTGACGTAGCGGTCCTGGGCCCAGCCGCCGCCTGCGATCTCGGCATAGACTTCCTTGCGCGTGTCCTCTTTCTTCTGCGCGAGATCGAAGACATTGCCGTCGGGATCGTGGCCGCTATAGGCGGCGAAGGGCCGCGCCGAGGGCCGCTTCACGATTGCCGCGTTCTTGTGCTTCCGCTTCATGCGCTCCAGCACGGGTTCGACGTCATCGACCACCATGCCGAAATGATCGATTCCCTCGACATAGCCGTCGCGTCGCGGAATGAGGTTCAGACCCACATAGCCGTCGCCGATGGTGATCGCCGATGCCGGGCGGCCCTTGGCGGAAGACTTCAGCCCGAACACGGCCTCGTAGAACTTGCCGAGCGTGTTGTATTGGTGGCTGATGAGGGCCACGTGATTGATTTGGGCGAACATCGGAACTACCGGAATGGGAGACAGAACTTGCCTTGCTGCGTCGGTTGGAATAGATTGCCCTGTAATTTACCACCAACCCGCTCCGATCGCGCTGATCGGGAAGAAGTCGTGAACCGGCTTTGCCTTCGTGTCCTCGCGGCCCTCGCCTCGGCATCGCTGTCGACCGGCGCAGCGGTTAGGGCGCAGGACTACCCCGCAAGGCCGATTCGGCTCATCGTCTCGTTTCCCGCGGGCAGCAGCGATGTTCTGGGCCGGGCCTTCGCGCAGCACGCGGCGCTCGGCCAGCCGGTAGTGGTCGAGAACGTGCCCGGTGCGAACGGCGCGATCGGGCTCACGCGCCTGGCGAAGTCCGCTCCCGACGGCCATACCGTCGCGCTCGGCGCCACCACCAACCTCGCCGTCAGTCCCCACCTCAACCCCAAGCTTCCCTACGATCCGCTCAAGGATTTCGCGCCGATCGCGCTCCTCGCGCGCGTGCCCATCGTGCTGGTGGTGGGCGCGGCCGTGCCGGCGAGATCGGTCGCCGAGCTCGTCGCCCTCGCGCGCGCGCATCCCGGCAAGCTCAACTACGGCTCGATCGGCACCGGGTCCACCGGTCACCTGCTCGGCGAGGTGCTGCGGCGGAGGGCCGGCATCGACATCGTTCACGTGCCCTACAAGGGCGCCGCGCCGGGCGTGACGGCTTTGCTCGCGGGAGAGGTGCAATTCTTTTTCTTCCCGGTGTTCGTCGACGCGAGGGCGCTCGTCCGCTCGGGCGCGCTGCGGCCGCTCGCGCTGGTCGATTCGCGCCGCTCGCCGGTCGCGCCGGACCTGCCGACGCTGCCGGAGCTCGGCTATCCCCTGGAAGCGGCGGCCTGGTTCGCTCTGATCGCGCCGGCCGGCACGCCGGAGGCGATCGTGCAGCGGCTCGCCCGGGAGGTGCGGCGCGTCCTTTCGCTCGAGGCGATGAGGCGCTTCCTCGACGATCAGGGAATCGAGGCGGGCGACCTAGGGCCGGAGGCGCTCAAGGCCTACATCGCCTCGGAGCACGCCCGCTACGGCCGCATGGTGCGCGAGACGGGCGTGCAGGTCGAGTGATCAGATTGCTTGGAATGGGTCAGTCTTGATCTGACGAGAGCGGCGCGCTCGGCGCCGTGCTGCAATGTCCGAAAACGGCCAGACAAGGCCGGCCGCCGCGCTCATAATGCGCTCGTGATTCTCGACTCCCGCATCTGTTACCGGGCGCTCAAAGCGCGTGACGCCAGATTTGACGGCCGCTTTTTCGTCGCGGTCTCGTCGACGCGCATTTATTGCCGCCCGGTCTGCACCGTCAAGCCGCCCAAGCGCGAGAACTGCCGCTTCTTTCC
>Ga0184619_10000304_pt1 | contig 16593 bp, 16 predicted proteins | sample PLM0_60_b1_FD_133146 | JGI IMG/M metagenome (GOLD analysis project Ga0184619, IMG submission 133146) | Groundwater sediment microbial communities from an aquifer in East River, Colorado, USA - PLM0_60_b1 | ecosystem: Environmental > Terrestrial > Soil > Riparian zone | place: USA: East River...
ATCACGCACGGTGGGAAGCCCGTGATTGTGCTGCCCGGGCTGACGCCCACATCGGCGTTGACGGTGCCCGGGGCGCCAGCACAAGTCACCGTCGAGCCCGCCAGGATCCCGTAGGTCGACGCCCTGTTCAGTGTTGGTGCCGGTGCCTCTTGTGTCATGACGAGATCCGGCCCCACGAAGGGTTTCCCGCCGTTGTCGCACGCCCAGAAGACGATACCCGCCCCTGCCGCCGCCAGAACGACCCAGAGGCGCGCTGTTGAAAAATGGAAGGGAATGGACGACGCGGGACCGAGACGAATTTTCCGGTTCCACATGGGGCGATCCTCCGCAGGTGAGGCGCAGATCATTGAGACCCGACCCTTCGCGGCTGGGATTGCCCCTAGGGTTGCCCCGGCGACTTTGAACCTCGCTGATAATAGCTTTTACGACTCTCGCTGATAATCGCTCGTACGGAATAGCCCTTACGGAGTAGCTCTCTTACGGAATAGCTCTTGCGGAATAGCTCATACGGCGAGCCCTGGTCGTTACTAGACCGGTAACGGGCTCGTAACGAACGTTCGGACTTCCGTCGTAGGAGCGCGGCGCACTCCTTCAACCATCCACAGGACCACGCACCGTGCCGGCGAGCAGCCGTCTCGCGTGCCTCAGGTCGAGGACACCTAGCGTAACCGCCAGGCAAGCGCCGATCGCGGCCCACACCCGGGCGGCTCCGAAGGTCGTCGCAAGTGTCGGAAACAGGGACAGGAGCACCGCTCCAAGTATGGCGGCACCAGCCACGATAGCGCTGAATGCGGCGGCTTCTCCACGGGCGATCCAAACGGCACCGCGCAGAAGGGACACTCCATATAACGCGGCCCCTATCGCACCCCAAGCAACTGCGGGTCCCAGGCCCGCAAAGCGCGGACCGTAAAGCGTGGCCATAAGTGAGTCGCCGAGCGCAAACGCCCCAGCGCCCGCCACCACCGTTCCGGCGATGCCAACCCAAAGGATGTGCTGATCCTCTGAGGTCGTCGTTCCGTTCAATCGACGCGCTGCAGCTGGAAGTAGGAGATGAAAGAGCGCAGTCGCAGGCAGAAGGACTATCATTAGCACGCCCTTCACCGCGGCATACTGTCCTAAGGTCTCGGATGATGCCACTAGGCCTAGCACGAGCAGATCAAGATTGACCATTAGCGCGTGCGAGATGTGCTGAGCAAACTGGGACAAGTACTCTCGTCTCCTCACAAACACTTCCCGTACTAGAGCGTTGGTCTCGGTCAATCCCAACCCGGTAAATGGTTTTAAGCTCTTCGACGCCACCACAGGAACTATGAATGCACACGCATAAACAACGACTACGACATTCACGGTGACAGCTTCCGGCAAGCCGACTATGAGCAGTCCCAAGAGCAAGAGCTGCGCTGCGTTGCCAACCAGGTTGATCAGCAGCAACGTCCTCGGCATGCCATAACTCTTCGGGATCAGTGTCCCCAAATAGCTGCAGCCAAAACCGATCGTTACCAACAAGACTGCGCCGCTGGCCCGGATTGCCGAGCCGAACGTCAGTCCAGCGATGACGCCTCCCAAGACAGTCGCAAACAGCCACCCCGTCAGGTCGGAGGCGAGGGGTGCCAGCGCAGACACTGACCAGGCCGCGGAGGGAGGGCGCGTGATCGAACCTCCCAGTCGACTCACGGAAGTCAGGAACGGCACACCTAAACCAGCTGCGATCTGACCTGCCGAGAGTGCTGCGCGAACCTCACCCAGGACTCCGGGGCCCGCGAATCGCGCGAGCACAACAAAGAAGATGAAGGCGAGGGCTTTTGCTGAGCCCTCGGCGAGGAAGCTGGCGACAGCGGGGGCAAGCTGTCGCCAGAGTTTCTCAACCCGAACAGCCATAGGGGCGCTCACCCTCGTAGTCGTCGGGAGTCAGACCTCGGAGAGAGAGCTCGACGCCAATACCCGCTACCGCCGCGGGGCCGACGACCGGGTCGCATGAACGAAGAGAAAGTTGTTAATGTAATTGCGCGAGGCCGAGTCCTCTGCATATGGCAACTGATGTGTCGCCGGGGAGAATTGCTCGATCGGCCGTGGTACTCCCACCGCATCAAGAAACCATCCTCTGTAACCGAAGCTGCGCGCATAATTCAGGATGTCCCGCATATCGTGATCGAGATGGCGTTGCTCACACTCGATCAAGAGACTCGGACGGTCAGTCTTGAGAATTTCCTGCGCTCCGTGCAGGACAGCGAGTTCGTGACCCTCCGTGTCACACTTGACAAAAGTCACCGGTCGATCGCGATCGCTTAGCAGATCATCCAAAGGACGAACCTGTGCGCTGGCGACCTGAGCAGGACCGACGACTTGCCGGAAAGTTGCTCGGCTGAGCGTGACACGGTTTCCCTTGACGGGGATGCGGAGTTCCAGGACCGCGGCTGCGTCGGAAGCACCACAGTGCAGCACGGTGACCTGAGTGAACCCAAGCTGCGAAATGGCGGCTCGAAGGTATCGTACGCACTCCTCCACGGGGTCCAACGCCACCACTCTCCCACTCAATCCGACTCGCTTAGCTAGCCAAAACGTGTAAACCCCGAGGTTACTTCCGACATCCACGACGAGTTCGCCTTCGCTAATGTCCCCGAGAGCCCAACGCAGCTCTGGCTCGGTGAAGAGATACGCCTTGTATGCGCGCAGCCTGACGCTCTCCCTTGCGGGGAGTCGCGCCATCACCCACTCACGTAGCGTGGTTAGACGAGGCGTTTGGCCCGTCCCACGTCTTGAGCCGCCAAACGCGACCGCCGTCCATCCCTTTCAAGGCGACGGACCACGGGGACAAACACGTAACTGGAACTAGCCACTCCTGTTCTCTCTCTCCCGCAAAGAGGCAACCGATGTTCTTCCGAACCGGCGTCTTGCCTGCCGCAGCGAGCCCGGGTCACTTCGGCACCGTTGAACGAAGCAGCAGGCACGCACGCCGGCAATAGGGCTGGGGAGCACCGTGACACCGCTGCCCACTCACCCTTAGTAGTGTCAGTACCTTGACCATGTCCGGAAGCCCCTTCACGCACGGACTGTTCCTGGGCCCTTTGCGACTGTTGAAGTCGCCGAGATGAAAAAGATCCAGAAGAGATTGTTGTTTCTGAGGATCTTGACTTCAGTCAGGTTCACGAGAAGGAAGAACATCAAATAGGCAAGGGGCCACGCACTTCCTTCAATGCCAGTTCCGTCGCGAAGAAAGCGAAAGCCTCGCACCACCGCCTGAACATAGCAAACCAGGAAGACAGTGATCCCAACTGCGCCTAGATCGAGTGCGAGGTCCAGAAATCCATTATGTGAGTGAGGGGCTGACCATCCCACGGCCTGCCAAATACCCGCGTACTCCGCAGTGCGACCGCGCCAAAAGGCGTTAATGCCATAACCGAGAAACGGGTGCTCCCCGATCTTCGTCAACACAAGCACCCAAATCAATGTTCGTCCCGTGAGTGTCGGATCGCGCCCCAAGGCCGCAAGCACCTCTCCCCCCCTCCACCACAAAAGGACCGCGATGCCCGCAAACACGAAAGCGCTTACGCAGACCAGGAGCCACACCGGGATGCGACGCCGCCGAATCACTGGGATCACAGCAACGAAAAGAACGACGAATCCACCAATTACTAGTCCGCCAACCGACTGAGACAACACAACAAGCGCCAAGGCGACGAGCGCAAAAAGCCATGCCAGGGTCTTCCAAGTACGGAGCTGTTGGCTGCGAAGAATGAATACCAAAAATGCTAACGCCATCGCGTCGCCGAGATTGTTCTTGCGATCGAAGACGCCACGCCACGCACCCGTATACGCGCCGGGCTGTATTCCGTAGTCGGTCAGGAGGACGAACGCAATGGAGAGCACTGCAGTAACCCCGAGCACAACTGAAAGAAGCGCGAGCTGCTGACGCGGCGCAAAGCGGGTTCCGAAGTACGTTCCAAACAGCGCCGTAGCGCAGAGCAGCAGACCCGATCTCAGGGATACGTCGCGGTCAGTGGACCACGCTGCCGAGGCGAGAGCGAGTCCGGTCAGAAGCCACACCCAGCTCGATTGGCGAATCGTTCGGAGTACCTGGTCTCGGTGCTGAAGCACCAGAAGCCCCGTGACGGCGTAGGCAATAGCACCGGCCGCGCTCCTGACAGGATCAGAGTCCACTGTAACGTCCGAAATGCTGCCGGGGGAGTGCAGAAGCGGCAGCACCGCTCCGGAAAGCAGGAATATCGCCGCGCATACAAGTACTTGCTCAAGCGATTCACTGGCCATGCCGGTAGGGCGCGCAGGCGTCGACAGCGGATCGATCTCCTATGAGCTCATGAATTCGTTGGGTGTAATACGGAAGACACCGGCATCACTAGCGCCCGGCCTCGCCGTACGAGTCAATTCCGCCGACCCTGATGGGTTAGCCGCGCCGTCGGCGCAGAGGGGGGACCAGCCGCCCGATCTCGTTGCGCGTGGACGCCCAAAGCGAACTCAATCGGTCGAAGCCCTGGGGCGCCCTTGCCCTCTGTTCGCGAGCGGCCTCGCCGCCAAGGAGCACCAAGAAGGTGAGGAGAAACCCACCCAGAAGCCCTCCCAACGATTTCAGAGCGATGTGACGCCGGTCATACCTTAGCGCTGGGGCCGGATGTTGTATCAGCGAAATCGAGGGAGTGTTTCGCACGGCCTGCATGCGTGCCTGTTCATAGCCCTGCGTCAACATGCTGTATACCTCCTGACGCATCACGGCCTCCCGCTGTAACCGATCGTGCTCGAACACGAGTGCCGGACTATTCGGATACGAACGGTTCCGCTCGAGAAACCCTTGTAGGACAGCCTCCGCTCGACGAAGCTCCGCTCGCGCCGTGTCGACACGCTCCCCCAAAAAGCGGCGTTCCTGACCGGCCTGGAGCTGGAGCCTGTTCAGATTGAACTCGTTAACCAGTTCAAGCAGCCGCCCAGCGACCTGATAGGACAGGTCCCTCCACTTGGTCTTAATGTCCACAGAAACTATTGACGTCTGCCGATTAAAGCTGACATCAAGAATCTTTGTGTTCAGGGTTCTGATCGCCTCCGCGAGAGTCCTCCCTGGATCTCCCTCGTGAATGTCGTACAGGTCCACTAACGTGCCCCGAAGAGTGTCCACTCCGACCGCCACGTTGTACTGGGTGAGAGCAACCTCACGAAGGATGTCGGGGGTTGCCAGCAACTCCGCGTAAAAGTCTGGCGATTGGGATGCGTCAATACTCGGAAGCGAGACACCCAGCTGCGACGCAAGCCCTCCAATCCCTGCAGCCATCGTGGACGCGACGGGTGCGAAGGAGACCGTCGTCGTGTACTTCTTGGGAAGCACAAGCGCCACGCCAATGGTGGTGAGTGAGCAGATTAGCGGCACGAGTGCTAGCGCGCGTCGATGCTGAAGGACCAACACGGCAATCTGAAGTAGCGAGCCATCGGCTTCAGTACCTGCGGTTGTGGCATCGCGCGACGCAGACTGCAGACGCGCGGATACACCGGAATTAGAAGTGCGAGGGTCCGTCGGACCACTCGTAATTGCCTCACGTCCTTGGGACAAGGGAGAACTCATTTGCGACCCGGGTATACGACGATCCTCACCCACGAAGGGTCGGGGAGGCCTGCCGGGATCGGTGGTCTGGGGTTCACAGCGTCGAATGCCTCCGCGAAGAACGAGTCGACGGTCTGACTCCTGGACATGCCCTAGCTGGGGGCCTGACGAAAACGAGCCCTCAACTGCTCCCTAAGGTTGCTTATCTGCCTTTCTCTCTCCGCCCTCATCGTTGTTGCCATTCTGGCAGCAGACTCGAGATACGCGCCGTAGTTCGCCTTGATCAAACGTATAGCGTCAACCAGCGAACCGGGCTCGTTATCCACAAATTCGGCCCCTTCTCGAAAATATCTTCGAAGCACAGCATGGTCCGAGATTATCACTGGGCATCCGAGCGACCCGGCTTCCCACGCTCCAAGTTGCATAGTTGCCGAGCGGACTGTCAAACACACCGTGATGGAGGCCGTCGCGAGCAACTGAATGTAATCCCGACGTGGCAGAAAGTCTGTAAGATGAACGTTCTTCGGTAGCGAGATGTCACCTATTCGCTTCCGCACGGCGGTGTCTCGTCCGGTTATCACCACCTTGTATTCGTCGCCGAGGAGGCCTGCTGCCATGACCACTACTTTGAGGGGCTCATCACTGCCTCCAGACGCAGCCACCACGATTGGCCCATCTGAGGTACGCCTTGTAAGGAGTGACCCCTGAGACATGGACACAACGTAGTTGTCAACGACAGTGATCGGCGACGGCCATGGCTGAATCATGGACGCGATTTCGTCATTGTGTACCACGGTAAAGATCGCAGTCCGCGCAGTTCTCCTGAGCGCTGGGAGTAGCCACCTCCACCTGGCGAGGTTGATGGCGCCCGAGTGGATGTCGAGACCCCATGGGACTTTCGAGCGGCGCCAACCGCCGTGAATCACGATTGGCCCAAGCGAAGGAGGCACCTGCCATATAAGCAAGTCCGGGCGAACTTGCCCGATGGCCTTGAGGGAGCACTTCAGGTCCCACCAGTACCGAAGGGGAGCCCTGTCGAATACGCGCGCTGGTGCCTCAGTCGCCCCAGTGAAGATCACCCGAGCTCCCAGATCGGCCCCTAAAGCCTCTCCCCACGCGCTGGGTCTTCCCCAACCCACGTACAGCGCGTTCATACATTCCCCTCAACCCGCGCTCGTTCTAGTCGATACATAGCCCGCCGATTAGATGGCAATGATGCACTGCTCGCATCGAGATGAACTCAGGCGAGAGTGTGGCCGCACCTTAGACAGGGGGAGACGTTCGACGTCAGCGTCGATTAGTTAAGGAACCCACGGACGCCTTCGGCAAGGCGGACGACCTTGCCGCAGAATCTTCCGTCCCTAGCACGAGACCTCCAGACCCCTCAGCACATTTACCAAGCCACAATAGATGCGGCGGTATCGGGCGTCGCCACTGGAACTGAGCCGCACTAAGGCACCCGCTCCGTCAAACACCGCGATGGAACGAGCCCGCAAGTCCGGTGCCCTGTCGAGCGCGAGGAGGTAGGGATCCAGGCGGTCTGCAAACTGATCTGGCTTGGTGAAAACCCGCGCATCAAACTCGATCTCCAACCCCATACCGAACTCTCTAGCTCGAGCCATGGCGGAGTCCAGCCGCGTCGTCAGGACAGCCGGGTTGAAGAAGTAATTGGGCTGGAAGAATGCCTCGTCGAACCCGAATCGTTTCCAACTCGCGACTCCTTCCGCACCATAGTAGGGAATCCACAAAAACCGCTTGTGTGCTGCGTGAACGCGCTCCGCGACCAGTGATACGACTTGCTCTTCGTCTCCGGAAATCGCCTCATGCAACCAGTAGAACGAGTCGAGAGTCAAATGCTCGAACTTCATCGTCGGAAATCGGGCAAGCGCACTCCGCACAAATTGTGTAGTTGCACCGACCCGTCCTTCGATCGTGCCGAGGTCGTACCTCTCTCCGAAGAACCGCAGCGTGTCCGCTTTCGGTTCGGGGTACGGTATCGTCAGCGAGACGGCAACCCGGCGGCCGGCGTCACCGACTCGGCTCCCAACAGCTCCGACCGCTGAGTCGAGGCGCGCTAGCACGCCGCCTCCGGCGAACAGCGAATCCAAATACGCTTCCCAATCGGAGCCGGTGGCGTACGGCGGACCCAGCCACGTGATGAAACGCCCACGATTCGGCAGACGCTGGACAACATACATCACGCCGTCAAACAACCAAGCCTTGGGGCGACCCGACGTGTCCACCACAGCGATCAGGCGAATGAAATCTGCGGTGGAGTATGGGATCCTCCCCGCGTCTGCAGCGTAGGCAAGGATCCAGCGGCTGGGCGGGCCCTGGCCGTGGACCTGGCTCGGCATGCTAAGGCCCGCCACCAGTAAACCGGTTAGGGCTGTGCGGCTTGGCACTCGAAAACGGCCTCGAGTCCAGGCAGCCGGTGATCGGGTCTTCAGGCGTTCAAGACTCCGCATCTGCAACCTCCCCCGCTCCTCCACCATTCACACCGGGACGCGCCAGACTCACTCAAACTGCCGTCCCTCGCATAGCACCACAACGAGCTGCTCGGCTACCTGCCCATCCCAGAGACAAGCCGCTCATGTAGCGCTCGCGGGGCGACAGGAATTGAGCCACCGCTCTCGTCCGAGCGCGCCGGAAGTCGAGCCGACAAGACAACCGAGCAGCCCCTCTTAGCGCCCGCGAAGGACGTCCGCAGAAGAAGAGACGATCCGGATTCTGCCAACAGTCCGGGCGTTAGCGAGGGTATCGAGAAACCAGTCCACGGCGTCAGGGCTTGGCAGATTACGGGTATGCACAAGGAACACCGTGAAACGGTTTGGCTGCGCGGCACGTTTCCAGACGTCGAGGACGTAACGCGCATTGACACCATCTGATATGGTGACGTGACTCACGCCGAGAGCGATCGAGTCAGCTGCAGGCTGAGTCACCGGCGCCGCGTACACATACCCCTCAAAGACACGCGTGAAGGATCGCAGAAGAGTGCCTCGCCAGTTCCGGAGTTTCGTCGAACTGTTAAAGTTGAGCGAATCGGCCCAGGTACCGGGTTGGACAAAGACGTACGTAGGCAAACCGTGGGAACGCAGATCGCCGACGGAGCCCAGGACTTCCGACATAAACCTTAGATCGCCTGAAGGACTCGGACTGTGAGTGCGCGAATGCGCTGCGACTCCGAATCCAGCAAGTGCCCAGGCTCGAAGCTCACTCCAAGACGGCCGCCCGTATCTTCCAACCCACAGAGTGGGCACGGCAAGCTCGGCAACCAAGCCTCGATCCCGTAGTCTTCTGATAAAATCGCGGTCACTGGGCGGAATATCATCCACACGGATCAAGACTTGCGGCGTGGAGTCCCAAGAAGGAACGGCGGTATATGGGGCGGCAACCTGTGAGATCAGGCTCGCCGAAACGCGAACGCCCACCAGACTATCGCCTCCCGAAGTCCCGTCCGTCAGCCGCAGCGTTCCACGCACCGTATCTCCGAAGACTCGCCACTTCATCAAAGCGTCACCACCAGATGCCAGAACAAGCTCCCACTCGACTACGTCCTCAACAAGCCTGCCGCGGGCGAGGGTTGACTTCAAATCATGAGCGGGCGCGCCGTTCCAGTCTTGCACGTCGATCGCTATTAGTCTGAGCGGCCACTCGCTCTCTTCAGCCGGGTCTACACGCAGGAGTTGGATGTGATTGCCGAAGGTCTCACCCGTTACGTGCAAGACCCAGAGCCCAATAGTGTCTTCGGCGCGGACACCGGGACCAACAGGGGAAATCGAAGTGTCGAGACAGGCAATACCCGTGGCTAAGCCGAGAACGAGCCACCCTCGTCTCAAACCCCTCATCCAACGCTTCATCTCAACCTCCCACCAACACGCGCCCGCTGATGTACTGTATGATCGTCGACAGCCCTTCCGGGAACGGACCGCGTCGGGACATCGGCTCCGGCAGAGGACTGTTGAGCGCGAGATCGAGCTGCTCATCCGACCGCACCCAACGCAACCGACCTTCGGCTGCAAGGTGCTCATCAATAGCTGGTGCCGCCCCGGTGAAGACGCTCCAGACGGGAACGCCCAGGACAGCAGCCTCTCGGTTCATCGTCCCACCACCACCCACTACAAGGTCTGCCGCCCCAACCAATTCAGGGCCCGAAACAGCGCGTTCAGGGAACTCTATCCGAGCCAAGGCGCCCACGGCCTCCAGCAACTGCTGGCGCTGGAGCCGGTTTCGCGACAGGACCAAAGTACGCACACCAGGACGTCTTGATAAGCCGGTCAAAGCCCGTGCCCATAAACGGCTGCTGAGCGCCGCAGCGTAATGCGCTGTGTCCGCCGGCGGCCGTGCCACAACTAGAAAGTCGTCGTTGGAGGCGCCGAGCCTAGCACGCCCCTGGACTCGGTCGATGGGCCAACTATCTAGGTACAAGTTTTCCTTTAGGCCAGGGTAATAACGAGCGATCCGGCGGCTTAGTCTGGGCAGGTGAACGCCGCGAAGGATGTCGGGGAACCATAGGGAATCACAGCTGAGTGCCAGAACAACCTGCTCGGCGTGTTCGTAGTCCAGCATGCCGATCGCGCACACGCCAAGCGCGCGCGCCGCGAGGGACGCGCTGCGGGATGTGGATATGAGCAAACGCGGCCTGCCGCGCCTTGCGGCCCACATGAACAGGTGAGCCGCTCGACTGAATGTGCCAGCAACCTTGCGAGCGAGTCCCACGAAATCGCCGGCACCAACCGCATCGACCTTGAACCCGCGGTCTTCGGCGAGCTCCAAAGTCTGTGCTTGCGGCTTTGCCGTCAGGTGGACGTCCCATCCCTGGGCGACCACTGCCCGGATGAGCGGCTCGAGGAAGAGTACGTGAGGAGTGTTCTCAAAATCGAACCAAACCCACCCGGTCGCCATCGGAGCGGTGCTGGGGTTGGTCGATGGCTAGTCGAACCGAGCGCCGTCGCACAAAGCCTGGACGATCCGCTCCCCTGCCCCCCCGTCCCACCTTTCCAGCACAGGCGCAGGCGTGCGGCGGGACAAACCGTTCTGACAGGCAGCGACCAAGGCCTCGCGACTGGGCGGAAGGAGCTTGTTCGTGCCTTGGGTCAACGTTATCGGCCGTTCTGTGTTCGGGCGAACCGTGAGGCACGGGACTCCCAAAAACGTAGTCTCCTCTTGCACCCCGCCTGAGTCCGTAATGACAAGTCCAGCGGAATCTATCAGGCTTAGCATTGCCAGGTACGGTATCGGGTCAATCAAACACACTCCGCCAAGGCGGCGTGTCAGGTCCCATTGCTTCAGTTGTTCACGTGAGCGTGGATGTACCGGGAACACGACCTGACGCCGGCCCTGCACCTCCGCAAGCGCGTCGCAAAGCTCCCCAAGGACTGCAGGATTATCGACGTTCGACGGTCGGTGTAGCGTTACGAGAACGAAGGAACCAGCTCGAAGATGCAATTGCGCGTGGGTCTCCAAAGACCTTGCCGCGGGGAGTGCACGCACGAGTGAATCGATCATGACATTCCCTACGAACGCAATCCGGTCCCGGTTGATTCCTTCTCGTTCGAGGTTAGCGATGGCATCCCTCGAAGGAGCGAAGAGCAGATCCGCCAGGTGATCCGTTACAACCCGATTGTGTTCTTCGGGCATGCTTCTGTCGCCGCTGCGAAGCCCGGCTTCGACGTGAGCCACCCGGACGCCGAGCTTCACCGCGGCTAGCGCCGCAGCGACCGTCGAGTTCACATCGCCATAGACCAGCAACCAATCGGGCTTCAAGCGTTGGCACAACGGCTCGATCCGCTCGAGAACGGCCGCAGTCTGTGCCGCGTGGCTCCCGGACCCGACCCCCAGATTGAAGTCGGGCGCGGGAATCGCCAGTTCCTCGAAGAACGTATCAGACAAGAGGGGATCGTAGTGCTGTCCGGTGTGGACGATCGTGTGCGTGACGCAGGGTCGTGCAGCCAGTGCACGGGCAACGGGCGCCAGCTTTACGAAATTCGGGCGGGCACCCACCACCGAAGCTATCCTGAGCACCGCAGGGCTCTGCACTACGTCGAACCAACGGGCGAAGCGTGCGCCAGCCTTGCACCGCCGGTTGAGTGTCCCGCTACTTGGACGGCACGCCGCTCGCCGATAAAGACCTCCGCCAAGGCGTCGATTACTCGGTCCACTTGATCAATCGTCATCTCAGGAAACATCGGCAGGCTGAGAATCTCACCCGCCGCGCGCTCCGTCACTGGGAACGCCCCCACAGACACGTGCAGATGCCGGTACGCCACCTGCTGATGCAACGGGAGAGGATAGTGGAGTCCGGTCGCGATACCGCGACTCTGCAAGAACTCGCGCACGCGATCGCGCTCGGGGACCCGCACCACGAACAGATGATACACGGAGGTACCGCCCGGCGTCTCCGCGACGATTCGCACCTCCGGCACCGCCGACAACCGCTCCCGGTAACGCGCGGCGATGGATCGCCGAGCCTCGTTCCATTGCTCGAGGCGCCGCAGCTTGATCCTCAGGAGGGCGGCCTGGAGGGCGTCCAACCGCCCGTTGTAGCCTTCCACGTCGTGGAAGTACTTCTGGGCCTGTCCGTGCTCGCGAACTTTCCGCACAAACTCGAGGCGCACGGCGTCGGATGACGTGACCGCTCCCGCCTCGCCGCACGCGCCAAGGTTCTTGCCAGGGTAGAACGAAAACGCCGCCATCGCCCCCATCGTCCCGACCCGTCGCCCCTTGTACATGGCCCCGTGCGCCTGCGCGGCGTCCTCGATGACCCAGAGGCCGTGCGCCCGGGCAACCGTCTGGATGGGATCCATGTCCACGGGCGTGCCGTACAGGTGCACGGGAACGATCCCCACTGTGCGACGCGTGACAGCCGCCGCCAAGTGCGTCGGATCCATCAAGAGCGTGTCGGGCAGAACGTCGACAAAGCGAATCGACGCGCCCGCCTGGGTCAGCGCCTCAGTGGTGGCAATGAAGCTATTGGGTACGGTGATGACTTCATCGCCTGGCTTGATGCCCATCGCCAGGTAGGCAAAGCGCAACGCGTCCGTGCCAGAGCTCACCCCGACGGCTCCGGGCGAGTGGCAAAATTCCGCGAACTCGCGCTCGAACGCCTCCACCTCGGGCCCGCCGACAAAGGCTGCGCCGCGCACGATGGCCCGGAAGGCTTCGGTCAGCTCGCCTTCCAACGCCGCGTGCTGTGCTTTCAGATCGAGAAATGGTACTTGCATCGCCCCCTAGCCTTGCTCTGGTTCCTGTGTCGCTGGCTCGACCATGCGCAGCACCCGCGCCGGGTTGCCGGCGACGACTGCTCCAGCGGGGACGTCCCGCGTCACGACCGACCCAGCTCCGACCACGGCTCCCTCGCCGATCGTGATCCCGCCTAGCAGCACCGCTCCCGTACCGATCGCCGCACTCCGCTTCACCAGTGTGGGAATGACCTTCCAGTCCCGCTCCGTCTGCACCCGACCGCCAGCTGCCGTGGCACGCGGGTAGAGGTCGTTGATGAAGCTGACGTTATGCCCCACGAACACCTCATCCTCGATCGTCACACCCTCGCAGATGAACGTGTGGCTCTGGATCTTGCACCGCGCCCCGACCTTCGCGCCCTTCTGGATCTCCACGAACGTCCCGATCGACGTGTCGTCCCCGATCTCACAGCCATAGAGATTGACGAACGCGTACACCCGCACATTCCGCCCCAGCTTGACATCAGGGGCGATCCGCCGGAGCAGGCCGTCGCGCTCCTCAGAGCTCCACTCTCGGGTCAACGATGCAATACGGCGGGGGCCCCGCTCACCGGCACCGCGACGCCTTGCTGGATCGATTGCTGCGCCGCCTCGAGAATCCGCACCACCCGCCACCCCGCGATGCCATCCGACACCAGCGGCTCTTTGCCATTGATCGCCTGAATGACGTTCTCCACTTCGACCGCGAGACCCTCGCGCGTCTCGAGCTGGGGTGCGTGCATGTCCCCGGACCGGTAGGAGATCATCAACTGGTATTCCTTCTCGAGGGTCGGATCGGTGGCGATCGAAAACCCCTTGTCATACACCTTGAGCTTCTCGCTCGTCTCCATGTCGTCGTAGATCACCATCTTCTTCGACCCGCCCAGAATGGTGCGCCGGACCTTTGCCGGTGCCAGCCAGTTCACGTGCACATGCCCGATGAGCGACCCTTCATAGCGCACCGTCAGGTACGCGATATTCTCGGTCGGGCTGCCCCCATGAGCCGCCCCCGTCGCCGACACGCTCACCGGCTCCTGGCCGATCAGATAGTCCATGATGGACACATCGTGCGGCGCGAGATCCCATACCACGTTCACGTCGGTCTGGATCAAGCCGAGATTGATCCGCACCGAATCGAAGTAATACAGGTCCCCGATTTCGCCCGCCACGATCAGCTCTTTCATCTTCCGTACGGCCCCGGTGAACACGAACGTGTGGTCCACCGCCAGCAGCACCCCCTGCCGCTCGGCCAGGGCGCACAGCTCCTCCGCATGGTCGGTCCGCGTCGCGAGCGGCTTCATCACGAGCACATGCTTCCCAGCCTCGAGCGCCGCCTTGGCAAGCGGGAAGTGCGAGAACGAGGGTGTCGCCACGACAATCAGGTCCAGGTCGGAGCTCGCGAACAGCTCGGCGGGATCGTCGGTCACCAGCGGGATGCGGTACTCGGCCCCCACCCGCATCGCCCGCTCGTACCGCGTATCGCACACCGCTTCGACTTCGCTATACGGGTGCCGCGCGAAATTGCGCACCAGGTTCGGCCCCCAGTACCCGCAGCCGATAACACCGACACGAATCGATCGCATGGTCACCTCGCTCGCCCAGGGGTTCTCGTCACGCTGCCCGGCCAGAATTGAAGAGCACCACCGGGACCGTCTTGAACAGAATCTGCACGTCCAGCCACAACGACCAGCGGTGCACGTATTCCACGTCGAGCTCGCACATCTGGCGGTAGGTCAGGAGATTGCGCCCCGAGACTTGCCACAGCCCGGTCATGCCGGGTGGGACCGTCAAGCGATCGAACTGCCAGTGGTCGTAGGCCTCGAATTCGTATGCAAGGGGAGGCCGCGGCCCCACCAGACTCATTTCGCCGCGCACGACATTAAAGACCTGAGGAACTTCATCGAGAGAGGTTCGGCGGAGCCAGCGACCGACGCGCGTCACGCGGTCGTCGTCGACGAGCTTGTAGACCGGCTTTCCGTTGCCGTTGCCGTGACCGGCTTCAGCCTCCTGGCCATTGAGCATCTTCCGGATCAGCTCGCGGTGTGCGGCGTCCGAGGCACCATTGCGCATGGTCCGGAACTTCCATACCCGGAAGCGCCGCCCGCCCGTGCCGATGCGCTCCTGGCGAAAGAATACCGGGCCGGGCGAGTCGAGCTTGATGGCCACGGCGATCAAGCCGATCAGCGGGGCCGCCACTACCAATCCCAGCGTTGACCCCACGAGGTCGACCATTCGTTTCAGCAGCAGTTGCCAGCCCTTGAGGCTCGGCGCCGTCAGCTCGACCAGCGGCTGCCCGCCCCGCCACACCGTCATCGGATGCACCCCGGCAATCTTGACCGAGCGCGGCACCGACAGGACCTGGCAGCCACCGGCGAGCGACGTATCCACTACGTCACGAAACTGTTGCTCCGTGAGATAGCCCGAGATGACGACCGCCTGTGCGCCCGACGCATCAAGCACCGCCGGCAAGTCGCTCATCCGGCCCAGCGCCCCTGGCGCCGCCGGCACCTGTGTATCCACGAACCCGACGGGCCGGTAATCCGTCCCCGCCCTGAAGGCCGGCGCCTCGATCGCCTCCAGACAGTCCGCGCCCGGCCCGACGAACAGCACATCCATGCGGTCCCGCTCGGCCGGGAGCACCCACCCCACGATCCGGTCGATCACCCGTCGCTCGGCCAGCAGCCCCACCCACACGAGCAGCGTCACGAGGGTGTACTGAACCAGCACGGGCTCGAGCCCGCGCGTCCAGATCAGCATCCACAAGGGGAGCGCCGTCGCGAGCGCCGCACCGAGAAACAGCCGCTGTGAATTACGGCGCTGGTCGCCGCGGCCATAGTTCCCGGTAACCAGCAACCCCATGAACAAAGCCGCCGCATACTGCCACCCGTTCAGGATGCCCGGGGGTAAGAGAGCGTACGCTCGACCCGCCACCGCATCGCCCAGGGCTGCACTTTCTCGCAGCACGCGGACCAGCTCCCGCATCACCCCAAACGAGGCCAGGTCCGCCACCACCAGCACGACGAACCGCACCACGGCGAGCCGGAAATGATGCCGCAGGTTGGCCGGCGCACGGCGCTGCAGCCGCAGCCGCATCTCGCCCGGCTTCTCCACATGTAGATCAGAGGCGTCGTGCAGCACACGCGGCTCGGGCCGCGGCCAACGACGATGCTCCCGCGTCGCGGTACCGGCGGCGCCTTGCATCGCCACCTCGCGCACCATTCCGCCCGGGACGGGGTCCATACCCGTCAGTTATCCACACGGCCAGCGGTGCCCGCTGCCCGGAACGCATTCCGGACCGCGCGCACGACGCTCGCCGCCGACGGGTGTGGCTCGTGTTCGGCTTTACTACGGACCAGCAGCACGGCTCTACTCCCCGGGTTGAAGACCATCAGGCTTGGCTCAAGGGCTAGCCCCGGCCACCAAGGGACGGCTAACGTATCAGTAGTACCGCAACTTGACTAGAGTCGACGCTCAATGTGTGATCCACGTCACTTTGTCCCGGGGTAACAGCGCAACAGTCGTGCCCCGGATAGAGTAGTGCTCTCGGCTCTAGACCATTCGAGTTGTATCAGGTCTGCAACACTATGGGGGCAATTATGGATGGAAGCACGATGCCAAGAGCTTGACGGCCAGACACTTAGACGCGAGCTTGAGGCGCGCGTTCAGGCAAAATCTCATGAGGAGACGGCGTGCGAGTCCTCCTTAGCGGCGCGGGAGGCATGCTGGGCCGCGCCATCCAGCGCGTCGCGCCAGCCGCCGTCCAGCTGGTGGCGCTGCACCATGCCGACCTCGCCATCGAAGACGGTGCGGCCGTCGAGCGCGTGGTGA
>Ga0184619_10000305_pt1 | contig 16583 bp, 13 predicted proteins | sample PLM0_60_b1_FD_133146 | JGI IMG/M metagenome (GOLD analysis project Ga0184619, IMG submission 133146) | Groundwater sediment microbial communities from an aquifer in East River, Colorado, USA - PLM0_60_b1 | ecosystem: Environmental > Terrestrial > Soil > Riparian zone | place: USA: East River...
CTTTGCCGCGGTGGATGGCTTCGCGCGGGCCGGCAAGGTGAGACGGATCGCGCTGAGCTCGGCAAAACGCTTCCCCGGCCTCGACGATCTGCCCACCATCGCGGAGACGCTGCCGGGCTTCGAGCTGGACGGCTGGCTGGTCGTGGTTGCTCCGGCCGGCACGCCTGCTGACATCGTGACGCAGCTGAACTGGCAGATCGGGCAATTCCTGCGCAGCCCAGAGATTCAGCAGCGGCTCGTTGCATTGGGCCTTGCAATCAGCGGCACGGACACGGCGGAGACAACCGCGCAATTCATCCTCCAGCAGCAGGCGTGGTGGCGCTCCCTTGCGCAGGAGCTCGACCTTCGGCCGGAATGAACGACCGTTAATCGTCTCGCATTTGATCATGGCCCTGCGGGCATCGCTGCGTACGATCCTGGGCAGACGTGCAATGGAGATACCGAGCGGGCGCGGCGCGCTTGTCATTCGCTTGATCGGCACCAATCGGTGGGTTGGACGTTGATAGTCCGGTCATCGAGAGAACGGAAATGCCGATCGTCCATAGTGCCGTCGCCCGGGGGAGAAAAGGGGCGCCGCGCTTTGCAATCGACGCGGAAATTATCGCAGCAGCAGCCCTGCTGAGCGCGGTGCTTGCGGTGGGGCTTCTCACGGCGGCCGACTATGGGCTGACCGTTGATGAGTTCAACACCGACGACTACGGCCCCAAGGCGCTCGCCTGGTACACGAGCGGCTTCAAGGACCGGTCGCATTTCGAGACGGTCGAATTTTCCCTTTGGTACTACTGGCCGTGGTTTCACATGCTCACGGCCTATCTCCAGTCGTTTGATTTTGCCGACCGGGTCACGGTCCGACATGTCGTGACGTTCCTGGTCGGGCTTGCCGGCGTGGCTGCGCTCCTGCCGCTCGGACGGCTTGCGGTCGGCCGCTGGGCCGGTCTCGCCGCCATCGCGCTCTGCCTGATGACGGGTTATTTCTACGGCAGCCTGTTCTTTACGCCCATCGACGTCCCCTTTTTAACCGCGATGACGTGGGCGACGCTGGCCATCGTGATGATGACGCGGGAGGTCCTGCCGTCCTGGCGAGCGACAGCGGTCGTCGGTTTGCTCACCGGCTTGGCCATCGCCACGCGCACCGGCGGCATCATCACCCATGCTTATCTGTTCGGGGCGATGGTGTTGTGCGTCGCGGAATTTTTGGCCAGGCATGGCCGGTTGACCCTGCCCTATGTCATGCAGATGGGGGCGCGTTACGCGGCTGTTGTCGTCCTCGCGTGGATCACGGCGATTGCGCTCTGGCCGTGGCTGCAGATCGGCAATCCATGGCAGCAATTCAAGGTCGCGCTCATGCACTTTACGAACATCCCGATGGCGTATGAATTCTCCTATTGGGGCGAGCGGATATGGACTGACGGGTTACCCCGCTCCTACATCCCGGGTCAGCTCTTGGCCCGATTGCCGGAAGCGTTTCTCTTTCTCCTGGCCGTTGCGTTCCTCTACTCAATGTCCACCCTGGTGGTCCTGGCGCGGCAAACGACGGCAACATGGCGGGACCACCGCAGCGCTGGTCTGCGGACCGCGGCACTGACGGTGGTGCGCCAGCGCGCCTGCCTCATCGTATGCGCGGCCGTTATCCTCCCGCTTGCATTCCTCATCGTTCAGCGCGCGACCATCTATGACGGAATACGTCATGTATTGTTCGTCATTCCCATGCTTGCGGTGATCGCGGGCGGGGGATTGCGAGTGCTCCTGCCCCTGCTGCATCGGGTTCCGATTGTCGCCGCTATTGTGGCGGGGGCCTACGCCGGTAGCGTGGTCATCACGCTCGCCGTGTTGCATCCGCTCGAATATGTGGCGATGAATGCGCTCGCGGGCGGGACGCGAGGGGCCTACGACAAGTTTGAGCTCGACTATTGGTCCGTGGCGGCAACGGAAGCCTTGCGTCGTCTCGAGCAGCGTCTCGACTATGCTTCCTCCTTGCGCTCCGTCGAAACGCCCCCGAGCATTCTGATTTGCATTCCCTGGCGGGAAGGCATGGTCGATCCGATCTTGAAGCGACCGTGGGTCGTTGAAACCGATCCGGACAAAGCCGATTTCATTATCGCGACCGAGCGATCGCGCTGCGCCGACAACAAGCCGGTCGATTTGATCGATGAGGTCAAGCGCTTTGATCGCACGTTCGCCTGGACTTATGCGCGACGCTCCGAAGCCAACGACCGATAGGCGAAACGCAAGTCATGGCCGTCCTTGTCCACGGTCATCCACGTCTTCCGCTGGGGCGCGATCAGGCACAACGCCGCGCAAAGACGACTCAAATATTGCGATTGTTGGTGTCAGGTGTTGCGCGATTGCGCGTCGGTGATCGCGATTTTCCGCGCCAGCATGGTGATCAACTCGGTCTGGGTGCGCAGCTTCAGATGCAGGTTGAGAAGAACGACCAGGCTGATGCAGACCCAGACGTAGAGGATCAGGTCGACGCCGCGGCCGATCCCGACCAGTTCCGCGAGTTGCGTGCTGTGCTCGGGCATCCACACGAAGTAGAGACCCGACGTCGCGATCGCCACGGTCAGGAAGGCGACCGCGGGCGATCGCCGGTACTCGGTCCAGGCGTACAGCAGGATTGCCGCCAACAGCGCCGAGAGGATCAATTGCGCAATCATCGGTACAGCCTTCGCGCAAACAGGTCGAGCAGGATCAGCACGGCGTCGCGGAGGTTCTGGCCTTTGGCCAGCGAGTAGGCGGTGTATTCGATCGTCACGGGCTGCTCGACATAGCGCAGTCCGCTGCTGCCGATCTGGCTGAGGCATTCCGAAGCATGCGCCATCCGGTTTTGCCGAAGCGCGAGCGCGGCGGCGCCGCGGCGCGTCATGGCGCGCAGGCCGTTGTGGGTGTCGGTGACCTGCAAGCCGGTCGTCAGCCGCGTGAACAGCGTTGCGGCCTGCAGCACCAGGCGGCGCAGCGGGGGAAGATTGGGAGCCTGTCCGAGAAACCGGCTCCCGAGCGCGAAATCGGCCCGCTCGCGGATCAGCGCGTCGATCAGACGAGGGATGTCCGACACCCGGTGCTGGCCGTCGGCATCGAACGTCACCACGAATTGCGCCGGTTGCGTCAGCGCGTAGTCGATGCCGGTCTGCAACGCGGCGCCCTGACCGAGATTGAATGGATGCCTGATCATGGCGGCGCCGGCAGCGTGCGCGTGGTCGGCCGTGGCGTCGGTGGAGCCGTCGTCGACCACGACCACCGCATAGCCCGCGCGTTTGACCTCGGTCACGACGCGGGAAAGGACTGTCCCTTCGTTGTAGGCCGGGATGACCACATAGACCTGCGCCCGCGAGACAACTTCCATCTGACGCTTCCACGGCATGGGACAAACAAGAATTCGCAGAGCCCGGGAAAGTTCCGGCTTCGGCAGCAAGCAGCCCGCGGCGGATCAGCACGCTCCCCCGGAGCAATAGCCGAATGACGATGCACCGCGATCGTCACTCAGTGAACCAGATGTCGAAGCCACCCTCCTAGCGGTTCAGCTGCGATGGATCGCCGCGCGTGCCCGGATCGGCCGAAGCCGCAGCACGATTTGCGGCAGTGCAAAAACGGACGCCGATCACAACGCCTTTCGCAGCACGACACGCATGGCGTCGAACAGGTTGACGGGTATCCCCACGCGACCGGCGCTGGCCGTGCTGGCCGGGCGCATTCCGAGCATGCGTCGCAATTGGAAGGCGATCAGCGAGGCCGGAACGATCTTCCAGGGGTGATCCACATGCTCCATCGAAAGTCCCAGACCCGCGGACATCCGGCGCATGCTCTCCTGGGTGAAGAACCAGAGGTGCTGCGGCGGGGTCATCAGCCGCCATCGCACGCCGGCAAGCTTGGCGGCCATCGAGCCGAAGTCGCCCGTGGTGATCACGATGATGCCGCCGGGGTTGAGCTGCCGGTAACACAGCGCGAGCGTCTCCCGCGGGTCGGGAAGATGTTCGATAACATCGAACAGAACGATGACATCCACATGACCGATTTGCCGCAGGTTGGCTTCGTCGGCCATTCCTTGCACCACCTTCAAACCGGCACGGCGGCCATGCGCGGCGGCGTCTTCGGCCAGCTCGATCCCGGCCACGTCGAAATGGCGCGCCGCCTCCATCAGGAAAAAGCCATAGGCGCAGCCCAATTCCAGCAGCTTGCCGTCACGGCGATAGCTGCGGATGAACTCGACGCTGCGCGCGAACTCGCGGCGCAGCACCGGCTCGGCCCCGAGATAATCCGAGTAGCCATCGGAGTGCCGGCCGGAAAAATAATCCTCGGTATAGTAGGCTGCGGGATCAAACCCCGACGTTTCGGTGCGGCCGAGCCCGCAGTCCTCGCATTGCAAGATGTCGCATCCGTTGGTCCGAAAGCGAAGGGCGTGGTGTCTCGTATCGCCGCAGGCCGGGCACGCGCGCGCGACGGCTGCCGACGGCTTTGCCGCGGGAACCTCGACCTCCGGTGACGATGTCTGCAAGGAGTTGGCTTTCATCTCGAGTGCTGCTTGCGCAGTTGCGTGCTTCGCGCGGTTGAAACCCGGATCGTCCCGCAGCGCGCGGCCCGGCGCGGCCCGGCACGGTGCCGTGGCGCCGATGTATGTGACATGAACAATCTTGCCGGTTACGCGGTCATCTCGCCGCAGGCACGGGTAACCCTTAGGCGACGGAGGTGGGGTCCGCTACCCGAAATAGGCTTCGCGGACCTCCGCCCGGCCCGCCAGTTCGTCCGGCCGCCCCGCCGCCACCACGCGTCCCTTCGAGAGCACGTAGCCGTAATGCGAGATCGCCAGCGTCTGGTGGACGTTCTGCTCGACCAGGAACACGGTGATGCCGCGCGCGTTGATCTCGCGAATGATGTTGAAATTCTCTCTGACCAGAAGCGGCGACAGTCCGAGCGAGGGCTCGTCCACAAGCAGGAGTTTGGGGGCCCGCATCAGGCCGCGGCCGATGGACATCATCGCCTGCTCGCCCCCTGACATCGTGCCGGCAAGTTGCGTCCGGCGTTCGCCGAGGCGGGGGAACAGGCGATAGATGTCCTCGGCGCGCGCACGCGTCACCGCGTCCGACGGTTCCTGATAAGCGCCGACGCGAAGGTTCTCCTCCACCGTCAGCTTGGGGAAGACCTTGCGTCCTTCCGGAATGCAGGCGACGCCGGCGGCAATCACCTTGTGGGTCGGCAACCGCGTGATCTCCTTGCCGTCGAACACGACGCGCCCGGCGCGCGGCGGCGTCAAGCCGAGGATCGAACGAATGAGCGTGGTCTTGCCGGAACCGTTCGAGCCGAGCAGGCAGGTGATGCTGCCGGCCTCGACCGTGAGCGAGACGCCCTGCAGCACGTCCGCCTTGTCGTAGGCGGTGGTGACGTCCAGGATCTCGAGCAGGCCTGCCATCACGCGACCCCGAGATAGGCTTCTTGCACCTGCCGGTCGCCGGCGACCTCCGCAAACGTGCCCTCCTTGATCTTGCGGCCGTAGTTGAGCACCACGCAGCGATCGGTGACGCGCTCGATCACCCCCATCTCGTGCTCGATGATGACGATGGTCAGGCCCGGCATGCGCCCGCGCACCAGGAGGATGTCGTCCATCAGGTGGCGTGTTTCCTCGTGCGTCATGCCGGCCGACGGTTCGTCGAGCAGCACAAGGCGTGGCCGGCTGATCAGCGCCCGGCAGATCTCGATCCGCCGTCGATCGATCATCGGCAGGCCGGCCGCCGGTTCCTCGATGCGGTCGGCAAGCTCGGCGCTGAACACCTGCACCAGCTTGCGGGCCTCCTCGCGGTTGCGCGCGAGCTCGGCGGCAAACGCGCCGCGACGCAGCAGGTTGAAGACCAGGCCGTGGTTTAGCCGTTTGTGGTTGCCCACCATGATATTGTCGAACACCGACAATGGCAGGCACATGCGCGAACGCTGGAAGGTGCGGGTCACGCCCGCGCGATAGATCGCTTGTGGCGTCGCGGCGGTCGTGTCCTTGCCCGCGAACGTGACCGCGCCCTCGTCCGCGCCATAGATGCCGGTGACGACGTTGAACAGCGTGGTCTTGCCCGAGCCGTTCGGTCCGATCAGGCCGACGATCTCACCGTCGTTCACCTCGAAGTCCACGCGGGCGAGGGCAACCAGGCCGCCGAAGCGGCAGGTCAAGCCCTTGCAGGTGAGCAGCGCTCCGGTCATCGCACGCGCTCCTCGGCATGGGCCTGCGCGTTCCGCGCCTTGGAGCCCGGGACATAGTCGCGCAGTTGCCGCGGCAGCAGTCCCTGCGGACGAAACAGCAGAATGAGAATCACGAGCGCCGCGTACAGCACCAGGCGGTATTCCTGGATGACCTGGAATTTCTCCGGCAGAATCACGACGAAGGCGGCAGCGACCGCGACGCCCCACAGGTTGCCGATGCCGCCCAGGAGGATGATCGAAACCAGGATCAGCGAATCGCCGAAGGTGAAGTTATTGGGCGCGATGAAGCCCAGGACGTGTCCATAGGCCGCGCCCGCGGTCCCTGCCAAAAAATTGCCGAGCGTGAACGCCAGCACCTTCCAGCGTGCGAGGTTGAGCCCGTAGCAGGCCGAGGCAGTCTCATCGAGCCGGATCGCATCGAGGCTGAGTCCGATCCAGGAGCGCTCGAGCCGTCGCACCAGCGTGAAGCTCAACACCAGCAGGGCCAGCGCAAGGAGCAGATAGGAGAAGTAGAACGACGCGGTGAAGTCGCCGATCCGGATCGGGCTGTTGAAGTTCCAGCCGAACAGGACGATCGGCTTGACCTGGATGCCCTGCGGTCCGCCCAGCGTATCGTTGACCTCGAGAAACACCTTGAACAGGATGCCGAAGGCAATGGTGACGAGCGCGGCGTAGTGCCCCCGGGTCCGCAGCACCGGCAGGATCAGGATCGATCCGATGACCGCTGCCATGAGTCCTCCGAGCGGAAGCGTGAGGAACGACGGCAGCGACGTGTACTTGGTGACGACCCCGGCGGTGTAGCAGCCGATCCCGAGGAAGGCCGCGCCCGCGAAGTTGACCACGCCGGCATAGCCGAACTGGATGGTGAGGCCGAGGGCCGCGACCATCAGCAGGAATGCCGTAGTCATCATCAGGATGATGAAATGCTCCTCGTGAAACCAGAGCGCGACGGCAAGCACGCCCGCGACCGCGGCCACATCGAAGGCCCGCTCGTTGCCGCCGATGCTCGCCCTGATCTGGTCCACCAGCCCGGAGCGTGCACCCAGCACGACCGCGGCGGCTGCGATCGCCAGCAGCGCGCCCAGCGCCCGTTCGCTTTCCGCCCCGAGGAACAGCATGCCGTACAGCGTGGCGGCCGCCGCCCAGGCGAGCGCGGGAAGCGGAGACCGGCCGTTCGGCGAGGTCGCCATGCCGTTACACTCGCTCGCTCGATTTCTCCGCGATCAGGCCGGTCGGCCGCCACGCCATGATGGCGATGATGACGGCGAGCGCGAACACGTCCTTGTAGGCGCTGGCGAACGGCAACGCGACCGCGCCGATGGTCTGCAGGCCGGCGAACAGGAAGCCGCCGAGGATGGCGCCATAGATATTGCCGAGGCCGCCGACCACCGCGGCGCTGAAACCGAATACGCCCAGCAGCAGGCCCATGCTGAAATTGATCTCGTTGTAGTACAGGCCGTTCATCACGCCGGCAAAGGCGGCGACGCCCGAGCCGATCGCGAAGGTGATCAGCACCACCGCAGTGAAGTTGATCCCCATGGTGCGTGCGGTTTCGCCGTCCTGCGCTACCGCGCGGATCGCCAGCCCGAGCTTGGTCTTGTTGATCAGGAGATGGACGGCGGCGATCATGGCCAGACCCGCGGCCAACAGCATCAGGCTGTCCAGCCGCAGCGTGAAATGGCCGAAGGTGTAGGCTGTCGTCGGCAGCAGCGCCGGGAACGGCTTTGGGTTCGAGCCGTCGGGAAAGCCCAGCCGTACGCCTTCGCGCAGCACGGTTCCCAGCATCAGCGTGATCAACAGCGTGTTGAGCGCCGGCGCCGAACTCAACGGCAGCACGAGATAGCGGGCGATCACCGCGCCGAGGAGTGCCATCGCCGCCATCGCCACGATCGAGAGCACGACAAGCTGCACCAGCGGAGAGCTCACCTGCGCCGCCTTCAACGCGACATAGGTGGCGAAGCCGGTGAACACCCCGACCGTGAGCACGTCGCCGTGGGAGAACTTGATGACGTCGAGCACGCCGAAGAACAGCGTGAAGCCCACGGCGACCAGGCCGTACATGACTCCAAGCATGAGTCCGTTGATCAGGTATTGAAGCGCGATCTCCACGCCTTCATCTCGGATCGAGGGAACGGGATGTGCGGCATATACCGGCTAAAGCACGGATGTTGCCGCACACTCGGTCTGTTCCCTCCCCCACAAGGGGGAGGGGAGCACACTCAGATCGTGGCGCCGCAAACGGTCCACAACCGATTTGTTGCTCCGCTTGTGAGGGCGTCTTGTGCCGTCACTGCTTGAGCTTGCGCTTGCCGGAAGCGTACTCGCTGTCCTCCCAGATCACCCATTTGCCGTCCTGCACGACGTATTTGGAGATCAGCGGCACGGTGTTCTGCCCGTGATCGTCGAACGTGACCGGCCCGATAATGGAGTCGTAGTTCGCGATCTTGCCGAGCGCGTCGGTGACCTTCTTGCGATCGGGTCCGGTCTGCTCGATCGTGTCGAGGATCAGCTGCATGGCGACGAACGCAAAGGCGCCGTAGGCCTCCGGTGGCTCCTTATAGCCGGCCTTGTCGTATTGCTCCTGGAAATACTTCCCGCCCGGCAGCTTCTCGATCGGCGCCCCCTCGATGAAGCTGAGCGAGCCTTCCGCCAGCGGTCCCAGCGCCTGGATATAAGAGTCGGACTTGATGCCGGAGGTGCCCTCCAGCACCGCGTTGAGGCCGACCTTGTCCATCTGTGACCGGACACGGATGCCGATCGGCGTCAGGCCGCCGAAGTAGATGACCTCGGGGTTGAGCGCCTTTGCCTGCGTGAGTTCGGCGGTGAAATCCTGCTGGTCGGCGGTGACGCCGAAGGTGCCGAGGATCTGCCCGCCGTTCGCCTTGACGTATTTCGAGAAATATTCGTTGTGGCCCTTGCCGTAGTCGGTGGTGTCATGAATGACCACCCACTTCTTGAATCCGAGGCCGGTCATCAGTTTGGCGGCGACCTCGTTCTGGTTGATCATCGTGCCGTTGACCCGATGCACTTCCGGATATTTGGCGCGGTAGGTGATGTCGGGGAGAACCGCGCCCCATACCACCATCGGCAGCCCGAGACGGTTGTAGGTCTCGACGGCCGCGATGGCCGCCGCCGAGCAATAATGCGCGGCGGCCGCGATCACCGAACGGTCGGCTCCTGCCTTGGTCGCCACCTGCACGGCGACATTGGGCTTGCACTCGTCGTCGAGGACGACAAGCTCGTAGTCGTATTTGGCCCTGGGGTCGGCGTTGCGCAGTTTCACCGCGAGCTCGGCCGAGTTGCGGGCGCCGATGCCGTTGGCGGCGACGCCGCCCGTGAGCGGACCGATGAAGGCCACCTTGACCTTGTCCTTGGCGGCGGCCGGCAGCGACACCAAGGCCAAAGCGACCGATAAGCCTATCGAGAAGGCAGTGGCGGATAGCCCCTTTTTCCTGATCATCTCGTTTCCCCTCTGGTGGGAGCCGGCGCCGGCAATTTGCCGGCAGCCTGCATGACGATGAATATGCGCGACTTGCGGACCATGGTTGTCCATCGCGGCAAGGTGGGCAAGTCCAAAGGATTGGCGCTCCGGTGATGCCGAAACGGCCGTGCGCGCCCGCGCAAGCGGGCGAGAGATATTCGCTTTGTGGCGCCAAAGCTTCTGCGCTCAACCATTGCGCCCAGGCTTTGGGTGTCGGATCGCGCTCACGGAACGCGGCGGCCGCGCTGGCGGCCACCGCCGGGCCCGACGTCGCTCACGTCCTGGCTGCGAGCGCCGCCTTCACCCGCTCGGGTGTCAGCGGGTACTGGCGAAGCCGTACCCCCGTCGCATCGAAGAATGCGTTGGCGACGGCGGCCGCGGTCGCGCCCATCACCTCCTCGCCGGCGCCGGTCGAGGGCTCGTCGAGGCGCTGCACCACGATCGGGGTCACGTGCGGATGCTCGGCGAAGCGCAGCACCGGATATGACACCCAATCGAGGCTGGTGACGCCGTTCTTGTCGAACGTCACCTCTTCCTTGAGCGTGCGGCTGACGGCCTGGATCATCTGTCCGACGATCTGGTTCTCCACCAGCGCGGGATTGATCACCTGTCCGGCGTCGAGCGCGCCGTAAATGCGCGTGGCCACGATGTTGCCGGTGCGCCGGTTGACCTCGATCTCGGCGACCGCGGCGCCATACGATACGTGATGGGTGCCGAGCCCGATGCCGCGGCCGGTCACGATCTCGGCAGCGGACAACGAGGAGGCCGCGACCCGCGGCTTCCACGCCGCCGCTTCGGCCGCGGCATTGAGCACGCCGAGCCAGCGTTCGTCGCCGATATTGTTGCGGCGGAATTCGAGCGGATCGATCTTCGCCAGGAAGGCGAGCTCGTCGATCGTCTGCTCCGACGCGAACGCGAACGACAGGTCGAGCGGCGAACGCAGCGGCGCGCCCTTGAGATACCCGACCATGGGCACCGCGTGGCTGACGACGCGCCGGTTCGCCACGGCGTACATCGAGCCGGTGCTCATGCGGTTGACGGGGATGGAGCCGGCGCCTGTGGTGCGCTCCTTCGGCGGCGTCAACAGCGCCAGTTCGTGCGTCGTCTCGTTGACCATCCAGCCGTGTTGCCAGCCGTGATATTCGTAGGCCACGAGCTTGCCGCCGGCATCGATGCCGGCGCGCACGTCTGCAAGATGGGCCGGGCCGTAGTCGTCCCAGCCAAGCTCGTCGGAACGCATGAACTGCACGCGCACGGGCTTGCCGACTGCCTGGGACATGACCGCCGCGGCCTGCGCGGCGTCCTCGTAGCAGCTGCGGCCGAACGTGCCCGAGCCCTCGTAATACTGCACGCGGACTTTGGCGACCGGCAATCCGAGCACCTCCGCCAGCATGTCGCGCGAGTTGTAGATGTCCTGGGTCGAGGACATCACCAGCGCGCCGTTCGGGCCGACATCGGCGAGCGCGCAATTGGCGGCGAACGGGGCGTGCGACTGGTACGGGCAGCGGTAGCTCGAGGACGCCACATGCGCGGCCCCGGCGAAAGCCTTGGCGGCATCGCCCCAATCCGCGATCACGGTGTCGGTGGTCTTGGCGGCGCGCATGCGGTCGAACAAGTCGGCATTGCCCGGCAGCGTCGCGCTCTCCTTCCAGCTGACCTTGAGCTCACGCGCGGCCTTGACCGCGTCCCACTCGCGCTCCGCGACCACGCCGACGAAGTCGCCCTTGCGCACGATCCGCGCGCCGGGAATGCCGGCGATCGAGCTCTCGTCGATGCTCAAGGGCTTGGCGCCGTCGCCATAGGCGCCTTGCCCGCGTGGCCGCACGACGCGGCCGTGCAGCATGTCGGGCACCCGCACCTGCTGCATGTAGACGTATTTTCCGGTCATCTTGTCCGGAATATCGACCCGCGGCACGCGCGTGCCCACGAGCTTGTACCGGTTGATCGGCTTCTGCGGCGCGATGCCGGTGAACTTGACGTTGAACGGCTTGTCGCCGAGCAGCGCACCGTAGCTGACCGAGCGGCTGGGGTGGCCGTCGATCGATACCACCCCTTTGGAAACGGTGAGGCTTCCGGTCTGCACCCCGAGCCGCGTCGAGGCCAGCGCCAGCAGCGCCTGCCGCGCTTCCGCCGCCGCCGCCCGCACCTGCGGGCCACCGCGATGGATCGACGAGCTCGACGTCGTCGCGCCCTGGTTGGGCACGGTGTTGGTGTCGAGCTGGACCGATCGCAACTGGTTCATGTCGAGATCGAGCTCTTCGCCCGCGATCTGCAAAAGACCGGTGGTGTTGCCCTGCCCGAACTCGCCCTTGCCGAGATACACCGTCGCGGTGTTGTCGGCATGCACGGCGATCCACGAATCAATCGTATTCGGATCCGGCGGACCGGCGGCGTCGCCGCGCGCGGCCAAGGCCGGCAGCGCAGAGCCGCCGATGCAGAAGCCGACGACGAGCGCGCCACCGCCCTTGAGCAAATCGCGGCGGGAGAGCGGGCCGGCGGAGGTGTCCGTGAGGATGGCGTTCATCGCGTTGCTCCCGCCATCGTGGTGGACGCAAGCTGGATCGCCTTCATGATGCGCGGATAGGATCCGCAGCGGCAGAGATGGCCGTCCATGTGCGAGCGGATCTGCGCTTCGCTCGGGCGCGGCGTCTGCGCCAGGAGCTCCGAGCCCTTGATCAGCATGCCGTTGTAGCAATAGCCGCACTGCGGCGCCTGCTCGTCGATGAAGGCCTGCTGCAGCGGATGCAGCGCGGGCGCTTGCGCCAGTCCCTTCTGCTCCGCGTACCACGCGGCCAGCCCCTCGAACGTGGTTAGCGATTTGTTGGCCACAGCGCCAACCGGCGTCACGCACGAACGGATTTCCACGCCGTCGGCGAGCACCGAGCAGGAGCCGCATTGCGCGAGCCCGCAGCCGAAGCGCGGCCCCCACAGGTTCAGCTCGTTCGTGAGCACGTAGAGGAGCGGCGTGTCCGGGCTCGCGGCCACGGGCGAGAGTCGTCCATTCACCTTGATCTTGAGGTCGTCGGCCATGCGCACCTCCCATGAACCTGATGCGAGTTGTTCTTATTCGATTGTGTGAAGGCTAACGGCTCGGGGAGGAGCGAACAAGCAGCATTGCTGCCGGGTCGCAACCGCGGCCGACGTGCTCGACGCTTGCCGGGACTGATTTGAGTGCGTGTGTCCCGGGCGCGGCGCAGCGCGCAGCGTTGCGCTGCAGACCCGGGACCGTTACGAATTCCGAGTCTGAGGCGGTCCCGGATCAGCGGCGCACCGCTTCGCTCGCGCTCGCGCTGCACCGCGTCCGGGACACACGCCTGCAATGGCGGCGGTTGGACCAATCCACCGGCTCACCCGACTTTCCCCTCCGCCGGAATTACCGGCAGCAGCAGGTGCGAGTGATGCAGCGCGTCGCGGAAGACCTTGTGCGTGGTCGCCCGCCCGCTCGGCAGGTGATAGCTGTCGGGCGGCAGCAGTTGCGAAAACGCATCCGCGAACGGCTCGTTGCACATCAGCTCGAGTTGGATGCGGTGCCCGGCCTTGAACAGGTTGGAGAAGGAATAGATCCGGATGGCGTATTCGATCACCTCGCCCGCCGGCACCGGCACCGAGCGGCTATGCGGATGATGCGGCCGCCACGGTTCCGACCGCGCCGCCTCGAGCTCGCGATGGGAGGCCTTGAGGTAGCCTGAGCTGACGATCTGCCGGTTGCCCTGCGCATCGACGTCGTAGAGTTTGGCGATCAGGTTGGTGTCGTCGGTGTCGATCGCGACATGGACGTAGAGCGCGGCCGGGCCGGTGATCTCGGTATCCTCGAGCAGCGGCGCCGTGGTCCATTTCAGCGATTGCACGTCTGATGTGACGGTGAACGGCGCCTGATAGAACCCGTCGGGTGGCGCCGCCTCGGCGCCAAGCGGCTCCGGCGTGGCGGCGAGCCGGTGGCGCGGCCGCAGAAAATATTTGGTCCACGCCGTGCGTGCGAGCGGCCATTCCTTTTCGGCGCGCCAGCGCCTGGCGCCTTCGACGAACACCCGGATCGGCGCGTCGTCGGCGTCCATGATCCCGGTGTCGATGCCTTTGAGCCAATAGTCGTACCAGCGGAACATTTCGTCGTGGGATTCGTGGAACGGCCGCTCCTGCATCGGCGGCAGCGGCTGCAGGTCGAGGCGCTTGACGCCCTGCACCTTGTTGAAGCAGTCGATGGTGCCGTCGACGGTCCAGCCGCGTCCCCATTTCACCTGGAAGTAGGCGGGGATCTTGATCTTGTGCGCGGTGTTGATGGCCTGCCCGTCCTGCCAGAACGGTCCGTCGTGGGGATTGAGCACGAAGTCCAGCCAGAGATCGTGCGTCTCCGGATAGTTCAGCACGTGGATCATGTTCGGCCAGTGCTTGATGTCGGGATCGGCGAGCCGCTCGCGGATGCGCGCCTGGTACTGCTCGCGCGAATAGACGCGTTTGCTCTTGCCGGTGACGTTGCGCACCGCGACGCCGCTGTCGCCGCCGCGGCCCTCGCGCGACGCCCGCGGCATCAGCCACATGATGCCGCCGTGATAGCAAAGCTCGTACATGTCGAAGTGGCCGCCGTTCACGAAGATCGCCTTGAGGTGGGGCGGCGCCTCGGCGGCGCCCATCACCTGCACCGTGGCGAAGTACGAAATGCCGATCATGCCGACATTGCCGTCGCACCAGGGCTGCTGCGCCATCCATTCGACCAGGTCGTAGACGTCCTTGCCTTCGCCGTGGCCGCCGAGGTCGTAGTCGCCGACGAGCTCGCCGTCCGATCCGCCGGTGCCGCGCACGTCGGCGATCACGTGGGCGTAGCCGTGCTCGATCACGGCGCTGATATCGCCGGCTTCGATGCCGCCGTCCCACAGTGGGCTCGGCCGCGCCTGCGGCGGAAGCGTCAGCGCGAGCGCCTGCAGCTCCTTGCCGTAGGGGCTGAGCGCGAGCAGCGCCGGCACCTTTCCCGGCGTCGGCGGCCGGTAGATGTCGGCGGCGAGATGCACACCGTCGCGCATGGGGATGCGCACGTTCTTCTCGACCGACATCGCCGCCGGCACGGCTTTGGTGGTGTGATCCGGCATCTTGCGTCTCCGATTTCCATTCAGCTTGGCTTGAGCGGTGGCTCTGCGCCGCCGGCGGCGAGGCGCTGCAGCAGCTGCCAGATGATGACGACCGCGAGCAGGCCGAGGACGAGCCACACGCCCACGGCGGCGGCCTTGTTGGTCTCGCCGCCCGACCAATAGGTGTAGAGCAGCGTCGGCAGCGTCGCGTTGTCGGCGCCTTGCAGCATCAGTGCGGCGGTGAGCTCCCGCAGGCAATGGGCGAAGACCCAGATCCACACCGCGGCCAGCCCCGGCGTGGTGAGCGGCACGATCACGCGGCGGAGCGTCGCAAGCAGGCCGGCGCCGCTCATGCGCGCGGCCTCGTCGAGCTCCGGGTGGATTTGCAGGACCACGCCATTCATGGCGCGCGAGCCGAAGCTCAGATAGATGGTGAGATAGGCGACCGCGATGATCCAGATCGTGCCGTAGATCGGGATGACTTTCGCCGCGAGATAGACGTAGACCAGCGCGGTCGCGATCAGCACGCCCGGCATGGCGAGCGGGAGAAAGGCGAGCGCGTCGATCACGCGCCGTCCGGGTGCTCGGGTCCTGATGCTCACCCAGGCGGTGGCAAGCGAGAGCGCGGCCACGGCGGTCGCGGCCACGAGCGCCACCACGATGGAGTTGATGGTCGCCGCCTCGATGAACGGGTTGGTGAAGAACTCGCGGTGATTGGCGAGCGTCGCCATCCTGGCGGCAGCGAGCGAGGGCGGCACCTGAAACGGCATCACGCTGGTCCACAGCAGGATGAGGAGCGGCGCCAGCACCGCGCACAGAAAATAGATGCCGACCGCGGCGACGGCGAGCCAACGCAGTCGTCCAAGCGCAAACGGTCGTGCCCGATAGCCTCGGCCGGTCACGGTCACGAAGCGGCCCGCGTGCCGCATGAGCCGGTGGTAGGCCAAGGTGAGCGCGAGCAGGCCCAATGTGAACATCAGCGCCATCGCGCTGACCTTGCCGTATTCCGGAATGCCGCGCGGGCTGTCCGCCACCAGGCTGTAGATCTGGCTGGAGAGGACGAAGATGCGCGACGGCATGCCGATCGTGCCGGGCACGTCGAACACCACGAAGCTCACGATCATGAGAAAGATCGCGGTTCCCGCCAGCGCCGGGAGCAGCAGCGGCAGGATGATGCGAAAGACGAGGTGGCCGGTGTTTGCTCCGGATACCAGCGCGCTCTCCTCCAGGCTCGGGTCGAGATTGCGCGCGGCCGGCGCGAGGATCAGGAATGCCGAGGGCACCAGCGCGAGGCCCTCGACCAGGATCATGCCGCCGAGCGAATAGATGTTGAACGGCGGCGCGCTGAGGCCGAACGTCTGCATGAGCAGCGAGTTGATCACGCCGGTGCGCGGGCTCAGCAGGATGATCCAGCTGATCGCCAGCAGGAACGGCGGCGTCGCCATCGGCAGGATCACCAGCGCCCGCACCAACCTGGGCGCGGGCAGGTCGGTGCGCTCGACCAGCCACGCCAGCGCGCCGCCGAGCACCAGGGCGACGGCGGTGGAGCCGGCGGCGAATTGCAGCGTCGCCCAGACCAGGCTCCAGAATTGTGGGTCCGAATAGGTCTCGACCACATGCGTGAGGGTGAATCCCGGATCGCGCAGCAGGCCGGTCGGCTTGAACGCGCTCACGACAAGCACCGCGAGCGGCACGAGCACGAGCCACGCGAGCAGCGCCCCGAGCAGGAGGACAGAAACGAGGCGTGCGGGCCGCAGCCGTGCGAAATGCGTCGCCGCTGGTGGATGCGAAGGCAGTATGGTCGCGACCGCCATTCTCAGTTTTCGCAGCCGCTAGAGAGGAGCGTTCGGATCGATGCGAGC
>Ga0184619_10000306_pt1 | contig 16571 bp, 13 predicted proteins | sample PLM0_60_b1_FD_133146 | JGI IMG/M metagenome (GOLD analysis project Ga0184619, IMG submission 133146) | Groundwater sediment microbial communities from an aquifer in East River, Colorado, USA - PLM0_60_b1 | ecosystem: Environmental > Terrestrial > Soil > Riparian zone | place: USA: East River...
AATTCACGCAGCAGAGCGCGCCGAAAGATCACTTTGTGAACAGATTGACATCAGCGAATCATGTCGGATCGTAGGCGAAAAACGCCATGTTGCTTTGACTTCAGCGAAGCAAACCGGAGATAATCCTTGCATGTTCCCCGAGTCGAGGCCGAATGGAATTTAACACAAAATTCGCGATGCCGGAGAAACACCCGGTCGCGTGCGTCGCTGCAGGGGTATTCGAATCGCGCAAGTTGTCGGGGGCGGCGGATGCACTCGACAAGGCGGCGCACGGCCAAATCCGCGAACTTCTCCGAACCGGAGACATGGACGGCAAGATGGGGAGCACTCGGTTGCTGTATCGCGTTCGCGGCGTCACTGCAGAGCGCGTGCTGCTTGTGGGCCTGGGGAGGGAGAAGGAATTCGGCGAGAAGGAGTATCGCGACTGCGCGCGCGCGGCACTTGCCGCCGTTCAGGAAACGGGGGCACGCGATGCGTGCCTGTATTTCGCCGAGCTGCAGGTTCCCGGTCGCGATGCCGCCTGGAACGCGCGTCAGCTCGTCCTGGCCGCTGCCGACATCAGCTACCGCTTCGATCGCATGAAGAGCAAGAAAGCGGAAGAAACGTCGCTCGTTCACGTTGCCATTTCAGCCGTTTCCAAGCGCGATGCCGCCGCCCTGGAGCGCGGAATGCGCGAAGGGAGCGCTATCGCCGCCGGCATGACACTCGCGAGGGACCTCGGCAATCTGCCCGCGAACGTGTGCACGCCCACGTACCTCGCTGACACGTCGGTAAAGCTCGGGCGTGAATGGAAGCTGGCAGTGGAAGTGCTCGAGCAAAAAGACATGGAAAAGCTCCGGATGGGCTCGCTGCTTTCGGTAACGAAGGGATCACACGAACCGCCCAAGTTCGTGATCCTCCGCTACACCGGGGCCGGCAGGAAGGATCGACCCGTGGTACTGGTGGGAAAAGGCATTACGTTCGATACCGGCGGGATTTCGATCAAGCCATCGGCCGAACTGGACCAGATGAAGTTCGACATGTGCGGCGCGGCGAGCGTGCTGGGAACCCTGCGCGCCGCGGCGGAGCTCGGCCTGAAACTGAACATAGTCGGGCTGGTGCCCACCTGCGAGAACATGCCTGGAGGAGCGGCCACCAAACCGGGCGATATCGTCACGAGCATGTCTGGCCAGACCATCGAGATTCTCAATACCGATGCGGAAGGACGCCTCATTCTTGCCGATGCGCTGAGCTACGCCGAGCGCTTCGAGCCTCAGGCCGTCGTGGACATCGCTACGCTTACGGGGGCCTGCATAGTGGCCTTGGGTCACGTCTGCTCCGGGCTGTTCGCGAACAAAGATGACCTGGCAAACGAGCTGCAGGCAGCGGGGGTGGAGGCGCGGGATCGCGTATGGCGGCTGCCGCTGTGGGAGGACTATCAGGAACAGCTGAAAAGCAACTTCGCCGATTTTGCAAATATCGGCGGACGCGCTGCGGGCAGCATCACCGCCGCCTGTTTCCTTTCTAGATTCACACGCAAGTACGACTGGGCCCACCTCGATATTGCCGGAACGGCGTGGAAATCTGGGAAGGAAAAAGGAGCGACCGGACGGCCCGTCCCCTTGCTCACGACGTTTCTCATGAAGCGTGCGGCCTAGGATCGAGGAGTGAGGATCGAGAATCCAGGGTTTCAGTCCGCCGTGGTCGCGGGTTCCCTCGAACCCCGATCCCGGATCCTCTTCCCTCCGTCATGACTCGCATCGACTTCTACTCAAACGCCGAACCCAAGCTGCAGGTCGCCTGCCGGCTCGTCGCCAAGATTATCCAGCAGCAGTTGCGCGTCTTCGTTTACGCACCAGACGAGGACACCGCGCGCAGTTTCGACAAATTGCTCTGGACTTATCAAGCCATCGGATTCGTTCCTCACTGCATGGCTCATCACGCACTTTCTTCGGAAACCCCCGTCGTCATCGCGTGCGAGGATGCCGAGATCGTGCATCACCAGGTCATGCTCAATTTGCGCGTCGATTCGCCGCCGTCGTTCAGCCGCTTTGAAAGGCTGGTCGAACTCGTGGGCGCCGGCGACGACGATCGTCAGCTCGCGCGAAACCGTTTTCGGTTCTACCGGGACCGCGGCTACGAAATCAACCATTACGACCTCTCCAAGGCGAGCGTATGAGCGATTCCGACGACCTGCTGGGAAAGGCCGATGCGTTCCTGAAGCGCTACCACCCTTCCGGCACGGCAGCTCAGGGTGACGTTCCGGTCCTCACGGAGATCATCGCCGAGCCGGCCGCGTCGCCAGCGCACCCCCCATCGGGCACGCCGGCCCAGCGCGGTTCGACCGGGAGCGAACTGCTGGAGCTGGAGCAAAGGCTTAAGCAAAGTATTCTCGACGCGATCGGCCCGCACATCGCGAAGTTCGTCGAGGAACCTTTGCGGGCACGGCTCGACGCCCACTTGCAGCGCGCCCTGACTGCCCTCAGCGCCCAAGTCAAGACCGACATCGAGACAATGATCCGCGACGCGGTCGCACGGGCAGTTGAGCTCGAAATTGCACGTGCGCGCGGACAGTCGCGGGGTAGCTGACGCTATAATCCGCTGGAGCGCGTCGAAGCCGGGCTCCCGCGGGGGTGCCGCTTGGCGCGCTTTCTCTTTCGAACTCAAGTCACGTGGAACTCGCCAAGAGCTTTGACCCACACGAGGTCGAGTCGCGCTGGTATTCCCTTTGGGAGTCGCGCGGTTATTTCCGGCATTCGTCCGATTCGCAAAAGCCGCCCTACTGTATCCAGCTGCCCCCGCCGAACGTCACCGGCACGCTGCACATGGGGCACGCGTTCCAGCAGACGCTCATGGACGCTCTGATCCGGTATCACAGCATGCGCGGCTTCGATGCCAATTGGGTCGTCGGCACCGACCACGCCGGCATCGCCACGCAGATCGTCGTCGAGCGCCAGCTCGAGTCGGAAGGCAAAACCCGCCATGACCTCGGCCGTGAGAGTTTCGTCAAGCACGTGTGGGATTGGAAGCGGCAATCCGGCTCGACCATCATGCGCCAGATGCGGCGACTCGGCGCCTCGGCCAATTGGACCTTTGCCGATACCGAGGGACAGAAGGCCGGTTACTTCACCATGGACTCGCGCATGTCGCGCGCCGTGATCGAAGTGTTCGTGCGGCTTCATGAGGAGGGCCTGATCTACCGCGGCAAGCGCCTCGTCAACTGGGATCCGGTGCTCGGTACGGCGGTGTCCGACCTCGAAGTGGACAGCGAGGAGGAAGACGGGAAGATCTGGGAGATCCGCTATCCCCTGGAGGACGGTAGCGGCTCGGTGGTCGTCGCCACGACGCGACCCGAGACCATGCTTGGCGACGTTGCCGTGGCGGTAAACCCGAAAGACGAACGATACACGAAGCTGGTCGGCAAACGCGTGCGACTGCCCCTCACCGGACGCACGATCCCCGTGATCGCCGACGATTACGTCGATCCGGAATTCGGAACCGGCTGCGTGAAGATTACTCCGGCGCATGACTTCAACGACTACGCGGTTGGACAGCGCCACAAACTACCGCAGATCGGCGTGATGACCCTCGACGCGAAAATGGGCGAAAACGCGCCGAAAGCCTATCGGGGCCTTGACAGATTCGAGGCGCGCAAGCGCATCGTCGCCGATCTCAAATCGCAGAACCTGCTGGTCTCGGAGAAGCCCTACAAACTGCGAGTGCCGCGCTCCGGTCGCACCGGCGTGATCGTCGAACCGATGCTGACCGATCAGTGGTTCATAAAGATGGATGGACTCGCCAAGCGCGGGCTTGCCGCGGTCGCGAACGGGGACGTGAAGTTTTTCCCGGAGCACTGGACGACGACATATAACCAGTGGCTGGAGAACATCCAGGACTGGTGCATCTCGCGCCAGCTGTGGTGGGGTCATCAGATCCCGGCGTGGTACGACGACCGGGGCAATATTTACGTCGGCCGCAATGAAGACGAAGCCAAAAAACAAGCTGCAGCGAGAGGCTATCGCGGCACGCTCAAGCGTGACGATGACGTGCTCGACACCTGGTTCTCCTCGGCGCTGGTGCCGTTCACTTCGCTCGGCTGGCCGGAGGAAACGCCCGATCTGAAGCGCTTTCTCCCCTCCTCGGTTCTGGTGACGGGTTTCGACATCATCTTCTTCTGGGTCGCGCGGATGATCATGATGACGCTGCACTTTACCGGGAAGGTCCCTTTCCACCATGTCTACATCAACGCTCTCGTGCGAGACGCCGAGGGCGACAAGATGTCCAAGTCCAAGGGCAACACGCTCGACCCGATCGACTTGATTGACGGTATTTCCCTCGAGGCCCTACTCGAAAAATCCACTGTGGGCCTACTTCGAGGTGAGCATAAGGCCAAGATCGAGAAATACATCAGGACGCACTACCCGAGCGGCATCCCCTCCTTCGGTGCGGACGCGATGCGCTTCACCTTCGCGTCGCTCGCCACCTACGCTCGCACACTCAACTTCGACCTGTCCCGTTGCGAGGGCTATCGTAACTTCTGCAACAAGCTGTGGAACGCGACAAGATTCGTATTGATGAACTGCGAGGGCAAGGACACGGGGCTCGATGAATCGATGCCACTCGAGCGCTCTTTTGCGGACGACTGGATCGTGGCCGCGTTGCAGGACGCCGAAGAAGAGGTCGAGAGAGGCTTCGACGAGTACCGCTTCGACAACGTTGCTCGCGCCATCTATGAATTCGTGTGGAACGAATACTGCGATTGGTACGTCGAACTTGCTAAGGTGCAACTCGCCGGTGGCAGCGAGGCACAGCAACGCGCAACTCGGCGCACGCTCGTGCGCGTGCTCGAAGCGATCTTTCGACTCTCGCATCCGATCATCCCATTCATAACCGAGGAACTGTGGCAGAAGGTCGCGCCCCTTGCCGACAGGAGCGGTCTCAGCATCATGCTGCAGCCTTATCCGAAATCGGATATCGGAAAGCGCGCCTCCCAGGCCGCGAGCCGGATTGCAGTGCTGAAGGGATTGACTAACGCCTGCCGCTCGTTGCGCAGTGAGATGGGATTGTCGCCAGGAGAGAAGGTGGCGGCGCTGATCGAAGGTGACGTTAGTAGTGTCGGCGCGGAGGTACTGCGCCCGTATTTGATGGCGTTGGCAAGGTTATCGGAAGTGAGGTTCGTGGACGTATTGCCTACGTCGCCGGCACCGGTCGCGGTCGTTCATCCTCTACGCATAATGCTGAACGTCAAGATTGATCTTGCCGCCGAACGCGCCCGGCTGCAGAAGGAGATCTCGCGCGTCGAAGGCGAGATCGCCAAGGCCAACGCCAAGCTCTCCAATTCGAATTTCGTCGAGCGCGCTCCGGCAGCGGTCGTGGCGCAGGAAAAGGAGCGCCTTGCGACCTTCCTTGCAACGCTAGGGCAGATCAAATCTCAGCTCGGCAAGCTCAGGCCCTGACCTCTCCCAAGATTGCTGCCTCCGTGCATCCCGCGCTGCGCGCTTTCCGTTCGAAAAGGTTCCGGATCTTCTACACGGGCCAAGGGCTGTCGCTGCTCGGGAACTGGATACAGACGGTGGCCATGAGCTGGCTGGTGTACCGCGTCAGCGGATCGGCGCTCCTGCTCGGCGTGACTGCGGGAGCTCAGCAGCTGCCCGTATTGTTTCTATCCCCGATCGCCGGCGTATGCGCCGACCGGGTCAATCGCCGGCGCCTGCTGATGTTGATCCAATCGCTCGCGTTCGTGCAGGCACTGACGCTCGCTCTACTCACTTTCGCCGAAGTGATTCGCATTCCCCACTTGATCGCGCTCGCTCTTTTCCTCGGGATCATAACCGCGTTCGAGACACCGACCCGTCAGGCGTTCCTACTGGAGCTGATAGAGCACAGGGAGGACCTGCCCAACGCGATCGCCCTGCAATCGATGCTGTTTCAGTCCACGCGCTTCGTCGGACCTTCGGTCGCGGGGCTGGTGCTTGCCGCGCTCGGTGAAGCATGGTGCTTTCTCGTCAACGCCCTTCTCTATCTTGCCATCATCGCGACCTACGCCATCGTGCGCGTGAAGCCACGCAAGCGTCTCGACACGGGTGGCGAATGGTGGCGCGAGCTGGCGTCGGGATTCAGATATGCCTTCGGATTTACGGGCACTCGGCGTCTTTTGCTGCTCCTCATGGCGATGGGATTTTTCACGGCGCCCTGGTCGTCTCTGATGCCTATCTTCGCCGCCGAGACATTCAGCGGCAACTCGAGGACGTTCGGCTTTCTCATTGGCGCGGTCGGTCTGGGCGCAATCGCAGGCACCTTCGCGCTTGCAGCGCGCGGTTCGGTACGCGGGCTCGGCCGGGTGATTGCCTCGACTACGGTGGTGGCCGGCCTCGCTTTGACCGGATTCTCGCTGTCCGGAACCCTCTGGCTGTCGCTCGCGTTCCTCGCGGTCTTCGGTGCCGGGCTCGTCGTCACGGCAGCCTCCATCAATACGATCCTCCAGACCCTCGCGGACGAGGATAGGCGCGCGCGAGTGATCAGCATGTACGTCATGTGTTTCCTCGGTTTCGCGCCCATCGGCAACTTCACCGCAGGGGCGCTCGCCGAAGTGATCGGGGCTCACTGGACTCTCTTCGGGTGCGGCCTGGTCGTGGTCCTCGCGGGAGGCGCGTTCGCATTGGGACTGAAGACTTGGGCGCGAGCCGTGAGGCCCGTCTACCTGAAGCAGGGAATCATCCGGGAACCGCGGGTGTAGGCTGAACTCAGGACCGCCGATCAAATCAACGATCGCTCACCGCTTCTTCATCAGGAAGGTGAAGACCTTGTCCGCTTCATCATGCGAGAGCAGCTGATTGCCCGTCTGTTTTGCGAAGGCCTGAAAATCCTTTACTGAACCGGGATCGGTGGCGAGGACCCGAAGTACCTCCCCGCTCTTCAGCTCCGCCAAGGCCTTCTTGGCGCGCAGGATGGGAAGCGGACAATTGAGGCCGCGCACATCCAGATCCCTGTCGAAAGTAGTCATCGTCTCTCGTTTACACCCGAAGCGCGCAAACTATATACCAAACCGCATGTCCGATGAAGCCACGCAGCCGGCCCTGCCAGGCATCCGGGTTGCCTAAACGGTTTGCGGTACTTAAACTGGGACGCCGATAGGGTGCAGCTTCAACGAGGACCGGCTTTGGCCAAGGAATCGCCACCACCTGACTCGAATTGGCTGGTATACGTCGCCAGTCTCCCCATGGATGATCCGGCCGCCCGGATGCGGGTGCTGCGCACGCTCGAATCCATGGGCTGCGCGGTGCTGCGCGAGGGCGTCTACTTGCTGCCGGACAGCCAGGCGAATCGGCAAGGTCTGCGGCGCCTGTCCGAGCACATGAGCCGCATCAACGGTTCGGCGCATATCCTGCCGGCGACGAATTTGGATGCCCAGCAAGGACGGGCATTCCGGTCGCTTTTCGACCGGGCTGGAAAATACGAGGAATTGATCAAAGCCGTCGAGGGGCTGCGCGCCGGCTTCGGAATTTCCGAGCCCAGCGCGATCGCTCGAGTCCTCAACAAGCAGCGACGTGAATTCGAGGCGATCAGCGCGCTCGATTTCTTCGGTTCGCCGGCAAAGGAGCAGGCTGCGCAAGCGCTGCGCGACACGGAAGGCGAGGTACGAAAAAGGATGTTTCCCGACGCCCCCAACTCCGGCCGACTGACCCAGACAGGGCGCTATTACTTCAAGCGCCTTTGGGCGTCCCGCAAGCCCCTCCTGGCCGATCGGCTCGCCTCCGCTTGGCTCATCCGGCGCTTCATCGACCCGGAGGCGAGCTTGATGTGGATGGAAAAGACCCAACAATGCCCTTCGACCGCGGTCGGGTTCGGTTTCGACGGCGCGACCTTTTCCAACAGCAGGGACAAGGTAACATTCCAGGAGCTGCTCGCGAAGTTTAGCCTCGACAACAACGAGACGCTCACAAGAATCGGAGCGCTCGTGCATTACCTCGATACAGGCGGTGCGCCGGTCGCCGAGGCGGCCGGAGTCGAAACGCTGCTCGAGGGAGCGCGCCGTCGCTGCAACAGCGATGCGGAGCTGTTCGCCGAGAGCGAGAAAACGTTCGATCTCCTCTACGAGGCCTACTTCGACGCGCCGGGTAAGAACCCCGCTCCCCGCTACTGATCCTGGAACACGGGACGCGTTTTTCAATTTCCCTTGGCTGTTTTTTTCTCTTCGGCCTGTAGCGTGCGCAGATCTCGTAAGCGAGCCTCGACGGCGGAAAGTTGATAGAAATCACCGTCCCCGCTTTTCTGTGCGAACTGGAGCTGCTCGATTGCGGCCGGCAGCGTTCCCTGCAGGACGTAGGTTTCGGCAAGCGCCTGATGGTGCAGCAGGCGCTTGCCCGATGCAGCATAGGATTTGGCTTGCAGGCTGTACATCCGGGCATCTCGCGGGTAACTTTTCACCAGCTCCGCAAGCCATGCGAGCGCCGCCTGATGCTGTCCCATACCTTGCAGTACATCCACATAGGCGTAGTGAAGCGGGCGATAATTGGGAGCGCGCGCGAGCGCCTCGCGCAACACGTCGCGAGCTCCCGCCGGATCACCCGCGCCGCGGCGCACCCGTGCCAGCAGCAGCTCTACCATGGGGTGAGTCCCGAGCCGCTTGCGTACTGTCTCGAGTTCGGACGCGGCGCGGGAAAAATCGCGTGCCCTTGCCAGAGCGCTGGCGAGGCCGTAGCGCGCGCCGACCTCCTCGGCATAACGGTGCTCGCGCACGAGCTCATCGAAATGCGCGACGGCTTCGCGCGGCAGCCCCTGCTCTGCGCGGAGCTTCGCTCGCGCGAGATGAAACTCGATGCTATCGGGCGCCTGCTTATACACCGCCATCTGCGCACGATTCTGCATATCGGCGATGCGCTCGCTGGTAAGAGGGTGCGTGCGCAAATAGGCCGGCGCGTTGTTCTCGTACAATCGAGTCGCTTTCTGCATGCGTTCGAAGAACGAGCCCATGCCGCCGACGTCGAAGCCCGCCTGCTGGAGAAACTGGAAGCCGATTCTGTCGGCCTCGCGCTCGAAATCACGAGTGTAATTGAGCTGCGATTGAATGCTGCTCGCTCCTGCGCCAGCGATGACCGCCTGCGCCAAGTCGGGACGCGAGCGGGCGGCCAGAATGCCCAGAACCACCGCCACAAGAGTGGGAATCGACATCTGCTCCTGTTTTCCCAGAAGACGGGCGATGTGGTGCTGGGTCACGTGGGCCACCTCGTGCGCTAGCACGCCGGCGAGCTCGGACTCCGTCTGCGCCGCGAGCAGCAGGCCGGTGTGCACCCCCACGAATCCTCCCGGCATCGCAAAAGCGTTGATGGTGTTGTCACGCACCATGAAAAACTCGAAGTCCTGACGCGCCTCGGGGCTCGCGGCCACAATGCGCCCGCCGACCTCGTTCACGTACTCGGTAAGCTCCGGATCGTCGAGAAAGGTCGGTTCGCGCAAGCGAATTTCCCGCATCGCCTGCTCGCCGATCTTGCGTTCGAGGTAAGGCGACAGCAGTGCACCGGATGTATCACCGAGCTCCGGCAGGGTCTGCGCCTGTGCTTGCAGGGCCAACAACGCGAGACCCAGGCAGACAGCGGGGATTCTCATGGATAATATGATACCGCTCCCCGGGTTGGGTTCCCGGACGCGTCGCTTTAATCGGATCTGCGTGTCGCTCGAAGGCGGGAAAATGAATCGGCCAAGAAAATTGAGCCATTTCGACGGGTCCGGGCAGGCCCATATGGTGAACGTCGGAGACAAGCCCGAAACGCGTCGCGTCGCACGCGCCAGCGGCACGCTCCGCATGGCGTCCTCGACCCTGAATCTTATCCTCGCGGGGGGCGCCAAGAAAGGCGACGTCCTCGGCGTAGCCCGGGTCGCCGCGATTCAGGCGGCCAAGCGAACGGGTGAGCTGATTCCTTTGTGCCATTCTCTCGAGCTTACACGAGTCGCAGCAGAGTTCAGCGCGGTGAAGCGCCACTCAGCGATTCAGCTTGTAGTGACCGTCGAGACGATCGGCCGCACGGGAGTGGAGATGGAGGCCCTGGCAGCGGTGAGCGTAGGACTGCTCACGATCTATGATATGTGCAAGGCGGTGGACCGCGCCATGATTATCGAGGACATAAAGTTGCTTGAAAAATCCGGAGGTCGCTCCGGGCACTTTCGCAGGGCGCAACCTTAAGCGCGTGCGCTGCCGACGATTCGCGCGACCCGGTCACCGCGCCTTTTCGGCGCGAGGCGGAGCCGTCCCTTTCCGGATCGCAAGGCCGGCGCCAGGGGAATCCAGGCGCTTGATCTCGAAGTCTGCTCCTTTGAAGCCCAAATCGGACGCGAGCGCGTACTCCGCCTTCGCCTCCCGCGTCCTGCCAAGCCGCTCCAAGACCAATCCGAGACGATGGTGCGCGATCCCGCTGTCGGGCTGCAGCTCGACTGCTCGAGCCAGATAACGAAGCGCCAATTCGTATTGCCCCTGGAGGAGATGAATCACTCCGCGGGCGTAGTGACAGTGAATGGTGTCCGCGTATTGGGCCACGCATTTTTCGGCAATCTCGATGGCTTTCTGCGGTTGCCCTCCGTATGCGTATTCCCTGGCCATCATGTACAAGGTCCGCGAACCCCAGGGAATGGGCGTCTCCGGAAGCTTGGCAACTGCATCTTCCCAGAGAAGAAAGGAACTCGAGAACGTGACCAGGCGGTCATGGGCCTGGTAAAGAAGCAAGGAGATGGCCAGCACTGACGCTGCCATCGCTGCCCGGAGAGGAAGCGCGCTCAGGGTCGCTGCCACTGCGATCAGCACTCCGGGCGCCCACAGGTAGCTCCGGTAGAGCACAAAGGGTTCCTGGAATCGAGCCGTGCTGAACTCGGGCAGGAACAGAATCCACGTAAAGAGCATCCCGAACCCCGCCATTCCGAACCTGCCGCCCCGACGCAAGAGCACCAGGCCGAGCACGCCGAAACCGACGAAAGCAGACAGCTTGAGAATGACCCAACCCGCCGACCATGTCTGGAAGAAATCCACGCGGACGTCGATCGACATCGCCCGGGTATCGGGCCATAACCACAAGGCGAGATACTTGAAGAACAGCCCCGCCTGAGTGACTGCACTCAACCACCATGAGAAATCCGACATCGCATGCCCGAAGACGCCCTCGAGTTGTGTGGCGACGCCACTGAAGTCGGGCTCGTACGACTCCCCGATCAACCATCGTCTGAGGAACGTCACAAAAACAGCGGCGGGCGCACAGGTCGACAGATAGAGGGCGGCGTGACGAACGGCGAAGCGCCGCTCAGCCCCGACCAATGCCACCGTCAACACAGCCGCCGCTGGCAACAAGACGCTGTGCTCCTTGGAGAGCACCGCTATGGAGTACATGAGCCCCGCCGTAATCGCGTCGGCATGGCTGCCGCGCGTGAGCCCCCTCAGGAACAGTATGATCGACAACAGTGAAAACAGTGTGGCGAGGACGATGGTCCGCTGGACCAGGTATCCCGCTCCATACACAGCCACCGGATGAATCGCGAAGAAGGCTGCGCCGATGAACGCCCACGCCGTGGCGTTCGCTCCCGACGCGGATTCCGGGCGGTTCGCCGGCAGCCGCAGCAGATCGTGGATGAGTTTGTAAATCGCCAACGCGCAAGCGATATGGAAGGCGAGGCTTACGATCCGGTGGGCGACCATGCTCCCGATTTCCACCTCCGTGACGGCGAGCGAGAAGTACGGAGGAAGCCTCAGCTCGAAGCCGAACGGGTGCGTGGCATAGTAGGAAAAGCTCTGTCCCGAGAAAAACACCCAGTCGTCGAAGACCCGCGGGCTTCCCAGAAAAGGCCAGTAAAGGCCGCAGGCGAGCCCCGCGATGAGAGCTGCGGCGATCCAGTGCCGGAACCGCCCGATAATGCTTGCAAACATGGGAAAAAAAAAGGTACCCCGAAGGGTACCTTTTTCACTACGAAGCTGCGATTTAGCCGCGGCAGGAGCCGGGCAGGAACTTCGGGTTCAAGGTCGTGCCGTCGGTGTTGTTGCCACAACGCCAGCCGAAGACCGTCATTCCGCCAACGTCGGCAGCGGCCATCGCCGCCGTCACGCCACCTGGGTTTTTCAGCGGGACTAGGGTGACTACTGTGCCGTTGATACCGGTCGCGGCAGCAAAGCCCTGTATCGTCACCATGACCTTCCCGTTGCCGTCGGTAGAAATCAATTGCACGTACTTCGAGGCGCCGCCAGTCGTGGCGCTTGTGACTTCGCAGCCCCAGTTGTTGGCCACAGGCGCGCTGGTGGCACTCTGGAAGACCTCGGTAATCGAGGTGCGGCATGCGCTCGCAGCCAAGATCACTTCGGATATCTTCGCCCGGTTGCTGTAGTCCTGATACGCCGGGAGTGCTACTGCGGCCAGAATGCCGATGATCGCAACCACGATCATCAACTCGATCAAAGTAAAGCCCTTCTGAATCGCTCTCATGGAGACTCCTTCTCAACACGCCGGTATGGCGCTTGGGTGGGTAGGAGCAAGTCGCATGCCGCCTTGGGAGCTGTAGATCTACTGCATTGTTTTTACGACATTTTATGTCATTTCTTGAGTGCAAGTCGGCAAGGAAAAAAACGCCTTCGATCTAAAATGCGGCACAGTCTGACGCTGAACGTCACCGGAGCGTCCCGCCGCATTGGCCGTCGCAGCGTCATTTCGCCACCTCGGCCAGGAAGTTCTCCAAAGCGCGTATCGGCGCCATATCTTCGAAAAGAACGTGGCGTTCCGCTTCGATGCGCTTGCGGGTGCGCTCGCGATATTCACCGTCGCGGATGAGATTCACCGCGAGCGAGATGTAATCTTCCTCCGATCCGGCGACCAGCTCCTGCAATCCCATCCGCTTCAGGATGCCGCTCGCGAGCCTGCCGCGCAGAAACCGCCCCTCCCGAGTCACGATCGGAATCCCGCGCTCAACCGCCTGCATCGCGGTGTTGAAGCCGGAGAAGCCGATGGTGTCCAGGAAGACATCGGCACGATCGAGCAGTCCGTCAAACGCCGGGCCGTTCAGCCAGGGAATGAAGATCACATGTTCGTCAATGTTCAGGCCGTATCGGGTAAAAACGGCCTCGAGTCGCTGCCGCAATTTTTCCGCCAGAATGCTCACCTCGGGTATGAAGAAAATGAACTGGCACCGGCCCAAGCTGCGGGCGATCTCGGCAATAACCCAATCGTGTTGAGGTGCGTATTTGAACGGCATCCCCGGGCACAGAAAAAGCGGAGACCGGGGGTCGATGCCCAGCTTGCCGAGGTCGGGAGGGATGGCTTCACCTCCCCAACGCCGATAAAAACACCCCAGATTGGGCAAGGTAATGAGCTGTTCCGTGTAGTTCTCCCGCGCATCGGGAGGTTCCATTTCTTCCGCGGACAAGTAGTAATCGATCGTCGGCAGCCCGGTCGTCTCGGGATGTCCCCACGTCGCCACCTGAACCGGCGCCAAGCGCAGGCTGGCGAGCTTTATCGACATCGGATCCATCCCGATCTCCGGATAGATCAGCACGTCAAGTTGACGGTCGATGATGCCCTGCACCCACTGCCGCAGGGGTTTTGCTCCCTGCTCGAAATGCGCTGCGGAAGACTTCGCAAGCAGCGTTTCCTGGTCTTGACGAACGCCGAAATAAAACGCGTAAAGGGCGAAGCGCTCGCGGCCGAGTTTCTCGAACCAGCCCTTGACGATGGCGTTCCAGACCGAGTGGTTCCAGAAGTATTGCGAAGCGACCCCGACGCGGATCACGCCGTCGGAGCTGCGCCTTCCGGGAACAACGAACCCCTGCCGCCCGAACCACTCGCCCATCAGTCGCGCGCAAAGATCTCCGTAGCGCTTGAGCAAACTGCGGTTGTTTTCTTCCTGGTACGCCAGGGGAAACGGTTGCTGGATGCCCACCGCCCTGAAACCCTCCGCGCTCCGAGTCGCGTCAAACCAGCGTTCCAGCTCGTCCAGCTGCGCGGCGAAGGCGGTTCTGCAGCTCGCGGGATCGGCGTCCGTTCCATACATCCTGGGTACCTGCGACATCGCAAGCGCCCAGCGCGCCTCGACGTACTCGGGATCGAGCGAAAGCGCCTTCTTGTTGCAGTCGAGCCCTGCGTTCAGTCGGCCCTGGTTTCTGAAAACGTGACCCAGGCCGTAATGCGCTTCGGGGAGGTCCGGCCGCAGCGCGATGACCTTGTCGTAGCAAGGAATCGCTTCATTCAGCCTGTTTTGATCCCGCAGAACGTCCGCGAGGTTGTAATGCGCTTCGAGCAGATCAGGGTCGATCACGAGCGCCTTCCGGTAGCAGGCGATCGCCTGGTCCGGCTTGCCCTGGGCACTGAGCACGTTGCCCAGGTTGACATATGCCGGGGAAAAGTCGGGAACCAGAGACAAGGCTTTTTCGTAACTGGCGACAGCTTCATCCCATTGGGCCTGATCTTTGTAGGAATTCCCCCGATCAAAATGCCATTCGCAGGATTCGGGTTCAGGCGTCGGGGCTCCGTCATGGTGGACGGCGGCTTTACCGGCATTGTTCTGATCCTTAAGGACATCCTGCAGCCCGGCCAGGGCCGCAGGGGCATTGGGTGCGAGAGCCAGAGCCCGCGTGTAGCAAGCGACGGCGCGATCCGCCTTGCCCTGCGCCCTGAGGGCGGCACCCAGATTCACGAGTGCGTCGACGTAATCCGGGTCGAGCGCCAGCGCGTTCAGATAAGAGACGACGGCTTCGTTGAGCTTTCCTTGCGCCCCCAGCGTATTGCCGAGATTGTTGTGCGCGGGCGCATTCGAAGGATTGCGCGAGAGCGCCCGCGATATCAGCTCAGCGGCCCGTCCATGTTCGCCCCGCTGATGGGAGATCACGCCCAAGAAGTGCAGCGCATCGATGTTGTCGGGATCGACCGCCAGCATTTCACGGTAAGCGGCCTCCGCCTCCGGCAGGCGCCCCGCCTGATGGTGTTGCAGGGCGGCGTCCAGCTTGTGTGAGACGGAGACGAGGGGATCTTCGCCCGCGCCCGAAGGGCCCGGAATCGGAGGCTTTTCCGCCGCCCCCTTACCGGACCCGAACAACCGTCTGAGCATACGTTCAACGACCCGGTGCCCGAGGAGGCGCCGATTTGAGCGCAACCAGCGTGATCAGCTCGTAGGTCCAGGTCTCGACGAACGCCTTGGGGTATCCGGCTTCCTTCAGCGCCCAACGGAACTGGTTGCCCAGGCGCGCTTTCTTGTAGATATTAAGCTTGTGGGTACGCGCAAATTGCTCGGCACGAGAGAAAACGGTGTGATGCGTATTTCTCAGCCGCTTGGACGCCTTCTCATCCTGCGCGTCCAGACCTGCGGGGGGGGCGCGCTTGACGAGTTCCGCGGCGATCGACCGCGCAAACTCGTCGATCTCCTCCGTATCGAACCACTGAAAAATTGCCTTCATCGATGGAATCCAAAAGGGTCGCCAACCCCGGCGACCGATGTCGGGCCAAGCGGGATCAAGCAGCAAATCCGGGTATTTTGCTTTCGTCGACCTCGTCGATCTGATCGCGATCGAGAAATTGTTCGGCATAGCGGAGATAGATCTTCTTACGGACAAATATGTCGAACAAGTCCGGGTCGATGTGTCCGTTCACCCTGAAATTCCCGAGAATCTTCAGCGATTCGGAAAGCGTCTTGCCGCGCTTGTAAGGCCTGTCCTTGGCGGTCAGCGCCTCGAAAATATCGGCGATCCCCATGACCCTCGCTTGCACCGACATCTGCTCCCGCTTCAGTCCGCGAGGATAACCCTTCCCGTCCATGCGCTCGTGGTGACCGCCGGCGTACTCAGGTACCTTACTCAGATGCTTCGGCCACGGCAGCGCTTCCAGCATCTTGATGGTGGCAACGATGTGGTGATTGATCTTCTCTCGCTCCTCGTTGGTGAGCGTGCCCCGGGAGATCGTAAGATTCTTGATTTCATCCTCGGTGAGGAAATCCGCCGTCCCTCCTGAAACGTCGATCCACTTGTACTCAGTGCCGATCCGGTTCACCCTTTCCCGCTCTTCAGAGGCCATAGCCTCACCGCCGACATTGGCGTGACGCAGAAATTCGCGATCGCCTTCGACCTGGCGCAACCTGTCCCGCAACGTCTGATCGATTTGGGCCAACCGCTTGCGTGCAACCACCTCATGCAGCGCCGATTCGCCAAGGAGCTCGAGCTTCTCCTTCAACGCAGCGATTTCCAGATCGCGTTTCAGCACTTCGAACCGCGTGTCGACGAGATTGATGCGGTCGAAGATTGTTTCCAGTTTGGTCGCCTTGTCCACGACGTGGACCGGGGTCGTAACTTTCCCGCAGTCATGCAGCATGCCCGCAATCTTGAGTTCGTAACGGTCCTTGTCGCTCATGTTGAAGTTTCCGAGCGGCCCTTCAGTCGTCTCATTGACGGCTTCGGCAAGCATCATGGTGAGCACCGGGACACGCTGGCAGTGTCCGCCGGTATACTTGGACTTTTCGTCGATCGCGGTGTTGATGAGCTCGATGAAGGACTCGAACAGCTCCTCCAATTGATTGATGAGGCTCCGATTGGTGAGCGCAATGGCGGCCTGAGATGCAAGCGATTCCGCGAGGCGCTGGTCCGA
>Ga0184619_10000307_pt1 | contig 16571 bp, 18 predicted proteins | sample PLM0_60_b1_FD_133146 | JGI IMG/M metagenome (GOLD analysis project Ga0184619, IMG submission 133146) | Groundwater sediment microbial communities from an aquifer in East River, Colorado, USA - PLM0_60_b1 | ecosystem: Environmental > Terrestrial > Soil > Riparian zone | place: USA: East River...
CGCGACGCGCGCCTGGGACATGGCGTTCTACGCCTTCCCGTTCGAGCGCGGCGACCGGATCGTGACCGCGGTCGCCGAGTACATCAGCAACTACATCGCCTACATCCAGATCGCCGAGCGGACAGGGGTCGAGGTCATCCCGGTGCCGAACGACGAGCACGGCCAGGTCTCGGTCGACGCGCTTCGCGAGCTCGTCGACGAACGCGTGAAGCTGATCACGATCACCCACGTGCCGACGAACGGCGGTCTCGTCAACCCCGCGGCGGAGATCGGCGCAGTCGCGCGCGAAGCCGGCATTCCGTACTTGCTCGATGCCTGCCAGTCAGTCGGCCAGCTGCCCGTCGACGTCGAGAAAATCGGCTGCGACGTCCTCTCGGCCACCGGGCGCAAATACCTACGCGGCCCGCGCGGCACCGGCTTTCTCTACGTGCGCTCGAGCCTGCTCGAACGACTCGAGCCACCGTTCCTCGACATGCGCGCCGCGGACTGGGTCGAGCCGGACCGCTACGAGCTTCGGCCCGACGCGCTTCGCTTCGAGGAGTGGGAGCAGGCCTACGCGGCGAAAGTCGGCCTCGCGACCGCGATCGACTACGCGTTGGGTTGGGGCGTTGACGCGATCTGGGAGCGTGTCGCCGCGCTCGGCGAGGGCCTGCGGGCCCGGCTCGGCGACGTCGAGGGCGTGACGCTGCGCGACCTTGGCGCCGTTCGCTGCGGGATCGTCACCTTCACGGTCGACGGCGTCGGAGCGGACGAGCTGAAGGACCGCCTCGCGCGCGAGCGCATCAACGTCACCGTCTCCCCGCGCTCCGCGACGCTGCTCGACTCGGAGGAGCGGGGGTTGCCCGACTTGATCCGCGCCTCGGTTCACTACTACAACACGGACGAGGAGCTCGACCGCCTGGTGAGAGTCACCGCCTCGCAGCCGACGTAACCCGCGCCATAAGATCGGGCGGTGCTGATCGCCGGCAACTGGAAGATGTACAAGGGCCCGGGGGAGACGCGGGAGTTCTGCTCCGAATTCGCACCCCCGGGCGGTGTCGACGCGGTGCTCTGTCCCCCGTTCGGTTCCCTTGGCGCGGCGGTCGCGAGCGGCCACACAATCTACGCCCAGAACGTGCACTGGGCCGATGAGGGAGCCTTCACGGGCGAGGTCTCGACGAAGATCCTGCTCGAGCTCGGCGTTCGGGGCGCAATCGTCGGCCACTCCGAGCGGCGGCAGTACTTCGGCGAGACCGACGAGACCGCGGCGATGCGCGCGGAGCACGCGCTCGAGGCGGGGCTGCGCGTGATCGCCTGCGTCGGCGAGCTCGAGGCAGAGCGCGAGCGTGGCGAGACCGAGCAGGTCGTCCGGCGGCAGGTCGGCGTGCTTTCGAGCCACGAGAATCTCGTCGTTGCGTACGAGCCGGTCTGGGCGATCGGGACCGGCAGGACGGCGACCCCGGAGATCGCGCAGGCGGCGCACGCCTTGATCAAGTCGCTGCTCGACGTCCCCGTGCTCTACGGCGGCTCCGTCAAGCCGGACAACGCCGAGGAGTTGCTGGCGCAGCCTGACGTCGACGGCGCGCTCGTCGGCGGAGCCTCGCTCGAGGTGGAATCGTTCACGGCGATTTGCCAGGCGGCGGCACGACTTTCCCGCTCGTAGCGCTCGTCATCCTCGACGGCTGGGGTTGCGCGCCGCCTGGGCCGGGGAACGCGGTCGAGCTCGCCGAGACACCGGTGTTCGACGCGCTCTGGGCCCGTTACCCGCACACGACGCTGAAGGCCTCCGGAGAGGCGGTCGGGCTGCCGCCCGGCCAGATGGGCAACTCCGAGGTCGGTCACCTGACGATCGGCTCGGGCCGAATCCTCGACCAGGACTTCCAGCGCGTGAACCGTGCGATCGCGGACGGCTCCTTCTTCGAGAACGCCGCCCTTGTCGGCGCGTTCGAGCGGGCGAAGCAGCGCGGCACGAACGTCCATCTGCTCGGGCTTGTCTCGTACGGCGGCGTCCACTCGCACATCGACCACCTGCGCGCGCTCCTCGAGCTGGGGCGTAGGCATGGGATGGACGACCGCACCTTCATCCACGCCTTCACGGACGGCCGCGACGTCTCGCCGCACGCCGCGGCGAACGATCTCGCCGAGTTGCCGCAGGAGAAAATCGCCAGCGTCTCCGGCCGCTACTACGCGATGGACCGCGACCAGCGCTGGGAGCGGACGGAGCGCGCGTACGACGCAATCGTCTCCGGCAGGCCTGTCTGGGGTCAGACCCCGGCCATGGCCGTACAGGCCAGCTACGACCGCGGCGTCACGGACGAGTTCATCGAGCCGGCCGCGATCGAAGACCGGCCGCGCCTCGGCCGGGGAGATGCCGCGATCTTCTTCAACTTCCGTCCCGACAGAGCACGCCAATTGACGATCAAGCTGCTGGACGGCGAGACCGATCTCACCACGATGACGCGATACCACGAGGACTTCGCATGCCCGGTCGCGTTCGAGGAGCAGAACGTCGCCGAGACGATGGCCGAGGTCCTCGCCGAGCACAACGCCCGCCAGCTGCACGTGGCCGAGACGGAGAAGTACGCCCACGTCACCTACTTCTTCAACGGCGGCCGCGAGGACGAGTGGCCCGGCGAGACGCGGATCCTCGTCCCGAGCCCGCGCGACGTGCCGAGCTACGACCACAAGCCGGAGATGTCGGCGCGGGAGGTGGCGACGAGGTTCTGCGACGAAGTGGGAAGGAGCTACGCGTTCGCGATCGTCAACTTCGCGAACCCGGACATGGTCGGTCACACGGGTTCGATCCCGGCGGTGACCAAAGCCGTCGAGACCACCGACGAATGCCTCGGCTTAGTCGTCGAGGCAGTGGGGCGGGCGGGGGGCGTCAGCCTGATCACCGCCGATCACGGCAACGCCGAGCAGATGCTCGAAACAGACGGCACGAGCCCCCATACGGCGCACACCACAAATCCGGTCCCACTCGTGCTTACGAAGGAAGAGATGCCATTGGCTGCAAACGGCGAACTTTCGGATCTGGTACCGACCACGCTCGACCTGCTGGGCTTTGCCCAACCTTTACAGATGAGCGGGAAATCCCTGCTGAGATGAGGAAGACCCCGGTTATACTCCCCCGGCCTTGGCACTAGCTCAACCCGATTTCGGCGTCCTTCGGAAGGCACAGCGCGGCGACGAGCGAGCCTTCTCGCTGATCGTGCGGGCATATGAGGTGCCGGTCTTCAACTACGTGATGCGGCTCGTCGGCGACCGTGCGCTGGCCGAGGATCTGACGCAGGAAGTCTTCATCCGCGTCTTCCAGGGCCTGCCGAAATTCTCGCTTCGCTCGAAGTTCACGACCTGGCTGTTCCAGGTGACCAAGAACCGCGTTCTGGACGAGCTCCGTGCGAGCGAGCGCCGGCCGCGGGCGTTGGTCGCGCTGGACGACGCGCCGCCGCTCGAGGTCCTCGACGCGCCGGCCGAACAGGTCGAGACGATCGAGGCGCTGTGGGTGGCTGTCGACGGCCTGAACACCGATCTGAAGATGGCGCTGCTCCTTCGCGACGTGGTCGGGCTCTCGTACAACGAGATCGCCGACTCGCTCGACACCACGCTGGCCACGGTCAAGTGGCGGATCTTCAAGGCGCGCGAAGAAGTTCAGCTGTCGCTCGCGCGCGAGGGCTTCACCTTCGGCCGCGAGGCCGACGTGATTCCGCTCGGGGTCTAGACACCCTCTCCAAGTCGGGCCGCAAGCGCCTCGGGGAGGCCGTGCTCGCGCATCTCTGCCTGGGTGCGCTCGATTGGGTACTCGACCCGGTGAAATGAGGCCGTCCGGCCGGGCTCGAGCAACAGGTACGCCGCCCGCGGATCGCCGTCGCGCGGCTGGCCGACCGAGCCTGGGTTCAACAGCCGGCGGGCCGCTTCGAGGTCGATGACCGTTCCCTCGGGGGCGAGGCCGCCTCCGAGCGCTTTGCCCTCCAGTCCGATCGCCAGCGGCACGTGGCTGTGGCCGACGAGCACGACCGGCTCGGACGTCGCCTGCAACGTCCACCACGCCGCTTCCGAGTCGAGCACGTACTCCCAGACCGGATCTCGCGCGCTGCCGTGGAAGAGCTCGACGCCGTCCCGCCGTGCGCTTGACTGGAGACCGGCGAGGAACTCGCGCGCGTCGTCTGCCAGGACACCTTGTGTCCAGCGCGCCGCCGCGGCCGCATCGCCGGCGAAATCCTGGATGGCCAGGGAGCCGAGCACCACAAGGTCGTGGTTGCCGGCCAGGCAGAGATCCGCGTGCGCCGCGACCGTGCGGCAGCACTCGTTCGGTTGGGGCCCGTAGCCGACCAGATCTCCCAGGCACCACAGCTCGTCGGGTTGTTCGGCCGCGATCGCGTCGAGGACGGCGTCGAGAGCGTGCCGGTTACCGTGGACGTCCGAGATGACCGCGACCCGTTTGCTCAAGGGCGCCACGATAGTCCTCGCCGTCGCGGCCTGGCTCGTCGCTGCTGCGCTGCTCTGGCGGACGAAGGTTCCCGGCAGTTTGCATAGGCCTCACCTGGACCCTGCGGCCTACTTCTCACCCTCACAGCTGCACCGAGCCGCGCGGTACAGCTCGGTGGGACGGCTGCTCTTCCTGGTAGGGGTGGCTGTGCAGCTCGCCGTCCTCGCTGTCCTCGCCGTGCTTGGCCGACGTCTCGCCCAGGGATTCGCACTCGGCGAGACCGGCGCCGGGGTCATGATCGGCGTCGCGGCATCGCTGTTCGTGACGCTCGCGACGCTGCCGGTCGGCCTCGTCGGCCTCTGGTGGGACCGCCGCTACCGGATCTCGAAACAGGAGTACTGGAGCTACGTGCTCGGTCTGTGGGGCGGCGTTCTCGCCCGGACGGTGGCCGTGGCGATCGTGTTGGCGGTGGTGATGTCGCTCGCGCGCCGGTTCCCCCGCGGCTGGTGGGCGATCGTGGCGCCTCTCTTTGTCGGGGTCGGCGCCGCCTTCGTCGTCGTCGGGGCCTTGTTGGCGCCGATCGGGACGCATCCGATCCGCCAACCGCGGATCGCGGGCGCCGTCGAGCGACTAGAGCAGCGCGAGGGAGTGGCCGGCACGAAGGTTCGCGTCGACAAGGTCAGCGACGAGACGCGAGCCGTCAACGGAGAGACGACCGGCGTCGGGCCGACGACGGTGGTGATCCTCTGGGACACGCTGTTCAAGTCGCACCTCAGCGATCGTGCGATCGAGTTCGTGGTCGTGCACGAGCTGGGACACGCGGCCCGCCGCCACATCTGGAAGGGCCTCGGCTGGGGGCTCCTCCTCACCGTCCCGCTGACCTTTCTCCTCGCCGAGGCGACGAGACGCCGCGGCGGCCTGCACCGCGCGGAGGTCGTCCCGTTCGCGCTGCTCGTCGCGCTCGCGCTCAGCTTCCTGGCGACTCCGCTCGAGAACGTCGTCTCGCGGCGCTACGAGTCGGAGGCGGACTGGATGGCGCTCCAGGCGACACGCGACCCCACCGCCGGACGCGAGGCGTTCCGCAGCTTCACGCGGATCGACCTGGTGCAGCCGAACCCGCCCGGTTGGTCATACGTCCTGCTCGACGACCACCCGACGGTGATACAGCGACTCGCGATGACGCGGGCCTGGGCTAGGACTCAGACTCGGGCCGATCGGTCTCGGGCAGGTTCCTGATCCCCTCGCGCGACGACCACTTCGACCACGAGTCCTCCATCGCGTCCAGCAGCTCGCGCATGAACCGGTTCGACATGTTCACGCGGGCCACGACCACGCCGGGGACGTCGCCCTCCTCGACCTCGTGGTCGATGCGCGCGAACGTGAGCGTGAACTCGTAGTCCGAGAAGCTGATGTTCGCGAAGTTCGCGTAGACCCCCGCGAGATGCTCGGGGTCGAGGTGGATGTTGAGCTGGCGCTCCTGGGCGTCGTCGTCCACGGGCCTACGATACTAGTCGCGTGGAGAGCCTCAGCCCGCGCCGGATCGCCTATGCGCTCGCCGCCCTGGTGGTGGTGTTGGGCATCGGGACGGTCGGCTACCGCTGGTCGCTCGACGAGACCTGGCTGCAGTCCTTTTACCGCTCCGTCGTCACGAGCGCCCTTGTCGGCCTCGACACGGTGCCGAGGAACGACTCGGCGCGACTGCTCTCGATCTTCATGGTCTTCGCCGGGGTAACTATCTTTGCGTTCGTCGCCTCGACGCTGGTCGAGAGCATTGCCCGCGGCGTGCTGACCGGCGCGCTCGCGGAGAAACGAAGGAGGCGGGCGATCGAGAGGTTGCGCGATCACTACATCATCTGTGGCTACGGACGCGTAGGACAGCAGATCGGCAAGGAGTTTCGGGCCGCCGGCGCCCAGTACGTCGTCGTCGACTTCCACGAGGAAGCGCTCGCAGTGGCGCGGGAGCGCAACGATTACTTCATCGAGGGCGACGGCACCGACGAGGACGACCTCGACGCGGCCGGGCTGCCACGCGCTCGCGGACTGGTCGCTTCGTCCGACTCGGACGCGGACAACGTCTACATCACTCTCTCCGCACGCGCCGTGCGGCCGGACCTGCTCGTCGTCGCCCGCGCGTCGGACGCCGAGGCGGCGAAGAAGCTGCGCATTGCAGGCGCCGAGCGGGTCGTCCAGCCCTACTCGGCGGCGGGGCGTGTGATGGCGAACCTGATGCTGAAGCCGCAGGTGACCGCCTTTGTCGACGTGGTCACCTCGTCCGCCGGCGCCGACCTTCGCTTCGAGGAGCTTGAGGTTCCGGCCGACTGGGCGCAGGCCGGGAAGACGATCGGGGAGCTTCGCATCCGCGGGAACACGGGTGCCGTGATCGTCGCTGTGCGCAAGCGGGACGGGCACTTCGAGACAACGCCGGACCCGGACCTGCCGCTCGAAGCCGGCGACGTGATGATCGCCGCGGGGACCGACGAGGAGCTCCGCGCTTTGGACGAGCTGTTCAGGTCGGCCGAGGCCGTTGCCGGCCGCTGACCCGGTCGCCCGTCTCGCGGCGGAGCTGGGCGAGGCCGTGGGGGCGGCGGTCGAGCTCGAGCGGCCGAGCGATCCCGCGCACGGGGACTACGCGACGAATGCCGCGCTCCAGCTTGCTCCCGAGCGGCGTCAGGCGCCGCGCGAGCTGGCAGAAGAGATCGCTGCCGCCGCGGCGGCTGTACCCGCCGTCGAGCGGGCGGAGATCGCAGGGCCCGGCTTCGTCAACTTTTGGCTTTCGGATGCCTGGCTCGCAGACGCACTCGCTGCGATCGTCGAGCGGAGCCGCGAATTTGGTGCCGACCACCCTGCCTCCCCCGAGCGGATCCAGGTCGAGATGGTCTCCGCGAATCCGACCGGACCGATCACGGTTGCGGCGGCGCGGAACGGCGCCTACGGAGACTCCGTCGCCCGCCTGCTCGAGTTCGCGGGCCACCAGGTCGAGCGCGAGTACTACTACAACGACTCCGGCGCCCAGATGGAGAAGTTCCGGGCCTCGGTCGAGGCAAGCCGGCGCGGCGAGGAGCCGCCCGAGGACGGCTATCGCGGCGCGTACGTCGACGAGCTCGCGAGGAGCGACGACGATCCGGTCCCGCGCATGCTGCACGAGATCGAGCTGACGCTCGACCGGTTTCGCGTCCACTTCGACTCCTGGGCCCTGCAGAGCAAGCTCGAAGGCCGGCTCGACGAGTTCCTGCCCCGCTTGGACACCTACGAGAAGGACGGCGCGATCTGGGCCCGGTCGTCAGAGTACGGCGACGACGACGATCGGGTCCTCATCCGTTCACCCGAGCAGGGAGGGGGGCCAACCTACCGAGCGGCGGACGTCGTCTACCTCGCCGACAAGCTCGAGCGCGGCTTCGATCGGGCGATCTACGTGCTCGGCGCCGACCACCACGGCACCCGCAACTGGTACGCGGCCGTCGCGCGCATGCTCGGCTACGACCCCGAACGGATTGAGGTCCTGATCTACCAGCTCGTCCACCTGACGAGCGGCGGGCAACAGCGGAAGATGTCGAAGCGGCGCGGCGACGTCGTCTTCCTGGAGGAGCTCCTGGACGAGGTAGGCGTCGACGCGGCGCGCTGGTACCTCGTCAACCGGGGGCCGGACCAGACGATCGAGATCGATGTCGATCTGGCCGCGGAGCGCAGCCAGAAAAACCCCGTCTATTACGTCCAGTACGCGCATGCGCGCATCGCCGGGATCCTCCGCAACGCGCGTCAGCAGGCGAGCGAGAGCGCCTCTCCCCGTCAGCCGCTGGCGCCCGAGGAGCGCGACCTGATCAAGCGCCTGCTCGAATTTCCCGTCGTCGTCGCCGAGGCGACGGAGCGGCGCAGCCCGCAGGCGATCCCGGTCTATGCGATCCGCGTCGCCGACGACTTCCACCGCTTCTACCACCAGCATCGCGTGCTCGGCAGTGAGGCGGAGGCGTTCCGGCTGGCGCTCGTCCGCGCGACTCAGAACGTGATCGCGCGGAGTCTCGACCTCGTTGGGGTCGAGGCACCGGAGCGCATGTGACCGAATAGGATTCGCCCATGGCCGTAGCCGAGCACATGAGCGGCAGGCCGGGCGCGGTGCGTCCCGACCGGAACCTCGCCCTTGAGCTCGTACGCGTCACCGAATCGGCAGCGATGGGCGCCGGCCGTTGGGTCGGGCGCGGCGACAAGATCGCCGCCGACCAGGCGGCGGTCGACGCGATGCGGGCGATGCTGGACTCGGTCTCGATGGACGGCGTGGTCGTGATCGGCGAGGGCGAGAAGGACGAGGCACCGATGCTCTACAACGGCGAGTCCATCGGCGACGGCACCGGGCCGCAGGTCGATGTCGCGGTCGATCCTCTGGAAGGCACCCGCCTGACCGCGCTCGGGCAGCCGAACGCGATCGCGGTGATCGCCGTCGCCGAACGCGGGACGATGTTCTTCCCGGGCGCGGCGGTGTACATGGAGAAGATCGCTGTCGGGCCGGAGGGACTCGACGCGATCGACATCAACGCGTCACCGACCGAGAACGTGAACACGCTCGCGAAGGCCAAAGGCGTCTCGCAGCGCCAGATCTCGGTCGTCGTGCTCGAGCGCGACCGGCACGAGGATTTGATCGGCGAGCTCCGGCAGGCCGGCGCTAAGGTCAACCTGATCCGTGACGGCGACGTCGCGCCCGCGATTGCGGCGGCGCAGGGTGGGACCGGGGTGGACATGCTCTACGGCATCGGCGGCACGCCCGAGGGCGTGATCTCAGCCGCGGCGCTGAAAGCGGTCGGCGGCGGCATGCAGGGGAAGCTCTGGCCGCGCAACGACGAGGAGCGGCAGCAACTGCTCGACAACGGCCTCGATCCGGACCGCGTCCTGACGACGGACGACCTCGTCTCCGGCCAGGACGTCTTCGTCGCGGCGACCGGCGTGACGACGGGAGCCCTACTCCGCGGCGTGCGGTACCTCCCGAACGGCGCGATCACGGACTCGATCGTGATGCGCTCGCGCTCAGGCACGGTGCGCCGGATCGAGGCGAGCCACGCGCTCGACAAGCTCGAGAGCTTCACGGGCCGCGAGTACCGCTAACCGCCTCGCCGGGACCCGTCCTCGTGCCAGGCACGGGGACCGGTCCGAACCGGCCAATCGGCCGCTTGGGTGAGCCGGTCCGCGGCACCCCACGTTCCAACGGCCGTGGCGGGACGGGGCGTGTCCCGGTGCCAGGCATGGAGCCACGGCCCGAAAGCCGGGTGTGCCTGTAACGAAACCGAGGCCGGTGGGACTGCAGGGCATGCGCAGGACGCTTCTCGGAATCGCAGCGACTGCTCTCGCGCTCTTCGCGTTTGTGCCGGCTGCGTTGTCGAGAGAGTCCGCAGCGCCGACGCTGACGGTCAAGTCCTCGTCGTACGGGCGCATCCTCTTCGACGGCCGCGGCCACGTGCTCTACGCGTTCACGCGGGACGCGAAGGCCCGCAGCGCCTGCTACGGCGCCTGCGCGAAGGCCTGGCCGGTCTATTTCGCGAAAGGAACGCTACGCGTGGGCACGGGCCTCAGGCGCTCGCTGCTCGGAACGACCAAGCGTCGCGACGGACGCCGCCAGATCACCTACGCGGGGCGGCCGCTTTACTACTACGTCGGCGACACCAAGGCAGGGCAGATCCGCTGCCAGAACGTGGCTGAGTTCGGCGGCACCTGGCTGGTCGTCAGGCCGAGCGGCCGGCTTGTTCGCTAGGCCGTAACCGCTTCTCGCTCCATCTCGGGCGCGTACATCCCCGTGCGAGCTGCGCTGTTCATCTTCGCGCGGTGGTAGTAGGCGCGCTGGGCTGCCTCGACGTTCTCCGGCTTGCCGACCCACGCCTTCAAGGCCGGAGCCTGCAGGGCACGGCCGTAGGAGAACGAGAGCTGCCAGGGGTGCCGGCCGCGCGCGTTCATCGCGTTCAGGTGAGTGGTCGCGTCCTCGTCAGACTGGCCGCCCGAGAGGAACACGATCCCCGGCACGGCCGCCGGCACGTGCTTGTAGAAGCACTCCAGGGTCACGTCGGCTACCTCCTCCGCGGAAGCGCGGTCCGAGGCGTCGTAGCCGGAGAGCACCATGTTCGGCTTCAACAGCGTGCCGCGGAAATCGATCCGCTGGTCGTGCAGTTCGGTGTAGACCGCCTGCAGCACCCGGCCGGTTGCCTTCCTGCTCTGCTCGATCGTGTGCATGCCGTCCTGCAGCACCTCGGGCTCGACGATCGGAACGAGGTCGGCCTCCTGGCAGAGCGCCGCGTAGCGGGCCAGCGCGTGGGCGTTCGTCCAGACGCAGTACTCGCTCGGCCTGTCGGCGTCGATCGAGTACGTGGCGCGCCACTTCGCGAAGCGCGCGCCGAGCTCCCGGTACTCCTCGAGCCTGCCGCGCAGCCCGTCGAGGCCCTCTGTGATCGTCTCGCCGTCCGTCAGGGCCAGCGGCTTTGCGCCCTTGTCAACCTTGATCCCAGGGATGACCCCCTTGCTCTCCAGCAGCTCCGGAAAGGGCGTGCCGTCCGAGGCCGACTGGCGGATCGTCTCGTCGAACAGGATCACCCCGGAGATGAACTCCTCCGCGCCCTCGGTGGTGAAGAGCAACTCGCGATAGGCGCGCCGGTTCTCCTCGGTCGACTCGACTCCGATCGAGTCGAAGCGTTTCTTGATCGTCCCTTCGCTCTCGTCCGCGGCGAGGATTCCCTTGCCCTCGGCGACGAGCGCCTTTGCCGTCGACTGCAGCTGCTGCACGTCCATCGTCTCGTCCTCCTTCGAAGCTCTCAGCGACTCGATTATCCCGCAACGTACGCATTTGCAACCGGGCCTGGCTCAGCCGTCGTCTTCGGCCGCCGCCGGCTCGAGCCCCCGAAGCAGCCGGTCAGCGCGGCGCAGCTCGTCTGCCGAGGCCGGCTGGATCGCCCCGGAGCTGATCCACCACGCCGGGTGGATCTCATTCCAGCCGTGGGCAGTGTCGTCGACCCACGGGCCGACCACCTCGACTCGTTGTCCGACCTCCGGAACCAGGACACGCGAGCGATCCCAGGGGATGATCTCGAGGATCAGCGTGCCGCCGACCCGGGAGTTGCCCGCCGAGAGCAGCCCTTCCTGCCCGCGATCAAGGTGCAGCTCGATGTGGACGTCGCCGTCGTAGAGCTCCGGCTTCACCTTCTCGACCGTGCCGACCGCGACGCGGCAGCGGCTCTTCACCTTCAGCCGCTCGGGGTGGTAGACGCCGACGAGCGTCGACCCCGACCGGCAATGCGGAGACGCCGGCGTCCCTGCGCGTCGCAGGAAGCAGCCGCCGCCGATGAGCACGACGAGCACGAGTGGAAGCAAGCGGCGCATCCGAGCCACCGTGCCCGAGCGAGCGGCGCGGCGAAAGACGCTCTTTCAGCCAAGTCCGGGAACTTTGGTGAGCACCGCGGACGTAACTCAGTTGGCCTCGCGACCGTCCATCGTCACGCTTCGCCGGTTGTCGTGGCCGGCTGCGGCGGCGCGGGCGGAGGTGGCCGCGTCCGTGCGGCAAGGACGATCAGCGCGACACTCCCTCCGAGGATCAGCGCGCCGCCTATCAGCAGCCCGATCGCGACCCAGAGCAAGAACGACAACTTGGCCCCGAGGTCGACTTCGGCTGCGACGTCGCGCGACCCGTCGGCATTCATAAGGACGACCGACCAGTCGCCCTCACGCACCTTCCAGGTGACGGTCTGCCTTCCCTGCCCAGAGGCCGACGCCGCCCAGAAGTTCTGGGCCGTCGGCGGTCGTCGCGGCGCACCCCCCGCAATCTGACGGTATTCGACCCGGAACGGATCGAGGTTGATGTCCTCGACGTCGGCGTGTGCGACGCGCCCGAGGTAGCCGGCGACGGCCGCCTCCGGCCCGATCCCGATGAAGAGCGGCTTTCCGGAGGCGCCTTCACCGCGGATCCGCACCTTCCCGAGCCAGTTGTCGTTCCAGATCCAATTCGGCCCGCCGGCGTCCACCTCGAGCCGCTCGCGTGTCAGCGCGTAGGTCGACGTCGCAAACCGCTCATTCGGCGTCGTCAGGTAGCCGCCCTCGCGCTGGGTGCGGTCGACCCAGAGTAGGAAACCGCCGCTTGCCGCCAGCGCGAGCCCGAGCAGGGCGACGATGCTGCCGAGGACGATGAGAACGACGCGGCCGGTGCTCAGTGCTGCCTCCCTGGGGGCTCCAGCTCGCGCAAGATTGCGGCGGCGTCACTCACGATTTTGATCGAATCCCCTTTATCCGATTACCCGCCTTCGCCCAAAGCGTGTCACCCCGGGTCCATTACGGCAAGGCTTCGCCTCGCACTGGTAGCGCGCCCCTCGGGTGCCTCCAGGACTCCCCAATCCCGGGCATCGAGAGCAACGTCCGCGCAACCACGGCCGGCGGGATTACGGGTTGCCGGGCAAGGCCTGAAAAGCGCCGTTACTCCCTTGTTATGCGCGCCGGAAGCTGTGCGGGGGCTTCGGTATGGTTGAGCGCAGCGCGGACGTAGCTCAGTTGGTAGAGCATCAGCTTCCCAAGCTGAGGGTCGCGGGTTCGATCCCCGTCGTCCGCTTTGAAGAAAGGCCCGCTAGTCGGGGCTTTTCTCTTGCCAAGCACGACCACTCCAGGCTGCGCTCGGCTATGGCATCGCACAGGACCTGTTCGTCGGTCCGAACAACCTGCTAGTGGAGGGCACCTCCGACCTCACCTACCTAACGGTCGTCAGCGACCACCTAGAAGCACAGGGCCGGACGGCTCTGGACGAGCGGTGGCGCATCTTGCCGTGCGGAGGCGTGCAGAACATCCCGACGTTCGTGGCTCTGATCGGCCCGCACCTCGAAGTGTCCGTATTGATCGATTCCGGCACACAGGGAGCGCAGCGACTGACAGAGCTCGGAAACCGGGGCCTACTCGTCTGAGCCGCCTTGTCACGATCGGGGAAGTGACTGGAGCCAACAAGGCTGACCGGATCTTTCCGCGACGACGCTCGACCGTTTCGAAAAGCTCATCGAGCGACTCAACTCGACGTTGCCGCCGGAGGCGTAATCAGCCCGGTGCCCTGGAAGTTCGCCGTCGGACGATGCTGGCGGTGACGACCGAGGGCAGGCCCGCCTCGTCGAATAGCTCCCGTGGGCGATGGTCATCAAGGCCGAGGTCGGCATTGACCCCAAGGCACACTGGGCTGCCTCGCGAGCGGCTAGAAGAGCGGGCGCCCTCTAGCCGACCAGGTACGCCATCGCGGCGCTGGCCATGACCGCCAGGCCGCCCAGCGCGAAGAGGACGCGCTCACGGGCCAGGAAGGCAGCCGCGGCCGGTTGCGGGACCATCCGCACGGGCAAGGCGCCGAGGCCGAGCAAGAGGATCCCGAGCGTGAGCATGGCGAGAAGAGCGATCCGTGCGGCCCGCGAATCGGGCAGGACCCTCGCCGCGGTCGCGCCGAGAACGCCCTCGTGGTGGGGGCGGGCGGTGAGTGCCGCGGGCGCGGCCGCCCTCGCGGTGTCCGCGTCGGCGTTGGCCCCGGGCGAAGACGGTGTCCCGGTGAACAGGGTCGCGCCGGGGAACGAGACCGCGTCGAGCTCGCGCTCAACGGCGCAGCTCGCGAGCCCGTCGCCGACGACGAGCGTCTTCCGGAGCAGAGTCCTGCCGTGGCTACGCACCCGGATCCGGTAGGTCCCCGGGGCGAGGCGGTGCCGCCCGATCTTGCCGGTGAAGCGGACGCGGTTGAGACCGCGGTGCCCGCGCAGCGTCAGCGAGGCGGTGCCGCCGCAGCGCACCTCGCGGAAGGTCACGCGCACGCGGCCGGGCTTGGCCAGGTGGAAGACGATCACCGTCGAGCGGTGCCGGGCGTTCAGGCGCAGCGGGCGGCTCGCCGCCGTGTGGCTCGAGCCACCGGTGGCCGAAGCCCCCGAGCGCGGAGCGGCCGATCCCGACGCGGCCCCCGTGCCGCCCGGCGCGGCCGATGATCCCGGCGCCGATCCAGGCGAGCCGGGAGCGGAAGAGCCCGGGGCCGACAAGGCCGGACCGGACGAGCCCGGGGCCGACGAGCCCACTGGGGGTGGCGGCGTCAGGTTCGGCAGGCCGACGTCCGGCACCGTCACGGACGGGGCGGTGACGGGGGGCGGTGGCGGCGGGGACGGAGGAGGCGGTGGCGGCGGAGTGGGAAGCGTCACCGTCGGCGTCGTCACGGGCAGCGTCGGCGTCGTCACCGGCAGCGTCGGCGTCGTCACGGAGATCGTGGGAAGGCCGACCGCGCCGAGCCCAGGTCCGGCCGCGATCGCAGCCAGGGCGCCCGCCGCTGCGAGCGCGACTCCCGCAGCCGCTCGCCGCAAGGTTCTCGACCGCACGTCTTTGCAACTGTTTTGCCACCGAATCGGGTGCGGTTTGCAACGCGGCGGTCGAGAGGAAGAAGGGGGCCTGCACCCGCCCTCTCGCTCGCCTCGACGCCGTACTCCCGGAACGACGGACTCTGGAATCCTGCGGCCGCCTCCTCACAGCCGAGCTCCACCTTCCGCGAGATCCTGGACTGATCGGCTGCGGTCCAGTCGCGGTCCAGTCACTACCCTTCCGGAGCGGTTTCGAGCGGTTCCGAACGGCGCGCTTTCCGCGTGGTTATAGGATTTCTGCTCAACCAGGCGGTGCGGTTTCCGATTCCCAAGCTGAGGGTCGCGGGTTCGATCCCCGTCGTCCGCTTCTCAGAAATCAAGCAGCGCCCTCAGATGCCCGCGGTGCGGGCGATGGCGGTCGGGGATCGAGGCGCAAGGATGGTCGCAGCGGTTCGCCAGTGGCGGCGTGATGGTGCGAGTCCAGAAAGGCAACGCCCGAGGCGCGACCTCCTACGGGGAGTATGCACTCCGAGGGGAGAGGAGAAGATCGGCGGCGACTCTGGTGCGCATCCGCGCCTTCGCCCCGGACGCCACCCGTCGACCCTAACAACGAGTAGCAATCGTTACGAGATTCGACTTCGGGGTCGTGCCAACAACGACCCAAAGTGCGGGCGATTCGCTCCCGAGCTGCGTCCGATCGGACTCCACGAGCTTCGCCACAGCTATGTCTCGCTATCCACGACGCGGGCTTCTCGCACGAACGGTCGGCGACTACTGCGGCCACAGCAGCGCCTATGACCGATCGCTATCGACATTTGCCGGAGGGCCACTAGGTCGAGGCGGCGGAGAGCTTCGAGGACTACTTGGCGCGCACCGCTAGCTCCACACCGACCGCCTCATTGCCGGCGTGGTTTTCGCAGCGCTTAAGAGGGCACGAAACATGAGACGGCCCTCCTGACCTCTCTGACCCTGCGGCCATCGGCCAGGCGAGGAGGGAAGGGATCAGATGGATTCGGGACAGCAGGTTCTAAGGGTTACGAACGAGGAGATTCGTCGCGTCACCGCCGACGTTGGCGCAGACGACGGCGAGTACGTTTGCGAATGCGGCGCGGAAGACTGCCACGAGGTGATCCGCCTCACCGTCGATGAGTTCGACGCCTTTTGCGCCATAGCGAATGGGACACCTCTGGTTGCCCGAAACCATCGCTGACGCAGCGCCGCGGTCCCCAAATCGTCCCGTGAGTGGCGAACTCAGTGGCGAAGATCGCGGCTAACGGCACGGCATGGCTGAGCCGGAATCGCCTAGCTTCCCAAGCTGAGGGTCGCGGGTTCGATCCCCGTCGTCGCCTTCAAGGAAAGCCCCGGAAACGGGCTAGATCTTTTCGGCGAGGGCAAAGCGGTCGTCTTTCGCGATCACTATCGCCCCCTCGACCTCATGGCCCGCGATTATCAGGTAGCGCTGGGGATCTGCTCGCGCCTCGTCGTACTGCTCGAGCGTGAGAAGCATGTGTACGAAACAGCGCTTATTGCTGCACTCACAGAGAAACGGGATCGGCTCCTGCAGTTCGAGCTCGCGCGCCTTCTCGGCGATCCGCTCATTCGCCTCACGGAACACATCCTCTGCTTGCACCGCTCGAAACCCCCATTCACCGGTGTTTCAAAGCGCATTCCCATTCCGAAAGCGTTGAACCTTGCGAGCCGCAACCGAACGGCAGACAATGCCTCCCGTGGGGGAGCGAGACACGCGTCTGGCCCGGAACGAGACGCTCTATCGGGAGGTCAACGAGCGCGTCTTCGAGGTAGCCGAACAATTCGAAGCCGACACCGAGACGCCCGTCGGTTTCATCTGC
>Ga0184619_10000309_pt1 | contig 16513 bp, 13 predicted proteins | sample PLM0_60_b1_FD_133146 | JGI IMG/M metagenome (GOLD analysis project Ga0184619, IMG submission 133146) | Groundwater sediment microbial communities from an aquifer in East River, Colorado, USA - PLM0_60_b1 | ecosystem: Environmental > Terrestrial > Soil > Riparian zone | place: USA: East River...
CGGCCCCGGAGGCGTCGATGAGGCGCGAAACCTTCGATACCCCAGGGCCGCTCAGTCTCGACATCCGCGTTCCGAGCGGAGACATCGATCTTCAGACGGTCGAGGGCACCGAGACGGTGATCGAGCTCTCGGCCAGCCCGGAGCTCGAGGAGGAGGCGCGCATCGAGCTTCGCCCGAGGCACAACGGTCACGAGCTGACCGTTGTGATCGAGAAGCGCTCGGGCATCTTCCGTGCGTTCCGCGAGGAGGTGCGCCTGCGTGTGACGGCTCCTCCCGGAGCCGACGTCGAGATCGGGACCGCCTCGGCCGACGTCGACGCGCGAGGCGATTTCGGCGCGCTCGACGTGAACACGGCCTCCGGTGACGTTACGTTCGAGAAGGCCGGCGGCGACGTACAGGTGAACTCGGCGAGTGGCGATCTCAAGCTGGAGGAGATCGGCGGTGCTCTCACGGTCAACACGGCGTCGGGCGACGTGGACGTCGGCCGGCTCGGAGGCGACGGCAAGGTCCGCTCGGCTTCCGGCGACGTCCAGCTCGAGGACGCGGACGCATCCCTCAAGGTTCAGACGGCCTCCGGCGACGTCCAGGTGGGCAGCGTTCGCGAAGGCGACGTCGTCCTCCAGACCGCCTCCGGCGACATCGAGGTCGGGATCAAGCAGGGGTCGAGGCTCTGGATCGACGCCAAGTCGATGAGCGGGGAGACGAGCTCGGAGCTCGAGATCGGCGACGCGCCGGGCGAGGGCGACGGGCCGTTGGTCGAGGTCCGGGCGACTGCGATGAGCGGCGACATCAAGGTCAAGCGCGCCTAGGGCGATGTCGGTCGCACTCGAGCTCGATCAAGCCCGGCCGCGGGAGGAAGCCCCTCCGCCGCTGACCCGGCAGCCGCTGTTCGTGCGGTACTGGATCGGCCAGACGATCTCCGTCTTCGGCGACCAGATCAGCGCGCTGGCGATCCCGCTGACGGCCATCCTCGTGCTCGACGCCTCGGCGCTCGAGGTCGGGATCCTCGCCGCGCTGGCCTGGCTCCCTCATCTGCTCTTCTCGCTGCCCGCAGGCGTCTGGATCGACAGGCGCGCTCACCGGCGGCGGAACATGATCGTCGCGGATCTCCTCCGCGGGGCCGCGCTGGCGACGATTCCGCTCGCGTGGTGGCTCGGAGCGCTGACCATCTGGCAGCTCCTGGCGGTCGCCTTCACGGTCGGAGCGCTGACCGTCTTCTTCGATCTCTCCAGCGCCACGTTCTTCGTCGCCCTCGTGGAGAGATCGCAGTACGTCGACGCGAACAGCAAGCTCAGCACGACACGCTCGCTCTCGTACATCGGCGGGCCTACTACGGCAGGCCTCCTCGTTCAGATCCTCGGGGCGCCGGTTGCGATCGCCGCGGACGCGCTCTCATTCGTTGCTTCGGCGCTCGCGCTGCGCGGCGTCAATGTTTCGGAGCCGAAGGTCGAGCGGAACGGATCCAGCGCGCGGGCCGACCTGGGCGAAGGGTTCCACTACCTCGCCCGGGAGCGGGTGCTCCGGGCGGGCGTCGCATGCACGAGCACGATCAACTTCTTCAGCTTCTTCGTGTTTGCGATCTTCGTCCTCTACGCGAGTCGGACGCTCGGGCTGAGCGCCGGGGCGATCGGTCTCATTCTCGGTGCTGCGTCCTTCGGCGCGCTGGCCGGCGCGCTGATCGCCCCGCGCGTGGGGCGGACGCTCGGGATCGGCCGCGCCGTCGTCGTGGGCTCGATTCTCTTCCCCGCGCCGATGGCCCTGTTTCCGCTCGCCCACGGCGGCCACTGGCTGAGCGGCTCGATGCTCCTGGCGGGGGAGTTCCTCGCGAGCGTCGGCGTGATGATCTTCGACGTCAACCAGAACAGCCTGATGGCGATGCTGATCCCACAGGCCATTCGCAGTCGGGTCGTGGGCGTGGCGAGGTTCTTCAACTACGGAACGAGGCCGTTCGGAGCCTTGCTGGGAGGCGTTCTCGGGAGCGCCATCGGGCTGCGCCCGACACTCTGGATCGCAGTCGTCGGCTGTCTCGCCGGCGCGCTGTTCCTGCTGGCCTCGCCGATGCCGCGGATCCGCGAGGAGGACCTGGCGTGAGCCGGTCGGAGATCCTCAGGCACCGGCCGCTGCGGGCGCTGCTTCTCGCCGAGGTGATCTCGACGACGGGCGCGCAAATGACGTGGCTCGCGCTGCCGTGGTTCGTCCTGACGACGAGTGGCTCTCCCGGTCGAATGACGCTCGTGATGATCGCCGAGCTGGTGGGGTTCGGAATCGCAGGACTACCCGCCGGATCGTTCGTGCAGCGGATTGGAGCGCGCCGGTCGATGCTTGCGGCCGACGCGATCCGGGCTCCGCTGATGCTCCTGGTGCCGGTGCTTCACTGGACCGGGCACCTCTCGCTGGCTCCGCTCGTCCTGCTCGCGCTGTTGCTGGGCGTCTTCGGCGCTCCGTACTTCACGGCTCAGAAGGTGATCGTCCCGGAGCTGCTCGGTGAGGACGAGTTCACGATCAGCCAGGCGAACGCGCTCTTCCAGGGAGCGATCCGCGCGACGCTGCTCCTCGGCCCGCCGATCGGCGGTGTCCTCATCGGGGTGATCGGAGCCGCGAACGTCCTTGTGGTCGACGCCGCCACCTACGTCGTCTCCTTCGTGCTGGTTGCGGGTTTCGTCCCGCTGCGAAAGAGAACCGTCGAGGATGCGCAGGGAGACACCAAGGGGATCCTGGCTGGGCTGCGGGTCACCTTCCGCGACCCCTTGCTCCGGGTGTGGATCCCACTCTTCCTCGCCGGGGATGCGGGCTGGCAGGCGTTCTTCGCAGCAGTGCCTGTACTTACAGTCGACCGCTTCGGCGCTGATGCGAAGATCGCCGGCGCGCTGTTCGCGGCCTTCGGCGCAGGGGCGCTACTGGGGAATTTCCTCTCGTTCCGGTTCTTTGCCCAACGTGTGGATGGGCTGCGGCTGATCGCGATGTCGGTGCCTCTTCAGGCGGCTCCGCTCTGGCTGTTGCCGCTGAACGTCGGAGCAGGAGTCATGTTTGCGGCAGTGCTCGTGAGCGGGATCGGGAACGGGATCTGCAACCCATCGATCCACTCGATCTGGACGCTGCGGTTCCCGCCTGCGGTTCGTGCGAAGGCGATGGCCGCCGGGAGCACACTCTGGGGCTTCGGGACGCCAATCGGGCTCCTCGTGGCCGGCCCGGTGCTGTCGGCCTTCGGCGCTCAGCCTGTCCTGATCGGGTTTGCGGCCGTGCAGACGGTCTGCATGCTCGGCGTCTCGGTGGCGTCGCTCCGCGCCCGCGAGAGCGCTACCCCGCCTCTTCCAGCTGGTTCGACTTAGCTCGAGGCATCGCTTGCGATGCCGCTTCAGGATGCTCGGGCTTGGCCCGTGCATCCGTCTGAAATGACCGGTCGAACCGTCTGAACTCAGCTCGAGGAGCTCTGCTCCTCGAGCTCAGTCGCTTTCGCCACAAGGGCCGAGAAGCCGGCCTGCAGGAAGTCGTTCGCGGCCGCCGCGCCGAGCGACCACGTCAGCAGTCGGCCGAAGCGCGGCGCGAGGATCTGCGTCGCCGCCAGGCCCGCCGCGACCCACGTCCCGGCGCATCGGCTGCAGGTCACGAGCTCGCCGATTGCCTGCTCCATGCCGCCCTCGACCGGCTCCTCGTCCTCTCCGGAGTGCGCTTGACCGCGCACGAACGGTTGGCGGATGAAGCTCGTCACCTCGTCGTGCGAAAGCGTCCGCGCAGCTTTGAACGAGGCCGCGCCGAGCACGAGGAAGTCGAGCGTGGTGTGGCATTGAGGGTCGCGGCGAAGCGCGCGCGCGATGGCTCCGGCCGTGCCGAGACCGCCGACGAAGACGGTCATGATCGCGGCGTAGGAGCGGTAGGGCGGGCTTTCGGTGCGTGTGGCCATCGGCAGTAGCGTTTCGCGCGACCGGCCAATCCAAACGTCGCTACCGAGGCGGCTAGTCTGGCTGCCTCGCGTTGTCCTTCGAGCACGCCGTCGAGAGCGCAGCCGTCTTCTTCCTCGTGGTCGGAGCAGTTTCGGTCGTGCTCTGGGCGCTTCTTCGCGGCCGCGTGTCGCGTGTGCGCGTGCTGCTCCTCGTCTTCGCCCTGCTCGCCTTGGCGGGCGGCGCGGGCCTCGGGGCTTGGGCGTGGCACGAAACGCAGTCTCGCGACGTGCGCGGCTCGCCTACCGTCGAGTACTCGCCGAAGCTCCGAGTCCGGCACTCATTCACTCGGGAGGAGCCGTGGCCGACGTACGGTCGCGATCTGCAACGCACGCACTTCGCACCGTTCAGGCACCGGCCGCCGTTCCGACAGCTGTGGCGGGTCGACACGCCCGACGCCATCGAGTTTCCGCCGGCCCTCGCGTATGGGCGCGTGTACTTCAGCTCGTTCAGAGGACACTTCTACGCGCTCGAGGCCGCCACCGGACGAGTCGCCTGGACGAAGCAGGTCGGGCACTGCTCGCCGGCCTCTCCGATGCTCGCGCACCACGTCGTCTACCAGTCCTATTCGTTGCCGCTCCCCTGCGCACGCCACACACCCGGCGCACGAGGGTTCGTCGTCGCGTGGGATGCGGTCACCGGCCGCGAGCTCTGGAGGCATGGCGCCGCGGCGGTCGAGACGTCGCCCCTCCTCGTCGGAAAGCTCCTCTACTTCGGTTCCTGGGACGGGACGTTCTATGCCTTGAACGCGCGCACGGGGAAGGTGCAGTGGACGTTCGAAGCGAGCGCTGGCATCACCAGCTCGCCGGCGTACGACTCGGGGACGGTGTTCGCAGGGTCCGACGACGGGCACGTGTTCGCCCTGGACGCGCTGACGGGAAAGCTGCGCTGGCAGGCGGCATCGTTCTCGCGCTTCGGTCGAAGGGAGTACTTCTACGCGACGCCCACGGTCGCGTACGGGCGTGTCTACATCGGGAACGCCGACGGGACGCTCTATGCATTCGGCGCGAGGACGGGTCAGCTCCGCTGGGCGCGGCGCGCCGGCACGTACATCTACACAGCTGCCGCGGCCTGGCAGCAGACGATCTACGTCGGCACCTGGGACGGGTATTTCTCGGCGTTCGATGCCGCCACCGGCGATCTGCGCTGGAAACACGATTCGCCGGGCGGAATCTCGGGCGCACCGACCGTCATGGCCGGGCTCGTCTACTACTCGACGTTCGGGAAGTTCACGAACACGCACCAGCGCCGGGTCGAAGACGGCGCCTACCGGACCTACGCTCTCGATGCGCGCACGGGGAAACCCGTCTGGCAGTTCCCGGACGGGCAGTACTCGCCGATCGTCGCCGACGAGGATCGCGTGTACCTCGTCGGAAGCGAAAGCGTCTACGGCCTCGTCTCGCGCAAGTAGAACGAAGCGAGGCCACCCATGAAGGTGGCCTCGTCGTGCGCTGGAGCGCTGACGGGGTTACTCAGGCGGGCGCGATCTCGACCTGGGCAACGGTGCGGTTGCCGCGGGTGTCGACGGCTTGGATTCGCAGGTGGCTGACGCCTTCGGGCAGCCGTGACGCGTGCAGGCCACGGGCCAGGTAGTAGCGGTAGTGGCCCGGCTTCCCGACCCAGTTCTGGGTCGTGCCCGCCGCGAAGATCGTGTCGTACATCGTTCCCGGGAGCATGTGATCGGAGTTGATCACCGTGCGCGGAGCCAGGACCTGCCGCGATCCCTGAGTGAGGCTCCAGCGGATTCGTGCGGCCGTGATCGGCATATGCGACCACGGCGCAGGCACGAGCATCGGGGCCGTATCCGAGATCTCGGCGACGACGTCCACGCGGCCGCTGAGAGCATTGGCGTCGACTTCGCGTCCGTTGTGGAGGAACTCGACCGTGGCGACCCGCGGCGGCGTGCGGTCGACGTAGGGACCGATCCCGCCGGGTCGAAGCGGATTCAGGTACAGGCCGTTTCCGCGGCTTCGCTCCGCGAAATGGACGTGTGCGCCGCCGCCCTCGTCGATGATGTGGCCGAGCAGCTGGTGGAGGCGGACGATCTGGTGATTGCGAACGGCCGGCTTGACGTGCCAGTAGCCGAACGTATTCGTGACTCCGGTAACCGCAACGGCCATGCGTCCCCGTGTGAGATAGACCTTGCCCCCCTCAACCGCGTAGACGGCAGCTCCGACGGGAGCCGTGATGTCGATTCCGAAATGGAAGGCCTTGGCATCGCCATGCCCGTTGCGCGGGTCGTTCAGGTTGGCCCGGACGGGGTGCTGGTGATTGAAGGGCTTGACGGGCCAGCCGTACGCGGGGCGTACGGATCGATGGTGGGCGACGGTGCGGGTCTGGGTGAACTGGGCTCCCGCGGATGGCGTCCCCGAGGCGGCCGTCGTGCGGGCCGCGATCGAGAAGAGCAGTGCTGAAACGATGATGGCGGAGGCGATGAACGGCCTGCAACGCCTGCTGATGAGTGCGGTGGCGGTTTCCATGCCGCCACCGTCGAGCGGGGCCCAAACCGCCTACTCACGGGAAACAAACGGGCCACTAACGGCGCCTATCCACGCCTCAGTGAGGGTGCTAGAACCTGCTCATGCTCGAGGTCCGGATCCTGGGTCCGCTCGAGGTTTGGGACGGAGAGAAGCCCCTTCAGCTCGGCGGACAGCGGCAACGCGCCGTCTTGGCGATCCTCGCGGTGCATGCCGGGGAGGTCGTCCCCAGCGAGCGCCTGATCACGGAGCTCTGGGGCGAAAGCCCGCCGCCGACGGCATCGACTGCCCTTCAGAACGCGATCTCCCAACTGCGCAAGGCACTGGGGCCAGAGGCGGTCGAGACACGGTCACCGGGCTACAGGCTCGGGATCGAGCCGTCTGCAGTGGACTCGCACCACTTCGAGCAGCTGCTGCGCGAGGCGAGGGAAGCTGAGCCGCAGCAACGCGTGGCCCTCGTCCAGGACGCGCTCCGGCTCTGGCGAGGCCCCGCCCTGGGCGACTTCGCGTACGAGTCTTTTGCCCAGAACGAGGCGGCGCGCCTCGAAGAGCTGCGGCTAAACGCTGTCGAGGAGCGCATCGAGGCCGAGCTCGAGCTGGGCGCCGCCTCCGAGCTCGTCAGCGAGCTCGAGTCATTCGTGCGGGAGAACCCCCTTCGCGAGCGCCCCCGCGGGCAGCTCATGCTCGCTCTCTACCGGTCGGGCCGCCAGGCAGAGGCCCTCCAGGCCTATCAGGAGGCTCGCCGGTCCCTGGTCGAGGAGCTGGGCATCGAGCCGACCCCCGCACTGCAGCAGCTCCACGCCTCGATCCTCCGTCAGGAGTCTGCCCTGCAGCCGCAGGCCGTGCCCGGGGCCGGAGAGGACCGGCTTGGTGAGATCGTCCGGGCGCTGCTCTCGGGACGGCTCGTTCACGTCCTCGGCCCGGGGCCTTCGTCTGAGAACGGCGAGAGCCTCGCCGGGAGGTTGGCCGAGGCCTTCGACTTGCCCGAGGAGCACCGAGGCGACCTGACGCGAGTCTCGCAGTACGTGGCGGTGACCCAGGGCGTCGGCCCCTTGTACGACCAGCTGCACGAGCTCTTCGCCGAGGGGGACGATCCTGGCCCGGTCGAGCGCTTCCTGGCGGGCCTCCCGGAGCAGGCCCGTGCTCGCGGAGCCGAGCACCAGCTGCTCGTCACGACCGCCTATGGCAGTGCTCTCGAGCGCGCGTTCGAGGACCGCGGCGAAGAAGTGGACGTCGTCTCCTTCGTCGCCCTCGGCCCGAACCGCGGGAAGTTTCTCCACCAGGCGCCAGACGGGTCCGAGACGGTCGTCGCCGTCCCGAACGCGTACGCGGAGCTCTCACTGGCAGAGCGGCCCGTGATCCTGAAGGTCCACGGCGGAGTGGATGCGCGTCCCGATCGCGACCGTGAGAGCTTCGTCGTCAGCGAGGACGACTACATCGGGTACCTCGCCCAGAGCGACCTGGCAAGCGTCGTGCCGGTCACTCTGGCCGCAAAGCTCCGCCGCAGCCACCTGCTCTTCATCTCGTATCCGGTCGTCGAGTGGAGCCTTCGAGTGTTCCTGCACCGGGTCTTCGGCGACGAGCCGATCAGCTACCGCTCCTGGGCGGTGCTCCCCGGCGCGCACCCCATCCAGCACGAGTTCTGGCGTCGGCGTGGTGTCGATCTCTACGACGTTCCGCTCGAAGACTTCGTGGCCGACATGGAGCGTCGTCTGACCGAGGTCGCGGCTCCGTGATTCCGGACAGTCCCTACAAGGGCCTTGTTCCGTTTGAGGACAGCGAGCTCGACGCGCTCCTTTTCTTTGGACGGGAGCGCGAGAGCGGGATCATCAGCGAGAACGTCCTCGCCGCTCGGCTGACGGTGCTCTACGGCCCGAGCGGCGTCGGGAAGACCTCGGTGCTGCGTGCGGGCGTCGCCCACCGCCTGCGGGGCCAAGCGCAGCGCAACGTCGAGGAGCGAGGCCACCCGGAGTTCGCCGTGGTGGTCTTCGATGCCTGGAGCGAGGATCCGGTGGGCAGTCTTCGGGCCGCGGTGCGTGAGCAGCTAGCCGCACAGTTCGGCTCGGCCCTCCTCGACGAGCAGGAAGGAGAGTCGCTCGCCGACACCTTCGGCCGGTGGACCGACGGGCTCGCGTGCGATCTGCTGCTGATCCTCGACCAGGCCGAGGAGTACTTCCTTTATCACCACGGGCAGGGCGGCTTCGCGGCCGATCTGCCCGAGCTGGTCACACGCCCTGGCCTCCGAGTCCGCGTCCTGCTCTCCCTGCGCGATGACGCCCTGGCGAAGCTCGACCGCTTCAAGGACCGCATCCCGAATCTGTTCGCGAACTACCTCCGGCTTGACCACCTCGACCGGCGCTCCGCCGCGGAAGCCGTCGTGAAGCCCGTCGAGCGATACAACGAGCTGACGGGCGAGTCGATCGAGGTCGAGACCCAGTTGGTCGAGGCTGTACTCGACGAGACGGCTGCGGGTCAGGTCGACCTGGGCTCCGCCGGGCGGGGGGCCGCCGTCGAGGAGGAAGCCGCGGGCCGGATCGAGGCCGCCTACCTCCAGCTCGTCCTCGAACGGCTTTGGGAGGACGAGCGGGCAGCCGGGTCGAGTCGACTGCGTGTGACGACGCTCGCCTCCCTCGGTGGCGCCGAGTCGATCGTGCGCGCGCACCTCCGCCGCGCTGTGGAGGGGCTCTCGTCGGAAGAGAAGGACGTGGCGGCCAACGTCTTTCGTTTCCTGGTCACGCCCTCGGGCACGAAGATCGCTCACGGGGCGAGCGACTTGGCCGAGTACGCCGCGGTCGACGAGCAGCGCATGCTCCCCGTCCTGTCGACCCTGGGCCGAGAACGGATCGTGCGAACCGTCGACGGAGCAGGGACGGATGGCACGCGATACGAGATCTTTCACGACGTGCTCGGCCAGCCTGTCCTGGCGTGGCGGCGCGAGCAGGAGCTCGAGCGGGAGCGGCGCGCGGCCGAGCGGCGTCATCGCCGGCTGGCCATGGTGACAGGTGTTGCGCTCCTTGCCCTTGCGGCGATGACGGCGGTCGCGATCTACGCCTTCGCGCAGCGCAGCGACGCGCGCGCGAGCGCACGATCGGCGCGAGCGAGTGAGCGCGGGACTCGCGCCCGCGAGCTCGGCGCCCTAGCGCAGTCGGACCTGACGACGGATCCCCTTCGCAGCGTGCGGGAGGCGCTGCAGGCGGCGAAGCTGGACCCGACGACTGCCGCCGAGGACACGCTGCGGACGGCCCTCATCGACTCGCGAGTGCGGAAGATTCTCCGTGCTGGCCGGGGGCCCGTGAACGCCGCGGCCTACAGCCCGGACGGCTCGAACGTCGTCACGGCCTCGGAAGAGGGCACGGCACGCGTCTTTCGCGTTTCTGACGGCGCCCTGCTGAAAACGCTCCATCACGGGGGGAGCGTCACCGATGCCACCTTCAGTAGCAACGGGCGCTGGATCGTGACCTCCAGTCGCGACAAGACAGCGCGTCTCTGGACCGCGTCCGGGCGGCCGGTCCGGACGTTCCGGCACCGCGGGGCGGTGCTGGACGTGGCGTTGTCCCCTGACGCCGGGACTCTCGTCACGCTCGCCGACGATGCGACGTTGCACGTCTGGAGCCTTTCGGACAGCGGTCGATCGTTCGTCTTCAACGACGTGCCCGGCAACCGTCTCGTACTCAGCCGCGACGGCAGCCGTGCCGCCGTCGTCGGTGCCGATCGATACGCGCGCGTCTACAGCCTCGCGGGACAAAGCCTGCTCGGAGAGCTGCCCCACGATGGCCTCGTGCGGAGCGCCGCGTTCGGCCCGAGCTCAGAGCTGCTGGCGACGGGAAGTGCGGACAAGCTGGCGCGAGTGTGGGCCTTGACGAAGCTCAGGCTCGCCTATGCGCTCCGGGGCCATCAGGGACAAGTGGTCGACGTCGCCGTCAGTCCCTTCGGCCAATTCATGGCAACGGCGAGCCTCGACGGCACAGCCGATATCTGGAATATCGCAACAGCCCCTGCTCACCTCGCGGCAACGCTCACTGGGCACTCGAACTTCGTGAACGACGTCGACTTCAGTCCGGACGGTCTCTACGTCGTCACCTCGAGCCGCGACGGGACGGCGCGCGTCTGGAAGACGAAGGGCGGGACGCCGCAGTCGGTGTTGGCCGGCCACCAGGGCTCGGTCCAGGCCGCCAGCTTCGACCACACGGGATCTCAGGTGCTCACATATTCGGGCGACGGAACCGCACGCATCTGGGATGCCGGAACGACGCCCGAGTTGCGGCCCCTGGGCAGACAACTCGGACTCGGCAAGACGCTCGATCTCACCCCGACGCTCGCTCTCACCGCCGGCCGAGACGGGACTGCTCGGATCTGGAACCTCCGAAGCGGTCGCTCCACGAGGCTCAGACATTCGGGCCCTGTGCGCGATGCGGCCTTCAGCTCCAACGGCCGCCTCGTGGTCACGGCTTCCGCAGACCGCTCAGCCCGCATCTGGACATCGGCGGGGGCACCCTTGCGGACGCTCAGTCATCCGGCTCCAGTGAACACCGCCGCCTTCAGCCCCGATTCGAAGCTCGTCGTGACGGGCGCCGCGGACGGCCGCGTTCGGGTTTGGAACATGGATTCCGTTCAACCGATCGAGACGCTGCCCGGCCGATCGCCGGTCGACCTTGTGGCGTTCGATCCGAAGCGCGGCCTCTTGGCCAGCGCTTCCCGTGACCGCATCGTGCGGCTCTGGAGCACGAGCACCTGGAAGCCCGAACGGACCCTGCGCGGGCATCACGGGCGCATCATCGCCCTGTCCTTCAGTCACAACGGGAAGCTGCTCCTGACGGGCAGCACAGACGCCACGGCCAAGCTCTGGAACCTCGACTCAGGGCATGCCGTCACGCTGAGTGGGCATCGCGACGATCTGACCTCGGCGCGCTTCAGCCCAGACGACCGGCTCGTCGCGACGGCGAGCTTCGACCATGACGTGCGGCTTTGGAACGCAGTGACGGGCACGTTGGTGCGACCCGTCCTCCGCGCCCACTTCGGAGCTGTCAGCGACGCGAGATTCAGTGACGACGGGCGCTGGCTCGTGTCGGCGGGCCCCGGCAGCGCGGGCCTCTGGCAGGTACGCACGCATCAGCTCGTCACCCTTCTCCGCGGACGGCCCTTCGGAGCCCGTGGGCCGACCGGCAGGGGGAGCATCGGAATCCTTTATGCCGCAGGGTTCCAGCCGGACGGATACAGGATCGTCACCGCCGGGCAGGACGGGGTCGTCCGGACGTATCTCTGCCGTGTGTGCGTCGCCACCGGCGGGCTCGAGCGGCTTGCAACCGCGCATCTCGCCGAGGTCGGCACGGGAAGCTAGGCGGATACCCTGTCCGTCGTGGCGACCAGGCTGCAGACATCCGACGCCTACCAGCCGACCGGCGACCAGCCGCAGGCGATCGAGCAGCTCTCCAAGAGCCTGAGGGAGGGGGAGCGCTACCAGACCCTGCTCGGGGCGACCGGGACGGGGAAGACCGCGACGATCGCCTGGATCGTCGAAGAGCTCCAGCGGCCCGCGCTCGTAATCGCGCACAACAAGACGCTTGCCGCGCAGCTCTGCAACGAGTTCCGCGAGTTCTTCCCTGACAACGCCGTCGAGTACTTCGTCTCCTACTACGACTACTACCAGCCCGAGGCGTACGTCCCGCAGGCCGACCTCTACATCGAGAAGGACTCGTCGCGGAACGACGACATCGACCGGCTACGCCATTCGGCCACGTCGAGCCTTCTCTCGCGGAAGGACACGATCATCGTCGCCTCGGTCTCGGCGATCTACGGCCTCGGCTCGCCGGAGGAGTACGAGAAGCGCGTCGTCATGCTCCACGTCGGCGAGGAGCAGGACCGCGACCTGGTTCTTCGCAAGCTCGTCGACATTCACTATTCGCGCAACGATGCGCTGCTCGGCCGTGGCCGGTTCCGCGTCAAGGGCGATTCGATCGAGATCCAGCCCGCGTACGAGGAGTCGGCGTACCGGATCTCGATGTTCGGCGACGAGATCGAGCAGATTTCGCACTTCGATCCACTCACGGGCGAGGTCTACGGGAAGCTCGAGTACTTGAACATCTTCCCTGCGACGCAATACGTGACCTCGAAACCGACCATCGAGCGCGCGGTCGAAGAGATCCAGTTCGAGCTCGAGCAACAGGTCAAGCATTTCGAGTCGCAGGGCCAGATGCTCGAGGCTCACCGTATCCGGCAGCGGACCGAGTACGACCTGGAGATGATGAAGGAGCTCGGCTTCTGCAACGGGATCGAGAACTACTCGCGAATCCTCGACGGTCGACCCGCAGGTTCCGCGCCGTACACGCTCATCGACTACTTCCCGTCCGACTTCGTCGTCTTCCTCGACGAGTCGCATCAGACCGTGCCCCAGATCGGCGGCATGTACGAAGGCGACCGCTCGCGCAAGCAGACGCTGGTCGACTTCGGCTTCCGTCTTCCCTCCGCGCTCGACAACCGGCCGCTTCGCTTCGACGAGTTTCTGAGCAAGGTTCCGCAGCTCGTCTTCGTTTCAGCGACCCCGGGTGCATACGAGCTCCGGCACTCGCGTGTCGTCGCAGAGCAGCTCGTGCGCCCGACCGGAATCGTCGATCCCGACGTCGAGCTGCGCGCGACCAAGAACCAGATCGACGACCTCCTGAACGAGATCCGGCGGCGCGAGGAGGCCGGCGAGCGGACGCTCGTCACCACGCTGACGAAGAAGATGGCCGAGGACCTGACCGACTACCTCCTCGAGTCGGGCGTCAAGGCACGCTACCTCCACTCCGAGGTCGACACGCTCGACCGCATCCAGATCATCCGCGAGCTGCGGCTCGGGGAGTACGACGTCCTCGTCGGCGTCAACCTCCTCCGTGAGGGCCTCGACCTGCCCGAGGTCTCGCTCGTCGCGATCCTCGATGCGGACAAGGAGGGCTTCCTCCGCGGGAAGACGGCGCTCATCCAGACGATCGGCCGCGCCGCGCGGAACACGAACGGCAAGGTGCTGATGTACGGGGACAAGATGACCGAGGCGATCAAAGGCGCCCTCGACGAGACGAACCGTCGCCGTGCCGTCCAGCTCGCCTACAACGAGGAGCACGGGATCACGCCGGAGTCGATCCGGAAAGGTGTCTCGGACATCGCCGAGTTCCTCTCGCTCGAGGCGCCGCACGTGCCCAGCCGGCGCCGTCGCGGCTCGCGCCAGGTGGAGGGGATGAGCACGGAAGAGATCGAGCGGCTCGTCGTCACGCTCGAGGAGGAGATGTTCGCCGCGGCCGAGGAGCTGCGGTTCGAGTACGCGGCCAAGCTGCGCGACGAGATCAAGGATCTTCGCCGCGAGCTCCAGGCTGCTCAGCCCGCCGCGTGAGCCGGGCCGACCCTCGACGTCGCGTGGGGTTTTGGCGCGACGCGAACGGGAATCCCATGCAAACCTCAAGAGGAGGCTCGTATGGGAATCATCGCATTCATCATTCTCGGGCTGCTTGCCGGGGCGATCGCCAAGGCGCTCCTTCCCGGTGACGACCCGGGCGGCTTCATCATCACCGCACTCATCGGTATCGCCGGTGCGCTGCTCGGCGGGTTCCTCGCCGCAGTGCTCTTCGACGCTCATCCGCTGGATGAGTTCTTCGACATCAGCACGTGGCTGACGGCGATCGTCGGCTCGATCGTCCTGCTGCTCATCTACCGGATGGTTGCCGGCAGGACGCGCAGGCCCGCGTACTGAGCTCAGTCCGCGGCTTGAACCGCTAGCGGCTCACGGCCCCGCGCGAATCGTCGCAGGGCCGTGAGCCCCCAGTCGTCGTCGCCCATCTGGGCGAGACCCTCGATCACCCTCGGCCGAAGCGGGCTAGCTTCCGCCCGCCTCGACGACGAGGGGCTCCCGCCCGCGCGCGAAAGTGCGTACCGCCGTGAGCCCCCAGTCGTCGTCGCGCCAGATATAGGTCGCCACGCGGATCGTGTCCTCGTCGGACTCGTAGACATGCAGTCCGCGCGCCTCACCTCGTCGATTGGGTCGCGGTTGGCCGAGCCCGGGAGCGATCGAGACGACGACGCCGCGAACGTCCCCCATGATCACCTCGAATTCGTGCCGCTCGCTGACCGCCCCCTGGTGAATGTGGCCGCCGAGAATCAATTCTGCGCCGGAATCGACAAGGGCGGCGAGCACGTGCGAGCGTCGCGTGACCGGCCTCTTCCGCGTGCGCCACGGTGCACCGATCAGATGGTGGTGGAGCGCCACGACCCGCAGCGCCCCGTCGGGCGCCTCGGAGAGCTGCTCGCGAGCGCGTGCCAGCTGCCGGGCACCGATGCCGCCCGCTTGGTGCCACCATGGCCGCACGGAGTTGAGGCCGACCACGTGCAAGGTTGGCGAACGGAACACCGGTTCGGTCGTCTTCCAGTGCCGCCTGAACTCCTCGAACGTCCTCGTGAAGCGACCCGGGAACGTGTACGGGATGTCGTGGTTGCCCGGGATCGCGAGCACGGGAGGGCCTAGCGAACGGAGAAAGGCCGCAGCTTCGGCGTGCTGGCTCGGCCGGCCGCGGTGCGTGAGGTCACCGCTCGCGATGACGAGCTCGGGGGCCGTTCGCTCGACCAGCGCCGCGAGACCGCGCTCGATCACCGGCGCCTCGTAGGTGCCCACGTGGAGGTCGGAAACATGCAGGATCCGGGTTGGCTGAGCCGAAGGTCTGGGTACACTCATGTCGATGGCGGACGAGCCTACAGAGATCTTCGACGACCTCTATCTCGGTCTGCGAGCGGGCGGAGCGCTGAGGAAAAAGCGCCGCGGGGAACCGCTCACGATGGAGGAGGAAGAGGCGCTCGGCCGCTGGGAGTCGCTCTCCAAGGCCCGCAAGGCGGTGACGATCGGCGCTTTCGGCATCGGGACGTTCGGTTTGGGCTTCACGCTCGGCGGGCTCGTGTTCGGCCGCTGGCGCAAAGCCTAGTGCGCTAGCAAGCGGGCCGAGTTTCGGCAGTTGCGGGCCAAGGCAGAAGAAGGCCATGCGCTTCCGACGGAATGCGGAGCTCGACCCCGGCCAGGTTACGGACGTCCGAGGCCGCAGCGTCGGGCCGGCCGGGCTCGGCGTGGGTGCCGGCGGCCTCGGCGGTGTGGCCCTCGCGATCTACCTCGTCTACGCGCTCCTGTCCGGGGGCAGCGGCGGCCTCGGTCAGCTCGAGCCGCTCGACGGGCAGCAGGTCGGGCGCGGCGACACCCCCAGCGACGTCTCCCAGGCCTGCCGGACCGGCGAGGACGCGAACCGGCGCGACGACTGCCGCATCGTGGGCGTCGTGAACAGCGTCCAGAAGTTCTGGGGCGGCGTCTTCGAGCGGAGCGGCAAGCGGTACACGAACGTCGACACTGTCTTCTTCACCGACCAGGTGCGGACGGGCTGCGGCTTCGCGGACGCCCAGGTCGGGCCGTTCTACTGCCCGCAGGACAAGCTCGTCTACATCGACCTCGGTTTCTTCGACGAGCTGCAGTCGCGCTTCGGCGCATCGAACGGGCCCTTCGTCCAGGCATACGTGATCGCGCACGAGTACGGCCATCACGTGCAGGATCAGGTCGGCGTGCTCGACTCGATCCGCGGCTCTCGCCAGGGGCCCGAGAGCAAGGCGGTGCGCTCGGAGCTCCAGGCCGACTGCTACGCGGGCGTGTGGGCGGCGAACGCAGTTCAAACGGGAACGATCGAGGAGATTCCGCAATCGGACATCAACGAGGGGCTCGACGCGGCCTCGGCGATCGGCGACGATCGGATCCAGGCGCAGACCCAGGGCCAGGTGAATCCGGAGACCTGGACGCACGGATCGTCCGAGCAGCGCCGGCGCTGGTTCTCGCGCGGATACGAGCAGGGCAAGCCGGCCGCCTGCGACACGTTCTCGGGCTCGATCTAAGTAGGAGGGACCCCTCCCGGGTGGTGCTTAGCCCTCGGCGTCCTTGGCCGGGAACAACACGGTGGGCACGTCCTCGTCGGCCGGATCCTTCTCGAGGACGATCACGCTGACGAGCGTGGCGAGGACTGCGGCGAGCGGAATCGCGAGCAGGACCGCCCAGCCGCCGAAGAGGATCGCAGTCGCCGTCACCGAGATGAGCACGAGGAGCGGCGA
>Ga0184619_10000310_pt1 | contig 16482 bp, 13 predicted proteins | sample PLM0_60_b1_FD_133146 | JGI IMG/M metagenome (GOLD analysis project Ga0184619, IMG submission 133146) | Groundwater sediment microbial communities from an aquifer in East River, Colorado, USA - PLM0_60_b1 | ecosystem: Environmental > Terrestrial > Soil > Riparian zone | place: USA: East River...
GTTCCAGGGTCGGCCAAGGCGGTAGAGACTCCAAATCCTCTACCGCCTTTGCATATCAAGTCGGATTGGGCGGCGTGTTCGGATTCGTCGCGCGCTCGCCGAATGGATACGGGAGATACCGGACTTTGGCGAGTGAGATAGCGCCAAGTGCGGCAGACGCTCGCGGGCTGACAAAGTAGTGGCGGGGATTTTGGCGCGCCAGAGAAAGAAGACTCGTCGACCCTGTGAGTGGTGGAGATCTCTCGAATCAGGGCCGACGTTAGGCTAAATTTGCATCTGCGCCCGGGTGGCGGAATCGGTAGACGCAAGGGACTCAAAATCCCTCGGCCTATGGCCTTACGAGTTCGAGTCTCGTCCCGGGTACTTTGCTTTTGGACCTCTGGAGGCCAGATGAGATGGGTCGAAATCACGGACACCACCGGTCGCGTCGTGTGGATTAACGCTCAGAATGTCGCCTACGTTCAGGACTTTCAAACCTACCGCGCGGTTCATTTCGTCGGCAGCAAAGACAACTATTTTCAAGCGAAGGACACCGCCGAGGATCTCGTGCAGATGCTTCGGCCCCCTGCTTAGTCTGCTGCTCCAAGCTTACGCGATAAAACGAAGCGCTAGCAAAGCGGCAGCTCTGCTGCCAGATCCGCATTTCTGGCACGAAATTCCCTCTTAATCCCGCCGGTTTCTTCCATTCCCGCTCGAGCTCATCCGCGGGCGTGAGAGGTGACCTGATCGAGCGAAATCAAAGTGAACACTTCACTCTCGAGGTTACCATGCGCAACGCACGCTTGAGGCTGATGGCAGGATTGGCAGGGGCGACTTTGTGCCTCTTCGCGGCCACTAGCTACGCTCAGACTCCGACGACGACTGGCAGCGCCCAAACTCCGGCGCCAACGACACCGGCCCCGACGGCAACGGATCAGACCACACCGGCGCCGACCGATGCAGCCACGAGCGCAACAGTCACGCAGAGCAGCCAGACTGACGCCGTGACGACCACGACGACCCGGAGCTTCCCGGGCGGAATGCTCGGCATTCTCGCGGTCGCCGTGCTGGTACTGCTACTGCTGTTCGGGCTCTTTCGCGGTCGGGATCGCACCGTGGTCAAAGAAACTTACGTAACACCGCCGGCAACCAATCGGACCGTGACCACCACTTCAACGACCGACGATAGGATGAATCTGAATTCCCGTGCGGCATCGGGACCCGGAACGACTCCCGGCGGAATTAACGATCCGAACGCACGCCGCTAATCGCACAACAGCAAAAAAAGGCGCGGAGAGATCCGCGCTTTTTTTATTTCCCAACTAGGGGCTCGCTCGGCGCGAGCGTCGCGCGCCGTCGCCCGCGAATCCTCTCCGCTCCCCGCCTGCTTAGTCCCCGCACCCGGTCGGGCAACTCGTCGAAATAGGTGTAGAACACCGGCGTCACATACAGTGTCACGAGCTGCGAGAACGCCAACCCGCCGACGACCGCTACGCCAAGCGGCCGTCGCGATGCCGCACCAGCTCCCTGACCGAGTGCAATCGGCAGAGTCGCCATGAGCGCTGCCATCGTCGTCATCATGATCGGACGAAAGCGCACAACAGCCGCCTGAACAATCGCTTGTGCGGGGGGGATGTGCTGCGTTCGCTCCGCCTCCAGCGCAAAATCGATCATCATGATCGCGTTCTTTTTCACGATGCCCACGAGCAGTATCAGACCCACGAACCCGTAGACATCGAGCGGCATTCTGAAAACCAGCAGCGCCAGCAGCGCGCCGAATACTGCGAAGGGAAGTCCGGTGAGGATGGTCGCCGGGTGAATGAAGCTCTCGTACAAGATGCCCAGCACCATGTAGATGACGAAGATCGCCAGAATCAGCAGAGCGAGCAGCCCTTGCTGACTTGCCTGAAACGCCTGGGCGGTTCCCGAGAAGTTGGTAGTGACCGTCGAAGGCACTGTCAACGCTGCTGCCGCTTCAACCGCCGCGGTGGCTTGTCCGAGCGCCACGCCGGGGCGCGTGTTGAATGAGACCGTCACCGAGGGCAGCTGGCCCTGATGGGTCACTGTTAGCGGACCGACATCCTGCGACAAGTTCGCGACGGCGCTTAGAGGGACAAGCTCTCCCTTCTGCGACCGCACGTACAACATTCTCAGCGCGTTGATGTCCCGCTGGAATTCCGGCCGCAGCTCCATCACCACCATGTACTGATTGTTCGGTGTGTAGATCGTCGACGCCTGTCGCGAGCCGTAGGCGTCGTAGAGCGCGCTCTCGATCTGTTGCGCGGTGACGCCGAGGGAGGCAGCGCGATCGCGATCTATTTGCACGTTCACCTGAGGGTTCGCGATTTGAAGATCGCTCGTGACGTCCTGGATTTGCGGAATCGCGCGCATCCGAGTTTCCATTCTCTTCGCCGCTGAATCGAGCACCGCGATGTCAGGACTCTGCAGCGTGAATTGATACTGACTCTTCGCATTGCGAGCGCCGATCTGGATCGCGGGTGGCACCTGCATGAATACATTCATTCCCGGAATCCCTGACAACTTCGGCCGCAACTCCTGGACGATTTCGTCGGCGCTCAGCCGCTGTCCGTGCGGCTTCAGTCCCATGATGATGCGTCCCTGATTGCCGCTGCCGCCCCCGCCGCCTCCGACGGACGACATGAAGCCGGCGATGTTGGGATCCTTCGCCACGATCGCCGCGACTTGTTGCTGGTGCCGTACCATCTCCGGGAAAGAAGTCCCTTGCGCGGCCTCGGTAGTGGCCACGATCTGCCCGGTGTCCTGCGTCGGGATAAAGCCGGTTGGGACCAGCTTGAAGAGAATCACCGTTCCCACCAGGATCCCGATAGAGAACACGGCCGCGGCAAAGCGGTGGATCATGACCCAGGAAAGGCTCGACTCGTATCGGGCTAGGATCCGCTCGTACACGCGCTCAGACGCGTTGAAGAGCCGGCCGTGCTGGTGGGAAGGCGGCTTGAGGAAGCGGCTCGCCAGCATTGGCGTCAACGTCAGCGATACGAATCCGGAAACTAGAATCGCCGTTCCGATCACCACCGCGAATTCGTGGAACAGGCGTCCAAGAATTCCGCCCATGAACAAGAGCGGAATGAACACAGCTGTCAGCGACACGGTCATCGCGAGAATTGTGAATGCGACTTCAGCCGAGCCCTCGTAGGAGGCTTTGATGGGATCCTTTCCCATCTCCATGTGTCGCACGATGTTCTCTAGCATGACGATGGCGTCGTCGACCACGAAGCCAACAGCAAGCGTGAGCGCCATCAGGGACAGATTGTCGAGTGAGAACCCGAGGAGATACATCACCGCGAAAGTGCCAATCAGCGACATCGGAAGCGCGAGACTCGGGATGATCGTCGCCGACACGTTCCGCAGGAAAACGAAGATCACCATCACCACGAGGAACAGCGTGAGAATGAGCGTGAATTTCACGTCACGCACTGATTCCTGGATCGGGACGGAGCGATCGTACAGAGTATTTATTGCGACGGTCGGTGGTAGCTGATCGCGAAGGGAGGCCACCAGCTTCTTCACGCCGTTTGCGACAGCGACGGTATTCGTACCAGGCTGCCTCTGAATCGCCAGGACTACGGCGCGGTCGCCGTTGTACCAGCTCGCTACGCGGTTGTTCTCCACGTCGTCGAGAACGTTGCCCAGCTCCTCGAGTCGCACGGGGGCACCGTTACGATACGCCACTACCATGTCGCGGAACTGCGTCGCGTTCTGCAGCTGCCCATTCGCCCTGATAGTCGACGCGCGGTTGGTTCCCCATAGAGTGCCCGTGGGCATGCTGACGTTTTGTGAGCTAATGGATGTCGCTACTTCGTCGATGCCGATGCCGCGGTTCGCAAGCGACGTGGGATCCAGCTGCACGCGAACCGCGTACTTCTGGCCACCAAATACCTGCACCTGCGCGATACCCGGCACCATCGAGATGCGCTGCGCGAGGAAAGTCTGTCCGTACTCATCGAGCTGCGACAGCTTCATCGTCTTCGACGTCAGCGCGAAATACAGAATCGGCTGGTCCGCCGGGTTCACCTTGCGATACGACGGCGGCAGAATTCCCTGCGGGAGACTCCGAAGCGTCTGTGAAATAGCGGCTTGAACGTCCGCCGCAGCGGCATCGATGCTCCGGTCGAGCGAAAACTGAATGGCGATCGAGGTCGACCCCAATTGGCTCGAGGAGGTCATGTTGTCGATGCCAGCGATCGTCGAGAACTGCTTCTCGAGCGGCGTCGCGACCGACGAGGCCATCGTCTCCGGACTGGCACCCGGAAGATTGGCGTTGACCTGAACGGTCGGAAAATCAACGGTAGGAAGGTCGCTGACCGGAAGTCTGCTGTACGCGACTCCGCCGAAAAACAGGATGCCAATCATGACGAGCGCTGTCATAACGGGCCGGCGAATGAAAAGGGCTGTCATCGGGGTACTCCCTTGATCGAAACCTTGGATCCGGCGACGAGTCGCGACTGGCCATCTACTATCACTCGCTCACCCTCCCTCAATCCGCTGGCGATCACGGCAACGGTGTCGACGGTGCGCGAGACTTGTACGGGCGTCTGTTTGGCCGTTCCCGCGCTATCGATGGTAAAGACATACGTACCTTGCTGTCCGGTTAGCACCGCCGGCGCTGGCAGCGTGAGTGCATTGGGATCGACGTAAAGCTGGAGCGCGACACTGATGTACTGTCCAGGCCAGAGCGCCCCTTCAGGGTTCGAGAATCTAGCCTTGAGAAGGACGGTGCCGGTTGTCGAATCAACGTTGTTGTCGACGAAGGCGAGCGTTCCGTCGAGGGGAAGTCCGGCGCCTTCAGAGGGAGTCGCGCGCACCTGAAGTGCGTTGCCGCCTCGATAGTAGCGCTGGATGTCCGGGAACTGGCTCTGTGGCACCGCGAACCGCACGAGAATTGGTTGGATCTGGTTGATCACCACCAGCGGGGGCTGACTGTTCGCTTTGACGAGATTCCCTTGTCGGACGAGCAAGCTGCCAGTCCTTCCGGAGATCGGCGCGCGAATCGTGGTGTTGGCGACGTCGAGCGCTGCTCTGGAGACTGCTGCACGATCGGCGGCAACCGTCGCCGCGGCCGACGCGGCGGTAGCCTCTGCCTGGTCAGCCTGTGATCCCGTCACGTATCCCTCTTTCACCAGCGCTGCGTAGCGGGCGGCATCGCGCCGCGCATTTGCCGCCATCGCTTCGTCGCGGGCCAGCTGTGCCCGCGCCTGCTCCAGCGCCGCGACATACGGCCGCGCGTCTATCTGAAACAGTACCTGACCGACCTGTACGTTCGCTCCTTCGGCGAAGGTGACACGATTGAGAATGCCGTTCACCTGCGCTTCGACCGCCACAGTTTGCATTGGCTCCGCCACGCCGTTCGCCAGGACGACATATGGAACAGACGTGCGCGTCACAGTCGTGACGCTCACTGGCACGACGGGCTGCCGCGGTGGATCGGATTTGCTGCAGCCTGCGGCGACACCCAATGCAAGAGCAGCTGCGGCCAGCGAGACTCTGCGCATGCTCATGGGCGAATCGGATTGGGAGTTGACGAAGACGTCACTGAATCCCGCGAAAATGAGAATGGCGTGTCGCCGCGAGCTCCTAGTACTCCGGCGTCACGCGCGAGTTGCGCGAGCGATGTGTACCATTGCCACCGCGATTGAACCTGCTGAGCCCTCGCGTTCGCCAGTGCGGTTTGCGCGGTCAGCAAGTCGATGATGCTGCCCACGCCTTCACGATAGCGTCCGGCCGCAACCTGTACTGATTGCTGCGCGCTGGCGAGCAGATCGTCCGCGGTCGCTACTCGTGCTTCCGCTGTCTGTAAGGCGTAGTACGACACGAACACCTGGGTAATCACCTGCTGGCGGGTCTGATCGGCCAACGCAGTAGCCGCGTCGGCTTGCGCCCGTGCCGCGGCCACGTCGTACTGTCGAGAGAAGCCGTTGAAAAGCGGTATCGCAAGGCCCAGCGAAATGTTGTACGAAGGCCCATCGAAAGCTCGCGGGGTCGAGTATGTCCGCGCCGCGTTGCTGCCGAGACTCAGAGCGGGAAACTCGGCAGACCTTGCCACTCGAACCTGCGCTGCAGCCCCGGAGGCCTGGGCACGCGCGGCGGCGAGATCGGGACGATTGCGAAGGGCCTCGTTGATGACGCTGTCCACGCTCTGGGTAATCCTTCCTACCGGAATCACAGTCGTTAAGGGCTCGAGCTCGAATGGGAGATTCGCCGGTAGGCCGAGGGCGGACGCGAGCGATCCGCGAGCAGCTTGGAGATTTCCCTGCGTCGTCTCGAGATTGAGCTGCTCCTGCGAGAGTGCCGTGCGGGCCTGGAGCACATCGGCGATTGTTGCCAGGCCTACCGTGTTGCGCCGCTGCGCCGCGGTGAGATTCGCCTGCGCCTCGGCGACCGCGGAGCGCTCGGCGCTGAGCAACGCGGATGTGGCCATGTAGGTGAAATAGGCGACTTCCGCTTGCAGAACGGTGTTCTGGAGTGTCGCGTTGTGCTCGAGGTTCGCAGCGAAGAGACTCTGCCGCGCGCGTTCGATCGATCCCGATCGCCCGCCGAAATCGAGCAGCAGGTAATTGAGGGCGATCGAAGGCACGTACTCAGTCCGCTTTCCCGCGGGACGCGATAGAGTCGCTGCCGATTGAATCCGTGAAGCGGTCGCGGAGCCGTTGATGGTCGGGTAGTACGCGCCGCGGGCTGATCCGAGCAGACTTGCGGCAGCTCGTGCCTGCGCCCACGAGGCACGCGTCGCAGGATTGTTGCGCAACGCGAGATCGACGACGTCAACGAGCGAGAGCTGCCGGATCCGGTCCTGAAGATCGGCCGGCACAACCGCGACCAGGGCAGGGGTCACGACTTCTTCCGGCCTGATGGCTCCTGCGGGCGCCTTCCATGGAACACTGGGTGACGGCGACGCTCCCGCGGCTCCGTTGACTCGTGGGGGGTTTGCACAGGCGGCAATGCCCAGTATCAGGGGCAGAGAAATCGCTTGGAGAACTCTGGTTGTGTGAGACATTATTCCCAATACGCCGTCCATCGATGTTCTGCTGGGCTCTAATGAAGGTTTTGTGCGGGGCCTGGTTTGCACTACATTTGGCGATTCGTATCGATCTTCAGGAGCAATGACGAAGTATAAGTTCGCGAAAGTCCCGCCGCGCGGAGAGGGGATCGGCTTCAAGAACGGCGCTCTCGTCGTGCCCGACAATCCCGTCATTCCGTTCGTCGAGGGCGACGGTACCGGTCCCGACATCTGGCGCGCATCCGTGCGCGTCTTTGACGCCGCTGTGGAGCGGGCGTACGACGGTCAGCGACGTGTCGCCTGGATGGAAGTATTCGCCGGCGAGAAATCGTTCAAGCAATTCCAGGATTGGCTGCCCCAGGAGACGATCGACGCAATGCAGGAATTCCGCGTGTCGATCAAGGGCCCTCTCACAACTCCCGTGGGCGGCGGAATCCGCTCGCTGAACGTGACGCTCCGTCAGGTCCTCGACCTCTACGCCTGCATTCGGCCGGTCCGCTACTTCGAGGGCGTTGGCGCGCCCGTGAAAGAGCCCGAGAAAGTGAACGTCGTGATCTTCCGCGAAAATACCGAAGACGTCTACGCAGGGATCGAATGGAAAGCGGGATCACCGGAGGCGGAGAAAATCGCGGCGTACCTGCGCAAGGAGTTCGGTAGCGAGATTCGGGAGAAATCCGCGCTCGGCCTGAAGCCGATGTCGGAATTCGGCTCGAAACGGCTCGTCGAGATGGCAATCCGCTACGCGATCGCGAAATGCAAGGAATCGGTGACATTGGTCCACAAGGGCAACATCATGAAGTTCACCGAGGGAGCATTTCGCGATTGGGGTTACGAAGTTGCGCGCGAGAAATTCCCGGACGATACCTGCACCGAGGCGGGTCTGGCCAAAGGGGGGCCGACGGCGCGCGCTGACGCCGTCGTGATGCGCGACCGCATTGCCGATTCGATGTTTCAGCAGCTCCTGCTGCGGCCCTCTGAATACTCGGTGATCGCAACTCCCAATCTTAACGGCGACTACCTCTCCGACGCAGCCGCGGCACAGGTCGGAGGCTTGGGTATCGCCCCCGGCGGCAACGTTGGTAACGGGGTAGCCGTATTCGAGGCAACGCACGGAACGGCACCCAAGTACGCGAATCTCGACAAGATCAATCCCGGCAGCGTCATCCTTTCGGGCGTGATGATGTTCGACTACATGGGCTGGAATGAAGCAGCCACTCTGATCATCAAGGGCATGGAGAACGCCATCAAGTCCAAGCGCGTGACCTATGATCTTGCGCGCCAGATGCCGGGCGCGACTGAGATCTCGACCTCGGCATTCGGCGATCAGGTGATCGCGGGGATGAAGAGCTAGCAAGTGGTGGCCGTCAGCATCAATTCGGCCAACCCGGCGGAAGTCGGCGCCGCGCTGCTAGTCATCGCGCTGCCTGAAAACCCGACGCTCGCCGGAATAGCGGGACTTGACGGCGCGACTCAGGGCGCGCTCACCCGCATGATCGACATGAAGGATTTTCGCGGGTCACGCGACGAGATCCTGCATCTCACCGGCGCGGCGAAAGGCCCCCGGCGATTGCTGTTGATCGGAATGGGCGCGGTATCCGATCGGAAAGCGTCCTTTCGGCGGGCAGCAACACTTGCAGCGCGGAATGCTCAGCGGCTCGGAGTTGGAGAGATGGCGTGGTATTCAGGTCAGATCTCGCCTGAAGAGACGGAGGCCATCACCGTCGGCTTGATCGCGGGCGCGTGGGAGTATGCAGATCTCAAATCCCCACCGCCCGAAGCCGAGCGCAAGAAACCGCTCGAGAAGGCGATCATTCTGACGAGTAACACCGATGACAGCCGCCGCGGCTTGACGAGCGGCCAGGCGATCGGCTCCGGACAGTCACTCGCGCGGAAGCTGGCAATGATGCCGGGAAACTTGTGCACGCCCGAGTACCTCGCCCAAACCGCGACCGACATTGCGAAGCGACACGGAATGGGAATCACGGTTCTCGGCCGCCGCGAGATGGAAGCTGAGAAAATGGGATCCTTCCTCGCGGTCGCTCAGGGAACTCCGCAGGATCCGAAGCTCATTGCGCTCGAGTACAAGGGCGGAAAGCCCAACGCTAGGCCGGTAGTTCTCGTCGGCAAAGGGCTCTGTTTCGACAGCGGCGGCATCTCCATCAAGCCAGCGCAGGGGATGGAGTTCATGAAGTTCGACATGTGCGGCGCCGCCGGTGTGCTCGGCACTTTCGAAGCGCTTGGGCAAATAAAGCCCAGCGTCAACGTCGTCGGGATAGTCGGCGCGACTACCAACATGCCATCCGGCACCGCGATGAATCCTGGCGACGTCGTCAAGGCGCACAATGGAAAATCGATCGAGATAATCAACACTGACGCGGAAGGACGGCTCGTGCTGGCGGACTGTCTCTCTTACGCCAAGCGCTTCGATCCCGACGTCGTGATCGACGCCGCCACGCTCACCGGCGCCTGCGTCATCGCGCTTGGGCACAACGCGAGTGGGGTATTCTCGACGGATGACGCGCTCGTCGCGGAAATACTCGCCGCAGGGAAGCGCGCCGGGGAGCCCGCATGGCCACTTCCGCTGTGGGACGAGTACAAGGAACTGATCAAATCCGACATCGCGGACGTCAAGAATTCCGGTGGGAGGCCGGCGGGCGCTACCACCGCGGCAATGTTTCTCAAGGAATTCGTCGATGGCTACGCCTGGGCCCATCTGGACATCGCCGGCACCGCCTACTCCGAGACCGACCTTGTTACGATTCCTAAAGGACCGACGGGGGTCCCGACGGGTACTTTCATCGAATTCATTCGCGGGAGAGCTCACTGAGGGGGACGTCCTGGCTCTGGTGCCGCTCAGCCCGCCTCGGCCTTGCGGCCGGGGCGCTTTTTTACGCGACCGCGAGTTCCGCTCGCGCTCAAGTCGTACCACCGCCAGTGAGTGAGGTGCCGATCCCCGTCAAGCCCAAAAAGGATTCCACGCCGGACAGCCTCGCGTTGAAGCGCGATTCGATCAAGCCGCCGATCGGAAGATTTGCGGATCCCGCGACCTACGAGATCGGTCCCCAGTACGAATGGAATCGCGCACAGCTTTTCGCCACTGGTGCGCTCAGTGTCGGTGATCTGCTCGACCGAATTCCCGGAGCAACGACGTTCAGGTCCGGCTGGCTCGCCACTCCGCAGACCGCGACGTTCAACGGCGACTTCCGCCGAATGCGCGTGTTCTACGACGGCGTGGAGATCGATCCTCTCGACCAGACGACCGGCAGTATGCTGGACTTGTCAACTGTCCAGCTCTGGACGCTCGAACATCTCACTATCGAGCGCAGCGCAGGCGAGCTGCGGCTCTACATGCGCAGTTGGCGTGTCGACAACACCGATCCCTACACTCGGGTCGACATAGCGACGGGGAATGAGGATACAAATCTCTATCGCGGCTTCTACGGGAAGCGTTTCGACAATGGCGGTGTGCTGCAACTCGCGGGACAACAATACGGTGTCGCAAGCAGTCGCTTTGCTGGAAGGGGCGATGGTCTGTCGCTGGTCGGGCGGCTCGGAATTGCGCGCAAGACGTGGAGTATCGATGCGTTCGTGAATCGCACCCACGCAACCCGCGATATGCAGCGTCCCGCTGTCGTGCAGCCCAGCAGACCGCCGATCCTCTCGCTCGACGCGACGCACACCAATGCGTATCTGCGTGCAGCCGTCGGCGGTGTGAACAGTGGTCCGTGGGCGCAGGTGACGGTTGCATCGCTCGCCTTCAAGGGCACAACGGGGCCGGATCGGAGCGTTGGTGCCACCCAGCCGGACACCACCGAACGGAGAAACTCCGAGACGCAATACAATCTGAGCGCCGGTTACAGACTCGGCCCCGCGCGCCTGGAAGTGCAGGAGAGGCTCAGGGCGTTGGGCGGGGCCAGCTACAACGCCGTCTCCGGCCGTCTCGATTTCGTGACATCGTTCGGAGTCCTCAGTGGGTTCGTGGAGCACGATGGCTTCCGGCGCCAGACCAACGCCGATGCCGGCATTCGTCTCCAGCCGCTACCGTTCATCGCGGTGGCCGGCTCGATCGCCCAGTCCGTTCCAGGCGCAGGGACGGGACCGCTACCCAACACCACCTCGGCGCGAGGCGAAGTAGCGCTTCGGGTCTTCGGGCCCTGGATCTCGGTAGGGATCATCACCGCCAACAAGACTCAAGGTCCGGCTCCAATCGTCTACGACACTCTCTTTCTCCCCACGGCATCGGGGCGCACGCGCGCGACAACAGCCTCCATTCGCGGACCGATTGGCCGTGGGTTCGGCATCGATGCCTGGATTACTCGATGGGATAGTACCGGAGCGTACCAGCCACAGTACCTGAGCAGGTCGGAGATCAACTTCGCCAACAACTTCCCCAAGCGCTTTCCACGGGGCGACTTCGAGCTGCGAGCGTCGGTGGTCTACGAATATCGTGGACACAACTTCTTCCCGTTGAGCGCCGGCGATCTTCGGATAGCGCCCGCCAAGACGTTGTCAGCCTTGCTTGAAATCCGGATCCTTCGCGCCGTGGTGAGCTACCAGCAGCGAAATATTCTCGCTTATCAATACCAGATCATCCCCGCGTTCGAGATGCCCCGGGTGCTCGCGATCTATGGTGTCAGATGGGAGTTCTGGAATTGACAAACTCCTTGTCGTGTCGTAGGATAGCCCACCCCACATGATATCCAGCATGACGGGATTCGGCGCGGCCGACGGTGCGATCGGCGACGCGCGGGCGAGTGTCGAGATCAGAACGGTCAACCACCGGTTCTTCAGCCCGAGTCTGAAGCTCCCGCCGGCTTTTGCCCGGTGGGAAGGCGAGATTCGGGAGTTGCTGCGCCAGAAAATCGCTCGCGGGCATGTCACGCTCACGGTCCGGGTGGATCGCGCGGCGGCGACCGGACCAGCCTTGGATGAGGCGAGGATTGCGTATTATGCCGCCGCGCTGAGGGAGCTTCAAAAGAAACTGGCGCTTGGCGGTGAGGTGGACCTCGCGACTCTGCTTCGACTTCCCGACGTCCTCGTTGCGCCGACCGACGACGCCGATCCGAAAGCTGGGGAGGCACTGGCGGTTGTTGTCGGCAAGGCAATCGACGATCTGACCGTGATGCGCCAGACCGAAGGCGCCCGGCTCGCAGCATTTCTTGTCGAACGGGTCGAGGCGGTCGAAACGCGGCTCGGCCAGATTGAGAAGCGCGCACCGATCCGGCTCCGAGAGCAACACGACCGGATCAAGCGGACGGTCGGCGAGTTGATCGGCGGAGCCGGCGCAGATCCGCAGCGCATTGCCCAGGAGGTAGCGATCCTGGCCGACAGGCTCGACGTAGCTGAGGAGTTGGACCGGTTCCGATCGCACCTCAATGCCTTCCGGGAAACGGTGCGCTCGAATGCCAGCGAGCCTGTCGGCAAGCGTCTCGGCTTCATCCTCCAGGAGATGCTGCGTGAAGCAAATACCATCGGCAGCAAGGCCAACGACGCGCCGATCCTCGAGGACGTCATCGCGACCAAGGAAGAACTCGAGCGAATTCGCGAACAGGTAGAGAACCTCGAGTAATGGCGTTTCCAATCATCCTGTCTTCACCGTCGGGCGGGGGAAAGACGACCATCGCCCAGAAGCTGCTGGCGATGAGGTCCGATCTCGGATACTCGGTGTCCGCGACCACCAGGCCTCCGCGAGAGGGTGAAGCCGATGGGCGGGATTACCATTTCCGCTCACTCAAGGATTTCAAACGCGGCCAGGCGGCGGGCGAGTTCGCTGAGTCAGCTGAAGTCCATGGTCATCTGTACGGAACGCTCCGGGCAGAAGTGGACCGGGTTCTGTCTTCTGGAAGGCACGTCATCATGGACATCGATGTCCAGGGGACGCGCCAGTTCGTCGCCGCTTTCCCTGACTCGGTGCTCATTTTCATTCTTCCCCCTTCTGCCGAAGCGCTCATCGCCAGGCTCGAGGGGCGGAAGACGGAGGACGCGAAAACGCTGATTCGTCGATTCAGAAGTGCCAAAGACGAGCTAAAGGCGATAGATTTGTACGAGTACGTCGTGGTAAACGACGAAGTGGATTCGGCCGTTGCAGCGATCTCTGCCATCATAGACGCAGAAAAATCGAAGCGCACGCGCGACGAGTCACTTGATGCGCGGGTGCACGACCTGATGACAGGGATTCAGCGCGCCATCGATCACTATTCAGCGAGGAAGTAAATGCAGGTTTTCATTCCGACCGAAGTCGCGAAGCACGCGACCAACAAGTACCTGGGAGTTCTGGTCGCCGCCAAGTACGCGCGCGTCCTCAACGAGTTTCCACGCGACCGCTCAGCGCCCGGCGAAAAGAAGCTCACGACTCGCGCGCTCGAAGAGCTCACCGAAGGCGACGTAGCGTACCGCGTCGTTCCGCGCAGGCGCACGGAGTAGTTACCGCGCGTCCCTTTGCAGGCAGCCGCATCCTCCTCGGTGTCACCGGGGGCATCGCCAGCTACAAGTCAGTGTGGCTGGCGCGTTTGCTTACGCAGGCGGGGGCTGAGGTCGACGTCGTAATGACTCGCGCCGCTCGGGAGTTCGTCGGCGCGATCACGTTCGAAGCAGTAACCGGGCGGCAGGTGCACACGGAGATCTTCGGACCCGGACACGCCCTCGACCATATCCGACTCGCTCGCGAAGCGAACGTGATTGTCGTTGCGCCAGCGACCGCCGATTTCGTTGGCCGCGCGGCACATGGTCTGGCTGATGACCTCCTGACAGCGTGCCTGCTCGCTGCTCAATCGAACGTTCTCCTCGTTCCGGCGATGAACGATCGCATGTGGTCACACGCGCAGACGAAGCGCAATGTCGCGCAGGCGCGCTCGCTGGGCTACGAGCTTCTCGAGCCGGCCGAAGGTCCGTTGGCGGTAGGCGAGGGAAGCGGGCCCGGGAGGATGCCTGAGCCTGAAGAGATAATGAGCCACGTTGGGCGGTTACTCGAAGGCAACTCGCCTCTTGCCGGCAGGGAGGTCGTCGTAACGGCCGGCGCAACCAGAGAGCCCATTGATCCCGTGAGATTCATCTCCAATCACAGCAGCGGAAAGATGGGTGTGGCGATCGCTCGCGCTGCGTGGCGGCGCGGCGCCAATGTTACGTTGATAGCCGGCCACGTCGATGTTCCTCTCCCGGCCGAGATCAACACTCTGAAGGCGGAGACCGTGAAAGCGATGGCGCGCTGCGTTGCCGAAGCACTTCCCACCACCGATATCCTCATCATGGCAGCGGCGCCGTCCGATTTCAGACCGGCTGCGGAAGTGCCGGAAAAGATCAAGAAGCTTCGCGGGCGTAGTGCGCCGAAGATCGAGCTCGAGCAAACGGAGGACATCCTGAAATCGACGATCTCGAAGCGGAAGAAAAAGAGCCTCATCGTCGGCTTTGCGCTCGAGACCGTCGATGGAATCAGGAATGCGCGAGAAAAGCTGAAGGCAAAGGACCTGGACATCGTGGTGCTGAACAACGCCAAAGAGCCGGGTGCCGGCTTTGGGGTTGATACGAACCGGGTCACTGTCATCACTCGCAACGGTAAACAGGAAGAACTGGATCTGATGTCCAAAACGGATTTGGCGGAGATTCTTCTCGATCGCGTTGAAGAGGAGTTGAATGGACGCTAGGAATCTTCTCCGTCGCTATCTGGAGCAGCGTCGCGAGCTCGGTGAATCAGAGCTGGTGCTGGATGGCCTGCACGTTGAGGACGTAATGCGGCTTATCGGGGCTGCCGGACATCCAGTATCTGTGACAAAACCACAACGAAGCGTTCGCGAGCTTGCCGGAGAGCCATCGACGGATTGGCGCGTGTCGCTTCGCGGTGCTGGCGTGCAGTTTGACGCACCATCGCGCGCTCCAGCAGCTTCTACTGACGCTCCGGCCGAATCTTCAGAGCCTGAATCAGTAGGCCTCACAGCCGGACTCCCCGACATGGCATTCAAGAACGGAATAGTTGTAGAGCCTGAAGAGGCGGAGCTACTGCCCGGCGCAATCGAAAAGCTCCGCTCACTCGAGGAGATTGCGGAAAAAGTTCGGAAGTGCACGAGGTGTTTGCTCTACAAGACCGCCACGAACGGTGTCGCCGGCGAAGGCGATCCAAAGGCAAAGCTCGTCTGCGTTGGCGAAGCTCCGGGAGCAAAGGAGGACGAGACCGGCCGTCCTTTCGTCGGCCAGGCAGGCCAGCTTCTCACCAAGATCCTCGAGGCAATCGACCTGACGCGAGAGCAAGTATTCATTTGCAACGTCCTCAAGCACCGCCCTCCGGGAAATCGGAATCCGCTTCCGGACGAGGTTGAAGCGTGCAGTCCGTACCTGATAAGGCAGCTCGAGCTCATCGAACCGAAAGTAATCGTGGCTTTCGGAACCTTCGCGGCACAAACGCTATTGCAAACGAAGGCCGGTATAGGACAACTTCGTGGCCTCGTTCATCGCTATCATGGCATACCTTTGATAGTCACCTATCACCCCGCCGCACTGCTACGCAATCCGGCCTGGAAACGACCGACTTGGGAAGATGTCAAGCTCGCCCGTAGAATTCTCGATAGCCCCTCCCGCTCGTGACCCGTACAAGGATCGACGACCGCCCTACTCCGAAGACGCGGAGCAGGCGGTTTTGTCGGCCATGCTCATGGATCCGGACGCGATCCTCAGAGCGACGGAGTTCGTGGACGACACGATGTTCTATCGGGAAGGCCATCGCCGGATATACAGGGCCATGGTCGCCCTCTCGGAGCGCGGTGATGTAGTAGATCCGCTCACGCTCTCCGAGGAGCTCGCCAGATCGGGCTCGCTCGAATCGAGTGGAGGCAAGGACTACATCGGCTTTCTCGTCGACGCGGTTCCCACCGCGGCGAACATCGAGTACCACGCCAAAATCGTTCGTGAAAAAGCTCTGCGCCGGCGGCTGATCGAGGTATCGACGGCGATCGTGGCGGAGGCTTTCGAATCTGCCGCTCCCGCGACGGAGCTGCTCGACGAAGCCGAGCACAAGATCTTCGAGGTGAACCAGACGCGCGGCTCCGAAGGCTTCATGAGGATCAAGGAGCTCCTCTGGCCTACCATGGAACGAATCGAGGAGATCCAGCGCGGCAGCGGATCGATTACTGGCGTGGCGAGCGGGTTCAAGGATCTGGACGAGCTGACGGCAGGTTTCCAGCCGTCCGATCTCGTCATCGTCGCCGGTCGTCCCTCGATGGGGAAGACGGCATTCGTCCTCAACATTGCCCAGAACGCCGCTCTCGACAACAATGTGCCGGTCGCTTTTTTCTCCCTCGAGATGAGCAAGGAGCAACTCGTCCAGCGTCTCCTCACATCGGAGGGTCGCGTCGATGCCCAGCGCCTCCGCAAAGGGAAGCTGCACGACGAGGAATTCGTTCGACTCGGCCGCGCCGCCGGAATTCTGAGCCACGCTCCGATCTGGATCGATGACACGCCCAGCATGACTCTGCTCGAGA
>Ga0184619_10000311_pt1 | contig 16451 bp, 13 predicted proteins | sample PLM0_60_b1_FD_133146 | JGI IMG/M metagenome (GOLD analysis project Ga0184619, IMG submission 133146) | Groundwater sediment microbial communities from an aquifer in East River, Colorado, USA - PLM0_60_b1 | ecosystem: Environmental > Terrestrial > Soil > Riparian zone | place: USA: East River...
CGATGCGCGACCGGGCACGCCCTTCGGGAAAGGTCAGCACGAGCTGCACCATGACCGCCGCCCAGAATCCCTCGAGCAGGAAACCGAGCGTCCACAACGTGTGCGCGCTCGACCACTCGAGATCTGCGCCCAGAAGCGCGAAGGCGGCTGCGGCAAGCATCCACCTCGCTCGACGCCAGCGCGGCCGTTCCAGCACGACGAGCGAGGCCGTAATCAGAGCCCACGCAAGGGCGAGATCCGCAGCTATCCGCGTCCCGGAGACTTGCTCGTGGACGCCCAGCCAGCCGATTGCGAGGCCGCCCGCGACGACGACCGGCAAGAGCAGCACCGGGTCACGGGCCACCTCTCGGCTCGGCGACGCCGTGACAGCGGTTGAAGCCATCACTCGAGCAGGGCGGCGAACGCCGCCCCCGAGAGCTTCGATTTCGGGATGAACCCACGCGCCCCGCACAATGCGATCCGCCGGCCGTAGTCATCCGCCTCGCGCGACGAGATGAGCACGACTGCAGGCCCGTCTGCAGCCGCGAGCGCCGCCGCAACCGAAAAGCCGTCACGGTCCGGAAGCTGCACGTCGAGCAGAACAGCGTCAGGCGCGTCGGCAGCGACCGCCGCGAGAGCTTCCGCCGCGTCCGCTGCTTCGCCGGCGACCGTGTAGCCCGCGCCCTCCAGCAATTCCCGCGCGACGGCGCGAAAGGGCTCGTGATCGTCGACGATCAGGACGCGCTTGCGCACACCTGAATCGTCGCACACCTTTTCCGCAGCGGTTCAGGGTTTTCCCTGGAATCCCGCGAATTCGGTGGAATCCCCGAGTTGCGCGGTGGATGATGAACGGTGTGACCGCCCGCTTGGCGCCTGCGCGCGAATCGCTGCACCACCGATTCCGGCTCGCGGTCGTCGTGGCGTCGCTGGTCGCCGCGATCGCCGGCTCCGTTCTGCTGGCCACCCATGACTGGGGCGAGAAGGTGACGACGCGGGGCGTGACCGCGACGCTTCGCGTGCGCGGCCACCCTGGCTGGGTGGCGGCTGGGCGCGCCGCGCTCTGGCTTGCGCTCTCGGATACGGGGACACCCGTCCGCGACCGGCCGCTCCTCCGTCTCGATCTGGCCTCCGGCACGGTCGAGCAGAGGATTCTCGTCGGCGGACAGGCGACGTATCTGGCGCACGTGGGCAGCAGGCTCCTCGCCTCCGTCGAGCACGTCGGGGGCAACGGATCCGGCCCGAGCCTGATTGTTGCCCTCGACTGGCGCAGCGGCCGCGTCCTCGCGCGCAGGCAGTTTCCGACGTCGGTGGGGCCGGTCGCAGCAAGCCAGAGCGATCTGTGGGTGCTGCAGGTCAGACCGGCGGCACTGCTCCGCCTCGACGCGCTGACGCTGGCCCCGAAGGCAGCTCCGCTGCCGCTGTCACACGGACAAACCCTCGGACTCGCTGCCAGCGGCGGCTACGTGTGGGCGACGGCTCCCGATGCGGGTGAGGTCCTCCGCGTCGATCCCGCAACGCGTTCGATCACTCGCGCCCACGTGGGCGGTTTCCCGGTTGGGATTGCGGTCGCAGCCGGGAGCGTTTGGTTCGTCAGCCGCGACCGAGGCGAGCTCGGGCGTCTCGACCCGCGGACGCTCGAGCGTGTCGGCAAGGCCATTCGCGTCGGTGGCGAACCCTCGTGGCTGGCGAGAGGCGGGCGCTACCTGTTCGTCGGCGATGCAGTTCGGGGGACCGTTAGCCGCATCGATCTACGGTCGGGCGAGCGGGCGGGCCCGCCGATCCGGGTTGCCCCGGCCACGAAAGGTTCGCCCGCTCTCGCTGTCGCACCTGCCGGGAGCTCCGTCTGGGTCAGCAGCTTTGCTTCCAGCACGCTGACGCGGGTCAGCGCGGCTTCGACTAGGTCTTCGCCCCGAGCGGTTGTCGCGAGCAGCGGCCAAACAGCTGCCGCGAAGGCGGGCGAGTTGCCGCGCGGAGGCAAGGTTGTGGCCCGGATTCCGCTCGGACGCGGTGCACCGGCACCGCTAGGAGGTGGCGCGCTCGCGGTCGGCGAGGGCGCCGTCTGGGCAATGAGCGAGAACGAGTCGACGCTGATGCGGATCGACCCGGCACGAAACGCCGTAGTCGCCCGGATCAAGGTCTCTGCCCCCGAAGAGGCCGCCGCGGGGGACGGCGCCGTCTGGCTCTCCTACCCCTCTGAGAACAAGCTCTCGCGCATCGACCCGGCGACGAACAAGGTGACGGCGACCATCCATGTCGGACCGCAACCGGCCGGCATCGCAGTCTCGCCGGGGGCGGTTTGGGTCGCGAACGCCGGCGGCCCGAGCGTCTCGCGGATCGACCCGGCGACGAACCGAGTGGTGGCGACGATCCGCGTCGGTCCGGCGCTTGCCTGTTGCTCCGAGCACATGAGCCTGGTCGCGGCGGCCGGCGCGCTCTGGGTGGCCGTCCCAAACGCGAACAGGCTCGTGCGCGTCGACCCGGCAACGAACCGTCTGATCGCGACCGTCAACCTTCCCTATTCGCCCTGCGCGTTCCTCGACGCCGACGAGACCGGCGTGTGGTCTGCGGGCGGTGGGTGCGCTGAGTTGGTCGCCCGCATCGACCCCCGCAAGAAAAAGCTGACGGCCAAGCTGGCCGAACCGCATGCGGTGGGCCTCGCGCTCGCCTTCGGCTCCGTCTGGGTCGCCGTTCTCGACTCAGCGAACGTCGATCAGATCGATCCGCGTACTGGCCGCCTGGTCGCAAGGATGCATGTCGGCGGCACGCCGGTCCGGCTCGCCGTCGGCTTCGGCTCGGTGTGGGTCAACGACGACAACGGGCGCGTGTTGCGGATCCAGCCCCAGGCCTGAGCGCCCGGGGGCTCAGGGTTTTCCCTGAATTCAGCGCGATCTCAGGGCAATCCCCGAAGAACCGCCCGGCGCCCCGTGCTTCGATCGAGCCTCGTGCAATACGACAACCGGCGAAAGGAGAACCTTATGCACCGCCTCGTCCTTCTCGTGCTTAGCGCAGCCGCCGTGGTGCTCGCGTTGGCCTCCGCCGCAACTGCGGAACCGCCTGTAGTCACAGTCGGCCAAGCGCCGCCGGTGAACAGCGGGTACTGCGCCTTCCCAGTCTTGCGAAGCGATGAGTTCCGCCTGACCACGATCACGAAGCCCGACGGGACGCTGATCACCCACATCAACCGTCTCCTCACGTTCACTGCCAACGGCAAGACGCTCACCAGCAACGATCACTTCACGCGCTTGGTCGACCCGACGCGGCCGTTCCTGATCGACATCGCCGGCCACCTGATCGGCGTCCACTTGCCGGGTCAGGGCCCGATCCTGCTCGAAGTCGGCCATTTCGTCCTCGACGTTCGGAATCCGAGCTCGCCGATCTTCGAGGCGGGCCAACATGACACCCTCGACCATGACACGGCGACCTTCTGCGCCTTCTTCGCGGCCTGAGGTGGACGACGGCAGCGGGCGGTGCTGCGCATCAGACCGCAACGGTGAGCTCTACAGGCCTCGGAGGGGCAGGTTCTACATCCCCATTGCGTGATACCCGGAGTCGACGTACAGCGTCGTCCCGGTGACGTTCTGGGCGTCGTCCGAGAGCAGGTAGGCGGCCGCTGCGCCGACGTCGTCGGCGCTGATGTGGCGGCGGAGCGGCGCGCGCTCCTCGACGATCGCCTCCATCGTCGGGAAGCCCGCGATCGAGCGGGCCGACAGCGTCCGCACCGGGCCCGCCGAGATCGCGTTGACCCGGATGTTCTTGGCGCCCAGGTCCCAGGCGAGGTAGTGGACCGAGGAGTCGAGCGCCGCCTTGGCGACGCCCATGACGTTGTAGTGCGGCACCGCCCGCTTGCCGCCGAGGTATGTCATCGTCAGGATCGAGCCGCCCCCGGCGGCCTCCATGAGCGGCTCCGCTGCCCGCGCCGTTGCCACCAGTGAGTAGGCGCTAACGTCGAGCGCCATCCAGAAGCGTTCGCGCGGCGTATCGGTAAAGCGGCCCTCGAGATCCTCGGCCGCCGCAAATGCAACCGAATGGACGAGCAGATCGAGCTCCCCGCTGAACACCTCCCCCACCTCGGCGACGACGCGGGCGACGTCGTCGTCCGAGCGGACGTCGCACTCGGTCACGAGCGGCGAATCGACCGCGCCCGCGAGCTCGCGGACGCTCGACTCGATCCGTTCGCCCTGGTAGGTGAAGGCAAGCCTGGCGCCGCCATCAGCAAGGCGCTTCGCGATCGCCCAGGCGATCGAGCGCTTGTTGGCGACGCCGAGGACGAGGCCGCGCTTGCCGGTGAAATCAGCCACGGCGGGCGAGTTTACGGTTTCTCGGCTACCCTGCGAACCTTGCGTCGCACTGCACTTCTTCCGCTTGCTGCGGCGCTGATCCTCACGTCCACGGCATCCGCGACGCTCCAGCCGATTCGGCGCAACTACGGCGAACGGAGCCTCCCGCGCGTGCGGGCGGGCACGCTGAAGATTCCCTCTGCCTCGTCTCACGGCCGGCTGACCGTGCTCGTCCGCCTGCCGCTGCCGCCGCTCGCCGCCTACAACCGGAACCTCTTCAGCGCGACCCGTACCACTCGGCTGAACGTCCGCAGCTCGAGCTCGCGTGTTTACCTCGGCCGGCTCGACCGTGCTCAGCGCACGGCCGCGGCCGAGCTCAAGCGCGCGATTCCCTCGGCGCGGATCTCGTACCGCTACCGGGTCGTCATGGACGGATTCGCGGTCTCGTTGGCGGCACGCAAGCTGCCGGCGCTCGCGCGGCTGGATGCCGTCACCAAGATCTACCCGAGCGTCCGCTACCAACTGGACACCGACCGGAGCCCAGCGGTCATCGGCGCGGACACGATCTGGGCGACGACGGGCGACCGCGGCGACGGGGTCAAGATCGGCATCGTCGACGACGGGATCGACCAGTCGAATCCGTTCTTCAAACCGGCGGGCTTCAGCTATCCGTCCGGCTTCCCGCGCGGCGCGAAAGCGTTCACGACGCCAAAGGTGATCGTCGCTCGCGCCTTTCCGGGCCCGGGTTCCGGAGCCCAGGGCAAGCTGCCGCTCTACCGCCAGGCCTCGTTCCACGGCACCCACGTCGCCGGCATCGCCGCGGGCGACGCAGGCACGACCGCCCCGCCGGGCCTTGACCATCCGGCCGTCGCCGGCCTGAGCGGGATTGCGCCGCGAGCCTGGCTCGGCAGCTACCGCGTCTTCAACACGCCAACGCCGACCGGCTACGACGCGTTCACGCCGCAGATCGTCGCCGCGTTCGAAGCGGCCGTGAACGACGGCATGGACGTGATCAACTTCTCTGGCGGCGGGCCGCAGGCCGATCCGGTCAGCGACGCGCTCGTCGAGGCGGTCCACAACGTCGCGGCCGCCGGCGTCGTACCGGTGATCTCCGCCGGGAACGACCGGGACGACTGGGGGCTCGGCTCGGTTGGCTCGCCCGGAACGGCGCCGGACGCGATCTCGGTCGCCGCCGTCTCGAACAGCCACGTCTTCGCGCCTTCGCTGAGCGTGACCACGAGCGACGCTCCCGCGACGTTGAAGAACATCCCGTTCTCGGACATCGAGCAGGTTCCGGCCGGGTGGACGACGACCGACCAGACCCTTGCCGACGTCGGCACGATCGTCGGCACGGACGGGAGCCCGGTCGAGCGGCATCTCTGCGGCCCGCCTTCCGATCCGAACAATCGGGGCACTCTGCCGCCGGGCTCGGCCCGCGGCACGATTCTGCTCGTCGCGCGAGGCACTTGCGCCTTCGCGACCAAGGCCGCAAACGCAGAAATCGGCGGCGCCTCGGGACTGGTCCTCGTCGACAACCGCTTCGGCGAGGCGAACTTCATCCCGCTGCAGCTGCCTCTGGACGCGGGCATGGTCTCGGACCTAGACGGGGCGCGCCTTCGCGCCTACCTCGATTCGAGGGGCGGCCGTGCGCCCGTCCGCTTCGTCAGGTCGTTCAACGAGCTCAACACCGGCCGGAGCGGGATCGTCACCAGCTTCTCCTCCGCGGGGCCGACCGACTTCGGGCACCAGCTCAAGCCCGACGTCGCGGCGCCGGGCGGGCAGATCCTCTCCGCGACGCTGCCCGAGGCGCTCGGGGAGCCATTCGCGGTCTTCGACGGCACGAGCATGTCGGCCCCGCACGTCACCGGCGCGGTGGCGCTCCTCGTGGCCCGCCATCCGACCTGGACGCCGGCGGAGGTCAAGTCGGCGCTGATGTCGACGGCGGGCCCGGCCTGGGGAGACACGGCGCGGACACAGGAGGCTTCAGTCCTCCTCGAGGGCGCAGGCCTCGTCAACGTGCCGAGCGCCGACGATCCCAAGCTGTTCACGACGCCGGTCTCGCTCTCTTTCGAAGACCTCGACGTCAGCGGGGGAAGCGCCCGGCGCTCGCTCCTGCTCGAGGTTCAGGACGCCGGCGGGGGCACAGGGTCGTGGACTCCCGGACTTCAGAGCCAGGCGGCGACCGCCGGCGCGTTCGTCGATCTGCCTCCGCCTGTCGCCGTCTCGCCCGGCGGGATCGCGGAGATTCCCGTTGTCGTCCGCGCGGACGCAAACGCCGCGACGGGTGACAATTACGGCTTCATCACGCTGACCCGCGGCTCCGACGTGCGACGGGTCCCCTACTACTTCACCGTCGAGCGCCCCGGCGCCGCCATCGGGCCCGTGCTGCCGCTGAAGAAGTTCCAGACAGGCGATACGCGCACGGGCACGTCGAACATCGGCCAGTACCGCTTCCCGGCCAGCCCATTCGGGCCGCCGCCGACCTACACGGGCGCGCAGATGGACGAGAGCGGCGCCGAGAAGCTCTACTACCTCCACATCAACCAGCCACTGGCCAACGCAGGCGTGGCGGTGGTCGGTGTTTCGGCCGGCGCGTTGATCGAGCCCTGGTTCCTCGGCTCTCGCGACGAGAACGACGTTCAGGGATACGCCGGCACGCCCGTCGCCGCGAACGTACTGAGCGCCGACTACCGGCTCGACGTGGGCGTTGCAGGCGCCGTCTTCCCGCGTGAGAAGCGCTATTACGTCGCCGTCGACTCGGGCCGCGACGTCTTCACCGGCCGCTCATTCGCCGGCCGCTACCTGCTCCGCTCCTGGATCAACGACGTGACGCCGCCGAGGTTCAAGCTGCTGACGAGACGCGTGACCGCGGGCCGGCCGCTGCTGGCGGCGCGGGTGACCGACCGCGGCTCCGGCGTCGACCCGCTCTCGCTCGTGATCCAGTACCGGCCGCGGGTCCTGCTCGGGGCGGCGCTGTACGACCCGTCCAGCGGGCTGGCCCTCTTCCCGATTCCCCGCTCGGCGCCGCCCGTTCGCCGCGGGCTGTTCAGAGGCGCCGCGCTTGCGCAGGACAATCAAGAAACGAAGAACGTCGACCAGATCGGCGCCAACGTGCTGCCGAACACGACGATCAAGCGGGCCAACCTCCGCGGCACGACGCGGCCGACCGTGACCTGGCTGCTGCCGCTGGGGACGTCTTGCGTCAAGGGGCGCACTGCGCTTGCGGTCGCGGCTTCGGCGCCCGCAAAAGTCAAGGCGATTCGCTTCTTCGACGGGAAGCGCCTGATCCGGACCGTCCGGCGAGGAACCGTCGGGCTCTACACCGCGACCTGGCAAACGCGGGCCGCGAAGCGTGGGCCGCACAGGCTGCGCGCGGTCGTCGTCTCGCGCCGCGGCTCGGCGCAGGCACGCCGCAACGTCAGGGTTTGCCGGTAGAGGCAAAGGTGGCCGTCGTCACGGGCGGCTCGAGCGGGATCGGAGCCGCGATCGCGCGAACGCTCGCCCGGCGCGGCTGGCGGCTCGTGTTGCTCGCGCGCGGCGAGGAGCGGCTGCGCGAGGTCGCCGGCGAGGTAGGAGCTGAGCACGAGGCCTGTGACGTCGCCGACCGCGCCGAAGTCGATCGGGTCGCGGCGGTGGTGCGTGAGAGGCATCCGGCGATCCGCCTGCTCGTCAACAACGCGGGCATTGCAGGGCGAGGCGGCTTCCTCGACCTCGAGCCGGAGCAGATCGAGCAGCTCGTTCGTACGAACTATCTCGGCTCGGTCTGGTGCCTACGGGCGTTCCTGCCGGCGCTCGAGGCGGGCGCCCCGGCAGACGTCGTCAACATCGCCTCGGTCGCAGGCACGATCGCGGCCGGGCACTCAGGCCCCTACAGCGCCTCGAAGCACGCGCAGATCGCGTTCTCGCGCTCGGTCGGTGTCGAGCTCGCGGGCAGCGGCGTCACCGTCCATACGATCAACCCGGGCTTGATCGACACCCCAGGCTTCCCGAACCGTTCGCGCTTCCGCAGCCGCCTGCTGAAGCGACTTGTCGCCGAGCCCGAGCTCGTCGCCGAGCGCGTCGCCCGCGCCGTGGAGCGAAACCGGCTCGAGCAGTTCGTGCCGCGCTGGTACCGGCCCGCCGCGATCTTCCAGGCCGCCGCCCCGGCGACGCTTGCCCGCGTGGCCCGCGCTCGCAACAATCGGCGCAGACCGCTCTAGAATCGACAGCAGTGGAGTCATCGGTTCCCATCGGCGAGGTCGCACGCGTCGCGGACTTCCGAGCCGCGCTGCGAGCCTTCCTGCGCAAAGCCGAGCGAAACGCGCGTGAGTCGGGGCTGACTCCGCAGCGCTACCTGTTGCTGTTGATGATCAAGGGCGCGGCCGACGGGAGCGAGAAGTCGACAGTGACCGAGCTTGCCGAGCGGCTGCAGCTCGCTCAGAGCACCGTCACGGAGCTCGTCCGCCGGGCGGAGGAAACCGGCCTGATCGAGCGCGAGCAGTCCGACTCCGACGGCCGCGTCACCCATCTGCGCGTGACCGAAGAGGGAGAGCGCCGGCTGATGAAGGCGTTCACGACGAACGAGCAGGAGCGCCAGGAGCTCCGCGCGGCGATCTCGCACCTCGAAGGCTAGGTGCGCAAGGCGTTCAGAATCTCGTCCGGCTCCGGGAAGCGTCCCTGCTGCTGCTTTGAGAACACGAGCCTTCCGTCGGCGATCACGTCGTACTGGCTCTTCGCGCCCTCGAGCGCCCGTGCGTCGAAACCCTGTTCCGTCAGCTCAGCCGCGAGACTCGCGGCTCGTTCGTCGTAGCCGCTTCAGACGGGGCAGTAGAAGATCTCAACGCTCACGCGGCGCATCGTAACTACCTGGGCCGTCCTCCAAGTCGGCGTCGCAAGCGAGCGCCTCAGGACCGCCGCAGCAGATACCAGCCGAGCTCGGCGGTGTAGTCCGGCGGCGCCAGCGCCTTCGCCTGCTCTCGTGCTTCGCCTACGCAGCCGGCGAGATCGAGATACGGATCGAGCTCGCGTTGCTCGCGGACGAACTCCGCCTTCAGCAGGACGAGGCTGTTCGCCTCGAACAGCTGGCGGAGGTCGACGTCGGCGAGAGCCCGCGTGTGCGAGGGGTCGCGGGCCTGCTCGAAGCGGTTCAGGTCGAGAGCGGCGAGCGGGTCGGTCGGCGCGATCTGGTCGACTACGAGGAGCGTCCCGGCCGGGCGCGTCACCCGAGTCAACTCGGCGATCACGAGCTCGGGTCGCGGGACGTGATGCAGCGTTCGCAAGGTTCCCGCCAAGTCGAAGGACGCGCGCCCGAAATCGAGCTTCGCGATGTCGCCCTCGACGAAACTGACGTTCGGCGGAGCCTTGGCCCGGCCGCGCTCGATCAGCTCCGGAACGAGCTCGACCGCCACGACCTCCCGCACGAGCGGCGCGAGCGCGAAGGCGAGAGCCCCAGTGCCGGTGCCTGCGTCGAGCGCGCGCTCGTCTCCGCTGAGGGGAACGAACTCGCGCACCCGCGCAGCCAGCTCCTCGCTGCGCCGCTCCTGGAGCGCCGCAATCCGGTCAGCCGTCGCTGCGAACCGAGCTCGCGTTGCGTCGTGCGTACTCAAGCGCCTCCTCTTTCGACGTGATCGTGCCTGCAGCGCGTTCCTCCGCGATCTCCTCGAGCAGCCGCCCGACCTCGGGCCCGGGCGAGATGCCGAGCTCGCCGCCGCGCACGAGCGGCTTCTTTGGCTCGCGCTTGCGAGCCTCGAGTACGTCGTCGCGGAATGCGTTTGCGTCCAGAAACGCAAGCGCCTCGAGCGCCCAGGGCTCGGTCGCTCGGCGAAAACGGTGAATCGCACGCGGTGAGGCGTCGGCAGGCGGCTCTGCGCGCAGCAGCGCCTGCGCGAACCGGCGCGTCTCGTTGGAGATCGGAAACTTGGTCAGATTCTTTCCGAAGACGACCACGAGGTCGTAGTCGGGATGGTCGGAGGCTGCTCTCCGATCGAAGCCCGCCACGGACCCGCCGAGCGCAGCGAGCAAGCCGAGCTCGTCGAGCCGCCTGAAGCCATTGGGAGACAGTCTCCGCAGCTCCGCGAGGATCCGTTCCCCGGAAGGGCGGCCGACAAGGTCGGCGCGCGCCCGCAGCAGCTCCTTGGTCCCGGCATCCATGAGAAAGCCGAGCTCGTCCTCGAGCCGAACCGCGCGCAGGAGACGCAACGGATCGTCGCCGAAGATCGTCTCGCTCACCGCCTGGAGCACTCGCTCCGCGAGCGCCCGTCGACCCTGGTACGGGTCGACCACATCGCCGGTGCCGACTCGTTCGGCGATCGCATTGATCGAGAAGTCGCGCGTCGCGAGGTCGTCTTCGATCGACCCGGTCAGCGGCGTGAAGTCGACCGTTCGCCCGTCGTCGAGCACGACCCGCCAGGCGCCGTGACGCTCTGAGAGCGGGAACGGCGCCCCGCCGGAGCGGTTCGCGTACGCCCGGGCCGCGCGCTCGGGCTGCGCGAGAGCCACATCCAGGTCGATGACCGGCCGCCCGAGCGCCTGGTCACGTACGGCACCGCCGACGACCCACGCCTCCTCGCCGGCGAACAGCTCTTTCACGAGATCACGAATCGAGGACCACCCGCCTCGCGCGGGCTGGATCGCTGCTGATCCGGCACACGAGCTCGTAGTTGATCGTCCCCGCCACGCGGGCATGATCTTCCGCCAGGACGCCGTGGCCGAGCAACGTCACGGGCGTCCCAGGCGGCAGCTCGCGTTCGAGCTCGACAGCGAAGGCATCCATCGAGACGGTGCCGACCACACGCCGGAGCTCGCCGCCGACGCGAACCTCGGCCCCCGTCAGGTCGCGCCGGAAGCCGTCCGCGTAGCCGACCGGGACGATCCCGATCCACGTAGGCCGCTCAGCCACGAAGCGGCGGCCGTAGCCGGTGCTCTCGCCCGCGCCGAGTTGCCGAACCTGCGCGAGCTCGCTCGCCCAGTGCAGCGCGGGCGCGAGCCCTTCGTCGCCCGGGTCGGCGCCGAAGGGCGAAAGACCGTAGATCGCGATGCCACAGCGGGCGGCGTCGAACCGGGCGTCGGGAAAATGGAGCGTGCCTGCGCTGTTCGCGAGGTGCCGGGTCAGGTGCCGGTAGGGCTCCGTCGCCTCGCGAAAACGCCGAATCTGGGTCGCGGTGAACTCGGGGTCGCAGTCGGCGCTGGCGAAGTGGCTCATCAGGCCGACGACCTCTCTCGTTGGCTCGGGCAGCTCGGAGAGTCCCCAACGGCCCATGCCGGTGTCGAGCTTCAGGTGGACGCGAACTCCCTCCGGGATCTCGTTGCTCGAGACGGCGAGCTCGAGCCTCGCTTCCCGTGCGAGCGCGATCTCGCGGCTGGTCGCCGTCGGCCCCATGACGAGGATTCGCTCCTCGCGGAACTCCTCGCGCAGCTCGAGGCCCTCGGCGACGGTGGCGACGCAGAGCAAGCTCGCGCCGGCGCCGAGCGCGGCACCGGCCGCGTCCACGGCACCGTGCCCGTAACCGTTTGCCTTCACGACCGCCCAGAGCTGGGCGCCGTCGAGCACGTCGAGCAGCCGCTTGACGTTGCGGCGGATCGCGCCGAGGTCGATGGTTAGCTCAGAGCGTTGCATCGAGGACGCCAGGGAGCTGAGCGATCACGTCGCTCGCGACCAGCCCGCGCTCGTGCGGCGTCGCGAGCGCGGCATCCGCGTGTATACGAGCGCCGGCGGCCGCTGCGAGCTGCGCCTGGAGCTTCTTGGCGAGGAAGGCGGCGATTACCCCGGTCAGCACGTCGCCGGTGCCCGCGGTCGCGAGGCGCGGGGTGCCGGCGCTGATCAACGTTCTCGCGTCCGGCGCGGCGACGATCGTCTCGCTTCCCTTCAGCAGGACGACGCACCGGAAGCGCTCGAGCGCACGGTGGACGGCCTCGAGGCGATGGGCGTCGACCCATGACGTCGCGACGTCCAACAGCCGGGCAAGCTCGCCGGAGTGCGGCGTCAGGACGATGGGCGCGTCTCGTTCGACCGGCTCGAAGCCGAAGAGAGCGTCGGCGTCGACGACCGCAGGCAACTCGGTTTCCTCGAGCAGCCGCCGGACGAGCTGCCTCACTTCGTCGCCGCGGCCGAGCCCTGGCCCCAGCGCGAGCGAGCCGGCCCTCTCTGCCGCCTCGAAGACTTCCTCGAGCGGCCGCTTCACCGCCTCCAGCAAGCGGGCCTCGACGACGGGCAGCGACTCGCGCGGCGCGCAGACCGTGACGTAGCCCGCGTCGGCACGGAACGCCGCCTCCGCCGCGAGGCAGACGGCGCCGGTCAGCCCGGGCGCGCCGCCGACCGCGAGCACCGAACCGGAGCGGTACTTGTTGCCGCCACGCTGCCGCCGCGGGACGCGTCCCGCGATCTCGCTCGTGACCAGCGCATGCCCTGTCTCCGCATGCTCGAGCCCGATGTCGGCGACCTCGACCAGCCCCGCGTGCAGGCTCCCCGGCGCGACCGCCAAGCCGACCTTCTCGCCGTGGAAGGTGACTGTCGTCGTCGCGTCGACGCAGACACCGGCGACCTCCCCTGTCGACGCGTTCACCCCCGACGGAATGTCGACGGCGACCACCGGGACGTTTGCGTTGCGGATCGCCTCGATCGACCTCGCCGCCTCTTCGCGCGGCTCTCCGTGGAAGCCGGTGCCAAAGATGGCGTCGATCACGACATCCGCCTCCGGCAGCCCAGCGCCCACCTCCACCGCCTCGGCGCCGAGCTTCCGCGCCGCGATCCGGCCGTCGCCGCCGTTCGCACCCTTGCCGCAGACGGCGACGACGTGCGCGCCCGGGTAGTCCCGGGCAACCGCCGCTGCCACGGCGCTGCCCGCGCGCTCCATCATTGCGTCGACGTCGTGCCCGGCCTCCGCCGCTTTCATCTCGTCCGCTGTGTAGAGCGGCTCGAGCTCAGCCACGCTACGCGTCCTGGGATCCGCCTGCGGCAACTGCCACCGCCGTGGCCAGCTCGCGCGAATGCGACATCGAGAGATCGATCGCCTGCGCGCCGACGCGCTCGGACCACGCCTTCAGGCGGCCGGAGAGCGTCACGCCCGGCTTGGGGCGGCCCGCGATCTCGATCTCGCGCCACGCGAAAGCGCGAGCGACTCCGAAGCCCAGCGCCTTGCCGATCGCTTCCTTGCCGGCGAAACGAGCCGCGTAGTGCTGCGGCGGGTTCGGCCGCGAGTCGCAGTAGCCGCGCTCGGCCTCGGTGAAGCACCGCTCCCGGAACGATGGGTAACGCTCGAGCGCGCGGCGAACACGCGCGATTTCGATGAGATCGATACCGACGGTCATCGGCCGAAGTTTAGGAACTTGCGCGCCAAACGCTGATTTGCAGGCAAAACACAGTGTCGGAACGCCGGTCGCACCCCGGTGATTGCGAATCCGCTAGACGAAGGCGCCCTCCCAGTCTCATCATTCGGGCGGATGCGCGAGCTTCCCTCCGGCACGGTCACCTTCCTGTTCACGGACATCGAGGGTTCGACCAAGCTCCTGCACGAGCTCGGCGCCGCCGCGTACGCGCATGCGCTGGCCGGCCACCGCCGGGTCCTTCGTGAAGCGTTCGGGGCCAAGGGGGGCGTTGAGGTCGACACGCAGGGCGACGCCTTCTTCTTTGCCTTCCCGACAGCCCCGGGAGCGCTACAGGCGGCCGCGGAGGCTTTGGAAGGACTCGCTTCGGCCCCGATCCGGGTGCGGATGGGCATCCACACCGGCACCCCGCACCTCGCCGAGGAGGGCTACGTCGGGGTCGACGTGCACCGAGCGGCGCGAATCGCGGCCTGCGGCCATGGCGGGCAGGTCCTCGTCTCCGCCGCCACCGCGGCGCTCGTCGACACCCACGGTCTGAGCGACCTCGGCGAGCACCGGCTAAAGGACCTCTCGGCGCCTGAGCGCATCTACCAGCTCGGGAGCGGCGACTTCCCACCGCTGAAGAGCCTGTATCAGACGAACCTGCCGGTCCCGGCGACGCCATTTCTCGGTCGCGACGAAGAGCTCGCCATCGTGGCGACTGCGATCGCCGAGAGCCGTCTCGTGACCTTGACGGGTCCCGGTGGCACCGGCAAGACACGGCTTGCGATCCAGGCTGCCGCAGAGGTTGCCGACGCGTTTCCCGACGGAGTCTGGTGGGTCTCGCTCACACCGATACGGGACGCGACGCGCGTCCGCGCGGCCATTGCCCAGGCCTTACAGGCGAAGGGCGAGCTCGAGGGGCAGATCGGGGACAAGCGCTTGCTGCTCATCCTCGACAACTTCGAGCAAGTGATCGACGCGGCGACGGATCTTGCCGCTCTTCAGGGCGCATGCCCGAATCTCCGCCTGGTTGTCACGACCCGAGAAGTACTCCAGGTCGCCGGCGAGCACGCCTACGCGGTGCCGCCGCTCAAGCCCGACGACGCAACCCAGCTCTTCAACACGCGGGCGCTCTCAGCCCGGACCGACTTTCAGCCTGGACCTGCCGTCGACGAGCTTTGCGCCCGGCTCGAGCACCTCCCACTCGCGGTCGAGCTTGCCGCTGCTCGTGTCCGCGTCCTCTCGCCGGAGCTGCTGCTCGACCGCCTAGGACAGCGCCTCGACCTCCTTCAGGGCGGTCGCGACGCAGATCCCCGTCAGCAGACTTTGCGAGCCACTGTTCAGTGGTCGTACGACCTGCTCTCCCCGACCGAGCAGAAGCTCTTCGCGCGCCTTTCCGTCTTCGCAGGCGGCTATACGCTCGAGGCCGCCGAGGAGGTATGCGAGGCGGATCTCGACACACTGGCGTCGCTGGTGGAGAAGAGCTTGCTGCGGCAGTCGGCCTCGCGCTTCTGGATGCTTGAGACGATCCGCGAGTTCGCGGCAGAGCGTCTAGAGGCCTCAGGCGAAGAACCCGAAATCCGCCTGCGTCACGCCGCGTTCTTTACGACATTCGCCGTCGAAAGCGACCCCAAGCTCCGCACTCGGGAGCAGATTCAGTGGATGACCCGCTTCCAGCAGGAGCGCAACAACATAAGAGCCGCGCTGGAGTTCCTCGCAGCGCGACCCGAACGAGCAGAGGAGGAGGCGCGGCTCGCCGGAGCGTGCTCGTACTTCTGGAACCTCTCGGCCGACCCGCGGGAAGGACGGATGCGGCTGGAGGCAGCGCTTACGCGCGCAGTCGACATTCCGCCAGACCTCAAGGCTGGACTTCGCAGCGGGCTGGCACAATTGGCCTTCCTCGCCGGCGACTCTGAGTCAGCAGTCCGCCACGCTGAGGAGGGCCTGCGCATCCGTCGCGAGCTGGGTGACGACGGCGGCCTGCTGCGCTCGCTCCTCGACCGCGCGATCGCTGCAGACCTCGCCGGCGACGTGCCCACTTGCAACAACCTGCTCCAGGAATGCGCCGATCTGGCGCGGAGAGTCGGCGACCGCTGGTTTCTTGGCCTTTGCCTGAACAATCTCGGCTGCATCGCGTTCGATGCTGGGGACTTCACCCACTCGCGCTTGGTGTTCGCCGAGGCGCTCGAGCAGCTCGAGGAGGTGGGCGATCCGCAGAGCCTCGCCAATGGGGCGACCAATCTCGCCTCGGCGGAACTCGAACTCGGTGAGCACGAACGGGCGGCAGCCCGGTTCCGCAGCGTGATCGAGACCACCCGCGACGGTCACTTCCCCGAGCCCGTGATCTGGTGTCTCGACGGGCTGGCGGCAACCGAGATACAAGCCGGCGACGCCGAGCGCGCCGCGAGGCTCCTTGGCGCGTCGGAGGGCATCGCAGAACGGATCGGCTATGCGGTGAAGGGGATGGAACGCAAGCGCCACGCGGACACGCTCGAGCAGCTCCGGGAGCAAATCGACGACGGCCGTGTAGCGGAGGCGCGAGCGGCCGGGGCGGCACTCGAACTAGCGCAGGCCATCGAACTTGCACTCGAGGGCGCTCGTACCTGAGCTCCCGGGCACCGTTACCCTCCTGCAGCGTTGAATCGACCTTGCGCGCGCCGTTTAGGCACCCGCGCGTTCCACCAAGTCCGGGACGTCGGCGATCGAGTCCACCACCGCCTCGGGCTGCGCACTCCAGGCGCCGGCGTCGTCGCGGAACTTGCCGGTCCGGACGAGGACCGTGTGCATTCCGAGGGCCGCAGCCCCGCCGATGTCGGCGTCGACATCGTCGCCGACCATCCACGCGTGCTCGGGGTCCGAGTCGACGGCCTCCAGCGCCGCCTCGAAGTACGAGGCGCTCGGCTTCCCGAGCAC
>Ga0184619_10000312_pt1 | contig 16328 bp, 14 predicted proteins | sample PLM0_60_b1_FD_133146 | JGI IMG/M metagenome (GOLD analysis project Ga0184619, IMG submission 133146) | Groundwater sediment microbial communities from an aquifer in East River, Colorado, USA - PLM0_60_b1 | ecosystem: Environmental > Terrestrial > Soil > Riparian zone | place: USA: East River...
CAGAAGAGCGGGATGGTTCAGGTTGACGACCGCGTCGCTTCGTTCGACAATGGAATTCGTGTCGATTTTCGTCCGTCGGTGAATCCGCTGCTCCTTCTCACGGCTGATGTCTACGTCGCTCCCGTCGCGACGGTAATGCGCGGGTTGGATTCATTGGGTGTTGACCAGGAGACGATCCGGATCGACAAATGGGAGGGAGCACCGGTGTACGTTGTGGGCGCGAAAGAAGGCGACTCCACATCGAATCAAATGTGGGTGGACAAGGATGACTTGCGCCTCGTCCGCTTCATTCAACGCAGCAAGACCGGCAACCGTGCGATCGTAAGCGACATCCGCGTCCGGGGCTACAAGGACATTCAGGGATTCGAGGTTCCCACCGAATTCCTCGTCCTGCGGAATGGCCGCCCAGTCTGGCGGGAGGAGTACGCCGACGTGCGGGTCAACGAGGACTTTCCGCCTGGCACCTTCGACCAGGCGACGTGGCACGACATCCCGATCCCAAAGTAGCGCCGGAAATCTGAATCAATAAACCCCTACACGCGAGTAAGCATGAAACCGGTACTACTGCTGGCGGCAGCTGGACTGATAGCTGCCGACCTATCCGCACAGGGGCGCGTCCAGCGTCCGATGACGTTCGAGGACTTCGCTGCCGTCAAGAACGTCGGTGATCCGCAGGTCTCGCCCGATGGACGGTGGGTGTTGTACTCAGTGCGAACGACGGATGTAGGCGCGAACAAGCGCACCTCTGTGACCAAGCTGCATCCGATCGCGGGCGGGGCCGCGCGCCAATTCCCCGATGCCAAGACCGCGGCGAGCGAAGCGCGATGGTCGCCGGATGGGAGACGCGTGGCCTACATCGCGAACGATCAACTGTGGATCGCGGACGCGAGTGGAGCGAATCCGCGACAGATCTCCAACGTGAACGCCGGGGCATCGGGGCCGGTGTGGTCGCCGACCGGGGACCGCATTGCATTTGTTACGGGCGTATATCCCGACTGCGATAGCGACGCCTGCAACATCGAGCGCGCGAAAGCTGCAGACACGGCGAAGGTGAAGGCGCACATAGCCGACAACCTCCTGTACAGACACTGGAACGCGTGGACTCCGGAGACTCGCGCACACCTCTTCGTCGTGGCCCCAGACGGCACCGGCCTTCGTGACCTAACGGCGAAGCTCCGCTACGACGTTCCTCCAGGTCCATTTGGCGGCAGCGAGGGCTACGCGTTCTCTCCTGACGGCAGGGAAGTGGCGTTCACCGCGAAGGACCAAGGTCGCGAAGATGCGTGGTCCACGGACATCAACGTCTACACGGTCCCGGTTATTGGCGGCACGCCCGTCGTGATCACAGCATCCAGCCGTGGCGCCGACCAAAACCCTGTCTACTCACCTGATGGCCGGACCATTATCTACGGCTCGCTCGCGCGTCCCGGCTTCGAGGCGGACAAGGGCAGATTGATGGCGTACGACCGCGCGACGAAAGTATCGCGCGAGCTCTTACCGCAATGGGATCGGAGCGCCGACAGCTACGCGTTCTCGCCGGCAGGCGACGCGATCTACATCAGCGCCGCCGATCGCGGGCGCGACAAGATCTATCGGATCGCTCGGTCCGCATCCGGATGGAGCACTACCCCACAGCTCATTTCATCCGGCGGGAACAACATCGCGCTCTCGGTATCGCGCGATGGCAAGACTCTCGCCTGGCTTCAGGACGCGACGGAGCGTCCGGCCGAAGTGTTCATCGCGACGACTGGTCCAGCTAGCCTGACCGGTGTTCGACGGCTCACCCATGAGAACGACGCGCTGCTCGCGCAGCTCAAGCTCTATCCGGTCGAGGACTTCTGGTTCCTCGGCGCCAATGGCGACAGCGTTCAGGGTTTCCTGCTCAAGCCTCCGCAGTTCCAGCGGGGCAAAAAATTTCCGGTGCTGTTCCTGATCCATGGTGGGCCGCAGGGAGCCTGGTTCGATACCTGGCATGGCCGCTGGAATTACGAGCTGTTCGCATCGCCCGGATTCGCCGTGGTCGCCATCAATCCGCGCGGTTCAACGGGGTACGGCCAGAAGTTCGTGGATCAGATCACGAAGGACTGGGGCGGTCTGGTCTACACCGACCTGATGAACGGACTCGACGCTGCGCTCGCGCGGAATTCGTGGCTCGATTCGACACGCATGGGGGCGGGAGGAGGATCGTACGGCGGGTACATGACGAACTGGATCGCGGGTCACTCGAACCGCTTCAAGGCGTTGTTCACCCATGCCGGCGTCTACAATCTCGAGAACATGTACGGTGCGACTGAGGAGATCTGGTTCAGCGAGTGGGAATTCGGCGGGCCATACTGGGACAAGACCGCAATGGAGACCCAGTACCGCCGCTTTTCTCCGCACCTTTTCGCGGGGAATTTTCGTACGCCTCACCTGGTAATACACGGTCAGCTCGACTACCGGGTTCCTTACGTCGAAGGTGTTTCACTCTTCACCGCGTTGCAGCGTCGGGGCGTTCCGAGTCGGCTGATCATCTTCCCAGACGAAGGCCACTGGATCGGGAAGCCGCAGAATCAGCGGCTATGGTGGAGCGAAGTTCTTGGGTGGTTCAAGAAGTATTTGCAGCCCTGACTTGTGGCTACCGATATCCAGCGGCCTGCATAGTAAATAGTTCCTCGTAGAGCCCATGCTTTGCGAGGAGCTCTTCGTGCGATCCCTGCTCCTCGACCTTGCCATGGCGGAGCACGATGATTCGATCGGCCATTCGCACAGTCGAAAAACGGTGGGAGATCAGTACGGCCATGCGCCCCGCCACCAGCTCCGAGAAGCGAAGGAACACCTCGTACTCGGCGCGGGCATCAAGAGCGGCGGTTGGTTCGTCGAGGATGAGAACCTGCGCGTCGCGAATATAGGCGCGCGCGAGCGCGATCTTCTGCCATTCGCCACCCGACAGGTCTACGCCCTCGTCGAACCTCCGTCCAAGCATCTGCTGGTATCCCTTCGTGAACCTTGGCAGGAGCGAAGCGGCAAGAGAATTCTCCGCGGCGTTCGTTATCGCGAGAGGTGTCCCGTTGTTCTGCTCGAGTTCCGCGCGAACCGAATCGATTTCGCCGACGCCGATGTTCTCGTCGAACCGCATGTCGTAGCGGACGAAATCCTGGAAAATCACGCCGATCGCGTGCCGCAGACTGGCGAGATCGTATTCCCGAAGATCGATTCCATCGAGAGTAATCGTTCCCTCCGTCGGATCGTACAGCCGCGCCATAAGCTTCGTAATCGTCGTCTTTCCGGCGCCGTTCTCTCCGACCAGCGCAACACGCTCGCCCGGTTCGAGCACGAGATTGACGTTGCGCACCGCCCAGCCCTCGCTTCCCGGATACCGGAATCCGACGTTCTCGAAGACGAACCCGGATTGGATCTTTGCCGGAACTGGTCGCGCATTGGGCGGCGACTGGATCGTCGGTCGCATGTCCAGGAATACGAACAGATCGCGGAGATAGAGAGCCTGCTCGTAAACGTTGCTCGCCGACAAGAGCAAGTTTTGAATGAGGTCGCGGCCGCGTCCGAACGAAGCAGCGAGAAACGTCAACATTCCTATCGTGATCTCACCACGGACGGCGGTGAGGAGAATGATCACGTATGCCGCGTAGTAGCCGATGGTACCAAGGATGGAGAGCAGGGCGCTCACTGTTCCGCGACGGATCGAAAGCGACCGGTTCTCCTCGTAGAACTTCTGCGACAGTGCCCGATACCGTTCCGTCAGCCAGGGCGCGAGACCGAACATCTGCACTTCTTTCGCCGTCTTGTCGCTCGCGCCGACGAAACGCAGGTAATCGAGCTGCCGCCGCTCGGGTGTCCAGCGGAACAGCAGCGAGTATCCGAGAGACGCGAAGTGGGTCTCGCCGAGGAAGCTCGGGATAACCGCGATCACGAGGAGAAGCAGCAGCCACGGGCTGTAAGCGATGAGTGCTCCAGCCAACGTGAGGAGCGTGAGGGCGTCCTGGGACATCGAGAGCAGCAGCGTCAGAAGCGCCATGCGCCCCACGGTTTGACGGCGTGCTCGCTCGAGGTGGTCGTAGAATTCGGGATCCTCGAACTGCGACAGGTCGAGCGTGGCAGCGTGCTCCATCAACCGCACGCTCATCGCGTTCGAGAAGAGGTCTCCGAGCAGGCTCTCGATCAGAGATGAGGCTCGAGCGAGGATTTCTCCGATCAGAACGATCGCGAGCTCGAGCGCCAGATATCGCCAGACCTGGTCGAGGTTGCCGTTCCCGGCTCGTGCCGCGATCACCGAGTCGAGAATCAGCTTCCCAACCCAGAACGCGGCGACGGGTATGACCGAGCGCACGACTCGCAGCGCGATCATTGCCGTCGCGTATCCGCGATGCGTGCGCCAAATCAGTCGAAAGAGTGCCGGGACGTACCGAAGCGCGGCCAGCTTCTCCTTCCACCCGGCCGGTTCTGCGCGGCGGCGGCCGAGCGGCGCCGGCACGAAGATCGGGTGACTCATCTCTCCACGTCGAAACCCGCGGCCACCCAGGCTTCGTAGCCTCCAGCGAGATTCGAAACGCTGCTAAGACCCTTCGCCTGGAGATAACTCGTCCCGATCGCCGAGCGCCCTCCGCCCTTGCAGTGCAGCACGATCGGAACGGAGGTGTCGAGCTCGCCGACTCTCTCCGGCAATGCCGCTAGGGGGATGTGAATGGCGCCCGGAACGTGCCCTCGGCTCCACTCGTCGGGAGCGCGCACGTCCACGACCTGGATTCGCTTCCGTCCCAGTAAGTCGTGAAGCTGTTTGGAGTCCAGCTGTGGAACTTGCTCGGCCGTCCCGTGCTTCTTCTTCCAGTCTTGTAAGACGTTGGACCGGAAAAAGCCGGCGATGCGCGTCAAGCCGATTTTCGCCAGATCGTTGACCACTGCTTGTACTGCGTCGTCGCTTTCTGCTTCGATGATCAGATAGAAGTCACTTTCGTCCCGCACCAGCGCGCCGGTCCAATTGAGAAACGACTTACCAAGCGGAATGTTCAGAGTGCCAGGCACATGTCCGGCCGCGAACTTGTCCGCAGGTCGCGTGTCGATTGCGAGGGCCTTCCTGCTCAGTGCGGCGTCGAGATCGACAAGACCAAGCTGCTTGGGAGCAGGCGGTGCCAGCGGCCGATCGACCGCCCGATTTACGCGCTTCATGAGGGCGAAGTACCGCGGCGGAACTGGCTGGTCCTCGAGGACCTTTGCCACAAATACTTTCTCGCTCATGTCGGCGAATGCCCAATTGAACAGCTTCTCGTAACCGAGCGTCGACTGTGGCATCGATCCGAGCGACTTTCCGCAAGCCGAACCGGCGCCGTGCCCCGGCCAGATTTGCAGGTGATCCGGCTGCGTCGAGAAGCTCCTGACTGATTTGAACAGCGCTGCCGCGGAGCTCGCCATGCTTCCTTTTGCTCCTGCCGCGCGCTCGAGAAGGTCAGGTCTCCCGACGTCTCCCACAAAGACAAAATCCCCGGTGAGAGCGCCGACTGGATCGTCGCCGCGATCGAGATCGGAGACGAAAAAAGTAAGGTGCTCCGGCGTATGTCCCGGTGTGTGGGCCGCCCGCAGTCGGATCCTTCCCATCAGGATCTCGGAGCCGTCGCGAAGCGGTTTCGCAGCCTCCATGGCTGCATCTGTATAACCCCATTTCCGATCACCCTCGGCGGAAAGATGGAGCGTCGCACCGGCGGCCTCGGCAAGGGCGGCGGCTCCGGACACGAAGTCGGCGTGGATGTGGGTCTCCGTCACGTGCGCGATTCTCGCGCGCTGCGCTCCCGCCTCCCGCGTGTACTGCGACAGCTCGATATTCGGATCGACCACGATTGCCTCACGCGTCTTCTCGCAGACGATCATGTAGCTCGCCTGTGCCAGGTTTTCGTCGTAGAATCGCTTGAAGAGCATGCGGAAGGGTGGAGGACTCGTAAAGCGTTGCTGGATGGGTGGACAGTAGTTAGCGTCCTATTGGCCGACGAACTGACCAACTGCGGAATATATCATGGGTGTGGATACCCGAGCCGCCGCGACGCCCGAGCTGAATCGCGAAGAGCTCATTCGCTACAGCCGCCACATTCTCCTGCCGCAGGTCGGAGAAGAAGGACAGCGCGCGCTCAAGAAATCGCGTATGCTCCTCATCGGAGCGGGAGGCCTCGGGTCGCCGGTCGCGCTATATCTTGCCGCTGCCGGTGTCGGCACTCTGGGCCTCGTCGACTTCGACGCTGTCGATCTGTCTAACCTCCAGCGACAGATTCTGCACGGCTCGTCCGGAATTGGCAGCCCGAAAATCGACTCCGCTCGCGATCGGCTGCGCGATATCAACCCGAACGTTCACGTCGAAGGCTACGAGACAAGACTGACGTCTTCCAATGCGCTCGATATCGCCCGCGACTACGATCTCATCATCGATGGAACCGACAACTTCGCTACTCGCTATCTCGTCAACGACACGTCGGTCCTGCTCGGAATACCCAACGTCTACGGGAGCGTCTATCGGTTCGAAGGCCAGGCGTCGGTGTTTGGCGCGCCGGATGGACCGTGTTACCGCTGCCTTTTTCGCGAGCCGCCCCCCGCCAATCTCATCCCGAGTTGCGCCGAAGCGGGCGTGCTTGGCGTCGTCCCGGGTCTAGTGGGGACAATTCAGGCAACCGAAGCGATCAAGATTATCCTCGGCCTTGGCGATACACTCGTCGGAAGATTGCTGATGATCGACGCTATGACGATGGCGTTCCGCACGCTCGAGATCCGCCGCGATCCCGAGTGTCCCGCGTGCGGAACGCGGGAGATAACCGAGTTGATGGACTACGACGAGCTATGCGGTGACACCGGCTCGGCGGTCGCATCGGGCGCCGCAGTGAAGGAGATCCAACCATCTCAGCTGGCGCAGCGACTTCAGCGTGGCGAGAAGCTGGAGATCATCGACGTACGCGAACCGTACGAGTGGGAGATCGGACACATTCCCGGCGCGCGCCTCGTCCCGTTGGCCCAGATCTCCGAGGAGATCCCGCGTCTCGACAAGAGACGTGAGACCATTCTGTATTGCAAAGTCGGCGGGCGAAGCAAGGTCGCAGCGCAGCAACTTGCCAATGCGGGTGTTGCCGACGTCCGCAACCTTGCCGGCGGCATTCTTCGCTGGATCGACGAGGTCGATCCGACGATGCCGAGGTATTAGTTGATCCCATCGGATCCGATCGAGCGATTTCGCAGCGTCTACGCTCTCGCCGAGAAGATCGACCGCTCAATCATTCCAGAGCCGAACGCGATGGCACTCGGGACAGTCGAGGAGGGTGGCCAACCGTCGGTGAGGATCGTGCTGCTCAAGTCGTTCGACGACCGCGGTTTCGTTTTCTACACGAATTTCGAGGGGAGAAAGGGAAGACACCTGCTCGCACAGCCTCGCGCGGGGCTCTGCTTCTACTGGGCACCCATCGACATCCAAGTCAGAATCGAAGGAACGGTGACGAAAGTTGCAGATGAAGAAGCCGATGCATACTTCGCCAGCCGGCAGCGTCTCAGCCAGATCGGCGCGTGGGCTTCGCGCCAAAGCGAGCCGCTGGAGACTCCTACCGCGCTCGACGAGCGCGTGGCGAAATATGAGAAGGAGTTCAAAGGTCGCGACATTCCTCGTCCTGAGTTCTGGTCCGGATTTCGTGTCTGGCCGGAGCGGATCGAATTCTGGAAGGGACGCCCGAACAGACTCCACGAGCGGCATCTCTACACGAAGACGGGAAAAGGCTGGAAGATTGAAACACTTTATCCGTGAGCCTATGCTGGTACCACTGGCCTGCCGGATGCCATAAAATGGTGTCATGACCACCACTCACGTTTCTCCTCCCTCCAAGCACTCCCAGACCCCGCCGCCGCCGCCGCCGGAGCCCGTCGAGCCGTGGACCGTTGCGTCGGCTCGCACGCTCTACAACATCGAGGGGTGGGGGATCGGCTTCTTCGACATTAATGAATCGGGCCATGTAGTGGTGCGGCCCGACCGCGAGAAGACAGACAGAGAGCTCGACCTGTTCGATCTGGCGAACGATCTCGAGGAGCAGGGAGTCGGTCTGCCGCTCCTGCTCCGATTTTCCGACATCCTCCGCACCAGAATCGAGTCGCTGAACGAGAAGTTTGCCCACGCGCGGGAGGAGTACAGCTACGAGGGCGGCTACACCACGGTTTATCCAATCAAGGTGAATCAGCAGCGGCACGTCGTCGAGGAAATTGTCGAATTCGGCAAGAAAGCCGGCGTTGGGCTGGAGTGCGGCAGCAAGCCGGAGCTGCAGGCCGTGCTCGGGTTGGCCGAGCATACTGACCACATGATTGTCTGCAATGGTTACAAGGACGAGGAGTTCATGCGCCTCGCGCTCATGGGGCAGAAGCTCGGTCATCAGGTTTTCATCGTGCTCGAGCAGCTCAGCGAGGTAGACGTGCTCCTACAGGTTGCCGACGAGCTGGGGGTAAACCCGACGGCTGGAGTTCGCATCAAGCTGTACTCGGAGGGCTCGGGCCGGTGGGCAAAGAGCGGCGGAGAGAAATCGAAGTTCGGTCTGAGCACCGCGCAGCTCGTAAGGTTGGTGGACAAGCTCAAAGGTCTCGGGCGTCTGGATATCCTCAAGCTCATTCACTTCCACCTTGGATCGCAGATCACCGATATCCGCTACATCAAGGCGGGATTACAGGAAGTCGCGCGCTACTATGCGGAGCTTCGCGGGCTCGGCGTAGACATCTCTCACGTCGACGTGGGCGGTGGTCTGGGCGTGGATTACGACGGGAGCGGATCGACATCGCAGGCGAGCGTGAACTACACGCTCCAGGAGTACGCCGACGACGTGATATACACGCTGGCTGAGGCTTGCCGGCAGCACGAGCTGCCGATGCCGCACGTCATCAGCGAGTCTGGAAGGGCGCTCACTGCGCACCATGCGCTCCTGCTGCTCAGCGTCATCGACGTCGAGTCACAGGCGGACAATGCAGTGCCGGAGCTGACCGAAGATCATCACACCCTGCTGCACGAGATGGCGGCGGACTACGCGAGCGTTTCGAAGCGCGTGTCAAGGAAGCGAGTGCGTGAAGTCTATCACGACGCCACTTTCGACAAGGAGCGCGCGCAGGAGCTGTTCAACACCGGTGTCCTCAGTCTGCGGGATCGGGCAGTTGCCGAACAGGTTTATCTGGCGACGATTTCATCGGTCGCGAGAATCGCCCAGAAGGATCGGGACGAGTACTCGGACATCATCGACGATCTCGAAGCCAACCTGGTCGATCGGTACTTCTGCAACTTCTCGCTCTTCCAGTCGTTGCCCGACAGCTGGGCGATCGATCAGCTCTTTCCGATCATGCCGATCCACCGCCTCAACGAAGAGCCGACGCGGCGCGGAACGATTCAGGACGTGACGTGCGACTCCGACGGCAAGATCGAGAGCTTCATCGGCGATCGCACTCCGAGACCGAGTCTCGAGCTGCACCCGTTCAATGATGGCGACCCATACATCATCGGCATTTTTCTGACGGGGGCGTACCAGGAGATCCTCGGCGATTTGCACAACCTGTTCGGGGACACGAACGCGGTCCACATCCGACTCTCCGGGACCGAGGGTTACGAGGTCACCGATCTGGTGCACGGCGACACGGTGACGGAGGTCCTCGCCTACGTGCAGTTCCGAGCTTCAGATCTTCTCGCGACCTTTCGACGCAAGGTTGCAAACGCGACAAGCCTCGAACGCCAGCAGGCGAACGCTTTCATCGCTGATTATGTCGCGGGGCTCGAGGGGTACACGTATCTCGAGGGAGAGGCGGCGCGGTAGGAACTTCAACTTCAACTGCAACTGCAACTGCAACTGAGAACTGCCATGCTGCCCGCTGCGCGCTTGAAGCTGCCCGCCACGAGCCTCACTACGTCGGGACCTCACTGGCGCGAGTCAGAACACGGACAACTGTCTTCGCGATCACCCCACTAATTACGTCCCGACGTTTGCAGCTCGCCGCTGGCAGCTTGCAGCGGGCAGCAGACAGCGTAGCAGTTCTCAGTTGCAGTTAAGCAGTTGCAGTTAAGCAGAGTATCTCTTCTCCACCACTTTCCAATTGACAACGTTCCACCACGCCTGGATGTAATCTGGCCGGCGGTTCTGGTACTTGAGGTAGTAGGCGTGCTCCCACACGTCGAGACCCATGATCGCCTTCTGTCCTTCCATCAGGGGATTGTCCTGGTTCGGCGTGCTGATTATCGAAAGCTTGCCGCCGGTGTTGATCAGCCAGGCCCAGCCTGATCCGAAGCGCCCCACACCCACGGCGCTGAATTGCTCGCGGAACTTCGCAAAATCGCCGAAGGCCGTCTTGATCGCGGCGCCGAGGTTACCACCAGGCTCGCCGCCGGTTTTTGGCGCCATGATCTGCCAGAACATCGAGTGATTCCAGTGTCCGCCGCCGTTGTTGCGGATCGGAGTACGAACGGCCTCGGGAAGCTTGTTCACCGTGCGCATGAGATCGTCCAGTGACTTGCTCGCCAGGTCGGGGGCCTTCTCGATCGCCGCGTTGAGATTGTTTACGTAAGTCTGATGGTGCTTCCCGTGATGGATCTCCATCGTCCGTGCATCTATGTGCGGCTCGAGTGCGGCGAAGTCGTAAGGAAGCGGGGGAAGTGTAAATGCCATTGTCTTTCTCCTGTTTGTTTCTGGGTCAGCGTCCGCTGAGCGCCGGGCAATAACTGTGGTCGGACCTCAAAACTCTCCACTCTCCACAACGCGAGTACCGGCATAGCGCTTTGCACGCCTGGCCTTGTAGCCTCCGATTAGACCGGGGAGTATCGAGATGAAGACCACGATGACAACGACTATCTCGATATGCTGGTCGATTCCCGGAATATAGTTGCCGAGGAAATATCCAATCCCCAGCATGCTCCAGATCCAGACGAACGCGCCGAGTACGTTGAATACTATGAAGTCTCGAAACCTCATTCCTCCGACGCCGGCGATTACCGGCGAAAATGTCCGGATGATCGGCATGAATTGGGCTAGCACGATCGTCAGGCGCCCGTATTTCTCATAGAATTCGTGGGCGCGGATAGCATGCTTTTTGTTGAAGAAGAGGCTATTCTCACGACTGAAGACACGGGGGCCTGTGGCGCGACCGATGAAATACCCAAGAGAATTGCCGCAGATGGCCGCCAGGGTGAGCGCGGGCGCGAGAGTGTATACATTGAGGTACCCTCGCGCGGCGAGCAATCCGGCCGTAACCAGAAGTGAGTCGCCGGGTAGAAACACTCCTATGAGGAGCCCGGTCTCGGAAAAAATGATGATCGTCAGACCGAACAGGCCGGCCCACTGTACGAGCTCAGGAAGATTCGAGAGTCGTTGAAATAAGTCGGTTAATGCCTGCATCGAGCGGCTTTAGAGGTAGAATGGAAGAGAGACGTTCAAGTTCAACTCCACCCCTGCGCAAAGCAACTCCCGGGGATTGGCTGCTCGCCTTTCCGGAGCACCGTCCTCGCGGATTTCGCCGCTCTCCCAGCAGAGCTGAACGGATCTTCAACCTGATCTCGGTGGCAATGCTGGTGCTCTTCGCCGTCGGCTGGTCATGGTCAATCGCGCGTGCTCGCGCGACCGATGCGGGCGATGTGATCACGCCTGCGACCGCAAACATCGCTACAGCGCTGACCGATGGCTCGGCCCACTCGGTTGCCTATCTCACCGACGCGGCGCTCACCGCGCTGGCCGCTCCCGCTCGCGGCGAGAGTGGCAAGCTGCGTGTGCGTATTCAGCAGGGCGGGACCCCGATCACGCCGATACTGGCGGACACCCTGCCGCCCGGGGCAGTCGCGACGTTTTCATACGGCAGCGCCGCGGAGTCGACGTCCAAGTTCGTTGCACCGGCACGCCCTGGCATTTGGAACCTCGCCCTCAAAGTGGGGAATGCAATCAAGCCGCTCGCCGACTTCAGCGTCATCACGCTCCGGCCGGCGACCGAAAAACGAGCTGGTCGGCTCGGTCTCTACTACATAGGAAACTGGCCAGCGGCCAGGAGAGGAAGACCGGGTGTGAGCTACGACCCACCGAGTGGATTCATCGAGGTGACGCAGCAGACTCAAAACACCCAGCTGTCGGAACACTTCAAGCTCAAGGATTTCTTTCCCCACGACCAGCAGAACGTCTGGCCCAAGTACATCGTGGTGGACATGAAGCTTATCGACAAGAACGAGCTCGTTCTCCAGGATCTGAAGGAGCGCGGCATCAATCCGGCCGGAGTTCGTGTTATGAGTGGGTTCAGGACCCCGCAGTACAATACCGGCGGGGGCGACCCCCGCGGGCGTGCCGCGCTCAGCCGCCATATGTATGGCGATGCCAACGACATCTACATCGATAACGACGGCGACGGGCGCATGGACGACCTGAATCATGACGGGCGCGTGAATATTGCAGATGCCAAAGTGATCCAGGATGCCGTCAACCGCGTCGAGCGGGCACACCCTTCGCTGATAGGAGGGTGCGGCATATATTCTGGCACGTCAGCGCACGGGCCGTTCACTCACATAGACACGCGAGGCTACCCCGCTCGCTGGATTGGAACAGGAGATAGCTAATGGACAATGCAACTACCGGCAGCCCCGCGACCCTGGAAGATCACAGGCATGCACCCGCAAACCCCAAGCGCGACCCGGCAATGCCGGTGCGCCTGGCCGATCTCGAGCCATATGTGGGACTCGGTTATCTGTCGAAGCTGTTCAAGCTTATGGCGATAATCCTGTTACTGCTGCTGGTCTCGGAGATCATCACCGGGCTGGTCACGCAAGGCACTACTTCGATTCCGACGCTACTCGGCGAGATGAGCCGACTGGTGGTGCTCGCGGGATTGCTCTGGGGCAGTGGCGACCTCGCGCTGCTGCTGATCGACATGGGACACGATGTGAGAGCGACCAGGATTCTCCTTGGTAGGCAGGCGCTGCACCAGACCGGTTCGACGGGAATCACTCCTCCCTCCGGATCTCCGCGCGTCGAAGGAGGCAGCTTCACGGAGCGTGGCCCCCGCTAGGCTTTTCACGATCGGGCATTCAACCCGATCGCTCGAGCAGTTCCTCGGGCTGCTGGTTAGAGAAGGCGCGACACATCTGGTCGATGTACGCGCCTTCCCCACATCGGCCAGGTACCCGCACTTCTCGCGACCTGCCTTCGAAAGGTCGCTGATCGATGCCGGCTTGAGGTATTCGCACCTGCCGTCCCTCGGCGGGCGCCGGCGCGGGCGACGCGATTCCCACAACACTCAGTGGAAGAATGCCAGTTTCCGCGCGTACGCGGACTACATGGAGACTCGGGAGTTCAATGAGGCGCTCGAAGATCTTCTGAGACTCGCACGGCTCGAGCCCACAGCGATCATGTGCGCCGAAGCAGTCCCGTGGCGCTGTCACCGCTCCCTCATTGCCGACGCGGCAGTGGCTGCGGATTGTTCGGTGCTGCACATATTGGATGCGGGCACCGAGGAGCATCGCCTTACTTCATTCGGTCGAATCGACGCTGGACGCGTCCGCTATGATGTCGCTCCGCAGACCGACCTGTTCTGAGGGCGACCGATCGCCGTCGCAAAGCGAGCTGTTCGAACCCCGACCGCTTTAGAAGCTCAGGCATGCTCGTTGCCATCTTGCCCTGAGTCCCCTAGCATAAGGCGCAGGCGGGGTTCGTATGTACCCTAGCTCGGGAGATTGCCAGTCGCGCCAAGCGTAACTCACTTCTTGCGAGGATGCCATCATGCTTTGGACCATCGCGGTAATTCTCTTCATCCTTTGGATTCTTGGGTTCTTCGTGGTGCACGTGGGTGGCGGGCTGATCCATCTTCTGCTCGTCATCGCTGTAATCGTGATCGTCTATCGTCTCGTCACTGGACGACCGGTCGTCTAACGAGACGGATCTCACTGGCCGCGGCGACTTCGTTGCTTCGGCTCAATGCTGCCCTCCACAATCCGTCTTGACGCGGAAGGGGAGAGCAGCATTTCACATCCGGCTACATGACCCGCACCGCTGACCGAAGCCGCGACAACCACGAGCCGGTCGTGGACTCGGTGCTATCTGCGGTTCGAGTGGTTCTGTACGAGCCGCAGGATCCGGTCAACATCGCCGCGACTATTCGTGCGATGAAAAACATGGGTTGCCGGAACCTCTACCTTGTCCGTTCCGTGGAATATGATCCCTGGCGTCTCGAGGGAATCGCCCATGATACAGGTGACATTATCGAGCGCATCAGGAATTGCGAGACGATCGAGGAAGCGCTGGAAGGATGCGTTCGCGTCGCGGGATTCACCGCACGGCGGCGGGCTGCCAAGCGCGACCTGACTACGCCGCGGGCCGCGAGCGGCGAGTTGCTCGAATTCGCGCGCAGTGGCGGCGTCGCGCTTCTTTTCGGGCGCGAGGACAAGGGGCTTCCGAATGAGATCCTCGATCGCGCGCACGTAGTGGTGACGATTCCGACCACGGGGCACGCGTCGCTGAATCTCGCGCAAGCGGTGTTGATCTCGCTGTACGAGCTGCATCTCTCAGCCGCCGATGCGACGCGCACTCTCGCTCCGCCCAGAAAGGATGCACCTCCCGCGACCGCCGATGAGTATGAACAGCTGTTCGCTGATACCGAGCGCGCGCTCTACGCCGTGGATTTCTTCAAAACACGTTTCCACGAACACATCATGCGCACGGTACGAACGCTCTTCTACCGCTCGGCGCCCGACTCGCGCGAGCTTGCTCTGCTGCGCGCGATTTTCATCGAAGTCATTCGAACAATCGACCGCATCACCAAGGGAAAGGCCGGAGGCTTGCCGCAGTGAGAACGCATCTTGCGCCGCACCATGCGTCCGGACATTTTTCCGCCTGTCGATCGCTTGTGAAATTCTTCACAAAGCCGATTGATTCACTCGCCTTTACGAATACTCGCGGATGAACTTGCGAAGCAGATGGCTAGCCGTGCCGGGATTCATATGCATCGCGGCACTCGCCACCATGCTCTCTGCATACAGCGGCGCCTCTTCATCGGAAGGGAACAGCCCGGTACAGCCGGTTGCATTCCGCCACACGATCCACGTGGACACGCTGAAGATGAACTGCCTCTACTGCCACTTCTCCGCGAACAAGTCCTTCGATCCCGGACTGCCCGCTGTCGGCACGTGCATGGGATGCCACACCGTCGTGGCCGGAACGTCGCCCGACAACAAGGCGGAAATTCAGAAGCTCGCAGCCTACTGGAACAAGAAACAGCCTGTACCGTGGGTTCGGATTCACAAGCTTCCCGAGTACGTTCACTTCCCGCACATGCGTCACGTCAACGCCGGCGTGAGCTGCCAGACTTGTCACGGTCAAATCCAGAACATGAAGCAGGTGTACCAGGCCTCCTCGCTCAACATGGGTTGGTGCGTCAACTGTCACATCGGACAGTCGAACCCGCCGTTCCGCGCGCGGTACGATTGCGCGTCGTGTCACTACTAGTCGAATGAGCGCCGACCGGGAAGCTTCGCCCGTCACGGGCACCGCGCCCAACGGAGTCAAGCGCCGCGAGTTTCTCAAGGTGCTCGGCGTCGGCACTGCAGCGACGACGATGCTCGGGTGTGCGTCCGAGAAAGTAGAGAAGCTCATACCGTATCTCGTATCACCCGATCAGACCGTTCCGGGCGTTTCGACGTATTACGCCTCGACATGCCGCGAGTGCGCGGTCGCATGCGGGGTGATCGCCGAGACCCGCGATGGTCGCACGATCAAGCTCGAAGGCAATCCCGATCATCCGGTGAATCGCGGCGCGTTGTGCGCCCGTGGACAGGCCGCGCTCCAGGGACTGTATAATCCAGATCGCTATCGCGGTCCGATGATCCGACGCAACGGACAGCTCCAGCCCGTGAGCTGGGACGAAGCGCTGCAGTTGTTCGCGCAGAAGATCAACGCGACGCGCAGTGGCGCCGGTGCGGCTGCCGCTTTTATCAACCAGCACGAGTCGGGGAGCTTTCCAGGTTTTCTCGACGCCTGGCTCGCCGCGTTCGGCATGCCGCCGCATCTCAGTTACGATGCCGGTGCCGACCACGCGGCGATCGCTGCGAACCGCCAGAGCTACGGGGTCTCCTGGCCGAAGTTCGACTTCCGCGCTGCGCGGCTGATCGTTTCAATCGGAGCGGACTTCCTCGATGGTTGGGGCGCGATGGTGCCGCAGCAGCTCGATTTCGCGGACGCACGCGCCGATAGGGAGAACTCGCCTCGCTTCATTTACGTTGGCGCGCGTCGCTCCCTCACCGGGCTGAACGCCGACCAATGGATCGATCGCAAGCCGGGCAGCGAGATGTCGATCGTGCGGAAGCTGGCCGGCCAGCTTCCAATTGAAGC
>Ga0184619_10000313_pt1 | contig 16323 bp, 14 predicted proteins | sample PLM0_60_b1_FD_133146 | JGI IMG/M metagenome (GOLD analysis project Ga0184619, IMG submission 133146) | Groundwater sediment microbial communities from an aquifer in East River, Colorado, USA - PLM0_60_b1 | ecosystem: Environmental > Terrestrial > Soil > Riparian zone | place: USA: East River...
GCGTGCGGGCGAACCTCATACCTGAGTATGCGGCGGCAGCTGGAATTCGAAACGTTCTCCGTGCACCGCGTCGACCAGCTTCGCTGCCTGTTGCTCCATCTCGACCACGAAGCCTTCGACCTGCCCGCGGAAGTGGCGGAAGAAAATCATCGCTGGAATCGCGATCACCAGGCCGAACCCCGTGTTGTACAGGGCCACGGAAATGCCGTGAGCGAGCTCCTGGGGGTTGGATCCGGTGGGCGATTGCGAGCCGAAGATCTCGATCATACCGACCACGGTGCCGAACAAGCCCATCAGCGGGCTGATCGTGGCGATCGTCCCGAGCGTTGTCAAGAAGCGCTCCAGTTCGTGTGCTACCGCGCTGCCGGCCTCTTCGATCGCGTCCTTCATCACGTCGCGCGAACTCTTGTAGTTGCGAAGGCCCGAAGCCAGTACCTGACCGAGCGGGGAGTCCTGCGAGAGCTTCTCGAGCATGTCCTCACTCACTCCTTGCTTCTGGTACGCAGCGAGCACCTTCTCCAGCAGGCCACCCGGAACGATCTTCTCCTTGCGAAGGATCATGAACCTTTCGATGATGAGCGCTACTGCGATGACCGACACGGCGAGAAGGAAATAGATCGGCCAGCCGGCAGCGTGGATGATGGCAAACAACCGAGTTCTCCGAGTCAAACAAAAACCGCGGACACTTTAGCCTGCGACTAGGGATTCGGCAAGGCAAAGAAACTTCAAGGAGATGCGCCTCTTGCGCTCAAGAAAAGCAGCAGACTGGAGCGTTGCTTGCCGCTCACGCGACGCTTCTAAATGGGCTTGAAGTCTTTATCCACAAATACTGTGGATAAGGTTGTGCATACCCGTGAAATAGCGCGCGTAAGTGAATCGCGCAAAAGGATTTTCTTACTCGTGATGAAAACTTGAACTTCGATTTTTCACTTTACTGCTCAAAGAGTTGCAAGCATGTTCTCGGCCATTGTCTGAACTGCTCATAGGGGACTGCACCGGCGGAGAGCCCGTTGTGGATAGGTTACAATCGGCACATGCCCGGAGAACAAGGACTGGCGCGGGTTTCCGCGCATTTCCCCTCGGAAATTCTCACCGTTTCGGCCCTCGCTCGCAGTGTCCGGGATCTGCTCGAGCATCGCTATTCGCTGCTCTGGGTCGCCGGCGAGGTATCCAACTTCATCGTTGCAAAGTCGGGACACGCCTACTTCGTCCTGAAGGACGAGCACGCCCAAGTGCGCTGCGTCATGTTCCGGCAGCGCCAGCAGAATCTCGAGTGGACGCCGCGCGACGGCATGCAAATCGAGGTGCAGGCGCTCGTCAGCTTGTACGAGCCGCGCGGCGATTTCCAGCTCAACGTCGAGACCATGCGGCGCGCGGGGCTCGGCGCCCTGTTCGAGGCCTTCCTCAGGCTCCGTGACAAGCTCGAAAAGGAGGGCTTGTTCGAGACCGACACGAAACGAACGCTGCCTCCCCTGCCGCGCGCGATCGGCGTGATCACCTCGCGGGAGGCGGCGGCCCTTCGGGACGTGCTGACGACGCTAGCTCGGCGTAACCCGTCCATTGAGGTCGTCGTCTTTCCCGTGCAAGTCCAGGGCGAGGGGGCGGCGGAGAAGATCGCCTCTGCGCTCAAAACCGCCGGCCGGCTCGGCGGGTGCGATGTCATATTGCTGGTGCGCGGCGGCGGTAGCATCGAGGACTTGTGGGCTTTCAACGAAGAGATCGTGGCGCGCGCGATTCGCGCATGCCCGGTTCCGGTCGTCACCGGCATCGGGCACGAAACCGACTTCACGATCGCCGACTTCGTCGCCGACCGGCGCGCACCCACGCCGACCGCCGCGGCCGAGCTGGTCAGTCCCGAACGCGCAGGCTTGCTCGAGAGCATTTCGAGGCTGACGGCAAGCCTCGTCCTGCGTGTCCGACAGGAGCTCGAGAGACGCATGCTGCTCGCCGATCACCTTGCACACAGGCTGGTTCGCCCCGAATCGACGCTGCGGGCTCGGAGCGAGCTGCTCGGCCAATTGCGGCTGAGACTCGGGCAAGCTGCCAGCCGAATCTCGTCTGAACGGCGATGGGAAGTCGTTCGGCTTTTGCAGCGGGCCCAGGCGAGACTCCCCAATACCGATAAGCTTCTGGCGACCTCGGTGCAATTGGTCGCGCGGCTACGTGCCGCAACGCATGCAACGCTCGAACGCGCCGGCTCGGCCTGCGCCCGTCGGATCGCCAATCTGTCGCACCTGGATCCCGCGGCAGTGCTGGAGCGCGGCTACAGCGTCGTCCGGGACGGCTCGGGCCGGATCGTGCTGCGCGGCACGGGTCTTGCTGCCGGCGAGCTCCTCGATATCACGTTTGCGGAGGGGGGCGCCCATGCACGCGTCGAGCGCTCTCGTTAGCAATCGAGATCGGAGAAGCAGCCGCTTGCAATCAGGCTCGCTTGGACAGAAAATACGCGGGGCACGCGACTGCGGCCCCGATCATCGGGAGAACGACCATGAAGAATCCGCTCGATTCGCTTTGGGGGACGGTCATATGCGGTTTGATCCTGACCCTGATCCTGCACAACATCGTTTCGTACGCGCTGGGAGGCTGACATGGACTGGGTGCCTGCAATATCTCGCTGGATCCACCTCCTCGCAGGAGTGATGTGGATCGGCCTGCTGTACTACTTCAACTTCGTCAATGTCGCCGCGGCGAAAGCGGCGGCGGCCGATGGCACTGCCGCCGGCATCAGCAAGCACGTCATGCCCCGGGCCCTGTTTTGGTTCCGCTGGGCTGCGGTCGTGACCTGGCTCGCGGGCGCGGCGCTGCTCGGGCGCCATTTCCTCGAGGCGTTTTTCTTCCTGAACAAAGCGTATTACCCGATCGGGGTCGGTGCCTGGTTCGGGACCATCATGCTGATAAACGTGTGGTGGCTGATCTGGCCCAACCAGAAGAAGATTCTGGGAATCGTCGCCGCAAGCGACGAGGAAAAGAACAAGGCGCGGCGCGTGGCCTTCCTCGCTTCGCGCACCAATACGATGTTCTCCATCCCGATGCTGTATTTCATGGCGGCGGGGGCGCATAGCGCGCTTTACTTCGGGTAAGAAAGGAACTCGACAAGAAGCGGCTGGCATTCACCGCCACCCGCTTTTTCCGTGCGCGAGTGCAAGCGTGCTAGCGCGCGGCGGGAGCCTTCTCGAGTCCCTGAATTGTCGTGCCGGGCACGATGCCTTTCTTCGCGAACCAGCCCGCCGGCATTTCGAGCGCAAACTTCGCGGGAGCCGCCGCACAATGCGAAGTTTCTGTTTGCGGCTGCATGTCCGAGATGCTGACGATCTTTCCCTTTTCGTCCACAAAAGCTACCGAGAGCGGGATCAACGTATTCTTCATCCACATGCAATAGGGTTCGGATTGTGGAAATACGAAAAACATGCCCTCGTTCGAACCGAGATGCTTGCGAAACATGAGGCCCTGAGCCCGGGTCTCGAAGGTGTTGGCGACCTCAGCGCGGATGAGGTGGATCCCAGCCGACAGCTCGAGGATCGGCAGCTGTGCGTATGCAGCGCCCGCGGCAATCGACGTGGCAGCGCCAAGCAATGCAAGGGTCTTCTCTGTCACGCTGGACACGGCGGCGAAAATAAAAAAGGCAGGGAATCGAGCCCTGCCCTGGTCTCGTCGAGAGACAACTATTTCTTCATTTCGTCCTTCTTGGCGGACTTCTTGGCGGTCTTCTTGGCTTTCTTATCGCCCTTCTTATCGCCCTTCTTCATTTCAGCCTTCTTGTCGTCCTTCATCGGCTGAGCACCGGCGTGGGACGCGGCCAGAGCCGCGCCGCTGGAAACGGCGAACGCCGTGGCGACCAGGATGGAGATGAGCTTCCTCATGTTTTCCTCTTCGTGAAGTTTAAGGAACAGGTTGCGACCAGCCCTTTGCTGCGGAACCAGTCCCTCCCACTAACGCCCTGCCCTTCCCGAGGTTGACAAGCGCGTCAGCACCGCAGCGCATTCGATCGGCAACACGGGTCGTGACAATCCATTTTTCATTTTCAAAATCAACCAGCTACCGATTCTTTCCGCGCTGGCGAGGCTCGTCCTCGGGAACGCGGGCGAGCTCGCGCAATTGGCTATAATACCGCCCGGTCAAGAGCGGAACGCCCGTAGTGTTCGCGGGCCCGCAATAACCTCAAGGTCGCACCACCGATCCCTTCCAAAGCGAGACTGCAGGAGCTTCCCGTGGGCAAAATCAAGGTCAAGAATCCGATCGTCGAGATGGACGGAGACGAAATGACGCGGATCATCTGGAGGACGATTCGCGAGCACCTGATTCTTCCCTATCTCGACGTCGAGCTGAAATACTACGATCTCGGGGTCGAAGCGAGGGACAAGACCAACGACCGGATCACGATCGACGCGGCCAACGCCACGCGGAAGTACGGCGTCGCCGTGAAATGCGCGACCATCACCCCGGACGAGGGGCGCGTCAAGGAGTTCAACCTGAGGCAGATGTGGCGCAGCCCCAACGGGACCATCCGCAATATTCTCGACGGCACGATTTTCCGGGAGCCCATCATCTGCAAAAACGTGCCGCGCATCGTAACTCACTGGGATAAGCCAGTGGTCATCGCACGTCACGGATTCGGCGACCAGTATCGGGCCGCCGAGATCAAGTTCGACGGCGCCGGTACGATCCAGCTCAGCTTTCGGCCCGAGGGCGGCGGCCCCGCGATCGAGCGCGAAGTGTTCAAGGCACCAGGCGCCGGCGTCACCATGGCGATGTTCAACCTCGACGAATCGATCAAGGGCTTCGCGCGCGCCTGCTTCAACTACGCCTTGCAGCGCAAGTACCCCGTCTATTTCTCGAGCAAGAATACGATCCTCAAGGTCTACGACGGCCGGTTCAAGAACCTGTTCCAGGATATCTTCGATACGGAGTTCAAGAAGCAATTCGACGCTGCGGGCCTGACCTATGAGCACCGGCTGATCGACGACATGGTGGCCGCGAGCCTCAAGTGGCGCGGCGGCTACCTCTGGGCGTGCAAGAATTACGATGGCGACGTGCAGTCCGATACGCTCGCCCAAGGCTACGGCTCGCTCGGGCTCATGACCTCGGTCTTGATGTCCCCCGACGGGAAGGCGGTCGAGGCCGAGGCGGCACACGGCACCGTGACTCGGCACTACCGGCTGCACCAGCAAGGCAAGCCCACTTCGACCAATCCCATCGCATCGATTTTCGCTTGGACGCGCGGGCTGATATTTCGCGGCCGCATGGACGGCACACCCGACGTCGCCCGATTCGCTGAAACCCTGGAAAAGGTCTGCGTCGACGTCGTGGAATCGGGCAAGATGACCAAGGATCTGGCAGTCCTGATACGTCCGGACCACCCGTTCCTCTCCACCGACGAATTCATGGACGCGGTGGACGCCGAACTCAAACGCCGCGTGCACTGACACCGAAGCGCGTGAGCGCCCAAAAAAAGGCCTCCACGCAGAGGTTGTTCCCGCTCACGAGAAAAAAACAACCGGACCCCTGGGAGCTCCCGGGGCCGAAAACCAAGAGGGACTTGCGACCGCGGGCGGCTGCGCCGCCCGCGCGAGCCGCTAGCTTGCGGCCTGGATGTTCGAAGCCTGCTTGCCCTTCGGGCCTTGCGTGACTTCGAACTGGACTTTCTGTCCTTCCTTGAGCGTTTTGAATCCGCTCATCTGAATCGCGGAGAAGTGCGCAAACAAATCCTCGCCTCCGTCATCCGGGGTTATGAACCCATAACCCTTAGCATCATTGAACCACTTCACCGTACCTGTTGGCATAGAGCCTTCCTGAATTTTAGAACCGGGGGACCTTCACTATGCCTGTACTTCAACGCAGCAGAGGAATTTGAACCTGCAAACCGCATGGAGGACAAACACAGGGAAGCCTTTTACGCGCTTTGGACGACGGCGTCAAGTGCCCCGGAGAGCGTCAAGCCTTTGTTCTGCCGACACGTTTGGATGTTGCATGGCGTAGCGACAGCGATTACATTATCAACGATGTGCTTACGGTGAATGGAGGCGTTCCGATTGACAGGGTGTGCAGGGTGCGTGTCTTTTCCGCTCGCGGCGGGCCCGAGCGGTTTGACGGGTGGGTGCTTCTGGCATAAGTTAAGTAAGGTATGGCAACTCGCATGCGAGAAGGCGCTCTGCTCGAGGCCAAAAGGGCCAAGCTCAAGCCTCCTCCCCTGTTCAAGGTGATCCTTTTGAACGACGACTACACCCCGATGGAATTCGTCGTCATCGTGCTGCAGAGGTTCTTCTCCATGACGCGTGAAAAGGCGACCCAGGTCATGCTCAAAGTCCATCGAGAGGGCATGGGCATTTGCGGGATCTACCCCAAGGACGTCGCCACCACCAAGGTCGAGCAAGTTGTCGGCTACGCACGCAAGCACCAGCACCCGCTACAATGCGTGATGGAGGAAACGTGAGAACGAGGGAGCGCAAGCTCCTCGTCGATCCGATGAGGACCGGGGACGAAAGATGATCGCGCAGGAACTCGAAGTCAGTCTCCACATGGCGTTCGTAGAGGCGCGCCAGAAGCGGCATGAATTCATCACCGTCGAGCACCTGCTGCTCGCCTTGCTGGACAATCCGACGGCCGCGGAAGTGCTGCGCGCCTGCGCCGCCAATATCGAGGAACTGAGGAAAGCGCTCGGAGACTTCATCGCCGCGCACACCCCCACGGTCGCTGGCACCGAGGAAATCGACACCCAGCCGACGCTCGGTTTCCAGCGCGTGATCCAGCGCGCGATCCTGCACGTCCAGTCCTCGGGCAAGAAGGAAGTGACCGGCGCCAACGTGCTGGTCGCGATCTTCGGCGAGAAGGACTCCCATGCCGTGTATTTCCTGCACCAGCAGGGCGTGACGCGTCTCGACGTGGTGAACTACATCTCGCACGGCATCACCAAGACGCCGGCCTCAAAGGAGGCAAAGGGCGGCGGCGAATCCGAACAGGAAACCGCTGGCGACGAGCAGCAGTCCGGCGGCGCTCTCGAAACGTATACGCTCAACCTCAACGCCCAGGCGCTGGTGGGCAAAATCGATCCGCTGATCGGCCGCGAGCGCGAGATCGAGCGCGTCATCCAGACGCTGTGCCGGCGGCGCAAGAACAATCCTCTGCTCGTGGGCGAAGCGGGCGTGGGCAAGACAGCCATCGCCGAAGGGCTCGCGCGCCGCATCGTAGAGGGCCAGGTCCCGGAGATTCTCGCGCGCTGCCAGGTGTACATGCTCGACATGGGTGCGCTCCTCGCGGGAACCAAATACCGCGGCGATTTCGAACAGCGGCTCAAGGCAGTACTGAAGCAGCTGGTGGACAACCCGAATGCGATCCTGTTCATCGATGAAATCCACACGCTTATCGGCGCCGGCGCCGCTTCGGGCGGGACGCTAGACGCGTCGAACCTCCTCAAACCGGCGCTCTCTTCGGGTGCGCTGAAATGCATCGGCGCCACGACCTACAACGAGTACCGCGGCGTGTTCGAGAAGGATCATGCGCTGTCGCGGCGCTTCCAGAAGATCGACGTCCCCGAGCCTTCAGTCGAGGAGACGGTCGCGATCCTGCGCGGCCTGAAATCGCGCTTCGAGGCGCACCACGGAATCAAATACAGCGGCAACGCGCTCACCAGCGCGGCCGAACTCTCCGCTCGCTATATCAACGACCGGCATCTGCCCGACAAGGCGATCGATGTCATCGACGAGGCGGGGGCGGCGCAGAAGATCCTGCCCAAGTCCAAGCAGAAAAAGGTCGTCGGCAAGACCGAGATCGAGGAGATCATCTCCAAGATCGCGCGCATCCCGCCCGCCTCGGTGTCGCAGGACGACCGCGCCGCACTCAAGAACCTCGACCGCGACTTGAAGGCCGTCGTGTTCGGCCAGGACCAGGCGATCGAGGCGCTGGTGTCGGCGATCCGCACGGCGCGCTCGGGCCTTGCGAATCCGCAGAAGCCTATCGGGGCCTTTCTTTTCTCGGGTCCCACCGGCGTCGGAAAGACCGAAGTCGCGCGCCAGCTTGCGTACTGCATGGGGATCGAATTGCACCGCTTCGACATGTCCGAATACATGGAGCGGCACGCGGTCTCGCGTCTTATCGGTGCTCCTCCGGGTTACGTAGGTTTCGACCAGGGCGGCCTCCTGACGGAAGCGGTCACCAAGAAACCGTACGCAGTGCTCCTCCTCGACGAGATCGAGAAGGCGCACCCGGACATCTTCAACATCCTGCTTCAGGTGATGGACCACGGCACGCTCACCGACAACAACGGCAGGAAAGCCGATTTCAGGAACATCATCATCGTGATGACGACCAACGCCGGGGCCGAGGCGCTCAACCGGCCCGTGATGGGCTTCACCGCCAAGAAAGAGCCGGGCGACGAGAGCGCCGAGATCAAGCGGCTGTTTTCTCCGGAGTTCCGGAATCGACTGGACGCGACCATCTCGTTCAAGTCGCTCGATCACGACATCATCCTGCGCGTTGTGGACAAGTTCCTCATGCAGCTCGAGGTCCAGCTGCACGAGAAAAAAGTCGATGCGGTGTTTACCGACGTGCTGCGCGAGCACCTCGCGAAGCACGGCTTCGATCCCCTGATGGGCGCGCGCCCGATGTCGAGGCTCATCCAGGACACGATTCGCCGCGCGCTCGCCGACGAGCTGCTCTTCGGCAAGCTCGCCAACGGCGGGAAGGTCACCGTGGATATCGAGGCGGAGAAGATCACGCTCAAGTTCGTCGAGGAAAAAGTGCCCGAGGTGGCTCCGGAAACATAAGCGTTTTCTAATCGAGCGAGAAAAGGCCGCCGCTGGCGGCCTTTTTTTCCGGCTGCGCCCCTTGACAGCCAAGCACGCTGGAAGGAAACTCGAAATACGAGAAGAAAAATCTTTCGAGGAGTCTACGATGATCCGTCCACTGCTCGTCGCCGCGCTCGCCTCGGGCGCATTTCTCGCCGCGCCCGCTCTGGCGCAAGTTACCGACCCCAACCTCGGTCGCAACCTTGCCGCCGCGTGCGCCAACTGCCACGGGACAAACGGAGTGAGCCAACAGGGGATGCCGAGCCTGGCCGGCCAGCAAAGGGCCTATCTCGTGCAGCAGATGCAGGACTTCAAGACCGGGAAGCGCCCCGCGACCATCATGCACCAGCTCGCCAAGGGCTATTCCGACGAGCAGATCGAGGCGCTCGCCGCGTATCTTTCGGCGCAAAAGGCGAGGTAGGAGGCGGCCATGAAGCGACTTGCCCGACGCGATTTCCTGAAGACTTCGAGCGCCCTGGCCGCGGCTTCGCTGCTGCCAGGCTGCGCGATTGAGCCCGCCGCCCCGTCCAAGCCCATCGGCCGCGTCGTCGTCATCGGCGGCGGCTTCGGCGGTGCAACCGCGGCAAAGTACCTGCGGATGTGGAGCGGAGGCACGATCGAGGTGTTCCTGATCGAGCGCAACCCCGAGTTCATCTCCTGTCCCACCTCGAACCTGGTCCTCGGAGGGACCCGTACCCTCGCCGACATCACGCGGAGTTACGCGAAGCTGCGCGAATACGGCGTGCAGGTACTGCGTGACGAAGCCACCGCCATCAACGTCGAGAAGAAGAAGGTGTCGCTCAAGCGCATCGAGGACCTGCCTTACGACCGGCTGGTCGTCTCGCCGGCCGTGGATTTCATGCACGACCAGATCGAGGGCTACGACGCCGAGGCGCAAAAAACGATCCTCCACGCGTGGAAGGCCGGCCCGGAGACGCTCGCCCTGCGCCAGCAGCTCGAAGCGATGCCCGACGGCGGGGTCTGCATCGTCGCGGTTCCCCGGTCGCCCTTCCGCTGCCCGCCAGGGCCCTACGAGCGCGCCTGCCAGATTGCCTTCTACTTCAAGCGGGCGAAGCCGCGCTCCAAGGTGATCATCCTCGACGCCAACGAGGACGTCGTCTCGAAGCCCGCGCTTTTCAAGGCCGCATGGAACGATCTCTACAAGGGCATGATCGAGTACCGCGGCAACAATGAAGTCAAGGCGGTGGACGCGCGCGCGAAGACGGTGAAGACCGATTTCGACGCGATCAAGGGCGACGTGCTCAACGTGCTGCCCTCCATGCGCGCCGGAGACATCGCGCGCACCGCGGGGCTCCTCACCCCGAACACGCGCTGGTGCGGCGTGGACTGGCTCAGCATGGAATCCACCGTGCACAAGGGTATTCACGTGCTCGGCGACGCCACGCTTTCGGCGCCGGCGATGCCCAAGTCCGGCCACATGGCGAACAACCACGGCAAGCTCGCCGCAGCCGCGATCATCGAGCTCATGAACGGCCGCGCACCCAATCCGCAGCCCGTCATCGCCAACACCTGCTACAGCTTCGTTTCCGACAAGGAAGTCATCCACGTGGCCTCGGTGCACCGCTACGATCCCGCGCAAAAGACCTTGACCGTGGTGCCGGGAGCGAGCGGCGTGTCTGCCAGTCGGAGCGAGCTTGAAGGAGCCTACGGCTGGGCCTGGGCGCAGAACATATGGGCGGATATGCTGGGCTAGGCCCAGCATATCTCGCCCATATAAGCTCTGCGCTTTCTGAAAGTTACGAACAGAGGGAGAGGGAGGACCCTCTCCCTCCGTTACCTCCCCTCTCCCCGTCTCCGTGGCGCTCAGCCGGGTAGAGGCGCGCGTACCTTGTGCTCGAGCAGGCTCTTGCGGCTCGCTTCCGAGAGCCTCCTCGGCGTAAAGCCGAGGGCGCTCGAGCGGCGCCAGAAGAGCGTCTTCAGGGTATCGTCGTCGAACTCGGAAGGCGCAAGGCGGCGCAGCTCGCCGCCTTCGAGCGCGGCGATCGCGAGGCCGTCGCGATAGAGCACCCGGTTCGGAGTGATCGCACCGACGCGCGCCTCCGGGGTCACGATGCCGACGAGATTGAGCGGATCGGCTGCGGAGAGCGCGACCAGTTCGCCGCTCTTGTCGAGCTTCCTCACCGCGCGCAAGCGCCCGACCGCATCGGAGAGCGCGAACTGCTCGCCCCCGAAGCCCGAGACGAAGCGCCCGCCGCGGATCTCGCCGCGCGCTTCCAGCCGCCGGTACACGGACGCGAGCTCCCGCCAGGTCGGCAGGCGCGATTCGCGCGCGAGCAGAGCGCGGAAAACCACGCCGTAGCGCCTGAGCAGGGCGCGCGCGATCTCCTCGACGCGCTTGCCGTCGTCGGCCGCGGCGTCGCCCTTGAGCAGCGCCCAGCGTCCGGCAGTGTCCACCTCGTAGGCGGTCCGGCGGCGGCGCGAGCGCCGCTTGTGCTTCTCGGAGGGCGCAAGCAGCGCGCGCAGGCCCCCGAAGCTGTCCGCCGTCACGAGACCCAGGCCCGCCAGCTCGCCGAGCGAGCGCTCGGCCTGGGTGCGCAGCTGCCCCGTGGCAGACACGATCTCATGGAAGAACGATGCGCCTCGCGAGCGCAGCGACTCGTATACGGCGCGCGCCTCCGAGCCGAGCTCCCCGCCCTCCGGTTCGGCGGCTGCGCGCCACAGCCCCGCGTGCTCGCGCAGCATCAGCGCGATCGGCGAGCTGCGCAGCGGAGCCTTGCCCGACCCGTTCGCGGGAGAGAGCCGGCCCCAGGCCACGCGTCCGGAGAGGCAGAGCCTGTCGATGAAATCGGGCTCATAGTCCGCGACGCGCGCGGCGAGCACTTCGTGCTCCCAGGCGCCGGCGGCAACCTCGTAGCCGTCGAGCTGCTCGACCACCGCGGCAAGCCCTTCGGGGCCCTTCAGCTGCTGCTCGCCCGCAACGTGCTGCCAGTGCAGGAGGAAACGCATGAAATCGGCGGCGCTGACCGGCTCGATCTCGGCGCGCAGCCGGTTGAGCGTGTAGCGGTGAATGCGCGCAAGCAGCCTGCGGTCGCACCATTCGAGCTGGGCGGCGCCGGCAGTGAAGCGGCCGCGCAAGAGCTTCCCCTCGTTTTCCAGCGCGAGCAGCGTGCCGTCGATGAGCGCCGTATCGGGAAGGCCGAGCGAATCGGCGAGAGCGCGCGCGGTCACCGGACCGAGCACCTCGGTTCGCCCGCGGACGAGCTCCCGCGCCGCGTCCTCGCGCGTCCAGGCCTTCCGCAGGCGCTCGGGGATCGCCGGCGTCGCGGATTGCGGAACGACGGCGTTCAGCTCGTCGAAGCGCTCCACCGAAATCCAATAACCGCTCGCGTCGCACGCGCGCCCGGCGGCGACCAGCTCCTCGAAGAGCGCGCGCCACCCGTGCGAGCCTTCAGTCGCGCGAACGAACCCGGCGAGCAGCAGGGCGTCGTGCAGCTCGTCGGCGGTATTCGCCGTGGGCCAGGCTTCCTCGCGCACGCGCGCGATCGCCGCGGGGTCGAGCGCGCCCAGGTCGTCGGCGCTCCTCGGCTCGGTCGTGCGCCGCGTGTACACGGCGCGCGTACGCCGCTCCTCGAGCGGCGCGTCATCGAGGAACGTGTACACCGCGGAATTCAGGATCTCGTTGCAGAACACCGAGGGCTCGGGCGTGTCCTTCGCGACGCACCGGATCTCGCCCGCGAACACGCGCCGCAGCGTGTGCACGAGCTGCGGCAGGTCCATCGCCTGCTCGAGGCAGTCGCGGATCGCCTGGTCGACGAGCGGATGCCGGGGCAGCTCGCGCGCGCCCTGGATGTTGTCCAGGCAGGCCGCAGCGTCGGGAAAAATCGCGGCGAGCAGCTCCTCGGCGATCATGCGCTGGATCTGCGCGGGCAGCTTGGCGCCGTTGCGGCTGCGCGGGACGGCCAGGGCGAGCGTGGTCGTCCAGCGCCAGCGCGTCTCGAAGATCGGCGAGTCGAGCACCGCCTGCACCAGCGTCTCGCGCACGGTCTTGGGATTCAAGTAGCGGAATACCTCCTCGAGCGCGAAGGAATGCATCGGCCCGAGGGAGAGGACGAGCGCCTCCTCGCTCGCCGCCGCCTGAAGCTCGAAGTTGAAGCTCTGGCAGAATTTCTTCCTGAGCGCGAGGCCCCAGGCCTTGTTGATGCGGCTGCCCAGGGGCGCGTGCAGCACGAGCTGCATGCCTCCCGCTTCGTCGAAGAAGCGCTCGAGGACGAGGGTCTCAGCAGTCGGTACGACACCGAGCGCCCGCTTGCCCTCCGCGAGATAGGCGGCGATCTGCTCCGCGGCGGAGCGCGGGAGCGCGTAGTCCTGCGCGAGCCACGCGACCGCGGCGTCGAGCTCGCCGGGCTTGCGCGGCTGATCGGGCCGGGGAAGCCTCGCATCGGCGGCGGCGCGCAGCTTCGACACCGCCGCGCTCATCTCGTCGCTGCGCGAAGGCGCCTCCCCCAGCCAGAACGGCATCGAGGGCGGCTGCCCTTGCGCGTCGGCGACGCGCACCACGCCGTTGCCGATCTGCAGGATGCGCCAGGACGTGTTGCCGAGCTGGAAGATGTCGCCCGGCAGCGATTCGATCGCGAAGTCTTCGTTGAGCGTCCCGATGAACGTGCCCTCGGGCTCCAGGCGCACGCGGTAGTCGAACACCTCTGGGATAGCGCCCCCCGACATGATCGCGATCATGCGCGAGCCGCGCCGCTCGCGGAGCTTGCGGTGCACGGCGTCGTAGTGAACCAGCGCCGCGCGCTGGCCGCGCTTCCCCGCATAGCCGTGAGCGAGCATGGCGACGACCTCGTCGAACTCGGCCCTTTCCAGGCCGCGATACGGGTAGGCGCGCTGGAAAAGAGCGAACAGCGCCTCCTCGTCCCATTCCTCGGCGGCGGCTTCGGCGACGATCTGCTGCGCGAGCACGTCGAGCGGCTTGTCCGGGATGAGCACGCGGTCGAGCTCGCCGTCCTTCACCGCGCGCACCATCGCCGCGCATTCGACGAGGTCGTCGCGCGTGAGCGGGAACACGCGGCCCTTGGGCAGGCCTCCCACCGTGTGGCCCGAGCGGCCGACGCGCTGCAGGAGCGTCGCGATGCGATGCGGCGAGGAGATCTGGCAGACGAGATCGACGTGGCCGATGTCGATGCCGAGCTCGAGCGAGGCGGTGGCGACCAGCACCTTCAACCGGCCTTCGCGCAGCTTGGCCTCCGCTTCCAGACGCACGTCCTTGGCGAGGCTCCCGTGATGCGCGGCGACGTGCTCGGCGCCGAGGCGCTCGGAGAGCTGGAATGCCATGCGCTCGGAGAGCCGGCGCGTGTTTACGAAGATCAGCGTGGTGCGGTGCGACTCGATCAGCTCGACCAGGCGCTTGTAGGTTTCCTGCCAGACTTCTCCCGACATCACCGCCTCGAGCGGCGAGCCGGGCACTTCGATCTCGAGGTCGATGGCTCGCCTGTGGCCGCGGTCGACTATGGTGCAATCCGAATTCTCCGAGCCGACCAAGAAGCGCGCGACCTCCTCGATCGGCTTCTGCGTCGCGGAAAGCCCCACGCGCTGCAGGCGCCGGCCGCAGACGTGGTCGAGGCGCTCGAGCGACAGCGCGAGGTGGGCCCCGCGCCGCGACTCGAGCACCGCGTGGATCTCGTCGACGATGACCGTGCGCGCGGTCCTCAGCATCTCGCGCGAGCGCTCGGCCGTGAGGAGCAGATAGAGCGACTCCGGCGTCGTCACGAGGATGTGGGGCGGTGAGCGCAGCATCGCCGCGCGCTCGCCTTGCGGCGTGTCCCCGCTCCTCACCGCGGCGGTGATCCCCACGGGCGGCGAGCCCATCTCCTCGGCGATGCGGCGCATCTCGCGCCGCGGCTCGGCGAGGTTCTTGTGGATGTCGGCGGAAAGCGCCTTGAGGGGCGAGACGTAGATGATGCGCACCTCGTCCGGCAGCTCGCCTACATCGAGGCTCTCGCGCAGCAGCTGGTCGATCGAGGTGAGGAAAGCGGCGAGCGTCTTGCCCGAGCCGGTGGGCGCAGCGATCAGCGTGTGGCGGCCCGCGCGGATCGAGCGCCAGCCCTCGAGCTGCGCTTCGGTGGGCGGCAAGACCCGATTGCTGCCGGGATCGCGGAAACGCGTTTCCCACCAGCGCCGGAGGACGGGATGGAAGTCTTCGGGGAGCATGACGGACGCTTCAAATATACCCGATGCCAAGAATATCCCCGCGAAGGGCCGGAGGCGAGACCGTGGCCAACTGTTTGAAGCCTGGCACCCGTGACTCAACGTCTAGATACACCGCGCGCGGCTGCTCGACGCGGTCTAGGGGGCTGGCAACGCCGTGGCCGCCCTTGTTGAGCACGTGTGTGTACACCATGGTCGTGCTCACGTCCTGGTGACCGAGAAGCTCCTGAACGGTCCGAATGTCGTAGCCGGCCTGCAACAAGTGGGTGGCGAAGGAATGGCGCAGCGTGTGGCTGCCGACGGGCTTGGCCATTCCGGCCGCGCGCGCGGCCGCAGAAATCGCCCGTGGAAGAACGGAATCGAAGACGTGATGCCTTCGAATCACACCCGAGCGCGGATCCGCGGACAGCTTCACCGAGGGGAAGACGTATTGCCAGCCCCATTCGCGAGGCGCCCTGGGATACTTCCTTTCGAGGGCGAACGGGAGCTCGACCTCGCCGTAGCCCTCCTCGAGGTCGCGGTCGTGCCGCCTTTTCACGCGGGCCAGATGGTTGCGCAGCGGCTCGATCACGGCGGCGGGCAGCATGGTCACCCTATCCTTCGCGCCCTTCCCGTCACGCACGACGACCTGCCGGTAGCCGAAGTCGACGTCCTTGACGCGGAGCTTCAGGCACTCGCGCAGCCGCAGACCGGCTCCGTAGAGCAAGCCCGCCATGAGCCACTTCGTGCCTTCGAGCTGCGAAAGCAGCGCCCGCACCTCCTCGCGCGTCAGCACGACCGGCACCCTTACGGGCCGCTTCGCGCGCTCGATGCCCTGCATCCACGGCAGCCTCGTTCCGAGCACTTCGCCGTACAGAAAAAGCAGGGCGGAGAGCGCCTGGTTCTGCGTCGAAGCGGACACCGAGCGCTCCCGCGCAAGGTGCGTCAGGAACGCGGCGACCTCGTCGCCGCCCATTTCTCGGGGATGGCGCTTGTCGTGAAAGAAAATGAAGCGACGCGCCCAATGCACATAGGACTGCTCGGTCCGATAGCTGTAATGCCTGCGGCGGATCGCGTCGCGCAGAAGATCGAGCAGGCGCCGCTCAGGGGGCGAAGACCCAACATCATGATTTGTCATGGATTTGATCTCGGCCAAGGCATTAAACAGGAGACTGTATGTATCTACAGTACTCCAACGCTTTGATTTCGTAAAGAGTTGACACCCAACGCCAACAACAGGCGGATTACAATCCGCCTTTTAGGGTCTCTAATTCACGTTATGTCGCAGGGCGGCGCATCACAATGGAGAAGTGACATGGTGAAGCAAGCAAAGAACACGATTTGTCTTTGGTACGATGGCGACGCCGAGGACGCGGCGCGATTTTACGCCAGGACC